>JGI12316J15310_10000005_pt3 | contig 320079 bp, 226 predicted proteins | sample MarCyaLeptolynsp_FD_15310 | JGI IMG/M metagenome (IMG submission 15310)
AAGACCGTCCAGCCATCGTCGCGAGTAAGTAGCATCCGACGAAGTCGGACGCCCGCCAGCTCCGGACGTATGGAGCGAGCCATCATTGGGAGTGAACCCGGAGCTGGAGTGGCGCCCCGGAGGGGTGCGGAGCCCCCCAGCGGGGGGTTGGGGGGCGAATCCGATCGTCCTGCCATCCGACTTCCACCAGGAAATCAGCTTCATTGAGATGAGTGCTCAACCATGAGCCCACCGGCGTTGGCGGACGAATCAGCTGGGAACGACGCCGCGGTTCTCTTCATGCCCCACTGTGGACAGGGTTGCGGGTCGGTGGGGCATGAGGTGGCGGGAACTTCTCTACTTTCTCATCCGCAACACCAGCATTCGAACCGCCCTGCGGGCCACGTCAGCAGGGGTCCACGGAACATGCCGCGTGGCGGGAGCCCCGCTCGACCACTCCAGCGGTCCGAACGCTGCGCGTTGCTGGGGGCTGCGGGCGACAGCGCGACCGGACGGCTGCGCCGCCCGGTCGCACTGCCGTCCTCGCAGGTTGCGGGTTGGTAAGGCATGAAGTGGTGGGAGCGCCCTTTCCAGAAGCGCCCTACCGCACTATGTAGCCGTAGTCCCTGGCGGCGGCCGGAACGCCAGCGACGAAGCCGGGCCAGGTCTACGCCCCCTCGGGGGCAGCTCCGTCGAAGACGACCTCGACGCGGTTCACGACCTTGCCCAGGGGCGGGCTATCCATCGGGCGCACCACCCTGCGCTTCACCACCAGGTCCGGGTTCGTTCTGGCGGCGTGCTTCGGCGGCAGCGCGTCCAGCTCCTCTTGCGAGAAGGGTCGCGCGACTTCCTCGGCCCGGATGTACAGCCCGCGTTTGAAGAACGCCGGGTAGTCGTTCCAGTTGACGCCTTTGGCGTGCAGCATCTCCTGCATCTCCGCGCCCGACTTCCCCAGCACCTCGTCGTGCTCGTAGTGGGCCCGCGCGGCCATGCTGATGCTGTTCTTGGTCGCGTCCCGCTCCCGCCACAGCAGAGCGTTCACGGCCTCTTCTTTGGTCGGGACCGACCAGACGCGGCAGTCGAACAGCGGCATCGCGTGCGCCTTCTCCGGAATCCGGGCCGCCAGCTCGCGATTGAAGAACGCGGTCGCCGTCGCCGCCATAATCGACGTCAGCTTCTGGATGCGGCCGTCCAGATACACCTGCGACTTCCGGGAGTCCGAATAGAATACCAGGCTGATCTCGTCACTCTGCGTGTAGCCGATGACCGCCTGGGTCTGCTCGACCAGGTAGACCGTCGTGTCCCGCATCAAATGCGACAGCCGCACGTCGAACGGCCGCTTCAGCCCACGGGTGAAGCGCGAGAATCCCTTGCCATCGAGTCGAGCCATCAGCGGCACAAGGGGCATCGCCTTCCGCTTCGCCTCCCGCGCCTCGTAGCCCTTCATGCGGTCGCCGAGTGCAGTCTTGTCCATCGGCAGAGCCTAGACACCACGAGGACCCGGTCCAGTGGCTCCCAAGCACCAACCCAGCTGCTATGCTTGGGTCCGCCCACACCGGAGGTCCGCATGCTGACCCGACTCATCGTCCTCGCCACCCTTGCGACCGCAGGTTGCGGGGTCGACGCCCCTGACCCTGTAGACCCACCCACCACCGGTACGGCGGGGTCCTGCGCGGCTGCGGGCGTCGGTGGGCCTGCCCCCAAGGAGCTCGAACTCGTCGTCCGCACCCCTGACGGGGCCCCCGTCGAAGGCGCGATGCTCCTCGCGTCCAACGCCGACTGCATCCCAGGCATGACGGACGCGACCGGCAAGGGAACCGTCGGCAATATTGCGCCCAACGCGTCAGTGCGCGTGGACGGACGACTCGCCGGCATGTCCTCCATCGCCATTCCCGCCTATTGCCTCGGCACTGAGCTCTTCATCACCGAGCTCAGCTTTCCTGAGCTCGGACTGCAAGCCGCGGTCGGTCTGGGTATTTCGCTGCAGGCCGAGCCGACGGCGGCGCTGATCGCAGCGGACCTGACGGATGTCCCGGTTCCCGCATTCATGGACGCAGCCATCCAGGCCGTCTGGGCGCAAACGGACAGCACCTCCAAGGACTTCGTGCGGGCGAACTACGCATTCTATGCCCGCGCCGGTGCGGGGTCGGTGGTCAAGGCCGTGCTGGAGTCCACCAATCCCGACCCCGTGATCCCCGACGTCGTGGCGGTCAGCGCAGAAAATGGCGAAGCAACCGTCATAGAGCTCACCCCCGGCGGCGACGGCAGCAGCGCTTCGTTCAACCTCCTCACCGATGGGCTCGGATTTCACTACTACTTCAACCAGTGAGCCTCGGAGTGCAACCGCGCCGCCCCCCTTTGGCCTTCGCACCGAAGACACGTAGAACCAGGATATGACGTCCTCCCGAAGCGACATCCTGGTAGTCGACGACGACCCCGCGCAGTGCCGCATCGTCTCGTTCTGGCTCGAGAAAGCCGGCTTCAGCCCGACCGCGTACCACAGCGGTGAGGATGGCCTGGCCGCGCTGCGCCAGACCGCGCCTGACGCCGTGCTGCTGGACCTCGGGCTTCCCGGCATCAGCGGTCTGGAGACCCTCGAGGTCATCCGCCGCCGCAACCCCCATCTGCCGGTCATCATCCTGACCGCCGACGACAACGTGGAGACCGTCGTCGAGGCCATGCAGCGGAAAGCCACCGACTACCTCGTCAAACCGCTCGAGCAACAGCGACTGGTCCTCAGCACCCAAAACGCCGTCGAACACTACCGCATGACCCTGCGGCTCAAGGGCCTCGAGCACGCCACCGAGGCCGGCGGCTTCGGCGCCATCGTCGGGGCCTCTCCCCCGATGCGCGAGCTCTATCAACGCATCGAACGCGTGGCGCCCACCGATGTCACCGTCCTCATCCGCGGCGAGAGCGGCACGGGCAAGGAGCTTGTCGCCCGCGCCCTGCATGACCACGGCGCCCGCGCTGGAAAACCCTTCGTCGCCATCAACTGTGCCGCGGTTCCTGAGACCATGCAGGAGTCCGAGCTCTTCGGCCACGAACGCGGCGCATTCACCGGCGCCGCCCAGCGACACCTGGGCCGGTTCGAGCAAGCCGATGGCGGCACCCTGTTCCTCGATGAGGTGGGCGAGCTCAGCGCCCCGCTGCAGGCCAAGCTCCTGCGCGCCATCCAGGAGCGTTCATTCTACCGCGTCGGCGGCACCCGCGAGATCAAGGTCGATGTCCGACTTGTCGCGGCAACCCACCGCGACCTGCGGGAAGAGGTCTCTCAGGCCCGCTTCCGCGAGGACCTGTATTACCGCCTGGCGGTCTACGAGCTGTTGCTGCCACCGCTGCGGGACCGGGGCGCCGACATCGACCAGCTGGTCCGACGCTTCGCCGAACACTACGGCCCCGGCCTGAACCGCCAGGCGCGCTTCGAACGCTCGGCTCTCGAGGCCATGCGCCAGTACCGATGGCCCGGCAACATCCGCGAGCTCCAGAACGTCGTGCAGCAAGCCCTGCTCAACAGCCACGACGACCTCATCCGGGCCAGCGACCTGCCTGCCTACGTCGCAGCCCGCCAAGCGCCCATCGTGGCCGCGGCCCCCGCTGGCTCCGCCGGACCCACCAGCGTCCCCCCGATCCCCGTCATGTCACTTGAAGCCCTGGAGCGCGGCGCCATCGCAGCGTCCATGGAGCGCCACGAAGGCCGCGCAGCCGACGTCATCGCCGAGCTGGAGATTCCCCGGACGACCCTCTACCGCAAGCTGAAGCTCTATGGCCTCAAGTAGCCCCAAGGCATCGCTTCAGGACCTCGCTGTGAGCCTGGCCCGGCAGCACCCTGGGGGCGTGCTGATGGAGGACGGCGACCGCGTCATTGCCTTCGTCAACACGTCGTTCTGCGCGATGTTCGGCATCCCCACGGCCCCCGAGCAGATGGTGGGTATGGACTGCCCCACCCTGCTCAGCGGCGCCAAGGAAGCGTTCATCGACGGCGCCGACTTCCTCGACCGCACCTCCCGGGCCGTCGAAGGTCGGGTTCCGGTGTACGAAGAGCTGGCGCTGAAAGACGGCCGGATCATGGGGCGCGAGTACATTCCGCTGACGGCGCCCACCCCCGGCCACATCTGGATCTACCGGGACATGACCGCCCACCATGATGAGAAGGGCGTTCACCTGCGTCAGCGCGTCGACGAAGCCGAATCGGCCAACCGGGCCAAATCCTCGTTCCTCGCCACCATGAGCCACGAGATCCGGACGCCCTTGAACGCCATTGTGGGCATGGCTGAACTGGCCAGCCGAAGCGCCCTGTCTCCCGAGCTACGCGGCTACGTCTCCAGTATCCAGGCCAGCTCCGAGGCACTTCTGTCCCTCATCAACGATGTCCTCGACTTCTCCAAGATCGAGGCGGGTCATCTGGACATCGAGGCCGTCCCCACGGACCTGGTGACCATCTGCCGCGAAGTCGTCGAGGGCCAGGCCGTCCGCGCCTTCTCCAAGGGCGTGGAGATCTGGTCTCGGGCCGCAGCGGGCGTCCCGACACGCGTCATCGCCGACCCCAATCGGCTCCGCCAGGTCGTGATGAACCTCGTCGGGAATGCCGTGAAGTTCACCGACCAGGGTTCGGTCATCGTGCGAACCGATGCTGGCCCCATCGCTGGTGGGAAGGTCCCGCTTCACATCCAGGTCAGCGACACGGGGACGGGCATCCCCGACGACCAGCTCGACGCCATCTTCGAGCGCTTCTCTCAGGCCAGCGGTGACTCCAAACCACGGCGGCGCGGTGGCTCTGGCCTGGGCCTCACCATCAGCCGCTCGCTCGTGGAAGCCATGGGTGGGCGCCTGAGCGTCCGCAGCACGCTGGGACAAGGCTCGACCTTCAGCATCGAGCTCGCCCTGCCGGTGGCCGATGGCGTGGCGCTGCTGCCGGCGCATCGCGACGAGCTGGCGGGACACCGGATTGGCCTGGTGGGTCTCGAAAGCCGCCCCCTGCAGGACCACCTTGTGGGCATGCTCAGCGACCTGGGGGCATCCACCATGCAGGTCAGCGGTGAAGACACCGTCCCGGCCGTGGACGTGTTCCTCGCCTCCGACGACATGGCGTATCCCGACCAGCTCCTGGCCCTCGGCAGGCCCGTCATCTGGTTGGTGGCTCCAGGCGCCTCGGCGGCTGGGCCAGGTGTGACCCTGAGCAAACCCCTGGACGAAGGGAAACTGGTACGCGTCCTGGCCGACGCCCTCGAGTTGGATCATCTCAAGAGGGAACGCGCCATCCGACGCGCCAGACCCTGTCAACGCTCGGCAGCGATCCTCGTCGTCGAGGACCAGAAGCCCAATCAAGCCGTCGCCAAGAAGCTCCTCGAGGACCTGGGACACCAGGTCGACATCGCTCCTGATGGGGAACGCGCTGTCGTTGCTGCCACTCACAAGCCGTACGACCTGATCTTCATGGACATCGAGCTCGGCGAGGTGGACGGCTTCGAGGCCACCCGACGCATCCACGAGCATCAGCGCGCACGCGACGAAGACCCGACCGCCATCGTCGCGCTCACGGCCCATGCCACCGAGGCCATTCGTCAGCGGGCGATGGCTGAGGGGATGGCCCACTTCCTGACCAAGCCCGTCGACCCCAAACGCCTGGCGGCGGCGGTCAATACCTACGCCGACAATCGCCCCAAGGTCCTGGTGGTGGACGACGCCCCCGAGCATCGGACGCTGATGGCCCACTACCTGGAGGGGGCGGGGGGCTACCGGGTGGCGTTTGCGGTCTCTGGAGAAGACGCGATTGGCAAGTTCGCCCACCAGACCTTCGACTGCGTCCTGCTGGACTTACAGCTGCCGCGCATGTCGGGCTTCGACGTGCTCGACGCCATCGGAGAGCATGGAGACGCTGGCGACTGCCCCGTGATTGCGATGACGGCCGAGAGCGGCGCCGCCGCCCGGGCGCGCTGCCTCGACGCAGGGTTCAATGGCTTCCTCTCCAAGCCGCTTCGCCGCGCGCAGCTGCTCGAAGCCATCGCCATTCACGTCGCGCCCGCTGGTCGCGCTCGCGCCAAGGCATCACGCACGGCCATGGCGGCCGCCCGGCAGACTCACTCCGACACGACAATGATGGAGCCCGCCGGGGTGCCGGACGGCGGCCACCAGGTAATGGTCCCAGCCGGGATGGGGGAGCTGGTCGATGAGTACCTCGTCATTCTTCGCGACACCTTCACGCGGCTGCGCGAGCAAGTGGAGCTGGAAGCATTCGAGGCCATCCGGCGCGAGGCTCACAACCTGAAGGGGTCAGGAGGCGCATACGGCTTTCACGGTGTCACCGTCATGGGTGCCTGGCTGAGCCAGGCCGCTCGGTCAGAGGACACCATGGCGGTCCTCCGGGTTCTTGGGCAGTTGGAGCACTACCTGGACAACGTCGTGCTCAACTACGAAGGCTGAGGTCGGCGGCGGCCTGAGTCGGCTGGAGTGTGCCGTTGCTGACCCGCACGCTCTCGCGCTCGATCTCCAGGGGTTCCACCATGCTGAACCCGGCGAAGCGCCCCCAGTAACGCGCCGTCGCAGCGATGAGCTCGGGCTGGATGTAGGGCCGGTGGCCCTGACTGGCATGGGCGCGCAGCATGCTCAGCTTCTGCTCCAACGTGTCCCGCACGGGCACAAAGCGTCGGGGCCGGAAATCGAGAGTCGTCGACGGACTCTGGTAGGTGTAGAGGTTGGGGACCCGTCGCGCCGCCACCAAGGTCGCCTGATGTGCAGCCCGGTGGTCCTGATGGGTGTCGTTGAGGCTGTGGGTGTAGACCGTGCACGGGTCGATGGCGCGGATGACCGCGGCGATCACCGCGATGGTCTCGGACCCTGGACTCAATGCAGTGTCGGGAAGATCGGCCATATGCAGCCGGGCACCGATGATCGCTGCGGCGGCGCGGGACTCGGCGACCCGCTCGCAAGCCTGGCCCCCCTGAGCGCCGCCGGTCAGCGTCAGAATGTGGACCTGGTCGCCCTCGGCGGCGTGACGGGCGAGTGTACCGCCAACGCCCAACTCGACGTCGTCGGGGTGGGCGCCGATGGCCAGAATGCGTCGGCGGGAAGCCTTGCGGGCCTGCCGCTGCTGGAACAGATGCTCGACCGAGCCGAGCACATCCTGCACGACCAGCGGCTTGAGCAGGAAGCCGTCGATTCCGAGGCCTACAGCCTGCTGCACCACGCGGACGTCCTTGGTGGCCGACATCAGCAGGACACCCATCTCGGGCCAGCGCTGCCGAGCATAGCGCGCCACCTCGAGCCCGGTTCGACCCGGCAGGTAGTGGTCGGCGATGAGAACCTCGTAGCGATGGTGGAGCAGCTGGGTGAGGGCCGCCTCACCACTGGGACACAGGTCCACCTGATAGCCGACCTGACGCAACCAATGGCCGATGATGCGCCGCTGCGCGGGGTCATCGTCGAGAAGAAGGATGCGGCGTTGGGCGTGGAGGTCGTAGGGCGAGTTCACAGCAGCTCCTTGGTTTGCAGTGCTGCCCGAGCACGGAGCAAGAAGCTGGCCAAGCCCGAAGCTGTTGAAAATCCAGGGAACCGTTCTGGCGTGGGTGGCAGCGATCCCACGCCGGGACTCCGCCGTTCCATTCTGGGCCTGCCCCCACTCCCCAAACGGACCACCGCCATAGATATCAAGGGGTTGAAATCTGGCACCGGACTTGCTCAGAGCATCAGCGACCAATCGCCAAGCAACGCCCAGGAGGGTCTCCCATGGTCTCTACGCTCGACATCAAGCCTCTCGCCGGCCTCCGCCTCCTCGTCACGGGCGCCGGTGGCCCGGCCGCCATCGGCTTCATGAAGGACCTCGAGGGGCATGGCGCCACCCTCATCGCCGCGGACGCGGACCCCATGGCGGCGGGACTGTACCTGGTCCCGGAAGACCAACGCGTGCTCCTGCCCCTGGGCCGGGACCCGGGGTTCGTCGACGCCGTGCTGGAGGCGTGCATCCAACTCGACGTCGACGGCGTGGTCCCGACCTGCGATGCCGAGCTCATCCCGCTGGCGCAGCGCGCCAAGCAGTTCGAGCGACTGGACATCTGGCTGGCGACCTCGCGGGCGCAGTCGCTGTCGCTGGTGCTCGACAAGTGGCTGCTGCACCAGCGCTGTCGTTCGGTGGTGCCGGTTCCGGTCACGACGGTGGCCCCCAGCGCGCCGTTGAGGACGTGGAACCTACCGGTCATTCTCAAGCCCCGCGTGGGCAGCGGGTCGCGAGGCATCCGCCTGGTGGAGACGCACGAGGAGCTAGGCAACCATGCCATCGACACGTCCCTCATCTGCCAGGAGTTCCTGCCCGGCGCGGAGTACTCGGTGGATTGCTTCGCTGGCCACGACGGTCGCGTCATCGCCGCCGTCCCGCGTGAACGTCTGAAGGTGGACAGCGGGGTCGCCATGACCTCGCGCACGGTCCGCGACCCAGAGTTGCAGGCCCTGGCGGTGGCGGTCGTGGAGGCGCTGGACCTGCGCTACGCCGTCAACGTTCAGTTCCGGCGCGACGTGGACGGGCAGCCCCGGCTGCTGGAGATCAATCCGCGACTCGCCGGGACGATGCGCCTGACGTCCCTGGCGGGAATCAACCTGCCGCTGATGACGGTGTTGGCCGCGAGCGGACGTAAGCAGTTCATACGGGACGACGACGCGCTCCTTCCCTTCAGCGACACCGTCATCGTCAGGACGCTGCAGGAGCACGTCGTGTCCGGCGACGAGCTGGACGCCATGCGGACGTCGACGGCGACCCAGCCGTTCGCCAAGGCGAGCTGAGGATTCCGCGATGGAGGACGTCGTCGCATTCCTGGCCACGGCTCTCGTGGTGGCCGCCACCGGCCCTGTGTTCGCCGGGCTGTACCAGTTCGCGCTGACCGCGCTGTCGATGTTCCAGACGCACCTCGAGGCAGCGCGGCCCCACCTGCCGCGGGTCGCGATCCTGGTGCCGTGCTGGAACGAGGATGCGGTCATCGCCACCACCATCGACCGGCTCATGGCGCTGGAGTACCCGATGGACCGGCTGCGGGTGTACATCATCGACGACGCCTCCAGCGACGACACGCCGCGCATCGCCATCGCCAAGAACCTCGAGTACCCCGGCAAGGTGTTCCACATCCGCCGGGTCGCCGGCGGCGAAGGCAAAGCGCACACGCTCAACTACGGGCTCGACGTGCTGTGGCGCAACGACTGGACCGAGGCGGTCCTCATCATGGACGCCGACGTCATCTACACGGCCGACTCGCTGCAGAAGATGGCCCGCCACCTGGCTGACCCCGAAGTCGGCGCGGTCACGGCCTACATCAAGGAGGGCAGCGCCAGCCCGAACTACGTGCAGCGGTTCATCACCTTCGAGTACATCACCGCCACCGGCTGCTCCCGCCGCGCCCAGAACGTGCTGGGGTTCCTCGCCTGCCTTTCGGGCGGCGCGCAGCTCCACTCGCGGGAGAACCTGTTGGAGATTGGCGGCAAGATCTTCTCGCACACCCTCGCCGAGGACACCTTCACGACGTTCCGCACCCAGATCTACGGCCGCAAAGCGCTCTTCGAGCCCAACGCCCTGGTCTATGCCGAAGAGCCCGATTCCCTGGTGGGGCTGTGGAAGCAGCGCGTGCGCTGGGGTCGAGGCAACGTTCAGATTACGCAGGTGTTTCGGCGCCTGTGGGCCAACCGCTCGGCCCACAACGAGCTGGGCTCGATGTCGATGGCGTTTCTGTGGTTCTCCATCTTCCTGATGCCGCTGTTCCAGATCGGCGCCTCGCTGGGCCTCATCACGCTCTACTTCATCGACGCCGAGACCGCCTGGCAGGTGTTCCGCTGGTTCTGGATCCTGGCGGCCATCGTCTACCTGTTCGTGACCTTCACGGCCTTCGTGGTGGACTGGGAGTCGGCCCGGAAGTCCCTCGCGGAGGGCTTCCTGTTCCCCGGCCTGGTGTCCATCGTGCTCATCGCCAACGCCCTCTTCCCGCCCCTCGGCGAGTGGTTCTCGACCACGGTCGGACTCGACGACGCGCCGATGGTCGAGGTCGTGCTGACCCTGTTCACCTACGCCTGGCTGAGCCTCGGGATGGCCGTCGCTTACGCCGCCAAGGTGGCCGAGACCAAGGGCCGCCATCGTCTGGCCGCGACGCTGCTCTACCTGGGAGGCTACGGCGCCTTCTTGTGCGCGGTGACGTTCGGGTCCTACGTCAAGGAGATCCGCGGCGCCGCGATGACCTGGGACAAGACGGTGAAGACGGGCAAGGTCGGCTAGGTATCGCGCCGAACAGAACTACTTTCGCTGTCATGCGTAGCCTTGACCGCCGGTCGATGACCGTGCGACAGCACACCCGCAGCCTGGAGGCCCTGCATGAGCACCGCCCGTACCCTCGTCACCTCGATTGTCGCATCTGCGCTAGTCGCCACCCCGGCACTGGCCGCCAAGCAGAAGCCGAAGAAGTCAGTGCGGGTCGTGAAGCTGTCCCCGCTGGGGAACAAGGACATCAAGGTCAAGCCGGGCACCCGCCTGACCTGGTCCTACGAGTCCCACGGTTCCGTCGGCAAAACGGGCTCCTGCAGCATCGGCAACAAGACGTCCGTGAAGCTTGTCGACCGGACGACGAAGTACAAGTACCCCGACAAGATCAAGAAGGGCATGAAGGGCGCCGACCGGGGCACCGGCACTTACGTCTTCGAGGCCGTCGCGCCCGGCAAGGCCCGCATCACCTGCTCCACCGGCTTCCGCGGAAAGACCCAGCGCACCGACGAATACACCGTCACGGTCACGGGCAAGAAGCCGGTCGTCGGGCTCGTCCCCTTCAAGAAGGACTATGCGGTTCCTGTGGGAACCCACCTGGTCTGGTCGTACGAGTCCCACGGTTCCGTGGGCAAGGGCGGCAGCTGCACGGGCTCACCCAAGTCCCGCGTCCGCATCGTCGAAAAAAAGGTCACCTTCAAGAACCCGGGCCGGGTGAAGAAGGGCATGACCGGGGCTGATGCAGGCACCGGGAAGGTCGTCTTCGAGACCTTCAAGCCGGGCAAAGCCACGCTCACCTGCTTCGTGGAGTTCCGCGGCAAGACCACCCGCACCGATACCTTCGAGGTAAAGGTTCTCCGGCCGGGAGAGAAGCCCCCCGCCAAGCCTGCCCCCAAGAAGGCGGAGCCCGCCAAGCCGCAGCCCAAGAAGGACAAGTAGGGGCCGGACCATGAAGACGCTCACGTGCAACAACGGCCGGACCATGCCGGCCTTCGGGCTGGGAACCTGGAAGTCGGCTCCCGGCGAGGTCAAGGCCGCCGTGAAGACCGCGGTCGAGGCGGGCTACCGGCACCTGGACTGCGCCTGGATTTACGGAAACGAGGCCGAAATCGGCGAGGCGCTGACGGAACTCTTCACCGACGGCGTGGTCACTCGCGACGAGCTCTGGATCACCTCCAAGCTCTGGAACGACCGGCACGCGCCCGAGGACGTCGAGCCCGCACTCCGCGAAACACTCGGCAACCTTCGCCTGGACTATCTCGACCTCTACCTCATGCACTGGCCGGTAGTCCTCCGGAAAGGTGTCGCGCTGCCGGAGTCAGGCGACAGCTTCATCCCGCTGAAAGACCTGCCGTTGAGCACCACCTGGACCGCCATGGAGAAGCTGGTCGACGCGGGGCTCACCCGCAGCATCGGCGTCTCCAACTTCAGCATCACAAAGCTGCAGGGCATCCTCGACCATGCGCGCATCAAGCCCGTCGCCAACCAGGTCGAGCTGCACCCCTACCTGCAGCAGAACGACCTCGTCGCCTTCTGCCACGCCAACGACGTCATCCTCACCGCGTACTCACCGCTGGGCTCCAAAGACCGTCCCCCGCGGCTGAAGGGCGAAGACGAGCCGGTGCTGCTCGACGACCCCGCCGTCGTCGCTATCGGTGACAAGCACAACGTCGGCCCGGGCGCAGTCCTCATCGCTTGGGCGCTCGCCCGGGGCACCTCGGTCATCCCCAAGTCGGTCAACCCGGCCCGCATCCAGCGCAACCTGGGGTCCGCTCAGAGTGTCACCCTGGACGATGCCGACATGGCCGCCCTCGCCGCCCTCGACCGGCATCGCCGCTACGTCGATGGGTCATTCTGGGCCCAGTTTGGGAGCCCCTATTCCGTTTCGGGACTCTGGGACGAGTAGCGGCTCAGCTTGCCGCTGGCCTCGGCAGCGACAGGATGAATGACAGACCCACACCAGTGTCTGCCGGTGCGTAGTACTTGAACTCGACCCGGTCGGGCCGGTGCTTCCACGAGTCCAGCTCGAAGGGGTAGCTCATCATCCCGTGGAAGGCGACGAGCTCCAGAAAGTAGCGCTCGGTGCCGTCCGGATAGCGAAACACCTCGAGCGCCAGGAACTCGGTGTCGGCCTGTCCGACCACCAGCTCGTGACGCTCGCCCTCGTAGATCACCACGCCATCACGCTCTTTGGTCAACGGCGTCGTCGTCCGTCGAAACCCCTGGGTCTCCAGGTACTCGACGGTTTCGGTCATGTACGCGGTGGACATCTCCATGCCGGAGACCTCACCACGGAAGCTCCTCCAGCGCCAGCCACCACTGCCGCGCCAGCAGTACGGCGGCCAAAGCCTCGGCGACAATGATGACCCGGTACAGCAACCCACGCTCTGTCTCGACGTCGACAGCCAGCTGCAGCTGGAACGCCTGCTCGTCCAGCTTCTGCACCTCGGCCACGGTCAGCTCCCGCGGCGTCGGAGGGTGCGCGGCGGTCGGCAGCGGCGGCATGTCCACCGGCGCTACCCGCCCCCCATGGAGTTGCACGACCTTTGCGCCTCCCTGCGGCTCGGTCGGTTTCCTTGTACGTGCCATCATATCCACGCTCCGGTCGTGACCCACCACAAGCCGGCGGCGCCCAGCGTGACCAGGGCACCAAGTCCGGTGGCGAAGCGTTTCATCCAGCGCGTGTGCGCGCGACTCCAGCGCAGCTCCTGGCGCAACCGGGCCACCCGCAGGTAGCGCGGGTCGCCGAAGCGGCTTTCGGGGGTGTTCATCGGTTCTGGCGTCCTCTTTGCAATGTCGTTGGGGCGAGCAATCCCGCCCGAGGAGGAACCAATGCAAGAACGCCACCAACTCCGACGCAGCCAGAAGCGCACAACGACGGGCCTCAGCGCCCTCTTCGTCGCGGGTCTGATGGCGCTCGCCGCGGTCCCGGCGCACGCCCAGAACTCGGACCTCGTCACCCACCCGTGGCCCGAAATGGTCCTGCGCGGTGGCGAACCCAGTGCATCCCACGTGGTTCAGCTGCCGCCTCAAGCGGAACGGACCAGCTCTCCCGTTGTGGAACTCACCCTGTCCGTTTCGGAACTGGTGGACCGGGAGCGCTCGACGCTTGTCCTATCGGTCGACGGAAAGCCCGAAGCCAGCTGGACGCTGGCACGACTGGTCGGCTCGGGTGACCCTCGCTACGTCACGCTCAGGGCGACGCTCCCTGATATCCCAAAGGGCTTCCATCGCATCGGTCTGGCCGGGCGCTTCAAGGACCACGACGACCAACACTGTGAGCCGCCGGAGACTGTCTGGATGCGGATCCGCAGTGGCACCATCAGCTGGCGGCAACGTCCCCGCAACGTGCACTCGAGGCTGACCCTGCCGCTGGCCAGCTTCCCCAAAATCTGGGCCCGCAGCCGAGCGGTTCGGCTCGGGTGGCCCGAATCCCAGCCGGGCTTTACCGGCGCCGCGCTAAGCGCCGACCACCTGCTCCGACGCCTGGGCCTGCGCCCCGTCTGGCCAGGTGCTCCGCTTCCTCCTCTCGGCACGCCGGCGCGCCACGACGTCCCTGAGCTGGTCATCGGGACCGTCACTGCCCCCCCGCCCTCCGGCACGGAGCGACTCCCGATGGACTGGCGGAAACAGCTCGCGGAGGGCCCCCCCGAAGCGGTGATGATGCATCTGTCGGCCCGCCGCCTCGTCCTCGTCGGGGCGACGACGGCGAGCCTTGAGGGCGCCATGCGAGGGCTTGCAGATGGGAAGTTCCGCGAGCTTTGTGGTGAGGACGTGTGTGTAACAGGCACCTTCGATCCACGTCGCACCATGGATGATCACGCTGGCGCCGAGGAGCCGTCCCTCCACGTGCGATTTGCCGACCTGGGCATCGCGCGGCCGCTTCTCGCGAGGGGCTATGGTCGGCACGAAGCGCGTGTCGTGCTCCGGCCTCCGTCAACCTGGGACCTCCGGGGGTGGCCAAAGATGCACATACATATGCGCGTCGGGGCGGAGTCCAGTACACAGACCAAGACAGCCCAGGAGAGTCGCGTCGAGGTGTTGCTCGATGGTCGCCCCATTGCCAGCTTCGACCTACAGGCCAACCCTTCCGATCCCAAGGGTGGGGTCACGACTGACGTCGAGCCAGGCTCCAGACTCAGGGTCCTCGAGGTGAAGCTCCCACGATGGGCGAAGAAACTCCCCTCCTGGGAAGTGACCCTGGTCACCCACTGGGTTCCTGCCAACCGCCGTCGGTGTTCGGGCCGCCCCGACGAGGGCCCGTGGGCGAGCTTCGAGCCGGAGAGCGCGTTCCTGCTGCCACGCGTAGAGTTCGCCAAGACCGGTCTGGCAGGCTTTGCGGCCTCGCTCGAGCGTGAACACCCGCCGGCGCTCGTGGTGGGCCCCGGCATCCCCACGCGGGCACTGGCGTGGACGGCCCCGCTGCTCTACGGGCTGACGCAGCATCTCCCTGGAACCGTGGCCACCGTCGCAACGTCATGCCCCATCGACCGTCCCTGTATCCACTTGGCTGGCGCAAACACGGCCCCTCCACCCGCCCCTCTGACCCGCTACGGCACGGGCGCTTCAAGCATGTGGTTCGATGCCACCGGGACCCTCGGCATCCCGCGCCTGAGCGTCGCCGAGACGCTGGTTGCAAGGGTGTCGCCCAAGACCCTGGTGGTCCCCGGCCGCCTGGACCTCTACGTCCCCAAAGGGGCGCCGGCCAAGCTCATCCCAACGCCAGGTGTGGATGAGCTGTCCTCCCCGTGGGCCGTCGCGGCCAGGGGGCGCTGGTTCATGCTCGAGCCGGTGGGCACCAGGACGGACAACGCTGGGGCCAAGGCCGAAGAGCCCGTCGCCGTCGTTGCTCCGGAACCTCGTCAGCGGCGCCGTACCGGCTTGATGGTGAAGACTGGTGCAGCAGACCTCGACAATCTCACGGCGGAAGGTGAAGACCTCATCGAAGCCTCCAAAGAAGACCGCCTGGCACGTCTCATCGACATCGCCTGGGTCGGTGGTGGTCTGCTACTGCTTGTCTTGCTGTGGCGAATCCTGAGGCCCCGCCGACGACCCATGATGGACCCGTCGCAGGTGGAAGCGCACTAATCTGTCCGACCGAGAACTCACTGTTCTTGGCATAGACCTGTCACCCGCCGGCCCCTGCGTTACCCTTCGGTCGTGGATCCCCTCTGGCTGCTCATGGCGCTCGCCTTTGGTCTGCTTCTGGACCGCGTAGGACTCCCGCCGCTGGTCGGGTTCCTCGCGGCGGGGTTCGCGCTGTTCGCGGTCGGCGTGGAAGGCGGCGAGACCCTGACCGTCATCGGCGACCTCGGCGTGCAGCTCCTGCTGTTCACCATCGGGCTCAAGCTCAAACTCAAGAGCCTGCTCCAACCCCACGTCTGGGCCGTGACGACCCTCCACATGGCGGTCACGACCGCCGTCTTCACGGGCTTGCTCGGAGGCCTCGCGGCGGTCGGGGTCTACGGTCTCGTCGGCAAGAGCTGGAGCTCCGCAGCGCTGGTCGCCTTCGCGCTGAGCTTCTCCAGCACCGTCTTCGCCATCAAGGTTCTCGAGGAGCGCGGCGAGACGGCCACCCTGCATGGCCGCACGGCCATCAACATCCTGGTGATGCAGGACCTGGTGGCCATCGTCTTCCTGATGCTGTCGACCCAGAAGCCTCCCTCCGTCTGGGCTCTGGCGCTGCTGGCCTTCCCCATCGCGCGGATCCTGCTGTTGCGCATCATGGACGCGACCGGCCATGGCGAGCTGATGGTCCTCTTTGGGCTGCTGCTTCCGGTGGGCATGGCCACGGTATTCGACCTGGTGGACCTCAAGGCCGACCTGGGAGCTTTGGTGGCGGGCCTCCTGGTCGGTGGTCACGACAAGAGCAAGGAGCTCGCCGACCGGCTGCTCGGCCTCAAAGACCTGTTGCTCACGGGCTTCTTCCTGGCCATCGGGCTGCATGGGCCTCCGGACCTGGCCGGCGTCATCATCGCTCTGGTCCTTGCCCTCCTGATGCCTTTGAAGGTGGTCCTGTTCTTCGTTCTGATGACCCGCTTCAAGCTGCGGGCCCGCACCAGCCTGTTGGGGTCGTTGAACCTGGCCAACTACAGCGAGTTCGGCCTCATCGTCGGTGCTGTGGGAGCGGCCAAGGGGTGGATCAGCTCTGAGTGGCTGGTCATCGTCGCTCTCGCCTTGTCCTTCACCTTCGTCATCGCGTCGTCGCTGAACCGTATTGCATCCAGTATCTACGACAAGCATGGCCATCAGCTCAGGCGGCTGCAGTCCAACGAGCGCATCCCTGGCGACCGGCCCATCGACCCGGGTGGGGCCGACATCGTCATCATCGGCATGGGCCACGTCGGCGTCGCCGCCTACGACCGGATCCGCTCCACGTTGGGAGAGAGCGTCATGGCGATCGACGCCGACCACGCGGTGGTCGGTAAGGAGCAGGAGGCCGGGCGGAATGTCATCCGCGGGGACGCCACCGACCCCGACCTGTGGCAGCTGGTGCCGCTCGACGAACTGCGCGCCATCGTCCTGGCCATGCAGAACCAGTTCGAGAATGTGCGTGCCGCCGAGGAGATCCGCCACGCCGGCTTCAAGGGCCCTATCACCGCTGTGGCGCTGTTCGACGACGAGGTCGAGGAGCTCCAGGCGGCGGGTGTGGGGTGCGCGTTTGCCGCATACGCGGGCATCGGCGATGCGCTGGCCGACCGGGTAAAGGACGAGCTGGAAGGGGTCGAGGCCGCATAGTAGCTATCGTCGAGTCCTTCGGTAGGCTAGCGGGATGGAAGCCTTCCTCCTGGCCTTTCTCGTTCTGGCACCGGTCGCCTTGGTGACCTTCGGGCGGCGCTCTGGAATGGAACGGCAGTCGAACGCTGCCATCGCAAGGTCCGTGGCCGAGGTGCTGCAGCTCGAGCAGCAGGAAGGGCACGAGGGTGAGCTGACGTTCAGCGGGGTCGTCGCTGACGGACGCGTGCGCGTTGTCGCCCTTGGCGGCGCTGTCGCGGAGACCTTGTTCGAGGCGTGCTCCGACGCCGCGCGAGAGCTGAGGTTCAACAACGACAAGTGGCTGCACGTACCCTCTGGAGACGTCGTCATCGACCACAGCCTTCGTGTCTCGGGCCCGGAAATGCTGATCCATGGCGCCCTCGACCAGCAGACTCGAGAGCGATTGGTGGGACTGTTGGGCAAGGACGTGGTTCGCTGGCGGGGGCACAAGCTCCTCTTCGAGGGAGAGGTCTCCGAGGAAGACCTGCACAGCGCCGTCGCTGTCATGGCCGCTTTGGGCCGCACAACGAGCGAGCTCGAGGCGGCCCTGCTGGAGCGTATCGAGCGTGAACCGGACAACCCCATGATGGGACGTTGGCTGCGGCTGATGCTCGATGGCGGTAACGTCACCCCTGGTCGAGACTCCTTGGCCGCACGTTGCCGAGCGTCCGAATGGCCCTACGAGCGGATCATGGCCGCCCTCTGGGACAAGGACATGGATGCTCTGCGAAAGGCCTTTGACGCCAGCGACGAGCTCGAAACCGAGGGCCACGCTGCGGCGCTCGAAGCTCTAGCGAAGCAGGGTGATTCGCTGACCGCCCAGGATGGCGACCGCGCCGCGAGGATCCTGGCCCTGGATCATCGCGAGTCGCGCGACGCTGCGGTGCGGCTTCTGCATCTCTGCGGTCGTAGCGACCACATTCCGTTGCTGCGCAAGGTCGCCGCCGAGCTGGTGTTGGATCTTCGTCCCCCCTTCGAGGAGGCCATCGAGGCGATCCGCGCGCGCGCTGCGGAGCGAGGAACCAGTGGTCAGCTGGCCCTGGCCGAGGACACCCAGAGCGGCGCATTGAGCACCCTGGAAGAGGTCGCCGAAGGCGCGCTGTCCGAACCGAGCTGACACGCACGACGGCAGCCGTTCCGAAATGGGAAGACCGGGTTCCGAACCGGCACGGGAGCGCGCTCAGGATTGGGCGCCTTGGCGCTTCGAAGCCCGTGAACATTGGGTGAGACGGTGCGCGCGCCGCACTGGCACCGTTCTTGAAATCCCTCCAGGTCATCCAACCCACGGACCCTGGAGAACATCATGTGCGGCATCATCGGCTACGTCGGCACCCGACAGTGCAGCGACCTTCTGCTCACCGGCCTCGACCGGCTCGAATACCGCGGCTACGACTCGGCCGGGCTGGCCATCGTGGACCCAAACGAAGGGCTACAACGCCGACGCTCCCAAGGACGCCTGGCCAACCTGCGCGCCCTGGTCGCGGACCGCCCGCCCCAAGGCACTGTCGGCGTGGCCCATACCCGCTGGGCCACGCACGGCGGGCCAACGACGGCCAACTCCCACCCCCATCGGGTGGACGATGTGGCCCTGGTCCACAACGGCATCATCGAAAACTATCGAGACCTCAAAGCCGAGCTTCAAGCCACCGGCGGCGTCTTCGAGAGCGAGACCGATACCGAGGTCGTCGCCCACCTGGTCGCCCGTGGCCGCCGGCAGGGGCTGACCCTCATCGAGGCGGTCAGGCAGGCCTGCCTCCGCCTGGTCGGCGCCTACAGCCTGGTGGTCGTCGACGCCGCCACCCCGGACCGGCTCGTCGCCGTGCGGATGGCCAGCCCGCTGGTCGTCGGCCTGGGTGAAGACGGCCCCGAGACCTTCGTCGCCAGCGACGTCACCGCCCTCCTCGAGCACACCCGGCACATGGCCTTCCTGGACGACCACGACCTGGTCGAGGTCTCCCGGGACGGTGTTGTCGTCATGGACATGCGGACCGGCGCTCCCAAGAACCTCACCACCAGCTACATCCGCTGGACCCCGGCTCAGGCCGAGAAGGCCGGGTACGCCCACTTCATGCTCAAGGAGATCCACGACCAGCCCGACGCCGTCGGCGACACGCTGCGCGGCCGCATCGACCCCGAAGCCGGCCGCGTGACCCTGGAGCCTGGCATCTCCCTCTCCCCCCAGCTGCTCGAGTCCCTACGCGACATCCATATCGTCGCCTGCGGCACCAGCTGGCACGCGGGTCTCGTGGGGCGCTACCTGTTCGAGGAGTTTGCGGGTCTATCTCCGCACGTCGCTCTGGCCTCGGAGTTTCGCTACCGCCGCGTGCCGTTGGGCCCCAAGTCCCTGGTCCTGGCCATCTCCCAGAGCGGAGAGACCGCCGACACCCTGCAGGCCATCCATGACGCCAAGGCCCGCGGCGCCCACGTCATCAGCATCTGCAATGTCCAGCAGTCGTCCATCCCACGCGCCAGTGACGCCACGTTCTACACCCACGCGGGACCGGAGATTGGCGTCGCGTCCACCAAGGCCTTCACCACCCAGCTCGTGGCGCTGCACCTGCTGGCGCTGGACTGGGGCCGCAAACTCGGCCACCTCGACGCGGACCTGGAAGCTCAGGAGGTGAGCGCGCTATGGCAGCTCCCGACGCTCATCGAATCCATGCTGGACACGGACTTCGACTACGGCGACCTGGCCCGCGCCTGGAGCCAGACGCGTAGCGCGCTCTTTCTGGGCCGCGGAGCGCTCTACCCGATCGCTCTCGAAGGAGCGCTCAAGCTCAAGGAGATCAGCTATATCCACGCCGAGGGGTATGCCGCAGGCGAGATGAAGCACGGCCCCATCGCGCTGGTGGAGCCCGAGGTCCCTTCGGTCATCCTCTGCCCACGCGACCGGCACTTCCACAAGGTGCGCTCCAACCTCGAGGAGATCCGCGCCCGCTCCGGCCCGGTCGTCGCCCTGCAGACCGCCGACGATGCGCCAGAGACCGACCGCGTTCTGCGCATCCCCCAAGCCCGGGAATCCCTCCTGCCCCTGCTTGCCTCCATCCCTATGCAGCTCCTCGCCTACCACGTCGCCGCTTACCGCGGCACCGACATCGACCGCCCGCGCAACCTGGCCAAGTCGGTGACTGTCGAATAGCCCGCCCCCCTCACCTCCCGCCACCATCGCTCACTCGAGGAGAACGCTCCGATGCTCCGAACGCTATCCGTCTACCTGATGACCCTGGGCTTGCTGGTCCCCCTACCGTCCACGAGCCAAGCCACCGGCGACGCCGCCAACCGCTTTCAGGTCTTCGTCCCGCCCAACAACGTGGCGTCCAACAGACGCTCCATGATGATGGTGACCAACGTGTCTCCGACCACTGCCAGTGTCTCCATCATCGACCGCGGCGAGGACGGCGACACCGATGACTCCGTCAACGTCAGCCTGACCCGCGGGCAGACGTACGTCCTGCGCATCGCCGACGGCGCGGTCAACGACGACGTCGGCGGCAAGCATGACGGCGACCACTTCCAGGTGCTGTCCGACCACCCGGTGGTGGTCCAGATCGCCACCCAATCCAACTGGCAGCACGACTGGGTGCCGGCCGAGGGCAACGGCGGTATCGGGCGGAACTTCTTCGTCTACGCCCCGGCCACCTCGGGAGCGGACAACGACATCAACGTCTTCGCCTACGAGGACGACACCTATGTCACCATCCGGGATATCACCGTTTCGCCGCTGCTCACCACGGGCGCCACCCAGGTCGACCTCGCCGACCCGCCGCTCGTGCTGAGCGCGACCCTCCACCAGGGCGAGGACCTCATCGTGCGAGAGAACGGCCTTGGCCTCGACGTTCTCGACCCGGGCCGCTCTTACTGGGTTCAGGCCACTCGGCCGGTGACGGTGCAGTACGGTCACCTGGGCCAGGTCTCTGGCGGCAACCAGGCCCGCGACGGGGCCGGGTTCGTGCCCTCGGTGAACGGCAGCGCGTCGGGAGAGCTCTACTACTTCGCCATCCCGCACAACCCCGGCCGAGAAAAGGAAAAGGAGCTCCGCGTCGTCTGCTTCGACGACAACACGACGGTGCAGCTCTACGGCAGCACGGCCAACGAGCCCGACTGGGAGCTGATCTCCCAGAGTACGGTGAACGCGGGCGCACACCTGGACTTCGTGGGCGTCTCCAACGCGGCCTTCCGCGACGCCGACTTGTACAAGCTGACCGTCGACCCGCCCTATCAGAGGTGCAACGTCTTCGAGGGCAACTGGATGGAGACCGGGTCCTTCGGGACCTCGGACTTTGCGTCCATGGGCTCGGGCCGTAACGGCACCCACCTCGCCCATCAGTTCACCCTCTACGTGGGTCCTCCCGGCATCCAGAACGCGGTCGTGAACCCGACCGGCGAGCAGACCAACGCTGCATCAACCCAGGGCGGCTATGGCTCGCACCTCTACATCTTCGCCGAAACCGAGGACACCGGCGTGACGGTGCGTCACATCGACAGCGGCGGCGCCGCGTTCGAGCACAGCTTCGTGTTGGGTGCGGGGGATTACTACGACGTCGTCATGTCCAAACAAGACTACCTGGCGATGACCGCTGGGAGCTACCGCCCCTACGTCGAGGTACTTGCCGCTCACCCTGTGGCCGTGCTGTCGGGCAACTTCAACGACAACTGGATGGCCTTCTACCACTCCGTTCAGCCCGCCACGCCCCGGGCCAGCGTCGGCACGTCGGCGGCTGCTGTCTCCTGCGGCGGCACCATCCCGGTCACCGTGACATGCAGCAATCCCGCCGCTGCCTCGGTCGAGGATGCGACGGTCACGGTGAGTCTTCCGAACCACCTTGTATATGCACCTGAAAGCGCGTCCGTCGAGCCTTTGACAGTAACCGGGGAGAGCATGACGTTCGTCCTCGGGGACCTGGCTCCAGACTCGGAGACGACGCTGACGCTGGAGGTGAGTGCCGACTGCGAGGGCTGTGTCAACGCGGCGCTGCTGGCGGATCTAACCGTCGAATGCAACGGAACCATGAACAGCGACCTGCTCGCCTCCATCGACTCGGTCCAGCTCACGATCAGCCCCAGCGATGGCATCACTGTCGATGGGTTCCAGGTGCTCGACCTGCCCGACTATGACGGCAACCCGCCCAACCCCCGGGTGGCCGGCGTCGCGAACGTCACAGCCTCTGTCGCGGGTGCCGAGGTCACCGTGTTGCGCGCCACCAACAATCCCGACCCCAACGCGCCCATGACCACCGTTCAGACCTTCCCCAACCTGCAGCCCGGCACATCGGTGCTGAGCTTCGAGGACACCTACGCGCTCCACTACGAAAAGACCCGATTCTACCGCCTCAAGATCGTCGAAAACGGCTGCGAAACGATAGTCGGCCCCATCTCCGTGACCACCAGCTCCGGCAGCTCAGGCGGCGAAGACTCGGGCCTGGAATCCAACGGCCGCCTGGCCAACGACCTGGCACGACGAGCCATTGCCCGAAGCCGGGCGCCGATGTGGCAGGCACCTCCGACAAACCTGCCCACTCAACCGCTGTTTGCGAGACTGTCGCTCGCCGGAAGCTTCACCAACCTGGCAGCGCTGCTCCCTCCCGAGGGCCCAGGCGGCTCCGCACCGGTCAACGCGGACCCTGGTGACCTGCCCGGCCTGACCAACGCCAACACCACACAGGGCGTCGACTACCTCGACCTCGACGGCGAGCGTGTCGCGACAGCGCTGCTCATCGAAACCCGAGGGGGGGCCTATGAACACAGCAAGCCCCTGTGCGACCGCGCTGGAGGCTCGGTGCTCACCGAGATAACGCCCATCCAGACGGCCTTCGGGGCTCTCCCACGGTTTGCGCTGGCCCACCCCGAGACCGGTGTCGGTGACTTCAGCTATGAGGTGCGCGTGGTCGAGACCGCCGCTGGGGAGTGGCAGCTATATACCGCGTGGCTCGGAGAGCAGCTCCCCCCGCTGAACGACGACCAGCGGGTCATCACGGCCCAGGTCTGGTCCGCCAGACGCGGATACGCCGCGGCTCTCCTCGAAGACGTGCTGGAGGGCATCGGACTGACGCCCACCGACGCCACCGCCACACCTCCGCTCCCCCGCGCCTGGTTTGCCAGCGCCGCGCTGCGCGGCCGAGAGGTAGCGGCCACGCTCGAGCTGCCCGAGGAGACGACCGACGTCGAGCTCAGGGTCACGCGGCTCCACGACGACGGCAGTGAGACCGTCCAGACGCTGCCTGCGTCTGCCGACGTCAGCTGGCTCGAGGATATCCCGCTGGGCGACGCCACACTGGAGCTCCTCGTCGACGGCCGCGTCGAGGACCGAGCATGGATCGGCGATGGCGCCTGGGCGGAGCTCCACGACGGCATGTTCGGGGGCGCCACCCAGATGACCACCAGCGACCGCGACGCCTGCCGCTGGGATGACGCGGCTACCGACTACCCCATCGCCTTCTCGGGATGCGTCGCCGGCGGTTTCGAGGTCGCCACGTTCGCGGGCTTTGCGCGCCACTTCGGAGGCTCCGCGGCGGGCCTCACACTCCCCGGCGGGAGCGCGGTGAGCTTCTGGCTCGAAAGCAACCGCCCCACCCGCGCCTGCTTCGAAGGCGATGGCGAACGCAGCTGCGCCAACCTCACCGCGGAGCCGGACGGGCGCCGCGTCACCGTCCCGCTGACCGACTTCGACGGCGCGCCGGAACACATCCGGGCCGAGCTCTTCTCGGTCATCGCGCACGGCGAAGGCGCCCTGGCGCTGGAGGTGGGGAGGCTGGCTATCGGCCCCGCCCCGTCAACGGTGCCTGAGGAACTCCCCGCGGCCACGGACATCCCCGAGCCTGCCGACCTGGGGGCGCAAGGATGTGATGCAGGTGACGGCAGCTCCCGGCGCCTTCCAGGCCTGATGGTGCTGGCCACGCTTGCCCTGATGTACCTCGGCCGCCGGCGCCGTTCCGGAATGGGACTCGACCGCCTCTAGACGTTCCACAACGGCACCGTGCGCCGAGCAACAACCCATCACCCCCATGATTCCGGAGGGTTCAGCGTTGGCACGGTTCTCGCTGAACCCTTTGGTGACCCTACACCGCGCACTCGCGCAAGGAGTCATCCCCATGACCATCAAGCTTCATCTCGACGAGGACATGCATGTCCACAGCGTCTTCTCGGACGGCAAATCCACCCTCGAGGCCAACGTGGCCCGCGCCTGCTCGCTGGGCCTGCGGCGGATGGTGTGCGTCGACCACGTGCGACGCGACACCCGATGGCTACCCGAGTTCATCACGGAGGTCACCCGGCTCCGCCGGCGCTATCCGATGATAGAACTCGAGGTGGGCGTCGAGGCGAAGATCGCCAGCGTGAGTGGGCGGCTGGACCTGCCCCGCGACCTCACGGGTGTCGACCGTATCTACGCGGCGGACCATAGGCTGCCCTGGTGCGATGTCTCGCTGGTGCCGCGCCAGGTGAAGCTCATGCTGGCGGAGGGAACACTGACCCGGCAGAGCGTCATCTCCCTGCTGGTCGACAGCACCGCACGCAGCATGCGGCGGCACCATGAGAAGCTGGTGGTGGCGCACCTGTTCAGCTTCCTTCCGAAGGTGGGTATCTGCGAGTCAGAAGTCAGCGAACAGAGCATCCGGAAGCTGGCCGCGACGGCACTGCAGACAGGGGCCGTCTTCGAGATCGACGAACGGTGGCGCTGCCCCAGCGTCCGAGTGGCGAAGCTGCTGGCCGACGAGGGTGTCCCGCTTTGGGCCAGCACCGATGCGCATCACGTCGACAAGCTGGGCCAGTACGACTACGTCGCCGAGGTCGCGGCCACGCTTCAAGGCGAGACCTATGTTCCTCCTGGGGGGCTGGAATGGGCCGCCTGACAACGACATTGACCACCGCGTGGCTCGCCCTGCTGGTGAGCAGCGCTCCCTTGCGGGCGGCTCCTCCCTCCCCCGTGGAGCGGGGCGTCAAGCTGCGCACCCAGGGTAAGTTGAATCAGGCCGCCCAGATCCTGGCTCGTGGACTCGACGTGTCCCCCGCCGACCGGGCCCTGGGCCTCGAGCTGGCGGTCACCCTCAGCTGGATGGGACGCCTCGAAGCCGCCCTGGACACCTACCAGCATGTTTTGAAGCGTCACCCCAAGGATGACGCGGCCCGGATCGGCGCAGGCCGGATGCTCGTCTGGATGGGCAAGGACACCGCTGCCGAGACCCACTATCGCGCAGTCTTGAAGCGGGATCCGGCTCATGCCGAGGCCCGCCTGGGGATGGCGCGGGCGGCCCTGCTGCGACTCGACGACGCTGAGGCCAGGCGCTGGCTCGGTGGCGTCGAGCACAGCGAGGTCGCCGCACTGCATCGAGAGCTCGACGGCCTGTGGCGCTGGCGCGCAACCGTCCGAGGCGGACTGCTCCTGGGCCTGGACGGGTCGTATGGTCCCGATGTTTCGGCCGGCCTGGGTTATCGCGTGAGTCGAACGTTGACCCTCAACGCCGGCTATCGATTTGGTGGTCTGGACCCGGTCGCAGAGGGGCTCGGGCTGACGGATACCGCAAGCCACCGCGTGGACCTGGGACTGGTCGCACAGCCCGACGCCGACTGGTGGGTGCACGGCGGCGTCACCGCGACCGCCAATGCGCTGGGCGGCTGGATAGTCCAGCTTCCTCTCGGCGCGGCGACACGGCTGTCAGAGAAGTGGTCGCTGTCCTGGACGGTCAGCCCGGGGCTCCTCCTGAACCCCGATGGCGCGGTCGACCAGTGGTCCATCGTGGGCCGACTGGGGCTCGCCTGGGGCCACCAACCGCTGCCGGGTGGGCTGGATATCTTCGCTGCGGTCGACGGTGACGGTGGAGCTTCCGTCGTCGCCGTCGGCCGCCTCACGCTCCCCCTTCCAGGGTCATGGAACGCTAACCTGGGGCCTATGGGTGGCATTGACCTGAGTCGCGACGACGGGGCCTTCGGGGGCGCACACCTGGCCCTGAGCGTGAACATCGGGGCGATGACCCGCGTGACGCTCAACGGCGAGATGACCGCAGGAGCGCGAGAGCGTGCAAGCATCAGCCTGGGGCTGGAGCAACGATGGTGACGACCAGCACCAGAAGGCTCCTGGCGACGGTTCTGGTGGTCGCTACAGCCACTGGCTGCACGGCCATGCTCCCAGCCCACGACCGACCGGGAGTGATCCCACGGGAGCGCTCGGTGCGGTTCGATGGCCGCACCTGGTGGGTGCGCGCCGACCCTGGAGGTCCCTCCGGGCCGGGTGCCAACCGCTGGGCCGACGACAAAGGGGCTGTCCGAGTCGATGCCAACGGCATGCACCTGCAGATGCGCCCGGACGACGAGGGCGTCTGGCGAAGTGTGGAGGTGTTCACCCGCTTGCCCGACCACTATGGCCGGCTCGTGGTGGACCTCGACGGCTGGGTCGATCGTCACCCGCCCGAGGTCGTGATGGCGGTCTTCGTGTACCGCGATGACACCAGCGAGATGGACTTCGAGTGGACGCGTTTCAACCGCGCGGAGTGGCCAAACATGCACCTCACGGTAGCGCCTCCCAGGACGGGTAGGCAGCTGACGTTCAAGTTTGTACAGCGCCACCGCAACCTCAGGCTCGCGCTGGACTGGAGGCCCGGCAGTGTCACGTTCGAGCTGCCGGGTCAGCGCTGGACCCATCGTGGTGACGACATCCCGGTGCCCTCGGGACATCGGCTGCACATCGCCATCTGGCGGGTGGATGACCTCCCACCGCGAGACCGCACAACGCGAGGTCTCACGCTCAAAGGCGTCGAGTTCGCTCCGCTGTAAGCTTCTATGGCGCGGCCACGCCTGCGCGCGGGTCGTTGAGCACCGTCTCCCAGGCCACCTGCTTGAAAATCGTCTCCAGATTGGCCGGGACCTCGTTGCCGCCGGGTAGCTCCGCCGGGTCGCGGCGGTAGACCGTGGCGTAGTGGACCAACGCGTTGAGATAGACCAGCAGGTGGCTCGGGTGGATGTCGTCGACCACGCCGCCGTGTACGGTCGTCGTGTTCGCCGGGTAGTCGATGTACGGGTCCAGGAACAGGTCAAGGGTGGACATCTGCCCGCCCACGGCTGCGTCGGCATAGCTCCAGTCGTCGCCCGGGTTGGCGGCCTCCATGCGGTCCATCAGGGCCACCAGGGCCTGGCCGGTGGGGACGATGTAGACGTCCAGCATGCCGCCGCACACGCCCGGGTCGGCGCCACCGCCGAACCAGGTGTAGTCGCTACCAGGGTCCGGGGTCAGCGCCGGGTCCGCAGCTTCGTCGGCGATGGCCTCCCAGGTCGCCCGCATGTTGAGCTGGTACTGCTTGAAGTCCCACGGGTCGACGTCGTCGTAGTAGTTGGTGAAGTTGGGGTCGGTGGCCTGCAGGTGATGCCACGACTCGTACAGGAACAGCTCCGCGTTGGGGTTCGCGGCCAGCGCAGCACAGTAGAAATGCCGCGCGTAGAAGCCCGAGTACCACCAGTCATAGGACGACTGGATGTTCACGCCCTCGGTCACGACGATGACGTCGAAGGTCCCGTAGGCCGGGTCGGCGCTGTTGACGAGGGGCTGGATCTTCTCCTGCGAGCCGCCGTTCCAGGCATCCGACACGCCGCCCCAGTTCCAGCCGATGGGCGCGCCCGGCGTGGTGTGGCGGTAGGAGTCGTAGCTATGCCCAGCGCCTGTAACCAGCGTGCCCAGCAGCTGGTCGAGGGGCTCGTCGGTGGCGACGTGGGGGTCCTCGCCGGTAATCAGGCTGTGGCCCACCCAGTAGACCTTGGCGCTGGTCTTCGGAGGGTTGGTCGTGACGTCGGGCCCGACCGTCGAGTCCGGCTGAGTGCCGTCAGGCTCCGCGTCGGGGGTCGTGACCACATCGGGTACAGCGTCCGGCTGGGCCACCATGTCCGGCTCGGCGTCGGGTTGAGCCACCATGTCCGGCGCGGCATCCGGTTGCGCCGTCACGTCGGGCGTCGCATCCGGGGTTGGTACGCCATCCGGCGCGGCATCGGGCTGGGCGACGCTGTCGGGCTGGACCACGGCGTCGCCGATGGTCTCGGCGGACGCATCGGCCACAGCGTCGGGCGTGCCGCTGGGCTCGTCCTCGGGACACGCGGCAACCACGAGGCTGGCCACACACAGAGCAATCAGGCGGGGTGCGTTCATGCGGCCAAGGGTAGCAAAAGCCACAGTCCCTGACGCAACACCGCCGGACAGTTTCGCGCGCCCTTTTCGGACCCCAGGTCGCAAACGCTCATCGTGTGGCAGAGAAGACCTTGTCCTGCGCCGTGGCTGTACTTATGCGTCATACCTCCCTGCTGCTCACTGCATTGCTTTCCTTCGCCCTCCTCCCCGGGTGCATCGAGCTGACTCGTCAGCCTGCGTCGCCCGACGCGGGTACTCCCGATGGCGTCGACACGGCGGCCCCGGAGATCGAGGAAGCCGGTCCCCAGGCCAACGTTCGGCTCGTCCACGCCGCATCGGATGTTGGGCCGGTGGACGTGTATGCCGCCGGCGGGGACGTCCCGCTGTACTCCGGCCTCGGCTACACGCAGGTCTCTGACTGGCTGACGGTTGACGCCGGCGACTACGTCTTCGAGCTTCGTACCGAAGGCGCCGATCCCACAGAGCCGCCCATCTTTGTCAGTGCGCTCATCAGCCTCCCGGAGGGTCCGTCCACCGTCGTGGCCGCCGGCCTTGCGGACGGTTCCGAAGATGACGCTCTGCGCCTCGTTCCCGTCCAAGAGGACTGGGGGGCCCCCCGCGCCGCTCGTGCGCGGGTGCGCCTGGTGCACGCTGGCGTCGATGCTCCGGAGCTGACGGTCCGAGGCCTCGAAGGGGCGGACTTCAACGTCGAACGCTTCGACAGCGCCGACGCCGAGGGCGTCGTTATACCCACCGCCGGCGGCGACCGGATTCAGCTGCTGGATGGCAACGACCTTCTGACCGTGTTCACCGCGCCTCCCTTCGCCGACGGGGACGCGGTGCTGCTGGTGGCCACCGGGTCGTTGGAGTCGCTGGCCCGCGAGGAGGAAGGGTTCAAGCTGGTCGCCGTGGGCTCCCAGGGCGCGCTGGGTGAGATCCGACAAGACCCGCAGGTGTTCACCGTGCATGGGGCGCGCGACGCAGGTGCGCTGGAGAACTGCACCGGCACCGGGGAGACCGCCGTGGCGGCGAACATCGACTACGGCCAGATTCAGAGCGACTTCGTCTCGCCGGGCGAGTACCGGTTCGAGGTCCACACCTACCCGTCCGGGTGCACCAACGTCCTGAACGAGGGCGGCACGGCCTCGGGGCCGTTGGAGGCCGGGGAGAGGTACATGCTGCTACTAAGCGGCGAGGTCACGCCGGTGGAGAACGAGCCGTTCATTCAGGTCGCCTCGTTCAAGGAGCAGTTCACGCTGGATGATGCCGATGTCGCCCAGGTGCGGTTCGTCCACGGCGCCTCGTACACCCAGATCTACATCGGCAACGTGCTGGACGGGGAGATCGCCGAGGAGAATGTGTTCACGGACGGCATCGCCTGGCGCGCCGAGAGCGTGGAGGTGGCCCTGCCCGAAGGCTCGTACGTCCTGGGAGCAGCGGACGCCAACGGTGAGTTCGCGCCCCCTCTGAGCCCCATCGTGACCTTCGATGTGAACGCGTCCCCCGGCGCCCGGGCCTGGGGCATCGTCACCGGTGATCCCGTCATCGACGACGACGACGACGAGTTCCTCCAGCTCATGGTGGTGAACACCTCGGTGCCCGACTGGGAGGTTGCGCTGGTCGACGTCAACTGACGCGGCTAACGATTGGGGGCAAAGCCCATGGCTTGCAGCTCGTCGACCGAATAGCGCGGCGTGATGTGCTGGCGGCAGTTGATGTCCCAGGTCTCCACGTGGAAGACGATGGCGCGCTCCAGGACCGCGTCGTAGTCGGGGTCGGCCAGCGCAGCCAAGAGCTCCGCGTCGTCTTCAACGATCTCCGCGCGCCCCCAGACCTTGATTCGGCGGCGGGTCGGGTAGTCCATCAGAAACAGGAAGGCGCGGGGGTTCTCGCTGAGGTTGCCCACGGTGATGTACTGCCGGTTGCCGGCGTAGTCGGCGAACGCAAGCCGGGTGCCATCGAGGACCTTCAGGAACCCTCGCGGCCCACCGCGATGCTGCACGTAGGGCTGTCCGTTGGCGGAGGCGGTGCCCAGGTAGAAGTGGTCCAGCCCGGCGACGAACTGGGCCAGCTGGTCGTCGATGGGCCCACGCCAGTCCCGGCGCTGGGTGATGCGGTCGTAGGTGTCGCGGCTGCCGCGCTCGGCCTGAGCCTGCTTGACGGCGGGGGTAAAGGCGATGTCGCTGCGGGTCATGGTTCTCTCCGGTTCAGTGTTCGGGGTCGATGAGCTCGACCCGGATGCCACCTGGGATGGCGCACATCATGTGGCGGGTGCCGGCAGCGCCGAGAGGCTCCGGCGGGAACTCGACGTCCACGTCAGAGCGCTCGGCGAGGCGTGCGTGGAGGGCGTCCAGCCCGCCAGGCGTCCGCACCCGCAATGCGATGTGATGCAGTCCGACGCAGTTTTTGCGGTCAAACTCCCGGCAGGCTTCGGGATCGGTGGTCTGCCACAGCGTCAGCATCACCACGCCATCGCTGACGAAGACCGCTGGGTAGTGAGGTTTGTCGCCGACCTGTCGGAAGCCGAGAACGTCCACGAAGAAGTCCCGCGTCGTGCGAATGTCGGGGACGGTCAGGCCCACATGGTGAACCCCAGCGGTAGCGGCGTCGTGTGTTGCGTCGTTCATGGTGTGACGATAGCCATCCACACCGCGTTGATAAGATGGCTATTCAGGCAATCATTCTCTACGATTCATGAACAATGGATCGTTTGACCACCATGGAGGCCTTCGTACGGGTCGTCGACGCCGGCAGCTTTAGCGGCGCGGCACGGCGTTGGGGACGCTCCAACGCGGTCGTGAGCAAGTACGTGGCGGCTCTGGAGGACCACCTCGGGGTCGAGTTGCTGCGGCGTACCACCCGGTCGTTGAGCCTGACGGAGGCGGGCCGGGCGTACCACGACCGCTGCGTGGCGCTGCTGAGCGACATCGACGCGCTTGAGGCCTCACTCCGCGATGACGCCGTCTCCCCCCGGGGCCTGCTGCGTGTGTCTGCACCGCCAGGATTCGCGTCGAAGTACCTCGACGCCATGACCAGCACGTTCATCGCGCGCTACCCCGACATCCAGATGGACCTGGACCTGACCCACCGGATGGTGGACCTCGTCGAGGAGGGCATCGACGTGGCCATCCGTGTGACGGAGCCCCGGGATTCGTCGCTCATCGCCCGCCGGCTCGGCCCTGCCCCCATCCGGGCTGTGGCCTCACCCGCCTACCTGGAACGCGCCGGGACACCGAGCCACCCCAAGGACCTCCGGAACCACCCGTGCCTGGTGGACACCAACTTTCGGGACCAGCAACGCTGGCGCTTCGAGGTCGACGGAAAGCCGCAGACAGTCGCGGTCAGCGGCCCCGTGCGGGTGAACAGCCCGATGGCGGTGACCCGCCTGGCCATCGCGGGGCACGGCGTCGCGTTGTGCCCGGATTTCATGGTCGCCGAAGCGCTCGCGAGCGGTCACCTGGTGGAGGTGCTCCCCGGCAGCGTCGCCTTCCGCTGGGCCATCCATGCGGTGTACCCACGGCGCCGATACGTCTCCGGACGCGTCCGGGTATTCATCGACCACCTGGCCGCCGCCCTGGGTGTTGCTTCCTGAGCGGCTACTCTCTCGGCCTCCAGCTGATTTCCTGGTGGAAGTTGGATGGCGGGACGATCGGATTCGCCCCCCAACCCCCGCTGCGCTCATGGTTGATCACATCTCCGGACCTAGTTGATTTCCTGGCGGATGTTGGATGGCGGGACGATCGGATTCGCCCCCCAACCCCCGCTGGGGGGGCTCCGCACCCCTCCGGGGCGCCACTCCAGCTCCGGGCCTACTCCCAATGATGGCTCGCTCCATACGTCCGGAGCTGGCGGGCGTCCGACTTCGTCGGATGCTCTTTGCTTGCGAAGGCGGCTGGACTTCAGACGGCGCCGTCGACCCGGCCCATTCTGCTCACACATCGCCAGGCTGCAGAGTGAGCGTCGCGGCGCCGTACTGATTCCTGCCATATCTGAATCCGGTGTCGGCCAGAAAGGGTCGCAGCTCGGCGCCGGCCTTCGGTTCGGGCGAACGTCCGGCGAGGAAGGCTAGCGTGGTGAACGTGGCGTCGACCTCGAGCTCCAGTCCGTCGCTGTAGTCGTCGTCCCAATAGACGGCGCATGTCGCCCGCATGCGCATTCGAACGCCTCCGGCATCCCGAGTCAGCACGACGCTCGCATCCACCGTCGGCTCGTGTCCGAACACGTACAGCGACGCGTACGGGTCATTGTTGGGGGTGATCAGTGCGACGCCAGCCGTGCTGATCTGCCCGAGCCCGAAGGGCGATACATCTCAACAATTCCAGACGCTTTGACCAAGGGAGTGGCGAATGCCGACCCCTTGGTCATGTTGCGTCTGATCGGGGTGGTCCAAACCACCTCTCGGGGCGCCACGTCCAGCCATGTCCCGAGCTCGCCTTTTGCCGTCGTAAACAGAATCTCGGAGGTCAGCACGGGGCTCCAGTCCGAGTAGTCGGGGTGCTCGGACATCCCACGGAGGGTGAAGCCCCAGTTCAGGACTGGCTCCGACCCGCCGGCGTAGTGACCCGCGAAGCAGTCCAGCTTGGCGTACTGGATGTCGAAGGTTCGGTCCTTGATGCGAAGGTAGCTGGCCATCCTCGTCTAGTTCGGCAGGCCCAGCTGCTCGGCGGTGAACTGCCGCTCCTGCAACGACCGACACAGCTCCTTGGTCAGCCCGAGCTCTCCCAGCGCCTTGTCCCACTCGCCGTTGACGACCTGAACGTAGTCGTAGTTGCCGGCGATATGGACCAGGTGCCCATCGGGGCTCTTCCAGTAGATCCCGTCGCTCTGGGTCTCGCTGGTGACCGAGGTCCCCGTCAGCGTCCAGCACCGGAACGGTTTGCCGTTCAGGTCGTTCTTGACCACCACCCAGTCCGCGCCCAGCGCGCTGGCCGAGCATGACGAACACCAACGATTCACGCCGGCGCAGCCGACGAGGAAGACGGCATAGAACAGGATCTGGAGCAGGCGTCGGGCCACGGCGGAACTATGCCTCGCCTGCCCCGGCACCAGCAAACCGCCCCAGGCTGGAAAAAGTGGATTGACTTTGCGAACCAGGTTCGCACCCTGGGCGCAATCACACACACGGAGACCCCGCATGCCATTCAAAGCCATCCTCGCGTCCGCCCTGCTCGCCACCTCTCTAGCCGCCTGCGCGGGCCCCAGCGTATCGAGCGTCATGCGCATGAAGATGGCCGACGCGCGTCCGGCCGACTGCAGTCTGCAGCTGGTCCAGGTGGACATGGCGCGGCTCACGCTGGACAAGCAGTACGACCTGCTCGGCTATGTCATGCTGGGCGAGACCGGCGTCCACGACCCGCTCTCGGCCGAATACCGCGATGCGGTTCGACCCAAAGCCTGCGCCATGGGTGGGACGGCCGTCGCCTTGGCGATGTCGGGCCAGAACACGGCGATGCTGAGCACGGGAAGCGGCACCCTGTTCGCCATCTTGCGGCCCTATACCGAGCCCTCGGCCGCGGCCCCGCCCACGTCCTTTTAGGACTACGGGGGCGACATCGGCACCGTCGACGACCCGTTGTCGCCCGTCGGAACCGATGGCGGATTGGCGAGCAACAGCCCACAACCCAGTGCTGCCGCCACAGCAACGAGTCCAAACGCCGTATGCCAGCGGCCCTGCCGAATCTCAGGCTCCCGTGCGTCCTCTGGGCGACGCCGTCGCCACCACAACGCCGTCAGCAACGCGACGACAGCGAAACCAACGACGCCCGAAGGTAGCGCCGCCATGACGTCGGACTTGAGCCGACGGCCAATACCGAGGTCGTGCGTCTCGGAGGCCGCACGAAAGGCCTTGGCGTAAGCGGCGTCGAAACCTGCCTCGGTCGGACCAGACCCCGACTTCTGGCCTTCAGCGCCTGGGCTTCGGAGCTCGATGCGGAACGACTCGACCCAGTGCCCATCGCGCTGAACCGACACCGACACGTCGACCTCACCGGCGCAGCCTGCGACGACGACAGCACAAGCTGCCACAATCAGGGGTGCGTACTTCATGCCGTCTCCTCCATCGCCGCGTCCAGGTCCGCGAGCGCTTCTGCGACGTTCAGCGACGGTGCGCTGAACTCCCGTTGCTCCTGCTCGTGCCGCCACCGGCTGAGGGCGATGACCGTGCAGCGTACCTCGTCGACGAGTTCACCCAGCATCTCGAGATACCGCGCGATGTCTTCCTGGCGCGGTGGGCGCCCACGCCGAGCCACGCGGATGCGCTCCCACAGTTTCTGCGCGCGCCGAGCGATCGACGCCAGCTCGTGGCCCATGTGCCCGACCGCATGCGCCAGGCGCGGGTCGTCCTGGCGGAAACGACTCAGCGCCCCCAGGTCTCCGCGAAGCACTCTCCGCATCGCATCCTCCGGCCGCTCTCGCCGCCACACTTGTAGGCCTCCGACCCACGCGCCGCCGGCCAGCGCCGCCACCAGCAGCAGCCCAACGCCAAGGATGCGGTGGGTGGCATAGTCCTCGGCCACAGCGGCCTCTGCCCACGCCCGGCCGTCCGTCTCGCCAGCGGCTTGTCCCGCCGCCAGCCCGGCGCGATACCGGTCACAATCCGCGCCCGTGGCGTTCGAACGGCACGACGACGCCCAGCGCGACCCGACGTCCTCGTCAGACGCGCTGCTGCACGCCGGCAGGAAAATCATCAACAGTAGTGAGCCGCGAACGAGCGTGCGCATCGCGGAGGGATGTGTGCGCGCCTTGGCCGAGCGTGTGCCCGCCTCGGGGGATGCGCTGCAGCGCGGCTTTCCAAGCAAAAGAGAGAGTCTTCGAGTCACCGTGGTCCTTCCCTGCACAGGTCTTAGGGAAGGCGAGTTTTGCAAGGCTCATGCCGGAGCCCGCGCTGCTCCTGACCTCTGCCTCCGCCCGGCAGGGCGATAGACCGCCCAAGGCCCGGTACGTCTGCGACAAACGAGAAACGGCCGGCGCGCGGTCTTCCGCGGCCGGCCGTCGTCGTACTCTCGCCGAAGGTGTCAGCTACTTCCCGGCGACCACCGGGGCGGCGAACTTGCCGCTGAAGCTGGCGTCCTTGGTGGCGATCTTCAGCTCGCCACAGACGAAGTCGTCACCGACGTAGCTGATCTCGACCGTGCCGGCCTTCACGCCGTCCAGACCGATGCTCGCCAGGGTCGTGCCCGTGCTGCTGGTCTTGGTGTAGGTCTTGGCCCAGAAGTACCGCTCCTTCTTGCGGTCCATGTCGTAGCTGCCCTTGTCCACGTCCAGCCACTTCTTGTCGGCCAGGTTCACCTTCGTGATGGTCACGTTCAGCTTGAACTGCGCCCCGCGGGGGTTGGCCCACAGGTTCTTGGGATCCAGGTTGAACGTGCCGAAGTCGATGGTGTACGCCGTCTTGCGGTGCTTGGTCGCGTAGATCGACTTCACGGGCATGCTATCGCCCTTGATCTTGGCGTACTTCACGGCCAGCTTGTCGGCCTTGGTGCAGCCCTTGGGCAGCTTCTCCGGGAACACCTGGGCCGCCGCCTCGGGCGCCGTATCCTCGGCCCCGTTGTGGGTTCCGGCCGGGGTCTTCACCAGGTCCTTCACCTCGACCGGCTTGTTGCTGTCGACGAGCGTCCCGTTGCCCAGCTCGCCGCGCTGGTTGTAGCCCCAGCAGAAGGCCTTGCCAGCATCGTTGACCGCGCACGCGTGGCGAATGCCGGTGCTCACGTCCACGACCTTGCCCGGGATGGCAACCTTGGTCGGCTTGTTGACCTTCGTGTTGGTCCCGACGCCCACCTGACCGCTCTTGTTGTTGCCCCAGCAGTGCAGCGCGTCGGTTCCGTCGACGATGCAGAAGACGCCGCCCTGGGACGCCAGCTTCTTGGCACCGGTGACGCCCTCGACGGCCTTCGGCCCCTTATAGAAGCCGCTGCCCCAGCACATCACGCTGCCATCCTTCTTGCGCGCACACGTCGTGCTGGCGCCCGCCTCGATGTCCACGACGTCGGTGACGCCCTCGACCTTCACGGGCTTGAGCTGGTTGCCCTTGACCGCCGGGCTTACCTGCTGGCTCGAGTTGTAGCCCCAGCAGTGCACCGCCCCGGCGCCGTCCAGCGCGCAGCAGTGGTTCTGACCACAGGTCACATCGGTGGCACCGGCGATACCCTCGACCTTGGTCGGCACCTTGGCGTCCTTCTTGGCGCCATTGCCGATCTGCCCGAACACGCCCGAGCCCCAGCAGGACACGGTCTTGTCGGCGTTCAGCGCGCAGTTGGTGCCGGTTCCGACGGCCAGCTGGATGCCCTTCATCGCCGCCACGGCCTGGGGCGCGTCACGGCTGGTCTTCTTCTCCACCGGCAGCAGCCGGCCGGCGCCCCAGCACTTCACCGAGCCATCCTCGGCCGCGGCGCAGAACGTCGACGTTCCGGTGTTGTAGCCGCCCTTGAACAGGTTCTTGACCTTGCCCAGCCCCGGCACCTCGACGGGCGTCGCGGAGTCGCTCCCCCGCTTGCTGCCCAGCTCGCCCTGGCCGTTGGAGCCCCAGCAACGGACCGTGCCATCGTTGAGACGCGCGCAGGACTGCTGCAGCTGCGCCACCACCTGGACGGCCTTCAGGCCCGCCAGGGCCGCCGCCTTGTCGCCTTCGGCCGGCTTCTTGTCCGCCTCGGCGGGCTTCTTGTCGCCCTCAGCAGGCTTCTTGTCGGCCGCAGCGGGCTTCTTCGTATCGCCTTCGGCCTTCTTGTCCGCCTCAGCGGGCTTCTTGTCGCCTTCGGCTTTCTTGTCGCCTTCGGCCTTCTTGTCGCCCTCGGCTTTCTTGTCGCCTTCGGCCTTCTTCTTGTCGCCGGCAGCGGCCTTGTCGCCGCCCTGCTTGTCATCGCCCTTCTTGTCGCAGCCAGCGGCAGTCAGGGCCAACGCGGCCAGCAGGGTCATCGTCAAACGGATCGGTCGTGTCATCGGGGCTTCTCTCCTCTCGGTGGGTTCGCCGCCCCTCTACCAAAACCGTTGCTGAGATCAAGCCGTTCGCGTTCGCTGGCTATACCTCGCGATGATTCATCACTGCAGTCAGCTCGGCCAACGCCTCACCGGTGTAGACCGCCAGCTTCTGAAGGCGCGGCAGGCTGTCGCGACACCCCGTGAACCCGAAGTTGAGCTTCCCGTCATAGCTGGTGCATGTGATGTTCAGCGCCTGACCGTGGATCGGGATCGACAGCGGGTACACCGCCTCCAGTCTCGCCCCTCGGAAATACAGCGAATGCTGCGGGCCGGGCACGTTGGAGATGGTGACATTGAACTGCGGCCTGACCCGCCCCAGTGTCCCGGTCACGGTCTGGATCCCGGACGGTGCCATGGTCAGGGCCGACAGCTGGATCACCGCCTGTCGCGACAGCCCTCGCAAGCGGTCCTTGGCCCGCGACGTGGACGCGATGATGGTGTCGAAGCGCTTGCGGGGGTCCTCCACGTTGGTCGCCAGGCTTGCCAGGATCGCGCCGACCGAGTTGCCCCCGCCGACGTCGTCGCTGGCGCGCACCGCCACCGGCAGCATCGCGATCAACGGGTCGTCTGGCAGCGCCCGCTGGTCGAGCAGGTACTTCCGGAGCCCGCCAGCGCAGACCGCCAGCACCAGGTCGTTGAGCGTCCCTCCACCAGCTTTCGCCAGCGCCTTCATGTGCTCGAGGCTGTACTGCTGCGTCGCGAAGCGTCGGTTGCGCCCGATGCGGCCGTTCAGAATCGAGTTTGGGGCGCGGAGCCGTCCCGCCAGCTGCGGGTCGCCGGCACGGAAGCCGTTGACCAGATCCCGCAGGGTACCGGCCACCTCCGTAGCCGCGTCGAACTGCTTACGGAAGCCCGCCATCGCGGCCTCCAGCGGGGACTGCGGCGCTCCGTCACGCCGCGTTCGCTCGGGCTTGCCCATGTGAAAGAACAGTGGCGTGTGCGCATCGGGCTCGGTGGAGAAGCTCCGCGCCAGGATCTTGTTACCGGTGAAGCCGTCGATGAGGCTGTGGTGCATCTTCGTGTAGAGCGCAAAGCGCCCGCCCTCGAGCCCCTCGATGAGGTGCGTCTCCCACGGTGGCCGCGTGAAGTCGATGGGCACCGCGTGCAGGCGCGAGACCAACACACCCAGCTCGCGTTCCCCGCCAGGCGAAGGAAGCGCCGAACGTCGGACATGATAGTCGATGTCCGGGTTGGGCTCCTCGATCCATTCGGGCATCGGGTGCTTGAGAAACCGTGGATGCTTCAGCTTCAGATTCCACGGCGGCTGCAGCCGGGTCGTTGTGCGCACCTCGTGAAGCAGGTCCCGTAAGAAGGTCGGGTCGACGTCGGGCGGTGGTGTAAACGGCAGCAGCGAGGCGACGTGCATCATCGTCTCGGGGGACTCCCCGTACAGGAACATCGCGTCGTTTGGGCTCAGTCGCGGCATCAGGTTCCTCCAGTGGGTCGACGCTAACACACCTTGCGAGCGAGGTGGGGTCACCCTAATCTGATGGGACCCTCTCGGCGGAGTCCATCCCCTGGAACCCTACGCGACCATCGATTCGAGCCGCGCGCCCATCGTCCATGTGACGGTGGTGGCCCCCCCGAACGATGAGAACTACCCCGCGTACCTCGAGGCCCTCGGTGAGGCATTTCGCGGCCTGGACCGCTTCGCGATGGTGTTCGACACAGGCGGGTTGAGCAGATTCCCAGCCCGCTATCGGGAGCTGCAGACGCGCTGGCTGGACCGAACCCGGCCCGAATTCGAGGGGCGGTGGATGACCTCGGCCTTCGTCATTCGGGAGCGTGTGATCCGGGGCGTGCTGCGGACGATGTTCTGGGTCAGCAAGCCCTACTACGATGCCAGAGTGTTCGCCCATTCCGCCGAGGCGTTCGCCTGGACCCTGGAGCGCATGAAGGAGTGGGGGCCGACCGTTGAGTGACGCCCAAGACCCACACCAGGCGGCGCAGCTGGGGCGGCGCCGATTGGAAGAAGCCCTGGAGGCGTCCAAGGTCGGCACCTGGCAGCTCGACCTTCGCTCCAACCAGGTCGTCTGGGACCGCCGGATGTACGCCATTACCGGCTCTGACAGACCCCTCACCGTCGACGAGTGGGACCGCGAGCTGGCCCACCCGGATGACCGTCTGGGCGCCCGGCCCATCCCCCCAGAAGGTCGGTTCTCCACACCACCGCTGCGCATCCAACGGTCGGATGGGACCATCCGCTGGGTCATCTCCTCGGGATCGGTCATCTCCGAGGATGGAGAACCGCGGTGGATGGTGGGGGCCACCGTGGACATCACCGAGCAACAGCAACTCCAGGAGCAGCTGGCGAAGGCCCAGCAGCTCGAGTCGCTGGGCCACCTCACCGCCGGTGTCGCCCACAACTTCAACAACATGCTGCAGATCATCCAGCCCTGCCTGGAGGCCCTGCGGCAGGCAGGCGTCGCGACACGGGACCTGGAAGACGCCGTCGCGGCCAGCAACAAGGCGGCCCAGGTCGTCGCGGAGCTGATCGCGTACTCAGGGCAGCATCGGCGCGACACGGTGGTGACCAGCGCCGCTCAGGTATGTCGGGACACCGCGCGGCTTTGTCAGCGGTCCTTTCCCCCATCCGTACAGCTGGAGCTGGACATCCGTACGACCTGTTCGATTCTGGCCGAGCCAGGCTCCCTCGAGCAGGTCCTCGGCAACCTGCTCCTCAACGCCCGCGACGCCCTGGTGGAGGCCGAAACCCCGGACGCCCGGGTCTCGCTGCAGGCCGAGTGCGTCGATCGGTTCGACGAGCACTGGGTCGAGATTGTCTGCGTCGACAACGGTCCGGGCATCGCGGAGAACGTCCGAGACCGCCTGTTCGAGCCATTCGTGACCACCAAGCGCGACCGCGGCACGGGGCTGGGCCTGGCGTCCTGCCAGAGCATCGTGCAGCGCCACGGAGGACAGCTCGCCTATCGGATACCCGACGAGGGCGGCACCGAGTTCCTGCTTCTCTGGCCGACGACGGACCGGGAGCCAGCCCCGGCGATCCACGCCGCGCCCAGCGACACCCTCGCATCGGACAAGCCCCCGATTCTGTGCATCGATGACGATGAAGTGATTCGGCGACTCGTCGCGCGAGGGCTCGAGTACCACGGGTTCGAGACGGAGGCCGTTGGCGGTGCAGCTGCCCTCGATGCGCTGCTGGACCGACGCGCCGACTTCGGGTTCGTGCTGTTGGACCGAAGCCTTCGAGGCGCTGCCGGAGGTACGTTGTTGCCCGTCCTGCGCCGCCGGCTCCCCAACGCGCTCGTCTACTTCTTCACCGGCGAGATAGGCATCGATCTGGCCGAGGCCGACGGCGTGGTGTCGAAGCCTCTGACGATGAGCAAGCTGGCCGAGGCGATCGACACCGCTCTCAGACAGGCGGCGGCCGAGTAGCATGGCCACCGCCCAAGCTCCGGACGAAGACGACCTGGCGGCGCTACTGACTCGGCGCGAGGTCTCCGCCAACGCCGACGCCGTCGTGACGCTTCGCCCGTCGGACCGTGAACCACCCACGAGCCGGGCTCAGCTCGTGGAGACCCTGGCCCTTTCCGAATCCGGCGGGACGGTGGGCTCGGACACTGCCCTCCTCATCACGGAAGACTCGTATGGCGGGCTCGTGGGCGACCTCCGGCTGGAGGAAACCCTCGCTCGCGGCGGCACCGGCATCGTCAAAGTGGCCGACCAGCCCTCGCTGGACCGCCGGGTCGCGGTGAAGTCCCTTCTCGCCGACTTCCGCAACTCGCGGCAGGTCTGGGCCCTGCTGCGGGAAGCGCGCATGGCAGGGCGCCTGGACCACCCCAACATCGTCCCGGTGCACGCCATCGGCCTGTCCCCGGAAGACGGCCCTTTCATCGTGATGAAACGGGTCACGGGCATCTCCTGGAGCGACCATCTCAACGCGCTGGATCGCAGCGATCCGCGCTGGTTGAGGCGCGAGCTGGAGACGCTGATGGACGTCTGCCGCGCCATCGCCTTCGCCCATGACCGCGGTGTCATCCACCGCGACATCAAACCGGCCAACGTGATGCTCGGCGAGTTTGGCGAGGTCTACCTGCTGGACTGGGGCGCCGGGGTGGATACCCGCGATGACGACGTGGCCGTCCGCCGCGAGCTGGTCGGAACGCCGGCCTACATGGCGCCGGAGCAGGTGGACGAGGAGATGGAGGCGACCTTCGCCACCGACGTCTATCTTCTTGGGGCCTGCCTGACGCACATCCTGACGGGGCGTCCGCCACACTACAGGTCGGGGAAACGCCTGGCCGCTGTCCTGGCTCTGGCCGTGATGTCCGACCCGGTTGAGTTCGGTCCGGATGTGCACCCGCTGCTGGCCGCCATCGCCCACCGGGCCTGCGCGCCCGAGCCGGCCGACCGCTACAGCTCGGCGGAAGCCCTGCGAACCGCGCTGGCCACTTACCTGGACCGGGAAGGCTCGCTGGCCACGGCGGCCCGCGCACAGCGCGAGACGGATGCGCTGCTGGCCGAGATGGCGCAGGCGGGTTCGGCCCGGGCAGACACGCTATCGGGTGCATGGAGCCCCGAACAGCTGGATGCCGACGCGGACATCCAGAGGCGCTTTGGGGTGGCGCGCTTTGCCTTCACACAGGCGCTCGAGCAATGGTCAGGCAATGAAGAGGCCGCCCGCGGGCTGCAGCTGTTGCTCGCGATGATGGCCGCCTACGAGCTCGACCGGGAGAACACCACGGCGGCAGCCGGACTCATTGCCGAGCTGGAGGCGCCCTCAGAGACGTTGACGACGCGTCTGGAGGCTCTTCGCAAGCAGACCCGACTTCGGGCCAAAGCGCTTGAGGATGTGGCCGCGCTCCGTGAGCAGCAGCGATTCCACGGCCGCAACTGGGTCCGCTCGGGGGTGGCGGCGACGACCGGCGTGGGCAACATGATCATCGGGTTCGTGTTCGGGCACCTGGCCCGCACGGATCCCGAAGTCGGACCTGGACACGCGGCCGTGCTGTTCGGCGTCGGCGCGATCTTGACCCAACTCACCAAGGTCATCTTCCGCGAGCACATCACGGACTCGGCCCGCTACATGCGGTTCATGCAGACCTTCCTGGCGCTGTTCGTGTGCGGGACCATGATGTCGGCGATGGGCGCGACGGTGGACATGCCGCTGGCGAACCTCTGGGTCGGCATCACGTTCTTGGGGATGGGTGTGGCCGCCACGATGGCACTTACCGTCGAGCCCTCGATGTGGGTGGCCGCGGCCCTGGCCGCCGCGACGACTCCCGTGGCGGTGTACGAACCGGCGTATGCTCCCGAGGCGATAGGCATCGGCTTCTTCTTCTCGGGGACGCACCTGGCCTGGGTGATGCGCCCTGGCCAACCCGAGCGACTCGACGCCGATGGGAGGCCCATGGACGACTGGGTCGACCCCCGCGATACACGCGGCCGCAGGTAGGATTGCGCTGCCGTTCAATCCTGCTAAGGTCCGGCGCATTCACCCCCAATTTGAACGGGTTCTGGGAGGACTGACGATGCGCGTGGCGACGTGGATGATGGTTGGCTTGATGGTGTCCCTGGGTGCGGCCTGCGCCTCTTCCGAGGAGAAGAAGGACGACGGTAAGGCCAAGCTCAAGGCGGCACAGGACGAGGTCGCGGCGGCGGAGAAGGCCCAGGACGTGGCCAAGCTGAAGGCGATCTGCGAGACCGAAGGGCACCTGGCGGGCACCATGGCCTGCCGCAGCGCGACGGGCATCATGATCAAGAACCAGGACATGGATCAGCTGCTGTCGGACTGCGCGGCGCAGAACCGGTACGCCACCAACGAGAGCTGCAAGGCCGGAACCGACCTGTTCAAGCAGCGGTTCGAGAAGCTGACCACGCCCTGCGGCAACGTCAGCAAGGTCTGGGAGTCGCACTACAAGTTCTTCAAGAGCGGCAAGCTGCAGGCCGCCCAGGCCGATGTGCTGACGCACTTCGTCAAGCGTGGGCTCGCCTGTGGTCAGGGCGATGTGGTCTTTGGCGCGATGATCACTGGCAGCCAGGGCGGGCCGGCGCTCAAGGCCGCAGCCGAGGGAGACGCTCCGCTGCGCCGGGTGCTCATCCAGTTCCTGCGGGCCAACCCCAAGACGCCGTTCGGCAACGACCTGCGCAAGGGCTCGATGATCTTCGAGGCCCTGGTCGGCGCCAACAAGGTCGGCGACTGCGCCGAGTTCGACCAGTTCGCCAAGGAGGCGGACGAGCGCTACATCCACCAGATCTGGGCCCCGATGTTCGCCAAGACCAAGTGCGTCGCGGCGGCCAAGACGGTGGCCACCCTCCTGGACGCCCGGGCGTCCCAGCGCCGCATCGACGGCTGCAATCTCCTGGCGGAGATGGGCGCCAAGAAGATGATGAAGAAGATGAAGAAGCTGACCAAGAAGGACCGCACCGTCGTCGATCAGGGCGGCAAGAAGGTCTACACGGTGCGCAAGGCCTGCGCCGAGGCTTTCGTGAAGCTCAAGAAGATGTAGGCTAGGGGTCGATGCCCCTGAGTCTCGAGGTCAGCCGTCACACCCTCGTCGTCACCGCCGCAGCGGTGATGGCAGTGGCCTCAGCCTGCGCGTCGTCCACCTCTTCGGTGCTCGAGCGGACGCAGGCCGAGGTCATCGTCAGCGCTGACGACAGTGACCGCGACCCGCCCAAGGAAGTCCTCAACACCCGCTCGGTCTCGACAATCCCCCTCGCAGAACAGCGCGCCGGGGCCGGTCTGTTCACCATCGGCAAGCGGATCCGCACGGCTCTGAGGAGCGGCAAGCGCCCCGCGGCGGGTGACCTCGAGGCATACGCCAAGGCCGCCGAGGGGGTGAAGCAGAAGGCGCCGTCGTTCCCCAAACAGGAGTATCTGGACCGGCTGTTCTGGTACCGGCTGATGGACGCACTGCGTGCCGATGACGGTGACAAGGTCGCAGCAGTCGCGGGGGGCGAGGCGGTGGAACACGAGGCGTTCCCAAGCGGCAACAAGCACGACCTGGTGTTCTCGGTGCGCGCCGGCTCCTGTTATAGCGCCATTCGTTCGCTTCCGTCAGGCAAGGCGTCCGACATGGCGCTGGCCTATCGCGGCGCGCGGCCGGTCCGCTATTGGGTGCCGTCACCCGAGGGGGTCGCCATCGTGGGTGTGTGCGCCAAGAAGAAGGCCGACATCCAGCTTCAGGTGAAGGACACGCTGGGGGGCGTGGTGACCATCGTGCGTTGGGACCGCCAGGCCCTGCCCGAGCACCACAGCACCCACCTCGTCATCGCACCGCCGCCCCCGTGCGATGCACGCCATCGGCGACTCGTGTTCACATGGCCGGTACCCGGCAGTCTGGTTTTCGCCAAGGGTCGCCCCGGTCTGGTCACGCGGCGACTGGAGGACTTCCTGTTCCTGTATCACCCCAACGGCAAGGTCATCCGCCACCGACTGACCGACGTCGCCTCCACCCCGCCCGACACGCCTGTGTTCGGCAAGCCGGTCGAGCAAGAAGGCTGCGCCGAGGACGCCCGAGAGAAGCTCGAGGCCTGCAACGTGAAGTACTTCGCGGAGCTGGAACGACGGACCGAGAAGACCAAGAAGAAGCTGGCCAAGGCCAAGGGGAAGAAGCGGGCGAAGCTGCAGAAGAAACTGGACGCCCTGGTGGCCGAGGCGGACGACATCGACGGCCCCGCCCCGGTCTACAAGAAGCTCTGTGGCAGCTTGCGCGAGGACTACAATGCCCTCGCCTATGCCAGCAGCAAGAAGGTGAAGAAGAAGCTCCGTAAGGAGAGCTTCGACCAGACCCGCGTACTGAAGATCCCCTCACTCATGCAGGCCATCGGCACGGAGACACGGCGCCCGTTGTGGCTACGCGTCGGCATACGCTGATTCGACCACGGCGACCGGCTTCCGCTGCCCTGAGAAGCGGGCGGTGCTGGATGGCTCGTGGCCGCCGCCCAGTGACCGGAAGCGAAGGTGCGGCGGGGTGACGTCGCTTCGGGTGAGCGTGGGGTTGTTGCGGGCGGCAGAACTCTTCGGTAGATCCTTACGTCGTGCCGAGCGTCTCGAAGGGCGAACCTTGTTCGCGCTCTTCTTCGTACTCGTGGGGGAGTAGAGACGCGGAGCGACGGTTCCGTACCGTCCAACCTCCTGAGCGAAACACGACCCGCGGCGTGTCTCGGCGAGGCTTCAGCATCGATGACCGGCTCCGAATCAACACGCATTGAGATTGAGGCTTACCTCAAAGAGACCCTCGCCGAGGGGGCGACCGATGTCCGTGCGACCATAGGGCGCGAGGCAACGCTGGCCGGGCCCCTGGTCGGGAAAGCTCCCGCTCCGTCGCACCTACCGGCCATCACCTTCGACATCGATGGGACCCCGAACGCGGACTTCGCGCTGGGCACCGTCCTCGGGGAAGGAGGAATGGGCGTGGTCCGGTTGGCCCGCCAGCATGCTCTGGACAGGGACGTGGCGATCAAGCAACTCCACCGGCACAACCAGGGGACCGACAAGGTTGCCATGCTGCTGCGGGAAGCGCGACTGACCGGCCGCCTGGAGCATCCCAGTATCATCCCCATTCATGCTCTGGGGCTCGGTGGTTCTGGCCCGTCGGTGGTCATGAAGCGGGTTCGTGGCCGAGCCTGGAGCGAAGACCTCGAGGCCCTCGACCGCCGTGACGAGACGGCGCTCGCCGCACAGATCGAGGTGGTGCTGCGCGTTTGTGACGCGATTGACTACGCCCACAGCCAGGGGGTGGTCCACCGAGACCTCAAACCCACCAACGTCATGCTCGGAGACTTCGGCGAGGTCTATGTCGTCGATTGGGGCATCGCCATACCCGCCGAGAGTCCCATCCAGGTCCACCACGTAGCCGGCACACCGGCCTACATGGCGCCCGAGATGGTCGATACGCCGCCGCAGACCCTGGACAGGCGGGTCGATATCTACCTGCTGGGCGCCACCCTCTACGAGATTCTCTTCGGTCGTGCCCCGCACCAACGCGACAACCCGCTGACAGCGATGATCGCTGCCTCGCAGCCCATCGAGATCCCCGAGCACGACATGCCCCAGGAGCTCGTGGATATCTGCCGGCGTGCGTGTGAGGTCGACCCCGATGACCGCTACCAGACCGTCGCGGAACTCCGGCGCGCGCTGCGGGCGTATTTCGACCACCGCAGCGCGGCGCAGCTCGCGTCCACGGCTCGCGCCCGGATCGGCGAGCTGGCGACGGCCCTGACCGATGGCACCTCGGAGCACGCTGCCCTCATCGAAGAGCTCGGCATGATGAAGCACCAACTTCAGACCGCGCTCACACTCTGGGAAGACAACGCCACAGCCAAGGCTGGCTTGCGGGAACTGGTGGTGCCGACACTCACCTGTCACCTCGCCATGAAGAACCTCACTGCCGCTCGGCAACTCGTCGCGTCGTTGGACGAGATGACGATCGACGCCGCCCTGCTGGAGAAGCTCGCGCTATTGGAGAGTGAACGGGAGGACGAAGCGCGTGCCCACCAGCGGCTCGGAGAGCTCCGCCGCGAGCGCTCGCTGGAGATCGGTCGGAGTCACCGAAGCGTCATGATGACGTTTGTGGGCCTGGTCCTCACCGGCGTCGTCATCGCCGTGTTCGCGAATCGTGGCGGCTTGAAACCGGCGCACCCAGAGCTCCTGTTCCAGATCGTCCTGGCCATCGGCATTCCATGGGCCATCCTGGCAGTGATTCTCCGCAAGCAGATCTTTGCGACGTTTGCCAACCGCGCCACCGCATTCGGCATCTCGACCAGCTTTGTGGCGATTACCATCAACCGGGGCATGGCCCTGGTCAGCGGGGCTGAGAGCCTTCAGATCATTCAAACCGATCTGCTGCTCGTCGCCGTGGCGCTGAGCATGCTGGGCTCACTTCATCCCGGGTTCCTGCTGTTCGGCCTCATCAACGCCGTAGCCTATGTCGTGGCGATCCTGGTCCCAGCCTCGGCGCGCATCCTCGTCAACGTCATGCCCCTGCTCTCCGCCGCTGGCTGGTACGTCTTCTGGAACCGGCTGCGGCTCAGCGACCAGGCGCTGTTCGGGTCCACAGAGGGCACCGAGGAGCAGGACCGGGCCGGCTAATCAGGATGACACGAGCGCTTGCTCGGCTAGCGCCGGCCAAGCGCTCTATCATCCTTCAACTATTAGATGTATCGCCCTTCGGGCTCCTAAAGGCTGCTCATCAGCGCCACTTCGTGTCACTGATGCTCACGTCACTCCTGCCTGCTCGATCACTGAAGAGCGGCACTGCGCATCCCAAGCACCCGCTAGGGCTCGACCATCGTCGCCGGGTTCCACCAGTAAGCGAACACCCGCCCATCGTCGTCGTCGATGCCACAGTCCGCATAGGCAAACACGACGCTGCCGCCAGGTGAGAACCGCACCTTCTTGAGGCTGTCGTAGCCGCACCCGTCGAACTCCAACTCCCAGGTCTTCACCTTGGTGTGGGTGTCCGCGTTGAACACGAACAGCTCTTTGCCGTTGCTGGCCAGGAGCCACTTGCTGTCGGGGCTGAAGTCCGCCGCGCGGGGATAGGCGCCGGTATCCCACTCACCCGCCACAACGGAGAGGTCGGCCGGGGAGTAGTCGAAGATGGTGTAGCCGTCGCCGTTGCCGGCGCCGTTGGGGAAGGCGATGCGCGAGTAGTCCGGGGAAATCGCCAGGTCCTGCCCGTTGCTGCCGCTATCGCCCGAGGTCGCCTGGCTCAGCGTGAGGGTGTCGGTCGCAGAGTCGTACGCCCAACGCTGCATCGAGCTGGGCGACCCGCCGGTGTCGGTCAGGATGAGCTGTGCCCCCTTGGCGTCATAGACCGCCAGGGTGGCGTGGTAGTCCTCCACCTGCTCGGTGACGACGGCGCCATTGGGGCCGTCGATGATGGCCACCGGGACGTCGGGCCAGCTCTGAGTGTCGTCCAGCAGCGCGAACACTCGGCCGTTGGGCCCCAGGGTCAGGTCTCGGACCTTGGCCGACAGGGGGATGTTCACGCCAGAGCCGGTCTCGATGTCCAGCCGCGTCAGGCTGGTGGCTTCCAGGCCGACGTACAGGGTCTGCGTCTCGCGGTCGTAGGCGAGTTCCGATGGCGCCGCGGTCAGGGCATAGTTCGCGATGACGTGAGCGTTGGCGGCGTTGACCACTTTGATGGCGTTTTCGGCGCGGTCCGCGACGATCAAGTAGGTCCCGCACAGCGAGACCATGTCTCCCATGGGCCCTGACTGCCACCACCCGCTTGGCACCGACTCGATGGCAGCCTCGTCGCACGCGGTCCAATCGACGGCGCTACAGTCGGCAGCGCAGAAGTCACCGTCGGAGGTGTTGCCGTCGTCGCACGCCTCGTCCCGATCGACGGTGCCGTTGCCGCAGACCGGCACGACGACGGGCGAGCCGTTGGCGTCCGTGTCCCCGGCCGCCCATGACTGCCCATCGGTGGTGGGCTGGCCTGCGACGCCATTTCCGAACGCGTGCTGGTCCTGGCAAGCGCCCAGGCAAGGCGCCACCAGGAGCGACAGGGTCAGCCCCAGGTAAACCGTCGTGTGCGTGTCCATGCCCAGGTTCTACCAGGCACGTCAGGTTGTTTCACCCGCAGTCGACGCACTCCTTGGTGCCGGCGAGTCCCAGCTTGGCCTTCGGGACGCTCATCGGTGTGGTGTGTTGCACGGGCCCCACCGTGGCGGTGGCCTTCCGCCGATCCCAGAGGTGGACGGCGAACATGCCCAGGAGCATGGCGGGCAGGAACAGAACGATAGAACTGGAGGCCGTCGGAGTGGACGCGATGGCCGGGCCCGGGCAGTAGCCGCCGAGGCCCCAGCCGAGACCGAACAGGACCGACCCGCCCACCAGGCGCCCCGTGATATCGCGACGGGTGGGGATCTGGAAGCGCGTGCCGAACACGGGGCGGTCCAGACGCTTGGTTAGCAGGGGGAGCAAGAAAGCGTAGGTCAACAGCGCGCCACCCATGACAAACGCCAGAGATGGGTCCCAATCGCCGGTGACATCGAGGAAGCCGACGACCTTGGCCGGCTGGGTCATGCCCGAGAGCACGAGGCCGGCCGAGAACAGTGCGCCGACGCCAAACGATGCGAGCGCCGTCTTCACAGGGTACCTCCAAATCCGTGGGTGACCACTGAGGCGATGACCATGCCCGCTGCCATGAAGGTTCCGGTGGCGACGATGGACCGCGGCGACAGACGGCTCACGCCGCAGACGCCGTGACCACTGGTGCAGCCGCTGCCGAGCCGGGTGCCAACGCCCACCAGGAGGCCCGCAAAGACGATGGCCATCGGGGAGCGGTCGAGGGTATTGGCGAAGTCCGAGCTGTCCAGCGCGAACATGATGGCGCCGGTGACCAACAGGCCCGCCACGAAGGCGCCACGCCAGGCCATCTCACCGCTCTGACGGCTGAACAGGCCGCCGACGATGCCGCTGATGCCTGCGATGCGGCCGTTGAAGAGCATGAGGCCGATGGCGGCCAGCCCAATCATGACACCACCGATGAGTGCCGGTAGGTATGCTTCCATGAGGTGTTTCCTGTCCCAGATCGGGTTGGGGAGGTTGGGTCGGAACCCCGCTAGGCGGCGCGTGATTCCCGGGACGCGGCCTGCTCGACGGCGTCGTGGACGTTGAGGAAGAAGTGGTCGTCGCCAAGTCGCTTGTCGAAGCCCGAGCGGTGCATGACCTCACGCACCGGCCCCTTGACGTGGGCGAAGTAGAAGTCGATGCCGCGTTCCTGGTAGCTCTCGGCCAGCTCGGTGAGGACGGCCTCGGCGGAGCTGTCGAGCTGGTTCATGGCGCAGGCGTCGATGACCACAGCGTTCAGAGAAACCGTAGACGCTTCTTCCAGGCGCTTAAGCTCGTTCTTCAGAAACGCTGCGTTGCCGAAGTAGTACTGCGCGTCGACGCGCACCACGAGGACACCGTCGGTGGCCTCGGCCTCGGGGAAGTTCTTGAGGTTGCGGTAGTCACGCGTGCCCGGCAGACGCCCCAGGACCGCGGTGTGCGGCTTGGTGGTGCGGGCCACGAAGGCGACCAGCGAGGTCACGACGCCGATGATGATGCCCTCTTCGATGCCCACAGCGAGGGTGGCGGCGAAGGTGACCAGTAGCATCGCCAGGTCGGTCTTCGAGACCTTCCAGAGGTGCTTGATTTCCTTGATGTCCACCAGCCCGGACACGGCGACTACGATGATGGCCGCAAGGACTGCCTTGGGCATGTGGGTGAACAGGGGCGTCAGAAAGAGCAGGGTCAAGGCGACGCCGACGGCGGTGATGACCGAAGCCATGCCCGTGCGGGCGCCGGCCTGGTCGTTGACGGCGGTGCGCGAGAAGCCGCCAGTGACCGGGTAGGCCGTGAAGAAGCTGCCGAAGACGTTGGCCAGGCCCAGGCCGACGAGTTCCTGGTTGGGGTCGATGTCGTACTTGTGCTTGCGGGCGAAGACCGATGCCACCGACACCGACTCCATGAAACCGACCATGGCGATGGTCAGGGCAGTGGGCCACAGCGTCTCCATGGCCGCCCAGTCCCAGCTGGGGAGCGAGGGCGTGGGGAGTCCGCCGGGGACGCTGCCGACGGTGGCGACGCCCGTGAGGCCAAAGCCAACAACCGCGAGGGTTCCGACGGTGACCACCACCAGGGCGGAGGGGAAGCGCCTGTTCCAGCGCCGGAAGAGCAGCAGGGCGACGATAGAGGCCACTGCAATGGCCAGCGTCGCCGTGTCGACGGCGGAGAGCTGAGAGAACGCCTGAGCAATGATCTCGTGCACGTGGCCACGCTCGATAGGCACCCCCAGCAGGTGCTTGAGCTGGCTGAAGCCGATGATGAGGGCAGCGGCCGAGGTGAAGCCGCTGATGACCGGGTGGCTCAGGAAGTTGACGATGAAGCCGGCGCGGAACAGGCCCATGCCGAACTGCATGAGCCCCACCATCAGCGCCAGCAGTACCGCGTAGGCGAGGTAGTCGCCGGAGCCCGGCTGGGCGACGGCGCCGACGCCCGTGGCAACCAGTAGCGAGATCATCGCGACGGGGCCGACGGCCAGCTGCCGCGAGGAGCCAAACACGGCGTAGACCATGAGCGGCACGATGGAGGCGTAGAGCCCGATTTCCGGGGGAAGGCCGGCGAGCATGGCGTAGGCCATCGCCTGGGGGACGAGCATGACCATGGTGGTCAGCCCCGCCGTGACGTCTCCGGTGAGGTCGGAGCGTCGGTACGTTTTCAGCCAGCCGAGGATGGGGAGGTACTGTTTCAGTGCTTTGCTCATGACGGGACGTGTCCTGAGCAGGATGCGTGCCAGCCCGACTAGCCCAATCGTTCTAGCACCTTGGCGATTCCCCGACGCATCTGAACGACGTCCCTTTTCAGGTGCTTGAAACGCCGTCGCATGGTATTGAAACAGCCGCACCAGGAGGGGCCATGACCGAGGCGTTCAACCACCCGCGGCTCAAGTACACGCGGTTCCACGGGATGATTACCGTGGCGCCGCAGATGCGGAGCTTCTTCGAGCTGCTGACCCGCGTGTCACGCAGCCTCGCACCGGTGCTCGTGCGTGGCGAGACGGGTACCGGCAAGGAACTGGTGGCCAAGGCCATCCACGAGCTGAGCGAGCGCAAGGACGGGCCATTCCGTGCCATCAACTGCGCGACCCTGACCCCAGAGCTACTGGCCTCCGAACTGTTTGGCCACGTGCGCGGCGCGTTCACGGGTGCCGTGCGGGACCGTAAGGGGCTCTTCGCGCTGGCTCACAAGGGGACCGTGTTCCTGGACGAGATCGCTGAGATTCCGATGGAGATTCAGGCGCGGCTGCTGCGGGTACTGCAGGAGCAGGCGTTCGTTCCTGTGGGGGGGACCGACCCCATCCACGTGGACGTGCGCATCGTCTCGGCGACCCACAGGGCGCTTCGGGAAGAGGTGGCGGCCAAGCGGTTCCGCGAGGACCTGATGTACCGCATCCGCGTCGTGCCGCTGTTCCTGCCGCGGCTGGCCGACCGAGACGGGGACGTGGAGGCGCTGCTGTGGCACTTCGTCGACGAGTTCAACCAGCGCGGCGGGCGGGTCGTCGAGACGATCAGCGCCGAGGCCATGGAGCTGATGGAGCGCTACAACTGGCCCGGCAACGTCCGCGAGCTGCGCAACGTCATCGAGTACGCCTACGCCGTAGGGCTCGGCCCCGAGTTCTCGCCATCGGACCTGACTCCGGAGATCAAAGGCGAGCCGCCGCCGGGCATCGGTGAGCCGCGCACCGAGTTGGAGCTCGAGCGCGAGATGCTGATGAACGCCCTTCGCGAGGCCAGGGGCAACAAGGGCAAGGCTGCGGAGTTGATGGGGGTCAGCCGGTCCACGCTGTGGCGCAAGCTGCGCGAGCACCACATCAGCAAGTAGGCCGATAACAGATCATCATCGAACGTGACTCGCCAATAGATGTCCTTAATGGAGACTTCCACCACCCATAGGAGGTCGCCATAGACATCGCCGTCACCAACTTCAAGAGGCCCGCTCCCCACACGCTTCAGCGCCGCCGTGGCCGCAAGTCCAAGGGGCGCGACGACTATCTGCCCGTGCAGCTGGCCGCCCCGGAGCGTCCTGGCCTACGGGAGCGCCTGGCCGGTCTCGCCCTGACCCTGGGCGGCGGCGTGGGCATGCTCCTGGGCCGCAGCACCGTCATCGACGTCGGTACGACCCTGCTTTACGGCGGGATGATCGCCGCCGTTGGCGTCGTCTTGCTGTTCGTCGGTTGGCGCAAGAAGCGCGAGGCGCGCCGTTATGCAGCGTTCCAGCCCGAGCAGGTGGACGCCGCGACGGTGGCGGTCCTGGACGATGCGCTGGACGGCGCGCCAGCGACGGAGGAGGCGGCGATCGCGCTGCTGGGCCACAAGGACGTGCGCGTGCGGCTCGCGGCGGCAACGCATCTGGCGGCGGTCGCGACCCCAGCTGCGGCAGCCGCCCTCAAGAAGGCGTCGCGCTCCCCGCTGGAGCACGACCTGGTGAAGCTCACCAGCAAAGCGGGCCTGGACGCGATGGCCAACGCCGAAAGCGGTGCCCTGAGCGTCGCCGGTGCCGAGCCCCAGGAGGGTCGTCTCAGCGCCGTAGCGAAGGCTCAGGGCGAGCTCGAGTTCGCCTAGAGGCTGCCTTCCCGGTGGCGTCCGGCGCGCGTTGTGGAGCAGCGGCTTGGTCATGATGCGTCTATTCGTGACCAAAGGATGCGGTCGCGCCGAAGCCCGGCTAAATTTGGTGCTCCGCCCGCCGCCACACGGGACCACCCCAGGGAGAACCTGTATGCGTAGTCGATACCTTGCGCTCGCCCTGCTCGCCGCCGGGACCTACGACATCGCACAAGCGGACGCGGCCCCGCCTTCGGGGCTTCAGGCATCGGTCAGCGCTGAGCTCCAGAGGGACCGGTGGACCTACGGCTACTCCGGCTCTACCGTGCGGCACTTGCGCCAGCTCACTTTCGGGCGGGACGGCCAGGCCTACTTTGCCACCGGGCGCCGCTCGCACGCCGCCCGGGGCCCGGCCGCGCCGCTGAAGGGGACAGCGACGGGGGCCTACCGGGTCACCCCCGACGGAGCGGTCGTCGTGCGCTATCAGAACGTCGAGCATGTCCGAACCTTCGGCCTCACCCGCGGGCGCGGTACCGACATCTGGCCGGCGCTGAGCTTCCGCGACGTCGCCGGCGCCGGCCGCGGCTTCGTGCACCACAACCGGGCGACGTCGCTGACGGGTCCCAAACGTCGTTCGGTCGTGCGCTCCGAGGTACGCTTCGCCAAGCCGGTCAGCACCCTCGAGACAGCCGGCTGCCGCGCCGAGGTGGACGTCGATGTGGAGATCCGGGCCGGCCGCGCACGCCCGCTCAAGGAGCGCCGTCGGTGGCGCGACGTACCGTGCGAGGTCGAACGGCGCGCCGACCTGGTCGTGATCAGCTTGGCGGGCTGCCGCCGCGATCGTGTGCTCGAAGCCACCACCTGCTGGTGGCTCACCCAGGACAAGCCCAGCACCAAACGCCCAACGGAGGTGACCGACGCCCTGCGAGGCTCCTTCACCGGGATGCTGGCCTACCACCCCAAGCAGCCGAACGTGCTGTTCGCCCTGGAAAGCCACTCGGTAGGGTGGGCCCGGTTCTGGACGCGGTCGATGCGTCCGCCCCCGACGGGTCCCAAGCCTTGATTCGCGGCCCCAAGGCCTCAGGCGAGGCGCTGCGAACGGGACAGGAGCAGAGCTTGAAGCCATGCGTCACACTGTATGCGGCGGTCGCCCACGTCACCACGCCAACCGTCAGTCCCGTGGGCCCCTTTCTCGGTGCCTGTCGCGAACGTGGTTGAAGTACCGAAGCGCATAGTACAGCACGCTCCCGAATAGGAGCAGCGCCGCGAAGCTGCGAAAGTCGGGGCGACTGAAGGTCGTCGCCACGATGAGACCAAAGAACAACAGGCTCACGACCAGCGCCAACCAGGCGATACCCATGCTGGGTAGCGGATTCAGGTTGGGCTCTTCGAGGACTGGTGCCTCCCCCCGCAGCGCAAGCTCGAGGTGGTGCATGAAAACACCCAGCCGACGGCGCCGGCTGCGACCGCTGAAGAGGCTCCCCCGAATCTCCTGCTCGATGGTCGCGTTGGCCGTCGCCCCCCGCACCTCGACTCGAATGGTCTGGGGAAAGTGCGCCCCCATCGGCACCCACAGCACCGCCCCGGTATCCTTGTGCTCGACGGACACTCGGCCCGAGACGATGCGGCGGTTGACTTCGATGGTCAGCGCCCTGGCCCCATACTCAATGGCGTCGCGCAGCGGCATCGCGGGGTGGGTGGGGATGTGGAGCGAAGCCCTGGGGTCGGGCATGAGTGTTCCTCCGGTGGCATGTGACCCGAAGTAGACCCACGCGACGTTCACCGGGGAACTTACGTCTCCTAACGCTTGGGCTACCGCAGAGCCGCTACCGCCTTGCGCGTGGCCTTGGCCGCCTTCGCCCGGGCCTTGCGGTAGCTCTTGGTCGCCTTGTTGAGCACGGCGATGGACGCCTTGCCGTAGCACTTCTTGTCGACGTTGACGTCCACCTTGTCCCACAGGGCGTCGATGCGCGCCTTCTTGGTGTGCCAGCGGAGGTTGGAGCGGTTGATCTTGCCCTCCTTGGCTTCGGCGGCGTCGCGCATGCGCCCCTCGCAGCTCTTGGCCTTGTCGTCGAGCTTCTGCTGCTTGGCGGCGGTCTTGGCGCTGATCACCCCGGCAGCCCCGAGCGCGTTGAGGTCGAGGCGGTCCAGCAGTGCGTCCTTCGCGCGCTGGCTGCTGACGATGGCGTCGCCCTTCTTCCAGGGCCGAACGCCGTCGAAGGCCACCTCGAACCGCCCACCGTCAGCGGTCACCAGCACCACCGTGTTGTGGTCGGCCTCGTGGATACGACGGGTGGCGTACCGACGGCGGAAGCTCGTCGTGTTCCAGACCAGACCGACCGTTCCGGCGCCGGACATCGGGCGATGGCGAACGCCCGGCGCGAACGCCATGCGCCCGGTGACCACCACCAGCATGTCCGCGCTGGCCTTGTTCCAGGCCTGGGCCACGGCGGCCGGGCTATGGCTCTGTGCCTTCGCCGCACCCTGCCGGAACGCCACGCTCGTGAGCCTCAAAGCGTCGAGCTTCTTCATGGCTGCACGGCGCGTCTCCACACCCTTGCCCATCCGTGTGAGCCGCTGCTGGATACCGCTGGCGAAGTAGCCCTGGCGAGTGCCTTTCGCCCCCGCCAGAACCGGCGTCGCCCGAGCCGCCAAAGCGTCGTACTGCTTGGCGAGTTCGACGAACCGGGCATCGTTGGGCTTCTTCAGGGCGGTCTCGAGAGCGGTCGCCGCCTTCGACAGCTCAGGCAGGGCCTGCCGCTGCTGCAGCCTCTGGTTGGCGGCCTGGTAGGCGGTCAACGCCGTGCGCGCAGCAGGGTCGCTCGAACACGCCTGCTTCAGCCCCTTGGCCGAGTCGGTCAGCCGTTCCAGCGCCCGGGCGCACTGCTTCACGCTCGCCCGGCCGCAATCCGACGGCAACGCCAGCTCCAGCCGCTGGGCCCGGAAGCGGCAGGGGATGGGCCCCAGGTCGTCGAACACGATGGCCAGCCGAGGCGAGGCGCGGCGAACACGGCCGTCGGCTCCCACCAGCTTGAGCTTCACAGGCGTCCCCTTGACCGCGATGCGCCCGTCCACGAACGCCCGAATCAGCTTGGACCAGCCGCCTTTCAGCCAAGTGGAGCTGTTGCTGATGGCTACGACCTTGTCGCCCACCTTTACGCCAGCGCGGGCGGCCGGCCCCTTGGCGACCACACGCTCGACGAAGCGGCCGTCGCCGACCCAGGGCCCCAGGCCGATGCCGATTCCCAGCACGTGATAGCCATCGGCCGAGAGCTTGGCCGCCGCCGCCATGTTGGGCTTAGCTGACCAGTTGCGGCTCTCGCCCTGGCGTAGCTTGAGCTTCAGCAGCTTCCCGCCGCGGGACACAGTGACTCTCTCGCCCCGCTTGCCGTGGTAGAGCTGGCCACCCACAGAGCCGAGCCAGCCCCAGGCCGACTCGCCACCGCGAACGGTGACCAACACATCGCCAACTTTGAAGCCGGCTTGGTCGGCGGCGCTGCCTGTAGCGACGTCGACGACGATGATGCGGTCACCGGCCTGCTGGATGTCGAGGCCACTGGTGAAGCGCCTCGCTTGCGCCTGGGAGGCGGATGCAAGAAACAACAGAGATAGGGCGGTGATGATGAACGCGACGCGGCGCATGATTCCTCCAAAGCCGTTTTCCGTGGACGGCCCAAAGTGAATCACGCCCCGCGCGCCGGGGTACTTACACCCACTTACAGTTTGGAACGCTCGCTAACACGCCCCACCAGGCACCTACTCGACAGGCAGGTTGCTGTTGTTCCAGGCCATCATGCCGCCGGCCATGGAGGCCACCCTCTCGAACCCCATCCCGTCGAGAATCCCCGCAGCGCTCAGCGAACGTCCGCCGCTTCGACATACGGTGACGATAGGCTTGGAGCGGTCCAACCGCTGCAGCGCCGTCGCCCCGAGAACATGCAGCGGGACGAGCTCGGAGCCGCGGATGTGACCCAAGGGGCCGGTGTACTCGTCGGCACCGCGCACATCCACGATGGTCACGTCATCGGCGAACTCGGACACCCAGGTGGTGTTCACTTCCCACAGGCCGCGGGTCATCCAGAAGGCGCCGGGGGACTCCCAGCCGGGCAGTTCGGTGTCAGCGGTCGCGGATTGCATGTCCATGTCGGGCCTCCATGCGTCGGTTGTCATTCGGACGAAGCCCCAGAGTGCATTCGGGATGCCAAACCGAAAAAGCTGAACGATGACAAGAGCTAAGCCGCCGCCGACGTCCTTCTTCGACCGGCGGTCGTTTCATGTGGTTGCAACATCACGCAACACCGCTGACCGATCCGACATGTGCGTGGTGGTCTGTCCCGAGCACGCCATCGTGTCGGGCGACATGAATGACCCGGACTCGGAGATCAGCAAGATCTTGGCGAAGAACAACCTCCCGTGCCGACATCGCGCACCTGGGCCGCAGCACCCGGATCCCAAGGGGTTTCGGTGAGCGCTCGCTGATGCTCACGAATCTGTTCCGCTCCGCCGTCGAGCATGACAAGCTCCCCGAAGTCCTGGCGACGCTGACGGCGCTGCTGGACGAGTGGATAGACCATTGGAACCGGCTGGCCGAGGCCGCCGACCCGATCTCTGGAGTCGCTTCCCGGTGGCTGAAGCGAGCACAATCGACGCGGAGCATGCTGGTCCGGATGGAACGGGCCGCGGCGTGAACGCCGCCCTACGGCCGGAGACCGAATCCACGCGTCAGAAGGTCGTCGGCGACATCCTCGCAGGGATCAGCGTCGCGCTGGTCGTGATCCCCCAGGGCCTGGCGTACGCCGAGCTCGCCGGGCTGCCCGCGTACCACGGCCTGTACGCCTCGGCGTTGGCTCCGGTCCTGGCGGCCCTCTTCGCGTCGTCGCCCTACCTGCAGACGGGCCCAACCGCGATGACCAGCCTGCTGGTCTTCGGCGCGTTGAGCACGCTGGCCGCGCCGTTCACTGGCAACTACGCCCTTTTCGCAGCGATGCTGGCCATCCTGGTGGGCTCCGTGCGCGTCGTGCTGGGGATCCTCAGGGCCGGTTCCCTCGCCTACTTCCTGTCGACGCCCGTGCTCAAAGGCTTCACCGTCGCCGCGGCACTGCTCATCTTCTCCAGCCAGGTGCCCAACGCGCTGGGCATGGCCAAGGTTGAGGGCGGTGTGCTGATGTCGGCAGCCACGGCGCTCATCTCGCCCGGGGAGTGGAACTGGGAGTCCATCGCCCTCACGGCGGTGACACTGGCGTTCGTGCTCGGGGGACGGAAGCTCCACGCCCTGTTCCCCGGTGTGCTCATCGCGGCCATCGCGGGGCTCGTCTACAGCATGACCAGCGGCTATTCCGGCGAGACGATCGGGCAGGTGCCGGAGGGGTTCCTTCAGTTCAGCCTGGCCCTCCCCTGGGCGGACACCGGCTCGCTGCTGCTGCCGGCGGCCATCATCGCCATCGTGGGCTTCGCCGAGCCCACAGCCATCGCCCGCAACTACGCCGCCATCGACCGGACAAGGTGGTCGCCCAACAAGGAGCTCATCAGCCAGGGCGCCGCCAATCTGGCCTCGGGCGTCGTGGGTGGCCTGCCCGTGGGAGGCAGCTTCTCACGCTCGGCGCTGAACCGTGTGGCCGGCGCCAAGACCCGCATGGCCGGCGCGGTAACCGGCATCGTCGTCATCATCTTCCTGCCCTTCGCGGGCATCCTTGCGCCCATGCCCCGGGCCGTACTGGCCGCCATTGTCATCGCGGCCGTGATCAGTCTGTTCCGGCACGTAAAGCCGCTGTTCGCGTTCTGGACCCAGTCCATCCCGCAGGCCGGCATCGCCTGGGCGACCTTCGTCCTGTCGCTGGCCCTGGCGCCCCACGTCGAGTACGCGATTCTGACCGGCATCGGGCTGTCCGTCGTGGTCCACAGCTGGCGCGAGATGAGGCTGCACGTGGACTGGGTGTTTGCCGACGGCGTGCTGACGCTGCAGCCGCGAGGGGTGCTGTGGTTCGCCTCGGCGCAGAACCTCGAGGAGGACCTGCTTGCTGCGTTGGCCGCCTACCCCAACGCCTATCGACTGAAGCTGGACCTGAGCGGCCTGGGACGGATCGACTACACCGGCGCGCTGGCCCTGCTATCGGCGATGGAGACGGCCCGCGAAGGCGGGCTGAAGCCGTGTCTGGTCAACGTGCCTCCGCAGAGTGAGCGGATCATCGGAAAGGTGTGCCCGGACTATGTGTCTCGGGCTTCACACGACGGCTGAGTCGCGCTGAACAAGCGCACGTCAAACGCCTACTTCCCACACTGCCCAGCCCGGGCCACGCAACGCCCCCCTTCGGTACACGCCATGGAGCCCTTGCAGTCCGCGTCGCTGGTTGCTGCACAACGACCCCAAAGGACGTGGCAGCGTCCCTCACTCCTGCATAGGTCGGACTTCTGACAATGCGCGTCGGTCGAGGGCGCGCACACGCCATCCACGATGGCGCATCGGCCTTTTCGTCGGCATTGGTTCCAGCGCTTCGTGCCCATCGGCTTCGAGCAACGCTCCGCCTCTCGTCCGCGGACACAGTGCCCTTTGTAGGCGGTACATAGCCCATACTTGGTGCAGGCGTTTGTCCCCTCGCAGTCAGCGTCTTTGGCGACGACACACCTCCCGTCCCCAAACGTGCAATGCCCAAGAGAGTCACAGCCTTGCGATGCACGACATGACGCGTCGCTGTCGACGACGCAGCGCCCATCGCGCACGCCACACTCAGCGTTCGTTCGACAGCCCGTGGACGCCTTGCACGACTCGGCGGTCGCGGTACAGCTTCCGTCCGGCCCTTTGCTGCAGCGGCCCGACAGGTAGCAATCGATGTGGTCGGCACCGCAGTTCTTTGAGGCATACGCGGGGTTGACGCACACGTCTTGGAAACGGGAACGGGCGCAGCGCTGTTCCTCTTTGCACACCGCCGATGCACGACAGTCGGCGTCCGACGTCGCGACGCAGCGGCCCCCCTCCTCAGAGCACTCGCCGTTGCGCGAGCACGCTCTGGACGCCCTGCAGCCCGCATCATCGGCCACGCATCGTCCCCCCTTGGCGAGGGCACACTTCCCCTCGTTTTGGCACTCTTTCGACTGACGACATGCATCTGCACCGAGAGCCGCGCAGGCCCCCTTCAGGACCGAGCATTCGCCGCGCAGGGCGCATGGCGTGGGCAGGAAGGCCCCGTGTGGCGCGGGCTTCCGGCACGTGTCGTCGGTTTTCGCGGGGTATGCACAGCGCCCAGCACGCGCGACGCAGCGCCCCCACAGCAAGCAAGGCGCGGCGCCTACGCAATCCGCGTCCGTCAGCGCCTGGCACTGACACGGCGTGTTGGGGTCAGAGCCGCAACGTGCATCCGTCGCATGGCAGAGCCCTGCCGACCAACAGGTCGTCATCGAACGACATACGGCATGACCCGTCAGCCCGGTCTTCACAGCGGTCGCCTGGGCGGCGGGCTTCTTTGCGGTGTTCGCTGACGAGGGCGGCGCGGTATGGGAGGGCCCGCAGGACACCCCCATGGTCAGCGCCAGCGCGACTGTAGACAGGGCGACTGAGGCAACTCTCATGCGTCAAGGGTGCCAGCTGGCCCCTGAGGATCAACTCACGGGGCGACTTCTTGCTCGTCACTGAGACTGACGCTGCCCTCGTCCTGGGTCAGTGAGCCTCCGCCGTCGGCTTCCGAGGCCGTCAACGCCAGGCCACCGAACGTCTCCGTGCCGGGTGGCAGTCGCTCCCTGCACAGAGGACACCGTTTGCGACCGGCCGGCGATTTGCTTCAATACGGTCAGCCCCAGACCGACGAGAAGCTCCATGCGCACGTTCTTCCGAATCGCTCTTGCCTTGACCATCCTGACCAGCACCGCTTGTGACGGTGACGTGGGTCTTCGCGCCCCTGGCCCCCACTCGGACGAGCAGGGCCTGGTGACCTACTGGCTGGTGACCGAAGCGCTTCCGCTGGAGTACGACCAGTGCACCGACGCGGCGGACTGGCGCGGCCAAATCGCCGCTCCGGAGTTCTCGGCCAACTCCTTCTTGATGTATCGCGTCGCCGCCGATGGCTCCACCGCGCTCAGCCAATCCTGCGAGACCACCTCGGCTTCCAGTTGTACCGACGGGGACAAGACGTGGAACGTGAGCGGCAATGTCTTGACCGCCACCGACGACCCGACCGAGTCCGCACAGAGTGGGTATGACTGCAGTCTGCGGTTCGACACGGTGTGGCGCGTCACCGACAACGGCGAGACGGGGCGTCTCGACGTGGAGCTGAACCTCAGCCTGGTGGGCGACACCGCGTCCTGTCAGACCCTCGACAGCGCCATCGCTGCGGCCGGCACCAACGGCGTTGGCTTCGACGGGTGCCGGGTGACCATCCCCGTCGATATGACGTTCCGAAAAGCCGACTAGTGCCGAACGTCATCCGATGGCGCGGTGGACCCGCGTCGACCAAAGCTTTACGACACGGGCACGGGCACGGGTCGGGAGCGCGTCCTTCTCTCGGAGCCCTGCTGTGAGCATCGCCATCTGTTTCGTCGCCCGCACGGGCATCGTCCTCGGCACCGACAGCCGCGTCACCACCACTGGGCCCGAGGGTGACACCCGCGAGGACGCCTACCCCAAGCTCGTGCAATATGGCCCGCACCCCATCGGGCTGGCCATGGTCGGCGCCGGTTCCTACGGCGGCCGTGACTTTCGGGCGTTGGTCGCGGAGACCTACCGCGAGTGTCGCGAGTCCAACACGCCCGTAACGGTCGAGCAAGCGGCGCGTGCCTACGCCGATGTCGCCGGTGGTATCGCGCGTGAGTCCAACGCGACGACAGGGATGGTCGTTCTGGTCGCCGGTTTCTCGCCCGGCGAACCGTTCGGCGAACTCTGGGAGGTCCGCCTGCCCGAGGGCAACGTCCGCCGCCTGACGCGCCCGAAATCGCAGACCTTCGTCTGGCGTGGCCGGGCGGACGCCGTCCAGACGCTGTGGTGGGGCGCCAACCTGGGCGAGCTCGCAACGACAATGCGCGAGCACGACATCGACGAGGACGTCGCTCAAGCGGTCGTCAAAGACCTCAAGAAGAAGTGCGCCTGGGGCCCCGAGCGCATCGCCTGGGGCATGCCGCTGTCGAGCGCCGTCGAGCTTGTCCGCTTCCAGCTGGAGACCCAGATTCAGGCCGAGCGTTGGCTGCCTGGCCGCGCCGCCTGCGGCCCGCCGACCCAGCTCCTGGCCATCAACGACTCGGGGCTGAAGTGGATTGACAACCCCTTCGCGACCTTTGCGACGGTGGGCTCATAGCTCTTCGTCGACGTTGTCGAGGGCCTCGGCAAACAGCGGCTCAGTCTCGACGAGCTCCAGAAGCCGTCGCTCGAGAATCGCCAACTTGGGACGGAGTTCGCCTTCCTTTTTCTTGTCACGAAGCCGAATGAAGCGTCGCGTGATGTAGCCCAGGTCGCCGACCCGATCGATGTACGCAGCCAATCGATCGGCGTACTGCGGGTTGGCATCCAGCCAGGCGACGCGACGGGTGAGATCGAGGCTCTCGATGAGGGCGCGACCATGCTCCTCGGGCAAGTGCCGCGGGAACAGGCGCTCCCATCCTTCTTGGCAGTCCTTCGACTCCAATACGACCGGCAGTAGGAGACGCTGGAAGACGGTATCCGCGAGCTCGGGGTCGAGCTTCTTGTGGTACTCGTCCTCGGCATACCACTGAGCAACCGCATCAAGAACCTGAGGCGCCTGCTCCCCGCCGTCGACGGCCTCAGCAACCCGCTCGCGGAGCAGCTTGTTCGCCAGGAACATGTCGAAGTCTGGCGCCAGGTCGCCAATGGCAATGCCGCGCTCGTCGCACTCGGCACGGAAGCGCGACAACGTCGGCTCCTCGAACAGGTCGACACCCTCGTCGAGGACCTCGCTCAGATAACCCTGGGGGCTGAAGCAACCGATGTCTGTTCCAGCGTCGGCCAGAGGGTTGACCGCAGCGGCCAGGTCCAGCAGCAGACGAAAGGCTCGCACCATCTCCGGCGCGGTCTCGGGCCAGCTCTGGAAGTCGAAGCCCCCCTGGGAGAATCCGCCAAAGCGCTGGACCGATCCGGCGACGAAGGCAGCACCATCCTCGTAGGGAAAGAAGTACAGGTGCAGCACCGGTGGGCCTTGCTTCAGACCGACCTCGAGCATCTCCATGGGGGCCATGGATGCCTCGGACTCGCCGGTGTCGTCGAGGATGGTCTGTACCTGCTCACGCATCGTACTGGTCCAGCGCTCCTTGCCCACTTCGAAGGGCTTGAGCCTCTGGGATACGGTCAAGGCGCCAAAGCCGAACTCAGTGTTCCAGGCAACACCTGAGAACAAGTCGGGAACGGACATGGGTTCTCCTCACAGGCCAAGAGTGAACGCTGTGTCCCAGCGTCGGCCATTTCCATCGTGTGAACAACCGATGGCTGAGCGACCGGCACCGACTGACTCGATGACGGGCGGCAAGTGCCTCGTACGGCCTCAGCCGGGAGCGTGAGCGTGGCCTAGAAGTCCGTATAGCCGATGGTGAACATCGGCGAGAAGAAGAACTCTGTGCCAGCGCTCGCGGCCGCGCCCTCAACGCCGGTCGACGCCTTGGCGACGGCACCACCGAGCAAACGCATGTCGATGCCGATGGAGAAGCCCTTCCGGCCGGGGCCGGGGGGCGCATCCTCGCCCACGAAGGGATGCACGGCAAAGTGCAGCCGGGCGCCGTAGAGATCGCCCACCAGGATATCCACCTGGACGATGCTGCCGCCGAACCCGAAGAAGCCGCCCATATCGAACCCGACGCCGGCCGTCAGCAGACCGTCGAGGAACGTGAAGTCACCCATGATGGCCAGGCTCAGGTGCATCCCGGCCACATCGCCCCACATCACGTCGATGGAGGGCTTGAGGTACACGCCGACCAGGTCGTTGATCTGCATGCCGACCTGGCCGACGACGCCGATCTGGTTGAGCCAGAGCGTCTCCTCGCGGACCGACACGGATCCGCTGCTGGACGCCTCGGCGGTCAACACCGGCAACATCAGCGCGCCGCCCTGAAGCGAAATGCCCCATCGGAAGCGGGGTCGGTCTTCGCGCCCCGTCAGCGAGACGGGCGGAGCGTCGTCTACGATGACCACTGGAGGCGGCGGCGGAGTCCGTCCGTCATCGGGCGGAGGAGGCGGCGGGGCCACGGTTTCGTCCGCAGGCGGCGGAGGACCGGTGTCCTGGGCCATCGCCATGGGGGTCCAGGCCATCGCAAACGCCAACGTCAACGCCGCCAATCGTGCGCGCTTCATGATGCTTCCACCTCTCGCAGTTTCCCGCCGATAGTTATGGATGCCCGACGCCGAACGAGCCAGTTTATTCAAAGTTTCTAGAGCCCCCATTTGGCCAGTGACTCCGCGGACTTCTTGGGGTAACTTCGGCGTGTCTCTTTGGGGGTCGGGTCCGCGACGCGGGACCATCGACATGCCGAAAATCGTAGAAGATCCAGCTGCGGCCGCAGCGGGCGCGGAAGCCGCGCTGGCCAAGACCGAAGCTACCGATCCGCGCAAGGCTGAAGCGGCAAAGGCAGGCTCCTACGACGAACAGGTCGCCGCCCTGGCGCCCAAGGCGGCGAACGGCCCGGTTCCCGGCACGGAGAAGGCGCCTACCGACGACAAGGCCGCTGAGGCGGCCAAGAAGAAGGAAGAAGAGGCCAAGCTGGCCCGCATCCAGGCCCAATGGGAGTCCTCCCTGGGCAAGTTCCTGGGCGGCAAGCTGTTCGACCTCATCAAGGAGCACGTCTCGCCCAAGGCGCTGGAGGGCTACGCCAAGCAGGGCGTCGAGGCGATCGTCGGCGAAGTCCCGGGGCTGGCCGGCGAGCTCGGACGCGACAAGGGCGAGTCGGCTGCCCTGTCCAAGTTCGTCAAGGCGTTGATGCCTGCGCTCGAAGAGCAGGCCACCAAGTGGGTCGAGTCCGAGGGCGGCCAGAAGATCTACGCCGCCATCAGCGACTGGGTGATGGACCACCCCAAGACCGTCGCCATCTCCGCCGGTGTGGCCGCCATCGCCGCGGCCGTGGGCGCGGTGGTCGCGGACATGGACGTGCCCGAGCTCAAGCAGACCTTCAAGCTGGGCAAGGGGCTCGAAGCCTCCGCCGGCATCGACCTGGGCAAGATCCAGTCCCTGTCCGTGCAGGCTGCCAATGCGGGCCTGAGCTACAAGTCCGAAGGGCTCAACGCATCGATTTCCGGCGAGTACAAGAAGGGCAAGGACGGCAAGGACGACACCTACAGCGCCACGCTCGAGGCCGGCACCAAGAACGAGGTGGCCGGCGGCACGCTGAACACCAAGGGCAAGGCGACCATCGACCAGGATGGCGTGGTCAAGGTCGAGGTCGACGGCGGCTTCAAGACCAAGGTGAAGGACACGCCCCTGGCCGTGGCGGCAGGCGTCGATACGCAGACCGGCGAGAAGGCCGCCACCAACGTCGACGGCAGCATCAGCTTCGGCGAGAAGGGCAACGCGACCACCGCCAAGGGCACGTACAACGTCACCGACGGCTCGTTCACGGTGAACCTCGACAAGACCGCCATGGACGGGGCGCTGAAGGCCGGCACCGAGTACAGTAGCGACAAGGACGGCGTCGTCACCCAGGGCATCAACGGCAGCTACAAGGCCAGCGACCGGACGACATTCACCGCGAAGGCGGGCGAGAACAAAGACGGCACCGGCATGGAGGCCGGCTTCGACATGAAGGCCCCCAAGGGGGGTGGCCTCTCCGCCAACGCCAAGGTGGGCACCGGCATCTATAGCGGCCTGAACGCGGGTGTGGGCTACAGCAAGGACGGCTTCAAGGCTCAGCTCGACCTGGCCATGAAGGACGAGGTCTCGCGCGTCTCGGGCAGCGCCGAGTACAAGAACGACAAGGGGCTGGTGGCATCGGGCTCGACCAAGCTCAACCTCAGCGACTCCCGCATGGAGGAGCTGTCCCTCCGGTTCGGCTACCAGAGCAAGGACGAGTTCAAGACCTTCCTGGTCGACTACAAGACCAAGTGGCAGGCCGACAACGAGTCCTACGCCCACAGCTTCGAGGTGCTTCTGGAGCGCTCCTTCGGGCGCATCGAGGCGCGCGCCACGGCGGGGATCGACTTCTCTGCGCTGGGCGTGCAGTCGGCCAACGCCGAGCTGCTCGGTGGCTACAAGCTCAACGAGGATTGGCGCATTCTGGGCAGCGTCGGCTACACCGGCGACATGCTCGACGACAACAGCGCCTTCAAGGGCTCGATGCAGTTCGGAGCGGGCGTCCAGTACAAGGACATCGGCATCCGCGCGATGTACACACCAGACACCAAGGCGTTCGGCATTGGTCTGACGATTCCGCTGGGGCGCCGCAAGAAGTAGCGGTCTAAGCCTGGTCCTGCGCGAGCTCGCGTAGGATCCGGTTCAGCTTCACCTGGGCGGCGATGTTCTCGAACGCCACGCCGAATGTCGTGCGCCGGTGGCCCGAACCGGGGTTGACCCGCGTGATGCGGCCGCGGAAAGCAACCGAGTCCTGCTCGGGCGGGAACAGCTCCATGCGCGCTCGAGCGCCTTCCTTGATCCAATCCGGCGTTTCGGCGTCGAGCACCTCGCAGCGCATGCCACCGCGGCTGATGTCGACCGTCTTCATGACGAAGGTCGTGCCCTCGTGCTCGACCCACAGATCGATGTCCACCTCGAAGCGCTCGTAGGCACGGCGTTCTTTGGCCGCCGCCGGCCGGGGGGGAGCGGCTTTGCGGGTGGGAACCGGCAGCGCGACCTTCAGCCGCCGCGTCGTCGGCATCTTCAAGGACGACGCGACGCCGAGCAGCTTCTCCAACGCCTGAAGCTGCAGCCGCCGCAGCTTGCGCAGCTGCAGCGTGAAACGATGCGGGTCGCCCTGGACCTCGGTGCCGACGATGCTTACCGGGGCCTCGAAGGCCGACTCACCCTCGCCAATCTCGAGGATCACCGTCCGTCCAAACCGAAACCACTCGGGGGGCTCGGCCTTGGCCTCGAGCGTCAGCCTGAACCGGTCGATCGCCACCACCCTGGCGGGCATATCGATACCCGAGCCACTGAATGAAACGCTGCAGTCCATCGCAGCGTGCAGCTGTGATTCGCTCATGTTCCCCCGTTTCGTCTGCACCGTCGCAAGTGCCGTCGAGCCACGATGATGCGGCGGTCACGCCTCGTTTGTCCACTCAACGGAAGCACCCCAGGGATTGTTCCTGAACAGCCGCTACAGCTGCACGTGCCGCATGTAGCTGGCGTTGGCCATCTGCCGCGTCACCGCATCGGCGACCCGCTCGACATCCACGAACTGCTCCCAGGGGACGCGAATCACCGGGATGCTCTGAGCGAGGTCGGTCACGAACGCCTCGTATTCGTCGCGCAGCCGCTCCAGATACTCCAGCTTGATGCCGCTCTCGACACCCCGGTTGCGCTCCTGAATCCGCTGAAACGAGGTCTCCGGGCTCGCGTCCAGATAGACCACCGCGGTCGGCCGGCACATGAAGTTGGCCATGTTGCGGAACAGGGAGACGTACGTGTCGTAGTCCCGGGCGTCCATCAGGTTCGAGTCTCGCAGCACCTTGGCGAAGATGCTGTCCTCGTAGATGGTCCGATCCTGCACCGCCCCCTCACCGCGCCAGATGATCTCCTGGTGCTGCCCGAAGCGGCGGTTCAGCAGATAGCACTGCATGGCGAAGCTGTACCGGGCCGTGTCCTGGTAGAAGTCGGCCAGGTAGACGTTGTCGTCCACGGGCTCGTAGTAGACCGGCAGCCCGAGATGCTCGCCCAGACTCTTGGCGAGGGTGCTCTTGCCGACGCCGATGAGGCCGGCGATGCCGATGAACGCCTTGCGAGAAGGGGCGAGGGCGGCGTGTTTGCTGTCCATGGTCAAGTCCTCCGTGACGAGGCCATTACCGCATCAGCGGAAACGCGTCATCCCCTTACTGAACGCACCGCACCGGCTCGTCGACCATCGATGTAGGTCGAGCCCGGGCGGACGTCACCCGCGTGGGCATCCACGCCCTCCCCGGAGCCTCTATGCGAGCCTTCATCCTGGCCAGCCTGACCGCCCTGACCCTTGCCGCCGCCCCCCAGGCCCAGGCCCATCCGTCATCCGCCGAGGCCATGGCCGCTCGAGGCCCCCTCGAACTCCGCCTCCCCACCTGGTTCACCGGCCCGACGTTGAAGCGCAATGGCGTGAAGCTCGAGTTCAACCGCTGGGGCAGCAACTACGAGATCATCTTCGCGGGCTCGCCAGAGGCGCTCGAACACGCCAGCGTTTACCGCACCAAGCGCATCGCTGGCACCACGCTCAACGCCATCGCGATGGTGTCCCTCATCACCCAGGCCATCATCGTGCTGGCCGCCCCCGAGGTGCTCCCGTCCGACCCGACGGTCGTCAACACCGCTTGGCTTCTCAGCAGCGTCGGCGTCGCCAGCATCGGCAACATCGTCTCCAGCAGCGCCAGCAGCGACCTGAACGCTGCAGTGGACGCCTACAACCGCCGCTTCATGCCGGCACCGGGGACCGTCAAGGTGGGGTGGAGCACCCGCTTCTGAGCGCTACCGGCCACGTTATGCATCTATGGTCTCGGGCTCCTCGACGCTGAGGCCACCCTCGACCTCCTCGGGGGCCGAGACACTCAGGCCGCCCTCCCCCTCCCCTTCGCCGGGCTCGACCAGCTGCAGCGCCTGCGCAGGGGCGACGACCTCGGTCTTCCGGAGGTCGTCTTTGACGTGACGAATGACGTGCTCCAGCTCGACCGCAGTCAGCTTCTCGGCCGAGCTACCAAACGGGCTCTCGTCCGGGGACTTCAACGCGAAGTACAGCGCCGGCAGGGCTGCGATGCCCACCAGACCCACCAGCCAGAACAACGGATGCCGTGGGCTCATCCCGCCGGCGCCAAGGTCCACCACGGTGAAGGCCGCAGTCAGCGCCACGGTGACCGCGCCCAGGATCCCTGACACCGTCCACAGCCGGCGCTTCTTCGCCCCCGCTCGGGCATCGCGGAGGCCTTCCAGCTGCTCCAGCCTCGCCTCCAGCTGCTCGCGTTTCGTCTCGCCGGCCATCGTGGTACCACGGTACTCCCACACCACAGCCCCGGAAAGGCCCGCCCATGGAACCGTCGGAAAACGCCACTGACTGGCTCGTCGGCGCGCTGCGTGAAGCAGCGGGCGACAACCTCATCTCGCTCACGCTCACCCCGTCCTACCGCGGCCAGCCCCAGGACGGCGCCCAGCGTCTGTCGACCCTCACCATCGTGCTCACCAGCACTGACGCCGACGCCCTCGCAAAGCTCCGCGAGCCGCTGCGCGAGGGCCAACGACGGATCCGAATCAGCCCCTTCATCCTCAAGGCCAGCGAGCTGCCCAACATGCTCGACTGCCTCCCGCTCAAAGCGCTCATGACCCGGCTGCAGGGCAACGTGCTGCATGGCGACAACCCCTTCGCCGGACTCCCCATCGACGCCGAGCACGTGCGGCTGCGGCTGGAGCAGGAGATCCGCAACCTCGTCGTTCGGCTGCGCCACGACCTGGTCCTCGCCCCCGAAAAGAGCCATCAGCTGACCCAGGGCATGTGGCGCACCGTACGCGGCGTGGAGCGGATCCTGGAGGGCCTGGCCATCCTCGAGCACGGTGAGGAGGCCCTGCCCGACGACTTGTGGGCCGCCGGGGCGGCGGATTGGGACCTGCCCCGAGACCGACTCCAGGCGCTGGCGGGCTTTGGCAAGGGCGAGCCCCCCAGCGACCTGCGCTCCCTGGCATCCGACGCGCTGCCACTGTTGGAGGCCATGGTCCGCTGCGTCGACGCCGCGGGGAGCGCGGAATGAGCGACATGGTGGCGTTCATCACGCTGAAAGGCCCGGTCTTCTTCCTGGTCTACCTGGCCTCGTTCGCGGCGGCGATTCTGCTGGGTGTGCTCATCCGTCGGCAGCGCCTCAAAGGCGACGCCGACCTGGACCGAGCCATCGATCGGCTCGACGCCTACCAGACCGCCACCCTCCGCGACGGGCCCCGGGGTGCGCTGTTCGCCGCCCTCGTGGAGCTCAAGCTGCAGGGACAGATCGAGGTCGAGGGCGACAAGATCAAGCGGACCGCCCCCAAGACCTCCATCGACGCAAGCAACCCGCTCACCCGCGGCGTGCTCGAAACGCTCGACAACTTTGACGAGCTGTCCGTGGCCGACATCACGCCAGGCGTCGCGAGCAAGCTCGGGATGCACACCGACACCATCCCTCAGGGACTGCTGCTCACCAGCAGTCAGGCCAACATGACGCTGTTTTTGGCGTCATTGCCGGCCATCCTGGTGATGGGCATGGGGGTCATCAAGCTCTTCCGCGGGCTGTCCATCGGCAAGCCCATCATGTTCATCCTGCTGGCCCTCATCGCCAGCGGCTACATCACCTACCACCTGTTCAGAAAGCTCAGTCGCATCACCCGCCAGGGCAAGACGGCGCTGGCCATCATGGAGAACCGCTACGCAGCGCTGGAAGCCACGGCTTACCGAAACGCCGACATGCTCGAGGACGACGACGCCCTGTTGGCCTTCGCGCTGTTCGGCGACGGCGCTCTGACCGGACGATTGGAGCCGTTGCGCGCGGCGTTCGACGCGCTGACCGACCGGGACACCATGGCCGAGCTTCGCAAGAGCTCCAGCTTCGGCGGGTTTTACGCCTACGACTGCGCCACGCCCATCGTGGTCTACACCGGCGGAGGCGGCGGGAGCTGCGGCTCGTCCTGCGGCTCATCGTGCGGGTCCAGCTGCGGAGGATGTGGCGGCGGGTGCGGGGGATGTGGCGGATGCGGCTGAACGGCGTCGGATTGGGATGGCGCCCAGAGACAGCGCGCCTGGTGGAAACGCGCCAAGATATCGCGTTCAGCGAGCTCATCGCAGAGCAGTTGATGGGGCGCCCGCTTCCACGCGCGTTGGGCAACTTGCTCGACGCTGGCAAGCCCGTGATTCCCCATGGCATCGGCCTGTCCATCGGCGATGCGCGCGGGGTCGACCCGGCGCGCATCGACGCCCTGGCCGAGGTGACCGAGCGGCTCGGGGCGCCACTGGTCAGTGAACACATCACGTTCGTCCGAGCCGGCGGCATGGAGTCGGGGCATCTACTTCCGCTTCCCCGGACCGACGAGATGCTCGATGTGCTGTGCGACAACGTCAGCACCGTCATGAAGGCGCTGCCGGCCCCGCTGGCGTTGGAGAACGTGGCCTCGCTGTTTCAGTGGCCCGACCCCGAGCTGGACGAGGTCACGGTACTGAGCGAGCTGCACCGGCGAACCGGCGTTCTTCTGCTGGTCGACCTGGCCAACCTCTACGCCAACCAGCTCAACCACGGCTGGGATGCCCAGGCCTTCCTGGACGGCCTGCCGGTGGAAGCCATCGCCTACACGCACCTTGCCGGTGGACGCTGGGCCCACGGCGTGTACATCGACAGCCACGCCGACCCTCTCCCGCCAGAGCCGCTGCACCTCCTGGAAGACCTCATCGCCAGGGGCTACACCGGCGGCGCGCTGCTTGAACGGGACGAGAACTTCGTGTCGCTGCGGTCGCTCAACGAGGAGCTCGATCGCATCCAGTTTGTGATGCAGGGCGGGTCATTGCCACGCGGGCAGGAGTATCGCCGTGTCGGATGAGGAGACCCGGGACAAGCTCGCCGCGGAGCAAGAGGCGGTGGTCGCGGCGCTGATGGGCGAGGGGCCGGTGCCTTCCGGATTCGATCCGGAGGCCGTGGCCATGGCCGGCCGGTCGCTCGCCAACAAGCGCCGGCGCGACGCGGAGAAGCGGGAGGCGATTCGACCACCGAGTCGGCGAAAAGAGGCGCCAACCGGGCTGAAGCGCTGGCTGGGTCGTATCCGCCGTCGAAAGTAGACGTCGCGCAAACGAACCTTACATTGCGCTGAAACAGAGACTTACACCTTACAGACGAACTCACGTAAGCCTCTGTTTTCAAAAACGACGACACCTGGCACGCGACTTGCTGATGACCTCCCCCGCAACCCGGAGGAACCATGCGTACGTTGCTGCTCATCTCACTTATGGCCGCCGTCGGAGTCGGCTGTGGCGACCCCATCGCGGGCGACTTGGGTCTGGTATCGGACGGGCCCCCCGTCATTACCCAGCCAGACCCCGAGGCCCCGTTGGAGTCAACTCTCAGGGGTCCCGCCTTGCTCGAGCTGTCCAAGAGCCAGCCGGAAGACTGCGCCGCCACCGCCATAGCCCCCCAACTCCCGGTCGAGCCGGTGGCCGTGGCAGGCACGCTGTGTGTCGAGGAGCACTCCGACGCGGCCTGTCCCAGGGAGCGCTGGCGCTGGACCTACGACAACGCGGACCGGGAGACCCACGAGTGGTACCAGCTGCTCGACGAGGACGCCGTGCCGTTTGCCTACGGCCCCATCACGACGTCCTACAGCCATCGATGGCTCTACGACCTGGCTGGGCGGCTGACGTCGGAGACGCGCGCGGACGGACCCAGCGAACCCGCCTACCAGGACACGACCCACAGCTACGACGCAGCTGACCGTCTCGTGAAGACCGAGTCCCAGCACAGGCCAGCACATCACCAGGCCCGCATCGACGCGTTCGTGCCCCTTCCGTCAGAGGAGGGCGCCTACACCACCGCAACGACCTACGCATTCCATGCCTCCGGGGAGCTGTCACGCGAGGAGATGCTTCACAACGGTGAGCGTCAGTCCGGCACGCGCTGGGACCGGAACGCCGAGGGTCATGCTCTGGCCGAATTCTCACTCAGCAAGAGCGGCGAGTGGAAGCGCTATGACCGGGAGTACACCGCCAGTGGGGACGTCGCCGAGGAATGGACCTACACCTCCAGCGGCACGCTCCAAAAGCACACCTGGTTCGCGTACGACGGCGCCGGGACCCTCCGCTCCATGGAAGCCAAGCGCACGGACACCGGCTGGCGCGACATCACACAATACGATGCCGAGGGGCGCGAGGTGTCCTACACCCAGGACGAAGACGACGATGGCACCGTGGAGTACATCACCACCCACGAGTACGCCGCCGACGGGCGACTGCTGAAGTCCTTCACCGGGTACTCCATGGACGCCAACGGAAATCCCCAGGCCTTTGACGAGGTCGTGCACTCGTACGACAACGCCGGACGGCTCGAGAAATCGGTGCAGAACAAGCGGTCCCGGAACGCGACGCTCCCAAGCGGCTGGGCGGAGACGACCAACACCACCCTGTACACCTACTCCGAGGATGGACGGACGGTGCTCGTGACGCTGCTCCTGGCCAACCGAACCGAGCTCCGGGAGACCGAGTACCTGACCGCCGAGCGGGACAAGAACCAGAAACTCTGGCAGACCCTCGACGCGGACGGCGACGGGACCCTCGACGAGCGAACCGACTGGACCTGGCGCCCCGACGGTCAGCTGGCCCAGAAGCTCCATGACATCGGTGCGGATGGGACGGTCGACACCGCTGAGCAGTGGCAGTTCGACAGCGCCGGCCGGGTCGTGCGGTACCTCTCGGACGTTGACGGAGACGGCCTCATCGACCAGCGCACGGAGTGGCGCTTCGGCAACTGTGACCAGGTGATGTCGCTCTGACCGCGACCCTTGGCAACCTATGGAAGACCAACGGTCACGGGTTCGATGAGTGAGTTCAGTCGCTCAGCGACACTTGCCGTCGTTTACCGGGGTACGCTTGCACGAGGAGGGGTCCGGCGGGTTGGTTTTGGAGCACTTCATGGCGCACTCCATCTTGGAGATGCCGCAGGCGGTGAGGCATCGCATGAACTTACCGACGCACTTGTCGACCGCCGCGGGGCTGGGGCAGGCGAAGAACTGCTTGTTGACGCAACAGTGGTGGCTGGTGCTGGTGGACGCCGCTGGCGTCCGCGTCTTGTTCCGGGCCGCCCGGCGAGCCGCCGCTCGCTGCGACGGCGAGCCGACGGTGGGCATCGTTGGCATCTTCGGCATCCGAACACCTGGGATGGGACGCGGCGGCGGCGGCGGCGGTGCGGCCGCAGCGGCAGCCGCCTCGCGACGCCGACGCTCCTCCTCGGCGCGTCGTGCAGCCTCCCGCTTGGCCGCAAGACGGCTTCGGGCATCGGCCAGGAGCGCCTTGCCGAGCGCCTCGGCGTCGGCGAACGCAGTGTTCTGAGCGGCCGGGTCCTTCACCTTCTCGTCATCCACGCGGATGAGCATCACCAGCCCCTTCCGCTTGATGTTGAAGTACATCCGCGTACCGCGCTCGCGGTCGCTGAAGAACTTCACGGTGCTGGACTCGTTGGACTTGGACGGGAGTCCACGAGCGATGGCGGCCTGATGCAGATGGGGAATCAGCGCCTCGGCCTCGGGGGGCGGGGCGACGATGGTCTGGCGATTGATACCACCACAGGCGGCGAGGGTACCGACGACCAGCAACAGGCCGACGATGCGAGGAAGGCGATGCATTGGGGGACTCCTTGTCCGGCGGGCGGCTCAGCATAGGCCGAGCACGCCAAACGCCCAAGGCACCCCGATCGGATTTCGGACCTCGAGGCGTGGTTCAGGATGCTACGAGCGGTTGCTCGGCTAGCGCCGCGCAACCGCTCTACCATCCTTCAACTATTGCATGTATCGCCCTTCGGGCTCCTGAAGCGCGCTCATCAGCGCCACTTCGTGTCACTGATGATCAGGATGACACGAGCGCTTGTTCGGCTGGCGCCGACCAAGCACTCTATCATCCTTCAACTATTGCATGTATCGCCCTTCGGGCTCCTAAAGACAGCTCATCAGCACCACTCCGTGGCACTGATGATCAGCCGACCAGTCCCTTGCCCGTCACGTGTGGCAGGTCCAGCGGGGTCAGCGTCCCCGGTGCCGCCTGGCACACGGCTGGGATGCAGTTGGCGAGGCGCGTCGCGGTCAGAATGACGCCGCCCACGGCCACGTCGCCGGAGTCGTCCTCCATGGTCAGCTCGAGCTTCATCTTGGGGAAGCCCTCGATCATGACGCTGTAGCCATGCCCCTTGGGCCACTCGGGCGCGACGTCATCATGCATTCGGGTGACGTGCTCGACGATGATCTTCGGCTCGCCGTTGACGATGCCCTGCACCTCGAAGCGCAGCCCCGCTGTCATGCCCGGCTCGATGACACCTCCGGTGGTCTCGATCTTGAAATCCACGGCCACGCGCTCGTGGATCTCCCGGATCTCGTCCAGCTCGACCCCGAGCCCATCCGCCACCAGCTTGATGGTACCGCCCCAGCCCAGGCTCAGCATGCCCTTGTTGAGCAGCAGCGGCTTGGAGTCGAGCGCCTTACCAAAGCCCATCACGTTGAAGATGGTCTCGGGCTGCGTGTAGGTCGCGTAGTTGATGATCTCGCGCATCCGGATGCTGTCGATGCGTTCCGAGACACCGCTGAGCGTCAACGGCAGCAGGTCGTTGGCCCAACCGGGGTCGATGCCGCTGATGAACAGCGATGTGCCGCCCTCTTTGCATGCGTTGGCCAGTTTGGCGGCGATGCCATCGCCCATGTGGTTGGGGTAGACCAACGTCACCGGCGAGGAGGCCACCACATTCTTGCCCGCCGCCAGGATCTTCGCCAGGTCGTTGGCCGCAGCCGGGAGTCGGATCTCCGCGGTGGCGCAGTACACGACGCAGTCGATGTCGGAGGCGAGGATGGCGTCGGCGTCGTTGGTCGCCTTCACCCCAAGTTCGCGGTCGAGACGCGCCAGCTCGCCGGCGTCCTTGCCCACTTTGGACGCGCTGTGGACCCACACGGCCGCCAGCTCCAGCTCGGGGTGGTGGTCCACCGCGCGGACCGCAAAGCGTCCCACGTTGCCCGTTCCCCAGACCGCTACCTTGTACGTCATGCTCGGCTCCATCATCCGTTCTGATACGCGGTTCTATCCGATGTGCGAGCGGACCGATAGGCGCGCTCCCAACAGGATTTGATCAGGATGACACGAGCGTTTGCCCGGCTGGCGCCGGCCAAGCGCTCTGTCATCCTTCAACTGTTACATGTATCGCCCTTCGGGCTCCTAAAGGCAGCTCATCAGCACCACTTCGTGGCACTGATGATCAGGTGAGGGTCGGCCGGCTACCAATGGTCAGGAGGAGGTCCCCCATGCCTGCGCTACGTATTCTATGCGTCGCGGTCGTGTTCGCCGCGTGCGACACCGCCAGCGAGACCAGTGAACCCGATACCCCTGTCGCCGACATTGCTGACGCCAGCCCACCGGATGGCTCGGACGCATCGGACGCATCGATTGCGGACACCGCCACCGACGCCAAGCCAGATACGGCCCTCGACGCCCTTTCCGACACGCCGGTCGACCCGCCAGACGGGCTCACCGACTCGTCCGATGGCTCGGCTGATGACGGAGGTCCCGGGGACGTCACCACGGACATCGCCCCGGAAGTCGTCGTTCCTCCGGGCGCGTCCTCGCTGACCTGGCTCCACGACGAGGTCCCCGAGTGGGTGCAGTGGATCGACATCCTGCCCAACGGCGACGAGCTCTATGTGGGCACCAAACACGTGGCAGCTCTGGATTTCACCACCGACACGGCCTGGGCCGACTTCTACGCCGAGCGACGCACCGCCGCGGGTGCGCTTGTCTGGACCCTCGACGACGGCGGGCTCAAGTCGCCACACGACCTCGACGCGCCCGGGGAGAGGTACGACACGTATCGCGTCATCGCCCTGCCGGGCCGCTTCAACGCTGACGGCCACTACGTCGCGCTGCTGGCCGAAATCTACGCGGGGAGCCACGAGTTCGCAGACAACTGGCGCAAGTGGCGTACCGTCACCGTCAATCCGGCCGATGGCAGCTTCGACATCGGGACGGCGACCATCGAGGACCTGGACCTCATCGAACCCCTCAATCGCCGCTTCGCACGGGCGGGGACCCTGGGTTCCGGCGGGGGCTTCTACTACGGCAACGTCGATCACACGACCCTCGGCATCGAGCTGAGGGCGGTGCTGGAAGCCGCCGACCAGAACCTCTACTCGGTCGCCTCGACGGCACAGGCTGTGGGGATGGGCCCCCATGGAGGTCCTGCGACCCTCGAGAACGACTTCATCGTGCTGTACGATGACGTGTTCAACCCGATCAGCTCCACCCCCGTTGTCACTCCAACGCCGTGGGTGAACTCGATGTGGATCGAGCCGGTAGGGCCGACGCATGTCGCGATCGGCCGCACCTCGGCCTGGCCCAATGAGGCGGTTGTCATTTACGACACCGCGGGTGTGGACCCCGACGTTACCCTCAGCCTCCCCGCGGGGAGCTGGTACGACACCGTCCTGCGACTAAGTGACGGCGACATATTGGCCGTCGGTGGCGTCGCTTGTACTGGCAAGGACCCAGTACTCTATCTGGCGCGCCACAAGCTCGATGGAACGCTGGTGTGGGAGCGTGCGATCGAGGGCATCCCCGAAGTCCTGCTCCACGCCCAGGTGGTGCGCGAGCTGCCTGATGGACAGGTGGTGATTGCACGCGTCACCAGCGACGAAGAGTATCTGGGCTCGACATGGGACGGCATCACCTGGGGTTTCGACACCGAGCGGTCCCGATGGCGGGTCGACCTCTCCGGCGCCGAGCTCCTCAATGGGCCATCGCTCGGAGCGCCTCCATGCTCGGACCCATGCTGGGAGTCCGACGACATCTGGACCTTCACGGGGAAGGTCGTGGCCCCCGCGCGGGCGGTCGCCACAGATGACGGGGCGAAGATCCTGGCGGTGACCGGCAACAGCTCCGCCACAGTCCATGACATCGACGGCCAGTACCTTCAGAACTTCTCCACGGGAAGCTTCGGCTGCGCAGCCGCCAGCGACGACGGCGCCATCATCAGGGGCGCGCACTTCGGCGGGAACGTTCGAACCTTCAACCTGGCCACCGGGACCCTATCTCTCGACTACTACGCCGAGAACGCAGTGTCCCCGGTCGCAGGCAACCCAAGCTTCTGCAGCCTCGCGGTCGGTCCGGCGCCTGAACATCACACGTGGTATGTCGGCCCCGGAAACGACAACGGACTCGTGGGCATCCTGGACCTGGACGGAACCAACGTCGCTGTCTTCGCCCTGGGGAGTGCGGATCAGCCGTCCTTCCTCGTCGGGGACGGCGCGGGTGGCGTCGTTGCGGCGCTCACGGTCGCTGACAACGGCCCCCCCGACGTCTCCGTCAGGCACTACGACGCCGCTGGAACCCTCCAGTGGGAGGCCCTCATCGATCCCCTGACCCACGACGAGGCCGCCGCCATCGTCAGGCTCGCAGATGGCCGCGTCGTCGTGTCGATCAAGACTCCCGGAGCCATCGCCGACAACCATCGGCTGGCCGTCATCGACGCCGGCGGTCTCGTGGTCACCGAGCTCCCTGTGACCAGCCCCGCGTATGGGTTGGAGCCCTATGGGGACAACAGTGTCCTGGCTGGATTTGGGGAGGAAGGAGGTTTCGAGGTCCCGCTCGATGGCTCCACGGCTACGGCGTGGGTCACCGAAGGCTTCGTCCACCGTCTCAAGATGATGCCCGACGGGTCGATGCTCGTCTGGCGCCAGGGAACGGTCGAGCGCCAGCCAGCGCCGCCCAGCGGCCTCACCTGCGGCGACCTCTAAACGTCGCTCACCCGGTCAGCCGAGGACATCGAACGCCCACCGGCCGGCCGCCAGCAGAACCAAGATGGCGCCTTCGGACTTCCGGATCTTCCACCCGGTGCGCATGAAGAAGACCGCGGCCGCGACCATAAACGGCAGCGCCACCAGCGACCCACGCGCCGACGCATCGATCGCGCTTGGATGCACCATCGACGCGACGCCCAGCACGCCCAGGACGTTGAAGATGTCGCTGCCTACCAGGCCGCCGATGCTCATGTCGCCGCGACCTTTGATGACGGCCACCAGGCTGGTCGCCAGCTCGGGTGCGGAGGTGCCGGCGGCCACGATGGTGACGCCGATGGTCCATTCGCTGACGCCGCCGGCGCGCGCCAGATGAGAGGCTGAATCGACCAGAAGCTCCCCGCCGAACAGTACGGTCAACAGCCCGACGCCCGCGAGGGCGAAGGCATCGGTCATGGGAGGCCGACCGACCTCGGCCCGGCCCTCCTCTTCGACCTGCACCTGCTCCCTGGAGGTCCGGTAGACGTAGACCAGATAGACCACCAGCAGGGTGAACAGGATGACCCCGTCGGTGGCGCTGAGGCTCAGGTCCCAGAACAGCATGAGGACCAGCAGAATGCTGCAGGCGAGCAGCACGAGGCCGTCGCGGAAAACCACCGTTTTTCCGGTGGGTAGCACGCGCACCAGGGCGCAGCCGCCGAGCACGAAGCCCAGGTTGAAGATGTTGGAGCCGACGACGTTGCCGACGGCCATATTGCCGCTGCCTTCCATGGCTGCGCCGGTGGAGACGACGAGCTCTGGCGCGGAGGTTCCGAAGCCCACGATGGTCAGCCCCACGACGAGGTCGCTGAGGCCCAGCGCACGCCCGATGCGGGAGGCACCCTCCACGAGCCAACCCGCGCCCCAGGCGAGGCCGCCCATGGCGACGATCACGAGAACCACGTGCAGCCACGCCGGGAGGCTATCGGTGTCCCAGAATATCAGCGCCGTAGCTGCCTGTTCCGGAAGCCGCCGGGTGGCCCTCGACGGGTGACGCGGCCCTGGCTCTTCGCAGTGTCCATGGCCGCATCTGTAAACGTTAGGCCGCCGATGAACAAGGCCACGGGTCGACCCGCGTGTCACCAGCCCCCCCGGGGAAAGGGGTACGTCGCGGACATCCACTGGAGACCCCAGGCGACTCACCTGGCGACCGTGGGGGGTGATCGCCCTGGAATGTCTCCGGGGGCATGAGGGAGTTCAGGAGGAAGATGTCCGCGACGTAAGGAACTGAGACCAGGGTATCGACCACGAAACGTTAGGCAATTAGAGATTAATCACCGAACCCTTAGACCACGACGAACAAAAGAACTACAGTCGTCGCCATGGAATGGGTCAACTACCAGCATCTTCATTATTTCTGGGTTGTTGCACGAGAGGGGAGCATTCGCGCAGCGGGCGAGGAGCTCCGTCTGGCGCCTTCGACCATCAGCACGCAGCTCAAACAACTGTCGGAACACTTCGGAAACGATCTGTTCGAACGCTCCGGCCGCCGGTTGGTCATGACCGAATTTGGTCGTCACATCTTCCGGTACGCCGACGAGATGTTCATGACCAGTCGGGAGATGCTGGACTTCGTGCACGGGCGGCAGCCTGGCCACCCGATGCGACTCGATGTTGGCGTCGCGGCGGTGGTGCCCAAGCTGCTGGCCAACAAGTTCATCGAGCCGGCCCTGGAGATGGACGACAGCGTCCACCTGGTCATTCGCGAGGACCGGCAGGATCGGCTACTGGCCGACCTGGCGCTGCACCATCTGGACGTGGTGATCACCGACTCGCCCATCGGCCCCGAGGCGCGGGTGCGGGCATTCACCCACACGCTGGGCAGCTGCGGCATCCAGTTCCTGGCTGCGCCCGGGGTCGCGGAGAAGCTGGAGGGCGAGTTTCCCGAGTGCCTCGACGGCGCGCCGTTCCTGCTCCCCACCAGCGAGACCGCGCTGCGCCGCATGTTGGACCACTGGTTCGACGCCCAGGGGCTGCGGCCCTTCGTGGTGGCAGAGATCGACGACAGTGCGCTGCTGAAGGTGTTTGGGCAGCACGGCCATGGCGTCTTCGCGGCCCCGGACGTCATCGGCGCCGAGATCCAGCGGCAGTACCAGGTGCAGAGCATCGGCCACGCGTCGCGGCTGCGGGAGCGGTTCTACGCCGTGTCTGTCGAACGGAAGCTGAAGCACCCGGCGGTCGCGCGCATCAAGAGTCTGGCCGCGGCGTTGCTTGACGCCCCGTGAGCTTCAGGCCGGCTCGTCGACGCTGAGCTGTCCGCCGACGGGCTCACTGATGCTCAGGCTGCCCACTGCAGCCTCTTCATCCACCAGCGCAAGGGCGCCGACGAGCTGCGTCCGACGCCCCACGATGGCGAGGGTTTCACGGACGAGCGTCCGGTCGACCCCCACCGCGTATCCCTTGATCCAGGGCATCCCCGCCACGGTCCCGATGGGCTGCAGGGCCTGTAGCGCGGCACGTTTGTCGGCGTTGGACGGCAGCGCCATCTGGCGAATGAGCCCCACCTCGGCCACCGCGGGGGGAAGCTTCGCCAGGCGTTCAGCGCGCCGCCTCGGCCCCAGTGTGTCGCGTTCGCGGACATAGCGGAGCGCGAGACCGGCTGGATGATCAAAGCGCTTGGAGCGGGTCACGACCCTGAACCGCGTGTCCAGGAGCCGCCACGCCCGCATCCGGGTATCCAGGTCGAGCGTGGCATCGGCGACCAGGTCAGCGACTGCCTCGGGCCCGCGTCGTTCGGCCTCCACAATGAGGACACTGGAAGCCTTCTCGTCCAGACGCCGGACTGCGACCGTCCGGTACTCGGCTTCGGGGTCGGCGTCAGGCTGGAAGTCGTCTTCGGGCTTCCACAGATCGCGCGCCTCCGCGTCGTCCAGGCTCCGCAACCACAGCGTCGTGACGACAAACACGGTGCCGGCAAACGACAGCAACACCAGGATCACCGCGTCCGTGCCAGCCCCCAGTAGTTGTAGTTCAGCCAGCGAGGTCCCGGGAGATACAGTGTCTCGAGGTCCTCGACGTTGAAGCCGGCGTGGTCGAGCAGCGCCGGGATCGGTCGGTGGAGGTTGCAGCCGCCGCCGATGCGCTTCCACATCGGATTGAGCAGCTTCTGGACGCGCCGGACCGAGGCGTTTGGCGCTTCACCATGCTCGACGAACAGCAGCGCACCGTCGGACTTGAGGACACGCCGCATCTCCAGCAAGGCCGCGTCGATATCTGGGATGCTGCAGAGCGCATAGGTCACCAGCACGGTGTCGAAGGAAGCGTCCTCCTCGGGGATTCGCTCCGCGGTCGTGGTGTGCACCGTGAGGTTCAAGGACAGCTCCGCGGCCAGGGCGATGGCGTCTCCGGTGAGCTCTGGGGAGGGATCGACGCCTGTCACCGACTCCACTCGCTCGGCGTCGTAGTGCGGCAGGTTCAGCCCCGAACCAATGCCGATCTCCAAGACTCTGCCGGTCGCCCGAGGTACGATTTTCTCGCGTTGACGCTCGACCGGGCGCTGACCGCACGCCGCACGAACGAGGCGCGGCACCACATAGCGCTCCCAAAGTCCTCGTCCCATGCCGCTACTCCTTCACGCAGGGCAGACCCGCCCTCCACCCGGCCAGCATACCTCCAGCGAGCTGCCTTGCGTCGAACCCGGCCTCACGAAGTTCTGCATGATCATGGCAGCCACCGCGTCGAGGACGTCGTTGATATCGTCGAGGGTCGGGACATCGAAGTCGCCGCCGACCGCCTCGAAGGCGTCGCAGACCGAGATGACGGCGTCACGCGCCAGGCCGGTCAGTTCGGCCAGGGCCTACACCATGTCGTCCCCAACGGCGTAGGCCGGGGGGACGAGCGCGGGCTCGATACACTCGGAGTGGGTCAGCGGTCGCACGGTCTGAGTGGTCATCTCAGCCTCCGAGCTCGGCCTGTACGCGGCGCGTGGCAGGGGTGATGTGGGAGCCGCACCAGGAGCAGCTCTTGGTCGCGCAATGCGGTTTGTGCTGGGTGCGGTGGGTCAGCACCGGGACGTCGGCGCGGCGCACCACCTGTTCGGCGACGCTGCCCAGCAGCCAACGGGAGAGCCCCTTGCGGCCATGGGTCCCCATCACCACCATCCGTGGCTGCGTCTCCTCGGCCTGGGCCAGGATGACGTCGACGGCCTTACCGGTCCGAAACGACGTCTCCACGTGTACGCCTGCCCCCTCCGGGATTTTCGCCAGGCTGTTGAGGCTCTGCCTCGCCTCGTCGACGAGCACCGCGAACACGGTTTTCATCCCCCCGCTAGTGGCCTTCACAGGCGTGTCGGGATCCAGTTCACCCACGTCGATGGCGTGAAGCAGCTCCACGCCCACGCCCAGACCGTGCGCGATAGTGGTGGCCTCGGCGACCACCTCGGCGGCGCACTCCGAGAAGTCGACCGGTACGAGAATGTTCTGTTTGCGGCCCTGCATAGGTCCTCCAGGGGTGAAGGTTGCTGCCCGACACCACTGCACGCCCCGGGCCAAGTCCGCGAAGAGGGCATTCAGCCTTTGAATTCGGGGCTTCGCGCTTGCCACACGAAGAAAAACCCCATGGAACGTTCAAAGACGTCGCACGACCGCCGGACGAATTGAAACAAACCCCATCCAGGAATGCAGGGAGCCCCGCCAAATCAGAGAATGATGGGTTTGGTCTGCCCCTTGCACAGGGATGGTTTCGAACGTCACGAACCACACAAGGAGGCACGACATGCTCTTCCGCCAGCTCTTTGACCGGGACACCTGGACCTACACCTACCTGCTAGCCGACGAAGAGACGGGCGAAGCGGTCATGATCGACCCCGTGGCCGAGAACGTGGACACGTACATCACACTGCTCGAAGAGCTCGGGCTGACGCTGAAGTACAGCTTCGAGACCCACATCCACGCCGACCACATCTCGGGCTCTGGTCTGCTGCGCCAGAAGCTGGGCGCCAAGACGGTGCTGTCCAAGAACGCTGGCGTCGACTGCGCCGATGAGTATGCCGACACCGGCAACACCTACGCGTTTGGCAGGTACGCCATCGAGTCGCGCCTGACACCGGGTCACACCAGCGGGTGCGTGAGCTTCGTCGCCCATGACGGGGACCGGACCATGGCCTTCACGGGCGACACCCTGTTCATCCGCGGGTGCGGCCGCACCGACTTCCAGCAAGGGGACGCCCGCACGCTGTACGACTCGGTGCACGCCCAGATCTTCTCGCTACCCGACGACGCCATCATCTACCCGGGCCACGACTACAAGGGCAACACGCGCTCGACCGTGGCCGAGGAGAAGGCCCACAACCCGCGCCTGCGCACGACCATCGACCAGGACGGCTTCGTCGCCATCATGGACGCCCTGGACCTGGCCCATCCGCGGTTCATCCACGTGGCCCTGCCGGCCAACAACACGTGCGGCATGGTCCCCCAGGACAACCAGCCTACGGTGAACTAGCGGCCGTGAGTGAGCGGCGCGCATTCAAACGCGCGACCGCTCGGGAGACGCGCGCAGCGAGGTGGAAGACGGGTCCTACCCGGCAATCCTGTTTGCAGCGAAGACTCCGGTCAGGAAGCTGTCCTCGAGTCCGCAGATGTTGTGGTCGCCGATGGTGAACAGACGGTCTCGAGGATTCAATGGCCGCCACTTGGCGTCCGCCAGCTGCACGGCCGTCTTCCACTGGACCGCCTCCTCGATGACGTAGTCGCTGTAGTACTGCGACAGGTCGGGGGCCGCGGTCGGCGAGTAGATGATGTCCGAGCCATCACGCTGCGGCCATAGGCAACGAATCGCGTGGTCCTCGGCGCGCAGGAACACGACCGCTCCAGGGTGGTAGCTCTCGCGCCGCGTACCTCGCGCGATGACCGTGCAGAACGGGATGTTCCGCGACGTGTTGGGCACGTCCACCAAACCGTCGACGTTGCGCGTCGGCGCCGCCACCACCAGGTTTGTCGCCGCCACCGTCCGGCCGGTCTCGCTGCGCACCTCCCAGCCGGCGCGGCCCTCGTCGACGGCCACCACGCGCTCCATTACCACCCGGTCCTCGATGCCCCGCACCATGCGCTGCGCCGTGTTGGCGAAGTCCGCGGTGAACGTCGGGAGCACAATCACGAACAGGTTCGCCAGGTAGTAGAACGCGTTTGCGTCGTACCAGTCGACGAACAGCGTCGAGGCGAACAGCGGCCCGCAGAACACTTCGGTGAGCTCCTCGAGACCCTCGCGCCGAACGAAGTCGACGGCGTTCATCTCGACCAGCTCGCGCAGCAGCGGGTCGGCCAACATCGCCTCGCGCTGGCACATGTGGACGCAGCGGTCGCGCATGCGGTTCAGGCGATGCCGGAAGTGAATGACCCAGGCATACAGCCGCGCGAGACTCTTCGCCCGGCACACCAGGTTATGCGGGTCATACACCGTGATAAAGCGGTCCCGATCCCAGAACCGACAGTCGTGCAAATAGATGCGCTCGGCCTGGTCCACGAAGGCGCCCACGTGCCGATAATCCGGCGTCACGTACGCCGCACCCAGGTTCATGCCCGCCCGGGACACGTGCATCCGCCCGCCCAGGCGATCCGTCAGCAGCATCACCTCGCGCCCCTCGGCCGCCAGCTTGCGGGCGCAGGACAACCCCGCCACGCCGCCACCCAGAACCACGGTCTCCACCCGCTCCGTCACGCCTTGCCCTCCGCCACGACCACCCGATTTCGCCCGGAGCGCTTGGCCTCGTAGAGTGCCGCATCGGCGCGCTCCAGCATCGCCGACATGTCCTCGCCTGGCCCCAGCTCGGCCACCCCGAGGCTGGCCGTCACGGTGACCTGCCCTGCGCTGGACGCCACCGGAGTCGCCGCGATGACCTGCCGCAGCCGCTCGGCCACGTTGTCGCGGGTCGCCGCCAGCCCTGTGTCCGGAACGATGACCGCGAACTCCTCGCCACCGTATCGGCCGAAGACGTCCACCGCGCGCACGCTGTCGCTGATGCGCCGCGCGACCTCGGCCAGCACATCATCGCCGCCTTTGTGTCCATACGTGTCGTTGACCTTCTTGAAATGGTCGACGTCGAGCATGATCGCGCACAGCGGCCGCTCGTGGCGCTTGGCCTTCTTCACCTCGCGCTCGCCCAGGGTGAAGAACTGCCGCCGATTCAGCGCCCCCGTCAGCTCATCGGTGGTGGCCAGCCGCTGCACCTCACCGAAGAGCCGCGCGTTGTCCAGCGCCACCCCGGCCTGACCTGCGAAAGCCAAGGCGATACCGGCGTCGTACTGGGTGTAGGGCGTCCCCGCGTCCCGCTCCAGCAGCATCACCCCGGCGACGTCGCCCTTGGAGATGATCGGCACCACCAGGTGGGCCGTCTCACCGTCCACCTCCAGCACCGGTCGAGCCTCGGACACCGACCGCTGAATCCGCGGCTCGGGCTCGTCGGCGGCCAGCACGATTTCGCAGTGCGCCGCCGGAATCACCGCCCGCACGCCCTCGGCGAGCCGCGCCGACACCTCGCTCACCGCCAGCGTTGCCCCCAATGCCCGGCTCAGGTCCGCCAGGCTCTCCGCCAGCCGCCGTCGGGCGGATTCGGCCTCCACCTGAATCTCGAGCTGCGCGGCACGCGCCGTCTCCCGCGCCACCGCGATGTGGTTGGCGATGGCCACGAGGATCTCCGTATCGTCCTCGGTGAAGACACCCCGGGCCAGACGGTTGTCGAGATACACCACGCCCACGACGCTGTCGCGCACGGTCAGCGGCGCGGCCACGATGCTGCGGAGGTCGTGGGCGATGACGCTGGCCGAGCCCAACGCCTGGCCCTCGTCCGTGCCGCTGAGCACCATCGGCTCTCCGCGCTGCCGCACGGTCTCGACCACGGTCGTGCTGAACCCAGTCGGTGCGTCCAGTTGCTCACCCGCCGCGTCACGCCCCGCCTGGAACACCAGCCGACCGCCGTCGTCGATCTCGAACAGGAACCCGCGCTCGGCTCCGAGGATGCGTACGATGGCGTCCAGGGCGCGGCGCGACTGCTCCTGCGGGTCCAGCTCGCTGGCCGCCGCCAGGCTGACCTCCATCAGCGCGTCCAGGTGCCGCCGGAGCTTGAGCGAGTACCGGTGCGACGTCGCGGTGTTGGAGGACGCCGAGGCCCCCGAGATCGTACCGCTCTTCCGTGTCACGGTCGACGCGCTGCGACCCAGGCCAAAGGTGACCTCGAGTCTGCGGGCCCGCTGCACCCACCCCTGGTCGTGGCAGATCCCCAGCGCCACGCGCGCCTCACGCGCGGCGCTGGCGGCATGTCCCTCGGTCCGAAGCAAGAACGCCCGCTGCCGCGCCACCTCGTAATGCACCCAGGGGGCGTCGCCCTTCTCCGCCAGCTTGGTCGCCCGGTCGAGCATGCGGCGGGTCTTGCGCGCATTACCGCGGAGCCGGTGGTAGCCCGCCTCGATGACCCGCTCGTGGGCCACCAGGGCCGGAATAGTCGCTGCAGTCTTGAGCTCGCTGATGGCGGCGCGCAGCTGTTTGAGCCGGAGTTTCTGGACCTCGCCTTCGGTGGCGTGGGCCTGCTCCAGCCGCGCGTAGGCCTGGAACAGGAAGAAGCTGCGCATGTGGAACGTGGTCAACAGCGGTCGCAGCCCCAGCGTCTTGTGCTCGTCGATGACCGCGTCGAAAGCATCGCCGGTCTCGCCCTGCTCGAGCATGAACAGCACGCGATAGGAGAGCATTTCACCCCACAGGTAGCGCTCCGAGCGAGGCGCCCCGGTGCAGAAGTCCGCGGTTCGGGCCTGCTCGGCAGCGGCCTCGCTGGTCCGGCCCAGAGCCGCCAGCACCGGCCCCGCCCAGGGGTTCCCCATCTTGTCCGTCTCGCCGCCGCTGGCGAAGTTGATACGCCGCAGCTGTCGCTCGATCCACACCCAGCACTCGCGGTAGTAGCCGCGCAGCAGCAGGTTGTAGACCAGGTCGCCGCTGCCATCGAGCCAGTGCATCGCGTCGAGCCAGCGCCCATGCTCCTCGAGCGCTGCCCACAGCTTCGTCTGCCCGGTCTGCGCGTTGCCGCACATGTGCTCCACGAAGCCCGCGTAGAGCTGACTTCGGGCGAGCACCACGCGGTCGCCCAGCGTCTCGGCCAGCTCCAGCGACCGCTTCACAGCGCGGCGAGCCCGCGTGTGCATACCGACCAGGGCGAACCCAACACCGTGCTGGCTGTAGCTGGTTACCAGTTCCGGGGACGGCCCGACCCGCGTCGCGGCACGCAGGCCCCGGCCCACCATCTCGATGAGCACCAGCGGCCGGCTCGCGAAGTAGGCGCTGATGGCGCCGTGCTCGGTCAACTTCACGTAGACCGCCGCCCGCTCCCGCGCGCCCACATCACCTCGAGGCAGCTTGCCGAAGCCCCACCCGAGGCGGTCGCTGATGACGCCACGCAGCCAGTACCAGCCAGCGCTGACAACCCGGGCGATGCCGTTGCTGGGCAGCGGCGTGCCCAACTCGGCGAGCCCCGCCAGCGCGTGTTCCCAGGCGGGCACGGTGTGGAAGTTGGCGACGTGGGTGTGGGCCAGCCGCTCCCGCAGCTTGGCGCGGTGGAGGGTGTCGGTGGTCTGCTCCAGGGTGCGCTCGAAGTGCGCGATGGCGTCAGCCAGCTGCCCGGTCAGAGCGCAGGCGTGGCCCAATGCCTCCTCGTGGTCGGCGCCCACCGGAAGGTCGTGGGCGACGGCGAGGTCCCTGCCCGCGATGAGGTAGTCGTAGCCCTCCTTGTGGGCATACTCCGCGATAGCCAGTTGCCCTGCGGCCACATTGGCAGCCACGGCGCGGGCCGGATCCTCGGCGACCCTACCCGCGCTGCAATGGCGTGCCAGGGCGTAGGTCCGGCCGGGAGTCTCGGCGTCCGCCGCCTCCCAGGCGCTCGCGGCGCGCTGATGGGCGTCCTCGAGCGCGTCGGTGTCGAGCGCGCCCAGCAGGGCGTCGCGGACCTCGTTGTGGACGAAGCTGTAGGCGCCGTCGAGGCGACGCTCGACGACGCGTGCCTGAACGCCTTGTGCAAGCGCCGCCTGGACCTCGTCGACGCCCTCGGAAACGGCAGCGTCCAAGCGGTCTGCCTCGAAGCGCGAGCCCAGGACCGCAGCGACGCGGAGCATCCCCGTGGCCTCGGCGTCCAGGTCCCCCAGACGCCGCAGGACCAGGTCGATGACATCGGTGGGGAGGTCGAGACCTGCGAGGCCGCCGTCGTCCACCTGCCATTCACCCCAGAGCGGTACAAGCATACCGCCGTCGAGCATGCTGCGGACGTACTCGATGGCGGCCAGAGGACTCCCCGCCACCCGCGCGGCGATGCGGCGCGCCAAGGCGGTGGGGGCTCGGGCCGTCCCCAGCCAGGAAGCCACGAGGCGGCCTACGGACAGATCGTCCAGCGGTCCCAGCAGCAGCGTGTGGCGGACGCTGATTCCCAGAGCACGTGCGACCGGATCGTCGGCACCGCGGTCAGGCCGCGCGGCCACCACCAGCAGCAGAGGCTCATCAGCGGCCCGTGGCGCGAGACGAGCGAGCACCGAGGCGGTGGCGCCATCGAGCCAGTGGGCGTCGTCGATGACCAGGCACAGCCCGCCGCAGGCCCTGGCGTAGCGGACCAGGAAGTCGGTCATGGCATCGAGGAACTGGTCCTCGAGGCCCTCGTGCTCGGGCATCCCCTCGGTGGCATCACCGACAATGGCCCGAAGCTGCGCGGTGAAGTCGGCCAGCAGGGGGGCCGCGTCTCCGACGGCGTCGCGGACGCGCGCTTCGATGGCGCTTGGGTCGTCGGCCAGCCAGCGGCGCCGCAGCAGGCCGTCGAGGGCGTCTCGCAGCGGGCCGAACGGGATGGTCGCCACCTGACCGCACGCCCCGCCGGCGGCCTGTCCACCGAGGGCGCGAACGCGCCGGGTCAGCTCGGTGAGAAGGCGGGTTTTGCCAAGACCCGAGTCCCCCTGAACGAGTGCCACGGAGCCCCGGGCGCCCTTGCCCGCGCTGGCGCGTTTCCAGGCGCTGACGAGGGTGTCGAGGGGCTCGTCGCGGCCGGTCAGCGGCAGATCGAGCTCGGCCCCTGTGGTGACATCGCCGAGCGAACCCAGGGAGGCGCGCAGTTCGGGCCGGGAGTCCAGGAGCTCGAGGCGTTCGAGGTCGGCCAGCAGGCTGTCGTTGCTCTGGTAGCGGTCGTCGGGGTCCTTCGCCAGGAGCTTGGCGATAATGGCCGAGAGCCCCCCGGACAAGGCGGTGTTGATGGTGTCCACGGGGGCGGGAACGGAGACCGCGTGCAGCCGGATGAGCTCGCCAGCGTCCGGCGCCGAGAACGGCGGGACCCCTGTGGCGCACTCGTAGAGCATCGCGCCCAGGGCGTAGAGATCGCTTCGCCCGTCGATGGGGCGCTTGAGCATGCCGGTCTGCTCGGGCGGACTGTACAGCGGCGTGCCCAGGACCTCGTCGGGACGCCCGAGGGTCGAGGCTCGCACCGCGAGGCCGAAGTCGATGAGCCGTGCGCCGCGTTCGCCGGCTCCGACGATGACGTTGTCAGGCTTCACGTCGCAGTGGACGATACCGTGGGCGTGCACGACCGCCAGTGCGCTGGCCATCTCGCGGGCCAGTGCGACGATCGCGTGGCGCGGTAGTGGCCCCTGGGAAAGCCGCTGAGCCAATGTGGGCCCCTCGACCAGCTCGATGACGATCCATGAGCGACCGCCAGACTCGCCGACGGCCTCGATGCGGGGCAGCGCAGGATGACGCAGGCACGCAAGCAGCGCACCTTCGCGGCGAAATCGCAGGCCCTGGTCGACCTTCCGGTCGTCGATCCGGCGCTGGACCTTGACGGCCACGGGCGCACCGTTGCGTTCCCCGCGCCACACGACGGCGTGGGCGCCGTGTCCCAACTCCTCGAGCAGCGTTACGCCCGGGATGTCGAGCCCCCTACCTGGCCCGACCGGTCCTGGAATGGCCTGTGTCACCGAGCGAGAATTGTAACAGGTTCTATGCCTGGAAGACGACCAGCTAGCCGACGAACCAGGCCAGGGTCACCTGCATGACGATGGCCCACTCGCCCAGAGTCGCCAGCGTAGCTCGCAGGCTGGCGTCGACGCCGGGGACGTGCCCCCCCCAGACCAGCACCGCGGCGAGGAGTACGTAGGGGGCGACGATCAGGCCGGCCCAGGCCAGCTCCTTTCGCCGAATCCGGCCAAACGACCGTGACCGCCACCCGACGAACGTCACCAGACTCAGCGCAACGAGGCCCGGGACGTACCAGCGGATGAACCACCAGGCTTCGTGTCCCTGGGGAATCACCGGCCACAACTTCCACACGTGTGTATGCACCAGGGACATGAGGGCCACGGTGATTGGCAGCACGAAGAACAGGAACGTCCCGACCGTGTGGGGCACCTTGCGCTTGAGCCGCTCCTGACCCCGTCGGACGGCCGCCCAGCCGAGGAAGCTGGCGCACACGAGGGAGACAACGCCGATGACGAGCAGCAACCGCGGCGTCAGGGCTCGAGGCCAAAGCCCCATCGGCAGGGCACTCATCACGATGCAGCCAGCCAGCACGGCAAGGCCCGCCCAACCGATCCGAATGGCCGTGGGCTCGACCGCGGCATCCAGACGCTGCTTGGCGGTGAGTGCGGAGTGGGTCAGTTGGCGGGTTCGACCGAAAGCTGTTCGTGCCATCACTCTTTGTGTGCGGGCGAGTCTACGGGCTGGCAAGAAAGTCGACCGGGGTCGTGGTACACCCATTCGCGGGGTCGGCCGTAGAACCGCTCACGGCCCTCAGACCGTTGATTGAAGGGGGGCGTCGCTGATGAGCGTTGTTGAACCATTGTCGTTGGAGTTGAGCATGAACCGCATGAACCTCGCCGCCCGCCTGGCTTCCGCCCTCGCCCTGGTGGCGATCGCCGCCCCCGCAGCCTCCGCGTCCTTCTATGCGACCTGTACGCTGGATGTTCAGATCCAGCAGGTGCTGAGCCACCTACCACCCGCGCCAAAGCCCATCCTCGGCGTCAGCGCCAGGTTCAAGGTCCTGAAGGTGCTCGACGGGCAAGGGCATACGAAGACGTACTGCAACACGTATCCGTCCAAACCCTTCTTCGAGGCTCTTCTGCAGACGAGCGACCGCACGGCCGCCGCCACGGTGGTGCCTGGCGCCCGGCTGCTGGTCGCCTTCCGCCACGTCAGCGGCCGTACCAGCAACGGCGTGATGAAGCGCGACACCTGGCGCTTGGCCAAGCCCGCCACACCCGTGCCGCCGCCCTCCAAGAACCCCCTGGCCCTGGCCGCGTCCTGCGCGAAGGACCCCAGCGGCAAGCACTGCAGCATGACCGAGGGGCCGCTGGTCCCCGGCGTCTCCGCGGACGGCAAGCGCCTGCTGTACTGGGACGTCAAGGCCACCGGCGGCTGCGGCGACGAGACCCCTGAGGTCACTGCCGGCGGGCTGGTCGAGGCCAAGGTCACCAAGACGGGCGTCAAGCGCATCAAGAAGCACACCGTCGCCATCCCCGACCCGATGGAGGCGCCCGAGGACGGCAGCACGGACCCAGAGTGGAGCGCCAAGGAGGCCAAGGCCTGGACGGGGCTCGGAAAGCTGTCGGGCTTCAAACCCCTCGACGACCTGGTCAAAGAGCACGAGGACAAGCCCGCCGGCATCCAGAGTCACTCCCCCGCGGCCAAGCTCGGCGGCGCGCTGGCCGGCTGGAAGGTGGCGCTGACGGTGAAGGGCAAGAGCTACGTCGTCACTCTGACGGACGCCAAGGGCAAGTCCCACAACATCGGCCGCATAAAGGCCCCCATGGTCCGCGACATCGACGAGGAGACGGGCAAGTGGAAGAAGGCCAAGCCGGCGCCTTTCCCCTCCATCGAGCAGGTCAGCGTGTTCACCTCCGGCGGCAAGCAGCGCATCATGGTCCTGACCTCGGCCCACAACGGCGCCCATTGCGCCATGGGCACCATGGCCAAGCACCTGGTCGCCGACCTCCCCTCGCCCTGACCTAGCCGGCCTCGGCGATGGCCCGGTCACCGGGGCCGTCGCCCGGATGTACTGGCTCCGAGACCAGGCCCGCTACCGGCTTCGTGTCATCGCGCTCATCCGGTGCTGACCGCACCCGCAGGTGGCCGCGCTTGACCCACAGGCGCGCCCCGGCCGGCGCCTCGAATACCTCGCCATCCCCCGGGGGCAAGCGCAGCCACCCCGGAGCCTCGAGGACCTCGTCGTTGGCCGAGCGCAGCGCCCCCTCGAGCACCACCAGCTCCAGCCCATGGTCGTCCATGAGGTAGTGAGGTCCGGCTTCGGGCTCCCACCGTTCCATGGCCACCCGCTCGGTACCGTACCGGTGCAGGGCTGCCCGAGACACTCCAGCGTAGTCGGTCGGTGCGTAGTCGAGCTCCGCCGTATCCGTAACCACGCGCGTCTGGTCGTCGGCCTCCATTTGCCGCAGCTTGACCAGGATGGTGCAGCCGTCCCGTTCGACGAACGGCGCGTGAGTGGTGTTCCACGGATTGCGCACGTAGGTCCCTGCGGGATAGCTCCCGTGCTCGTCGCGGAAGGTCCCATCGAGCACGAGGAACTCCTCCCCCATGCCATGGGTGTGCGCCGGGAACCGCGACTCTGGCACGTAGCGAACGACCGACGTCGCCCGAGCGACCTCGTCCCCTACGCGGTCGAGCACCCGGCGGTCGACCCCGGCCATAGGTGACGGCTGCCACGGGAGGCGGTCGATAGCCTCGGTGGCGCGGCGGCTCAAGTCGCTATGGGCGTCGTCCATGATGGACCTCGGGTACAAGGGGGGTATCGAGTCGATGCGCCACGTCGCCCAGGGGTGCGCGACGACGGCGCCGCCCGCGCATGACGCGCTCTCGGTGGCGGTGTATACCCGCCGGGATGGAGACCACAGCCACCAACCTGAACGACCGCATCGACGACCTCGAAGACGCGGACAGCCTCGACCCCGACAGCCTGCTGATGGCCTTCATCGACTGGGTGAGCGACCAGGGCATCTCCTTGTACGAGGCCCAGGAGGAAGCGATCCTCGAGCTGATGACGGGCCGCCACGTCATCTTGAAGACGCCCACCGGCTCCGGGAAGTCCCTCGTCGCCACAGCCATGCACTTCCGCTCGCTGGCGCTGGACAGGCGCTCATTCTACACCTCGCCCATCAAGGCCCTGGTCAGCGAAAAGTTCTTCAAGCTCTGCCAGGACTTCTCCCCCGAGAACGTGGGCATGATGACCGGCGACTCGTCGATCAACCGCGACGCGCCCATCATCTGCTGCACCGCAGAGGTCTTGGCCAACATGGCCCTTCGCGAGGGGGCCGACGCCGACGTCGACGACGTCGTCATGGACGAGTTCCACTACTACTCCGACCGTGACCGGGGGAGTGCCTGGCAGATCCCCCTGCTCACCCTGCCCAAGGCCCGTTTCCTGTTGATGTCGGCGACCCTCGGCGACACCGAGGTGGTGGAGAAGGGGCTCGAGGCGATGACCGGCGAGTCCGTCGCCATCGTGTCGTCGAATCAGCGCCCGGTCCCGCTGGAGTTCTCTTACGTGGAAACGCCGGTCCACGAGACCCTCGAAGACCTCGTGAAGGCGAACCGGGCCCCCATCTATCAGGTCAACTTCACCCAGCGGGCGTGCGCCGAGCAGGCCCAGAACCTGATGAGCGTCAACTTCGCCTCCAAAGAGGAGAAGAAGGCCATCGCCGCGGCCATCCGGGGCCGCTCGTTCGACACGCCCTACGGCAAAGACATCCAGAAGTACGTCAAGCACGGTATTGGGGTTCATCACGGCGGCCTTCTGCCCAAATACCGCTTCATGGTCGAACAGCTGTCGCAAAAGGGGCTGCTGAAGGTCATCTGCGGCACCGACACCCTTGGCGTCGGCGTCAACGTACCACTGCGAACCGTGCTCTTCACCAAACTGTGCAAGTTCGACGGCGAGCAGGTGCGCATCCTCAGTGTCCGCGATTTCAAGCAGATCGCCGGACGCGCCGGGCGCAAAGGCTTCGACGACCGCGGGTACGTCGTCTGCCAGGCCCCCGAGCACGTCATCGAGAACAAGCGGGCCGAGCTGAAGGCCGCCAGCTCGGTCGGCAAGAAGAAGAAGTTCGTGCGCAAAAAGCCCCCGACCAAGGGCTACAAGCACTGGGACCAGAAGGTTTTCGAGAGCCTGCAGCAGAACCACCCCGAGCCCCTGACGCCGGTCTTCGACGTGAGCCACGGGATGCTGCTCAATCTCATGCGTCGGACTGATCCGCCTCGTGGGGGCGGCTACCGGCTCCTGGTGGAGCTCATCGACCGCTGCCATCTGCACGCCGGCGCCAAGCGGCATCTGCGTCGCCGCGCGCGGCGGCAGTTCAAGGCGCTTGTGACGGCAGGCATCCTCGACATCGTCCCATCCGACCAGGGCCGCGGCTCGACCGTGGAGGTCTCGAGCGACCTCCAGGACGACTTCTCGCTGATGCACACGCTGTCGCTGTACCTGCTGGAGGCCCTCGAGCAGCTCGACCAGAGCAGCCCGACGTATGCGCTGGACCTGGTCAGCGTGGTGGAGTCCATCCTGGAGCACCCGCGCGCCATCCTCTATCAGCAGGTGCGCCGCATCAAAGACGAGCTCGTGGCGAACATGAAAGCCGCGGGCGTCGAGTACGAGGAGCGGATGGAGCGCCTCGAGAAGGTCACCTGGGACCGGCCCAAGGCCGACTTCATCTACCGGACCTTCAACGCGTTCGCCGAGGCCTACCCCTGGGTCAGCGAGGAGAACATCCGGCCCAAGTCTATCGTCCGGGCCATGTTCGAAGGGTTTCACACCTTCAACGAGTACGTTCGCGACCTCGGCCTCGAACGTATGGAGGGCGTGCTCCTACGCTACCTCAGCGAGGCCTACAAGACGCTCGTCCAGAGCGTGCCGGAGACCTACCGCGACGACGCTTTCGTCGACGTCCTGGCTTACCTGCGGACCACGCTGGAGCACGTTGACTCCAGCCTCGTGGAGGCCTGGGAGCGCATGGTGCTGGGAGGCGACGAAGCGGCAGAAGCGACGCCGGACGCTCCAGTGGCTATCGACATCTCTCGCGACGCACGCACGTTTCGCGCCCGTATCCGCTCGGAGCTACATCTGCTGGTCAAGATGCTGGCCGTGGGCGACTTCGCTGGCGCCGAAGCCGCGGTGCGCCAACCGGACGACGCTCCCTGGTCGGCCGAGCGCTTCGAGGAGCGTATGGCGGGCTATCTCGATGACTACGAGGCGCTCGTGTTCGACCACACGGCGCGCATGACCGACAAGACCCGCATCACGGAGGACGGCCGCCATCGCTGGCGGGTCATGCAGGTCTTGGTGGACCCCGACGGCGACAACCTCTGGGCCATCCACGCGACCGTCGACCTGACCGGGGACACCGCTCCGCGAGGTCCGCTCCTGGAGCTGGAACGCATCGGCCCGTAGTCCGGTTTCCCAGTCGGTACGCCGCCTCTTCAGCATCGAAGGCTTGTCAGCCGCCACGGGAAGCGGCTAGCTGTGGACCATGACCACCGCCGCCAGCGTCCGCGACCTCCCGCTGCCCCCCGAAGCCAGGGGCGGACTGCCCTGGGTCGGGCCCATGCTCGACTATGCTCGGGATCCCCTGGGCGTGTCCCAGCGGCTCGCCCGTGAGCTGGGCGACGTGGTGCTCGTGCGGGGTGTCGGAGAACACTTCGTGCTTCTGGCCCACCCGGAACACATCGCGGCGGTGCTGACGACCTACAACGGCGTCTGCCGAAAGGATGCGTGGACACGGCTCATGTCGGAGCTGCTGGGTGATGGTCTGCTCACCTCCGAGGGGGCCACCTGGAAGGCCCATCGTCGGCTGGCCAACCCTGCGTTCAAGCCCGGCCGCATCGCGGGCTATGCGGCCACCATGGTCCGCCGCACCCAAGACATGACCCGGCGATGGCGGGATGGGGCTGACGTCGACGCGCACGACGAAATGATGCGCCTGACCCTGGACATCGTCGCCGAGACGTTGTTTGGGGCCGCCATCAGCGACAACGAGGCCCGTCGGGTGGGCGAGGCCATCGCGCTGTACATGCAAGCCTACCTGGGCGTCTTCCGCACCGGTTGGCGCCCTCCAGCGTGGATCCCGACCCCGCTGAACCGCCAACTGCCACCCGCCATGGCGGACCTCGACGGCATCATCCACCGGCTGATTCGGGACCATCGCCAGACCGGCACTGCAGACGACGCGCACCTGCTGGCGATGCTGGCGGGGGCGGTGGACGAGGATGGAACACGGCTCAGCGACAAGGAGTTGCGCGACGAGGCCCTGACCCTGCTCGCCGCAGGGCACGAGACGACGGCCATCGCGCTGGGCATGACGTTGTGGTTGCTGGCCACCCACCCGGCCATCGAGGCGACGCTTCATCGCGAGGTCGACGCGGTGCTGGCGGGGCGCCCCGCCACGCTCGAGGATGTCACGAAGCTGACCTACACGCGCCAGGTCGTGACAGAGGCCATGCGTCTCTATCCGCCGGCCTGGGCGATCGGGCGCGAGACGATGGAGGACATTGCCCTCGGCGGGTACCGGATCCCCGCAAAAAGCCAACTCTTCATCAGCCAGTGGGTCGTTCACCGCGACCCGCGCTGGTACAGCGCCCCCGACTGGTTCCGACCCGAACGCTGGGCGCCGGATGCAGGACGGAGTCGACCGAAGTACGCCTACTTCCCGTTCGGAGGCGGGGCGCGAATCTGCATCGGCAAGCGCTTCGCTGAGATGGAGCTGGTACTTTGTCTGGCCACGATCGCCCAGCGATGGCGGCTTCGGCGTCGACGCGCGACGGTGAAGTTGATGCCGTCGATCACGATTCGGCCGGTGGGTGGGTTGCCGATGCGACTCGAGGCGCGTTAGCTCGTACCTCACCCCCGGCGCATCAGGAGGACGTCGTGCACCCGGTGCCGTCAGACCCACTCCCCAGACATGACCCTGCCCACGTCCCGGACGTCCTGCGCATCGGCCCCAATGCGCAGGCGACGGAGCTCACATGGTTCCGCTACACCGAGACCTCCCTCGACGAGGGCTCGGGACTGCCCCCCACCCGGCCCGGCGATGTCGATGGCGACGTGCTGTGGATCGACGTCCAGGGCCTGGCCGACCGCGAGACCATCGAGCAGGTGGGCGACCTCGTTGGCTTGCATCCACTTGCGCTGGTCGACGTCGCCCACGTGGAGGAGCGCGGCAAGGTTGAGCTCTACCCCGACTTCGTGCTGGTGGTGGTGCGGATGCCGACCGCCAGCGGGCTGGTGTCCACCGAGCAGGTCGCGGTGTGTTTTGGGGGGGGCTGGGTCGCTTCGTTTCAGGAGAAGCGCGGCGACCGACTGGGGCCCGTCCGGGACCGGATTCGCGCCGGTCGGGGGCGAATCCGCAAGGCGGGCGCAGACCATCTGGCGTTCGCCCTGATGGACGCCATCGTCGATCAGTACTTCCCGATCGCCCAGGAGCTGGGGACGCGCGTCGACGACATCGAGGAACGGGTGTTTGCGTCCACCGACGCCGGCATCATGGATCAACTTCACGAGCTGCGCCGCGACATCGCGGGGCTCAGGCGCGCTCTTCGACCGCTCAAGGACGGCATGCCGCAGCTTCTCCGAGCCGAGGTGAGGCTGCTCGATGACGAAACCCGGCGGTACCTGCGCGACACCATCGACAACCTGCTGTTGCTGGGCGATGCGGCCGAGCACTACCGCGAGGCGGTGGCGTCATTGATGGACGTGCATCTGTCCCGGCTATCCCACCGGATGAACGAGGTGATGCAGCTGCTGAGCGTCATCGCCACGATCTTCCTGCCGTTGACCTTCCTGGCGGGACTGTGGGGGATGAACTTCGACGCCAGCAGCTCTCCCATGTACATGCCCGAGACCCGGTGGTACTTCGGGTACCCCATGGCGCTGCTGCTGATGCTCGCGATCGGAGGTGGCATGGTGTGGCTCTTCTGGCGACGCGGATGGCTCCGATTTGGCGCTCGGCGCTGACGCCGTGTTTCCCAGGTCGATTGCGATAAATCTGATGGTGCCCTCACCGAAGCGTGAACACCACTCACCATAGTATGGCTTTGGTCGCGAAAAGATGGCACATTATGGCAGGCCGCACGCTGGACCAGAGGTCGTCACAGGATGTCCAACGCTACCAATCAGGCGCTATTTGCGTACTTCCCGCCGGAGATCGATCCTCGGCAGGTGCAGGACGTGCTTCAGATGCAGTCCGGGCTTCACAAGTACGATGGGCAGTCGGTGCTGCTCATCTACGCAGGTCGGCTCGAGCTGCTAACGCGAGACCAGCCGAACCAGGGGTTCTGGCGGGTCCCGATGGTCCCGCACCACACGCCTCGGCTGGAGGACTGGAAGACGTTCACCCGGATGGTCGTCCAGACCCTGCAGGGCGAAAAAGCCGTCCTGGCCCGCAAGGAAGACACTCACCGACTCGGCTCGATGATCGCAGCCTGCACCCAGAACGCGCCCACGGCGCCGCGGCGCGCGCGGACCCCGACCGATAAGCAACCGCAACATCAACAGGCGCAGCAGCAGCAGCAACAACAGCAGTGGAAACAGCCGGCCTGGGCCCGGAAGGGTTCCACGGGACGCTTCAAGGCCGCTGCGAAACCGGCGGACGCACCCGCGACGACAGCCCCGCGTCTGGCACCCGGGGCCGCCAGTCTGGAACCCACGCCCCCGCCCGCGGCGCCAACCGCGCCCCCGGGTCAACCGTGGAACCCGGGGATGGACGTTGCGGGCGCCCCCAAGCCGCCCCGTCGGCGGATGGAGAACAAGACGTTCTGGCCATCACCCGGCGAGTCGCTGTTGCCCGGTGCCCCCGAGGGCGAAGCCCGCAATCGCCTCGTGCTGGTGGCGAAGGTCCCCGCCAAGAAGCTCAAGCTGATGAGCGAGGCGGGTTGGCTCGAGCAGCTCTGCAAGCCCTACGGCCGTGGCGCCAAGGTCGCCGGCAAATACTGGGTCTGCGCCATCAAGGCGACCTCCGTGGCCGCCGCTGAGCAGACGTGCGTCATGCTGCGCGACGCCATCGACGAGCGCTTCCCTGGTGAGTCCGCCGCGACGTGGGCGGCCTACGACGAGCCGGGCAACGTCTCAGGTGGCGCCCCGCCGCCGGTGGTTCAGGGCCTCATCCACTACATCCAGCGCGGCTAGGATGCGTGGTCATCAGCGACGCGAACTCGCCGCCGTCCTATTCGACCGGCGACCACCGGAGCAGCTCGAATTCGAGCCCTGACTCTGCGTAGTTGAGCTCGGTCTTGATGGTTCCCACGATCTTGCCCTGCTCGTTCATCGCCGCCCAGTGGACGTCATCGAAGCGCGCGTAGACCGCTTTGCCCTGACCCGGAGTCGCGCAGGCGGTGCGCATCTGTCCTTCGACCTTTGCCCCGAGCACCTTGGGGTCCGGCTGTCCCGGCGGCATCCTGGGCGCAACGAAGGACCAGTCCACCGTCGGGATCTGCATGCATCGGGTCGTGTCCGACAGCGCGTCACCGAGCCTGCGAGCCAGCGCGCCAAGCGCGTCCCAGCGCCCAGCGGGGGCTGCGCTCTGATACCCGCGCGAGGACCAGAACGTGGTCTTTCCTTCACACACCGCCGGGTCGGCGGGCTCGCTGGAGACCAGAAGCTTGGTCACGCCCAGCTTCTTGAAGCGCGCCACGTCCAACTCGAAACGTTGGGTGGGCTTTCCGTCCTGACAGAACTGGATGGTCACCTCGAGTTCGGCCAGCATCAGGCTCTTGCCACCGGCCTTCTTCCACTCGCCAGTGATCTCGGCGAGCCGATCGGCCGGCACAAGATGCGGCAGACCGCCAGAGGCCTCAGCCGCGGGGGTCCCTGCCAAAAGCTTGCTGGCGAAGGCCTTGAGCTCGGGAACGAAGGCATCGAGCGTTGAAAACGGGCTCGACGGGTCAGAGGCTGCCGAGCCGCCACTGCCGTTGCTGGCGCACCCCGTCAGGCCTGCGCCCCACACCATGGCCGCGCAACAAACGACCGTCCAAACGCGATTGAAAAAGCGACTCATGGAGACCTCCCTGCCTGTTCGCCAAGAACGCTATCACGTTCGGCAGAGAGCGGAAGCCAGCCCGGGAGTTCTATGGGGGACTCATTGGGTCACCCCAATGAGCCGACCCTTTCGTTTCGGGGAATTCCCATGGGCCGGCTCGGCGCGCCGCCTGACCACGCCCCCGCGCCGGCATGGATGCTACGCGTAGCGCAACACGCCCGAGACCGACGCGACCCTGCGCCCCACGTCGGCACGCTCCCGAAGCTGCCGACGCGCCCGGCGCAGGGCGCTGTTGAGCGCCTGCCAGAAGCTCGGCGCACGTCCGGTGGCCATGATGGTCGGGCCGCCCCCAATGGTTCGGATCATGAGGCGGCAGACCTTGTCTTCCTCTCCCGCACGGTCCGGGTTCACGTCCACGATGGAGACAATGACGTCGCGGATGTGGCTCTCGAACGTCGCGAGAACGTCTTCGGTGCGGGCCGACGCGTCCTCGCGGAAGCGCTGATCGGTGCCGCTGCTGCGGGTCGTGGTCACGACGACGTTCATCCGGGATCCGGTCTGGAGCATGGGAGCCTCTGAAAACATGAGGTTGGAAGGTTCAGTGACCCAAAAGTGCCGCGCGGCAAACGCATAGACAAATAGAAAACCTGGCCACATAATATAGATACAAACTATGAACGATTGGCTGAACTACCACCATCTCCGCTATTTCTGGGAGGCTGCGCGTGCCGGGACCATCACTGGCGCGGCCGCTCGACTCCGTCTTGCGCAACCTACTGTCAGCGCACAGATACGAGAGCTCGAGAAACGGCTCGGCGAACCCCTGTTCGAGCGTCGCTCGCGCGGGCTGGAGCTGACCCGCGCCGGTCGTCACGCGTTCCACTTTGCCGAGCGCATCTTCGGGCTGGGGCAGGAGCTGCTGGACGCCTTCGACCCCTCGGGCGACAGCGCCGTCACCGAGCTCCGGGTGGGCGTGTCGGACGCGCTGTCGAAGCTGCTGGTGGCCGAGCTCGTGGAGCCGCTGCTGCGCGGTCTACCGGGCTCCAGCCGCGGAATCCACGTCATCTGTCACGAGGACAAATCTGCACGCCTCATCTCCGAGCTCACCCTTCGCGCCTATGACGTCGTCCTGGCCGACGAGCCGGTGGGGCCGTCGAGCCAGGGAGATGCTCAGAACCACTCTCTGGGAGAGTCCAGCGTGACCTTCTTCGCGTCGCCTGCATTGGCCGACGGGCTGGTCGGCGACTTCCCGGCGTCCCTGCATGAGGCCCCGGTGCTGCTGCCCACCGCCAACACGACCATGCGACGGGCCCTCGACCACTGGTTGCTCGAAGCTCAGCTGCAACCGGAGGTGGTCGGCGAATTCGAGGACAGCGCCTTGTTGAAGGCCGTCGGGGTCAGTGGTGTCGGCGCCTTTCCCGTCCCGACCGTGGTCGCGCAGCAGGTAGCTGCTCGCTACAAGGTGGTCCCCGTCGGGACGCTCGACGACGTACGAGAGCCCATCTACGCCATCACGCTACGCCGAGGCGCGCTCTCCGACGGTGTCCTGCGCCTGCTCGAGCTGGGGCGGGGCTTGCTTTCGGCTACTGCCTGACGACCCAGCCCGATCCGTCCACGTCAGCCTGAATGTCGGCGGGGTCGCACGCAACCTCGACATGGCCACTGCCGTCGAGCTCCACATCCAGCCTCGTGGTCGCGCAGACCAACGCAGCCCCGGAGCCGTCCAGCTCGACGGCCGCCGTCGACGCACGAAGCTCGTTGGCGTCGATGACGCCCGAGCCTCGAAGCTCCAGCGACGCGGTCTCCACGCTTCCCCGAACGGCGACGGTGCCGCTACCGCCCAGCTTGACCGCCAGGGTGTCGCCCTGGACCCCCTGCACCGCCAGAGTGCCCGAGCCGTCCAGCTCGATGGAGCGCAGGGTTGGAAGCTGCACCAGTAGCCGCAGCGGTGTCCGCGAGCGGACGTCAGCGTCCAGCCAGACTTGCAGGATCTCCCCCGCGACCTCGCTGCGCACGTGACCGAGCAGGTTGCTGTCTCCCTTCACCACCACCGTCGGAGACACGATGTCGGAGGCGATCCGCACCTCGGCGAAGATGGGGCCATCGGCCTCGATCGCCGTGATCCCCGCTGGAAGCGGGCGCGTCTCGCGCGCCGCGTCGCCATTGCCGTCGACGATGTCCCAGCAGCCACTCGTCCATAGCGCCAGACCGACTACACACCCCGTCATCACGAACCTCATCGCTTGCCTCCATGCTTGGCGGTTCGGAGATGAAACACCGACGCCACCCAGAGGTGTCACTCGATGTGCTGAAGGACGTCGCGGGGAAGCTCAGGGCTGTCCCAGGCCACAGTGGCAACCGACCGGAGGCTTTCCGTCGGTGGCAAGGGTCGACGCCCCGGGACGTTGCCACCAAAGAGGCTGCCGCTTCATCTTGCGGGGAGCGATCTCGGCCATCGAGGCCGCGTCGTAGACCCGTCCGCCGAGCACGGTCCAGCGCACCCGCTCGGTCACTCGGATGTCCTTGAGCGGGTCGCCGTCGATGACCGCCAGGTCGGCCAGCTTGCCGACCTCAATGGAGCCCAGGTCCTTGTCCATGCCTACGTAGGCTGCCCCGTGCAGCGTGCTGGCCCGGAGAGCCTCCAATGGCGTCATGCCGCCCTGGGCAAGGCTCCACAGCTCCCAGTGGACGCCGAGACCCTCACGCTGCCCGTGGGCGCCATTGTTCACGTTGACGCCGGCGTCGAGCAGTCCTTTCGCGTTGCGGGAAGCAGCGATGTGGTTCCACTCCCGCTGCGGCACGCGTTTGCCCCGACGTGCTCTGGGGTCGACGGCGAAACGCGGCACGAAACTCATCAACCGCTTGTTGGCCCAGACGTCGGTTGTTCCGTACCAGAAAAGCTCCCCGGCGAGGCCGCCGTATGCAACGTTCAACGTCGGCGTGTAGCCCACCCTGGTACCGCCCCAAAGCTGCTTGACATCGTCGTACACCGTAGCCACCGGCACGGCATGCTCGACCCCCGTGTGGCCGTCGATGACCTGGGTCAGGTTGTGCATCAACAGCGCCCCACCCTCGGGAACCACCATGACCTTGTTCTTGCGCGCCGCCGTGAGCACCTGCTGACGCTGGTCTCGGCGCGGCTGGTTGTAGCTCTTCACGCTGATGGCGCCGACGCCGGCCATGCGCCGCAGATGGGACTCGGCGTCTTTGAGGGAATCGACCCGCGCCATGTATCCGGGGGCTTCGGCGCCGTAGAGGATGGTCCCGGTCGAGTAGATTCGGGGTGCCACTACCGCTCCGGCCCGCTGCAGCTCTGCGGCGGCGAAGATGGTGTGGGTGTGGTTGGAAGGGTCATGAATGGTCGTGACCCCGAACGCGAGCAGGGCGAGGTTGCCCCAGTTCTGCTCGGGGATGATGCCTTCGCGCCCTTGAGCCCCATGCGCATGAACATCGATGAGGCCTGGCACCACGGTCGTCCCGCTGGCGTCCAGAACCGTGGCCCCCTTGGGCACCTTCACAGCCGCGGAGGCCCCCACCGCGCCGATGCGGTCGCCCTTGATGAGGATGGTCCCCGACTCGATGACCTCGTCGCCCTTCATGGTGACCAGCTTGGCGTTGGTCAGGGCGATGACGCTGCTGGTCTTGGGCCGGCCCGTCGGCTGCGAGAACCCGATGGCGACGCGCTTGGGTGCGGCCGCCTTCTTGTCCTTGCCCTTGGCGCCCAGCGCCAGCAGCCCCGCCACCTGGGCGGTAGCCAGCCTCGGCCCATGGGCCCAGTGCAAGGCCCGCGAGTCACCCGACCAGTGGACCCAGTCCCCGACATCCGTCGACGCCTGGGCGATGGGCATGGCGTTGCTCTTGCGCGTGATCTTCACGGCCCTCCCGGTCGCCGGAAAGGGCGTCACCCAGGCGTTCCAGTCCTCGACGAAGGCCAGCTTCGTGCCGTCAGGAGAGACCTGATAGCGCCGCAGGAACTTGCCGTGAGCAACCTCTCGGACCTCACGCTGCTCCAGCTCCAGCGCTTCCAGCAGCAGCCCTCGCTTGGAGTCGCGGCGGCTGTAGAAGAGGGTCTTGCCGTCGGCGCCAAAGTGCGCGTGGCTTCCGACCCGCGACACGCGCGTGGGCGTCCCCCCCTTCGCGGCGACCCGGTACAGGCCGGGGTCGCGCGACCACAGGGGACTACGCAGCCATCCGCCTCGGGTCTTGCGGAAGACGATGTGCTTGCCGTCGGGGCTGAACGCGGGCTCGAGGTAGTGGCCGGGCTGCTTGACGACGCGACGGCTCTTACCGCCGCCCTTACCGCTCAGCGACACGACGCGGACGTCGCCGAAGCGCGCGTCGCTCCAGGTGGTGTACGCCACCAACTTGCCGTCCCTCGAGATGGCCGGCATCAGCTCGACGCCGTCGTTGTCGCGGGTCAGCCGACGCGGTTTGCCGCCAGGCAGCGAACGCACCCAGAGCTTACCGAGAGCCTGGTAGACCACGTGGCGTCCGGTCGGGTCGACGGTGACCCAGCGCAGCATCTTCACGTCGAAGCGTTCCGGCGCCACCTCCACGGGGAAGCGAATGGCCTCGCGGATCTCGCGCTCGGTCTTCAGCTTGAAGGGGATGGGCGTGACCCTGGCACTGGCGACGTCCACCCGATGAATCCCTCCCCGCGCCCAGAACACGATGCTCTTGGTGTCGGGGGTCCAGTCCATCGCCGGGTAGACACCGTGGATGGCCCAGGTCTCCTGCAGGTCGCGGTCGAGGATGTCGGTGAGCACCCGCTCCGCGCCCGAGGTCAGGTCGTGCAGCACCAGCACCGAGCGGCTTCGCACGCGACGCACATAGGCCAGCCACTTGCCGTCGGGTGATGGCGTTGGGCGGACCGCGCCCCCCGAGCCGCCGGCCACGCCCTCGATGCGCCCCGTCCGCCGGTCAAGGCGCTCGATCCGATAGATCTGCGCATTCGGGTCCTTGTTGTACTGGAACGTCTTCCCCGCGCTGGCGTCCCGGCTGTAATAGAGCCAGCGTCCGTCAGCAGAGAACACCGGCTCGCCAAGGTCCTTCTGCTCGGTGACCTTCTTGGTCATCTGCAGGCCGCCCCCGCCGCCGTCGCGATGGTAGAGCCATATCTCGCCGGCGCCGAGGCTGCGCTTGCCGGTGAAGTGCTTGCGCCCGGCGACGTACATGCCATCGGGCGTCCAGGCCGGACTGTTGAGCAGTCGGAAGCGCTCCTTGGTGAGGGCGCGCAGGTTCTTACCGTCGGCGTCCATCACCCAGAGGTTGTCGCCGCCACTGCGATCGCTGGTGAACGCGATGCTACGCCCGTCGGGGCTGTAGCGAGGCTGCATGTCCCAGGCCATGCCGCTGGTCAGCGCGCGTGGCGTGCCGCCGGTGATCGCCAACTCGTAGATGTCGCCCAGGAGATCGAACACCAGCTTCTTGCCGCTGGGATGCACGTCCACGCTCATCCACGTTCCGGTGGAGGTGTCGATGGAGACCGTCTTCTTGGGCCCTGGGGGCGCGTTGACGTCCCAGCTGGGCTTCTTCGAAGAGGCATCCGAGGGCTTGGCCGCGGCGCTGGGACAACCGGACAGCATTAGCCCGAGCCCGAACGCGGCGACGACGGTCACATGATGGCTTTTCACCCCAGCTGCTTAGCACACCGCCTCGTCGCCGTTGAGGACTGCGTTTTCGCAGGTCGGAAAATTCGGCGGGGTTCCTAGAGTGCATGCATGAGTTCCAAGCACTACTTCACTCTGGACGCCCCGTCGGCGTTCTCTGTCACCATCGACGGCGTGGAGGTGGCCCGCTCGGAGGCCGCCCTCGTGCTGCGCGAGATGTACGGCGACAAGGCGCTGACGCCGCGAACGTACTTCCCCCGATCCGACGTGGACCTGGCGACGCTCGTCGCATCGGACCGGCGCACGCGCTGCCCCATAAAGGGCGAATGCGGCTACTGGGACTGGGCTCCCGCCGACGGCGAGCACCATGGAAGCGTGGCCTGGAGCTATGACGCGCCCATTGCTTCGGCGGAAGCGATCCGGGACTACGTCGCCTTCGACGACGACCAGGTCACCGTCAGCGCAGGCTGACGGCTACTGTGGCCGCCCCCCCCAGCCCATCTGATGCTGGAGGTAGTGGCCGATGTAGAGGTACTGCATGTTGCAGCCGCTGCAGAAGTAGTCCGGGTCATCCGTCGTCGCGGCGCGGTCATCGATCCAGTGGTGCAGCAGCTTGCCCACCGCCTCGTCCCAGAGTTTCACGCGGACGAAATCGAGCATGGTGAGCGCCTCATCGAGGTACTTGGCGTCACCGGTGTTCTCGTGGGTGATGAGCAGCCCCAAGGTCAGATAGTTCTGCGCCGACAGGGTCCCATACTCGTCGGTCTGCGCGCCCTGGTACACCTGGCTGTAAGGTGACTGGTAGTAGCCAGCGGTCTTTCGCAGGGGCTGGATGCCTTCGAACAGCGCCTCGGCCCGGTCCAGATACTTCTGCTCGCCGGTCAGCTCGAAAAGCCGGTTGACGACGGTGAGCATGGTCGCATTGGGATACAGGTAGAGTTCCTCGTTGTCCGGCCGGTACTTGTAGCGCTTGCCCGCCGCGTCCCAGGCCTTGGAATCAATGGCCTCCACGATCGCGACGCCACGGGCCACGTGCTTGTCGCGGTTGTCGGCGAAGAAGTGGGCGTGCTGCAGGTGGATCAGCGCCAGTCCGGCGGTCGCTGCGGTGGGCCCGTAGAGGTCGAGCGCAAACTCGCCGGCGCTGACCTCGAGGTAGTCACCAAAGCCGGCGGAGAACGCGTCCATCGCCTCGATGATCCCGGCGATGGTCGGTAGGCCCGCCTTGTCGCCGGTGACGCCGGCGTACTCGATGCTTCCGAGGGTAGCCATGAAGACCTCCTCGAGGATGTCCAGCATTCCCAGCGGATCCGCCACGCCGCCCGCCAGCACGCCCAGGTTGTATGCATTCGCGGCTTTGGCCCGGGTGTCGTGGTCAGCAGGGCCCTGCGTCTGGGTAGAGCGGGCATAGAACGCCACGCCGAAGAAGGCGCCATCGCCGAAGTCGTCGTGGAACTCGCCGTCGGTGTAATCGAAGCCCTCCGAGGCGACCGAGAGCGTCTCCTGGAAGCTGATGATGGGGTCGGCCTCGACCACGGGCGTCGTGGGTGGCGCCGTGGTCGCCCCGTCGTCACACCCGGCACTCGCCAGCAGGACCGCGGCCATGAGGAGGGTGACCAGACTTGGAATGGACTGCCGCATGCTCGCTCCTGTCGTGGATGCCGCCGGAAGGATAGCCTATCTGCAGAGGGCCACCCGACCCTAGCGGATAGCTGGGAGGCGTCGCGCTTACTTTGGCGGACCTGGGACATCGCGGGAGCGCTTGGCGCATCGACGGAGACATGCACACGTTCGCCGCACCTGTCTTGAGCGATCCCACCATCCCCGCAGGCTACATGCGCCACTATGTGCCTCTGCCCGATGACGTAGTCGCGGCCCTGAGCGCCGACGCCGTCAAGCGCGTGGAGGGCACGCTGGAGGGGCACCCCTTCGAGCGGGCTCTGCATCAAGGGAGCGATGGTCAGACGTGTCTGCGGTTCGGCGCCACCTGGCTGCGCCGGGCAGGCCTCGACGTCGGCTCGGTGGCGCTGGTAGAGCTCCGGGCCAAGGCCGACCCCAACCATGTCCCCATCCCCGAGGAGCTCGCGCTGGCGCTTGGCGAGTCGCCCGAGATGGAGCACAAGTGGCACTGCCTGACACCGGGCAAGCGCCGTACCCTGGCCTACGATGTCGACAGGGCCAAGCGGCCCGAGACCCGACGACGCCGGGCGGCCAAGGTCCTCGAGCAGCTTGGGGACATGCCCGGCTGACGTCGCTGCAGTCGTGGGACCACGAATGTCCGGACATGTCCGGGACAGTGTCCCGATCAAAACCCAACCGGGGGGCAACTCAGATCATAGAAATCAACACGTTATACTCTGGCATGGGGTTTGCTTTTCATGGGGTACCGAATCGACAGAGGGGGCCGCATGAGCATCAACCGCATCATCAGCATGTTCGCCGAGACCATGAGCATGGAGGACGCCGCCCTCGTGGTGGGTGAAGCGGCCGCCCGACTCGGAGTCTATGGCTGGTTGACGCCCGACGACGTCGCCAAACTCCTGGCCTGCGTCTCTGCCCGTCATCAACGGTTCGAGACCCAATGCCTTGCGGTGCGGCTAAGACTGCACCGATTCCTCAACGCCACCCCGCCACCGATGAAGGCCGTGAGTTAGGTCTCTAGGGGACGTACTCGGACGGTCCGATGTCCCAGGCGCCGTCGTCACGCGGGGTCCCGACCCGGTCGGTGGTCACCGGAGGGTTTAGCCCCAGCGGGGTGTTGGGATCGATGCCGCCGTTGATGCAGTCCGAAGGGCCAGGGCCCAGGGCCCAGTCGGGGGCTGAGAGAAGGCAGGTGCCGCCATCCATGTTCCCCGAGACCGTCCCCGCTCCGGCCCAGGGGCCGGTGAGAGAGTCCACGCTCCCAATGACGCCACCGACCAGGACGGGCTGAGTCGCACTCGCCAGGGCATTGTTGAGGAGGTCGAACGTGCCCTCTTGCACCGAGGCAAACGAGAACCCGTAGGCATTGGTGTGGAGGATGTTGTTCACGATGATGTGGCTCTGACTGGCCGTCGTTGGAGCAGCGACGATGCCCTGCCCAATGTTGACGTTGGTGCCCCCGACCGCCTCGATGTAGTTGTTGAACGCCCTCAACGTAGGGCCCGCATCCAACCGCAGCGCCTGCATGGTGACACCGATGTCATTGCCCCCGCCGCTCACGGACAGCACGCTGTTGCCGACCTCCGCGCTCATCGCTCCCGCCAGGTAGATGCCCCAGCCTGACAGGGCGTCGACGTACACCTCGATGACGCTATCGCGCACGAGCGCCAGGCCTGTCGTGGCCTCGGTAAGGCGTACGCCGTAGGCATCACTGCCGGACACGATGAGATGCGAGTTGAGCAGCTCGAGACTCCAGTCCGACATGCCACTGCCCGTGGTGATGCCCCGCGAGTCATCGGCGCCCGGCGTCTCCAGGATGCTATCGACCATCTTGACAGCACCCGCGCCGTCGAGCCGGATCCCGGTTCGGGTCTGCCCCGGGTCGGCCGGGCTGGTGAAGTACGTCTCGGTGCGTTGAAGCCCGAGCGCCCCAGCGACGACGTAGGCTGTCAGGTCAGCGGCCGCGGGACCGGCGTGGGTGACCAGGACGTCCTCGAGCATGGCCGAACCCGTAGGACCGACGGTGAGTAAAGGCGCTACACCGTCCACCTGCAGAGAGGTGGGATGGACCACCGGATCCTGGAGCCATGTGCAGCTCTCGAAGCCTCCGCGAATCGTGATGACGTGATTGATGGTGACACTCCCGGACACCACACCGAAGCCGCTCAGCCAGATATCCCCTCCCCCGGCCGCCGTCGCAGCGTCGACGGCAGCCGTCAGCGTGTTGAACGGAGAGGTTGGCGTTCCGTCTCCAGGGGGCTCCCCGAAATCCACCAGGATGGCGCTGCCGTCCCAGGTGCCGAACCCGCAAGCCTCCTCCCAGTCCGGGGTGCCGTCCCCATCCCGGTCGTGCTCTTCCGGCGTGTCAGCGAGGCAGCCATCGCCATCGGCGTCGTTGTTGCCGTCCGAGGTCCACCCGACGGCCCCCAGGGGGCAGCTGTCCGCGGCGCCAGCGACGCCATCCTGATCCGGATCGTCGTCCACGTTGTCGCACTCGGCGTCGCCGTCGTAGTTACCACCCTGGGTATCCCAAACGCATACCCCGTCAGCGCCGCACACCGACGCCAGGGTGCAGCCGAAGGCCTGGCAATCGTCGACGGTGGTGCACACCTCCCGACGCTCCCGCGGCCCACGATCCCAGGCTCCGACGGGACGCGCCTGCCCCACCGCGTCCACATCCAGGTTCCAGCCTCCCGCCAACGACGCGTCGACCCCGCCCTCGTGGCAGGGCGAGCCGACGATGGGCCCATCAGCATCCCAGGCACACACGCCGGTCTGGTTCTTGCCCCGCGTGGCCTCCAGCATCCAGCTATCGGGTGCGTAGTTGAGCGCACCGATCGGGTGGCGCCCGACCCACTCTCCGACCCAGCCGACCGTCGGAGGCGTCGTGGCGAGCAGCTCGACCTCGCCACCGGGGATGGCCGTCGTCAGGTTGCCGCCGAGCCTGTACATCAGCCCCTCGGCGACGCGCAGCCGCATCGCGGCAGCGACATTGGTGCTGACGAACTCGAACACGTTGTTGATGACCGTCGCGGTGCCGGTCTCCGCGATGAGATCGAAGCCGATGTGCTGCCCACTGCTGACCGGGGAGGCCGTGCTGACGAAGCGATTGCCGACCAGCGTCATCAGGGCGTTCCCCACCGAGCGAACGCCGTAGACACTCTTGTCGGTCGTGGGCGTCGTCATCGTGTCTTCGATGGTGCTGTTGGCGAGCGTGAAGCTGCCGTCGAGTATGGCCAGGCCGGTGGTGGCCGCGGTGTCGGTGAAGCGGAGGTCCACGCCATACAGCTGGCTCCAGCCCGTAAGCTGGCGGACCCCGAACACGGTTGCCGGGCCGCGGATGTCGATGGCTCCGCCCTCGACGATCAGCCCTCCCTGTGTGTCCACGGCGATCCCCGTGACCTGGGCGGCGCCGGTGGTACTAGCGATAACGCTAACGTCCCGTAGATTCACCGCGCTGGAGCCGGTGACCTGCATCACGATGACCTCGCCGCCGCTGATGGTGGTCGTCACATCGACCCGCTCGAGGGCCCCGGATGTGCCGTCCAACAAGACCGCCGTCCCGCCGGCACCGTCGATGACCGAAACGGTGTCCTCGCCGGGCTCGAAGTCACAGCCGACAAAGCCTCCATGGATGTCCACGTCAGCATCGGTGAGGGAGACGGCGGCGTAGGTTCCCTCCTGCAGCAGGATCGGTCCACCCGCGGCCAGCGGGACCGCCTCTGCAATGGTAGCCACCGGAAACTCGGCGGTTCCGGCGTTACCCGGCGCTCCCGTGGGGGCTGGCGCAACGAACACAGCCCCCACAGGCGCAGCACCGCCTCCCGCGGAGCAGTCGCTGTCGACGCCATCACACACCGTGTCGACCACCAGCGGCGAAATGGTGGGGTTCGTTGGACGACAGTCGAGCTCATCCGGCGAACCGTCATTGTCGTCGTCCGGGTCCACGTCATCGCACAACCCGTCACCATCGGTGTCCAAAACGCACGCGGGAGGTTCGTACAGGGGGCAACCCGGCTCCGGATCCGGCACGTCGTTGGTGGCGTCGAACTGGTCGGCCTTGCAGTCGTCCTCGGCTCCATCGACCGACGACTCCAGGGCGTCGTCGATCATGTCCCCGTCGCTGTCGTTGCCGACCTCTTCCTGGTCACCAGCCCCATCCCCATCGGTGTCCGGGTTCATCGGGTCAGTGCCAAAACCGACCTCTTCGACATTGGTCAGCCCGTCTGCGTCCAGGTCGCCATCGGGATCGAGGCAGTCGCTCTGATAGCAGAGGCCCGTGGGGCAGTCGGAGTTCCCCGTGCAGCTGGTGACCACCGTGCGGTCCTCGGGGCAGCCGGCGAGCACGCAGACCACCACCAGACCCGGGACCAAACTCCCCCATTGCGGCGTCCGCCGGTGCCTCTTCATGCCGACATCATGGCAGGGTCGGCGCTCCCGCTCCACCCGCGAGCCGGTCAGGAACCCTTCACCCAGTGTTCCCGGGCCGACCCTCGAGGCGAGCGCGCTGGCGTTGCAGCGCCTTGACGGCCATGTCGCGGAACAGACGTAGTCGTGGGCTGCGGCGCAGGTCGGGGTGAACCAGCACCCAGATATCGAGCCCCGGCTCCGGCTCGGTACGACGCTCCACAAAGCCATCCGCCATGAAACAGGGGAGCCGCGCCATCCCAAGGCCCAATTGGCAGGCCTTGCGCTGCAGCTCCCCGTCCACCATGGCGCCACGGATGGGCAGGTCGGGCCACGGCGTCGTGCGGGTCCACGCCCGGTCCAAAGCGGCGCCACGCTGTCCGATCCAGGCGTCGCCGTGTCCGTAGACCGCCATGTACGCATTGCCCACACGACGACCATGGAGCTCCGAGTCAGGTGCCACGCCTAGTGGCATGAACCGGATCGCCACGTCCGCCTTCTGACCGGCGAGGCTTTCGAGGCCGTAGGCGCCGGAGATCTCGACGTCGATCTGGGGCCACTGATGGCAGAAGGCGACGATGTCCTCGATGAGTAGCTCCTGCGCGGCGATGGCCGGGACGGTCACCCGGACGGTGCCGGAAAGATCGGTGTGGGCGCCCCGTGCCCTTCGGGTCAGCCCCTGCATCGCCGCCTCCACCGCTTCGGCATGAGGCGTCAACGCCCCCGCCGCCGCCGACGCATGTAGCCCATCTGGTCGACGGTCGAACAGCTCCAAGCCCAGGCGGTCCTCCAGGGTGGTCAACCGCCGGGCCGCCGTGGGTCGGCTGACCCCCAGCTCCACGGCCGCGGCGCGCAGGCTTCCAGCCCGCATCACCGCGAGAAACAAGCGGATATCGTCCCAGTCGAGGTCGCGTGGCGTCACCATGAACGAAATTGTACATCCCTGGGCAAAAAGTGGCTCTTCTTTGTTCCCACCGGAGCCTCTAGCGTGTCCTCAACGCAACGGCGCAACGCCGGCAACGGAGGACAGACCATGAATGCAAAGACCCGCCCCGCGAACACGCCTGTCGCGCTCCAGGCCCAGGACCCGGCCACGATCTCTTCCGAGTTCCCGTACGAGTCCCAGTTCGTCGACGTGCTCGGCTCGAAGATGCACTACATCGAGCAGGGCGAGGGCGACCCCATCCTGTTCATCCACGGCAACCCGATGTCGTCCTACCTGTGGCGCAACATCATCCCTCACGTGTCGGGACAGGGCCGCTGCATCGCCCTGGACCTCATCGGCATGGGCAAGTCGGACCACCCCGACATCGGCTACACCTACGACGACCAGTACCGCTACCTGTGCGGCTTCATCGACGCCCTGGGTATCGGCCAGAACCTGACCCTGGTCATCCACGACTGGGGCTCCGGTCTGGGCTTCCGTTGGGCCCATGACCACGCCGACCAGGTACGCGGCATCGCGTTCATGGAAGCGATGATCAAGGCCTTGTCGCTGGAGGACCTGCCGGGCGCGATGAAGGTCGGCATGCGCGTCATGCGCAACCCCTTTTTCAACTGGCTTTTGGTGGGCGTGGGCAACGCCTTCCTCAAGCAGATGATGCCGAGCCTCACCTACAACGACCTCACGCCGGAGGCGGCAGCCCACTACCGCTCTCACTACCCCACGGTGAAGAGCCGTCGCGCCGTTCGGCAGTGGCCCCGCGAGGTGCCCTTCGACGGCAAGCCCAAGAAGAATCACGACATCGTGATGGGCTTCCGTCAATGGCTGCAGACCACCACCTTCCCCAAGCTCCTGCTGCACGGCGACGACGGCGTCGCCATCAAGGCCCCTGAGGTCGCCTGGTGCAAAGAGAAGCTGCCCAACCTGCAGGTCGTCGACCTGGGCCCCGGCAAGCACTTCCTCCAGGAGACCCATCCCGACCGCATCGGTCAGGCGATCAGCCGCTGGTTCGAAGGCGTCTAGACGCCTCGACAGCCCGCCTCCCTTTCGTCCCCCTATCAAACCCCGCTTTCAAGTAAGGACATACCACCATGATTTCGCTCAAGATTCGCACCACCGTCGACATCCCCACCTCCGCCGCAGCCGCCTGGCAGGTCTTCGGCGAGGAGTTCGCCACCTGGGACAGTTGGGCTCCCGGCATCGACACATCCACCCTCGAGGGCCCGCTGGCCCAGGGCGTCGTCCGCGAGAACGTGACCCCGTCGCTTGGCACCGTGCGCCAGACGCTGACCAAGTTCGACCGAGACGAGCGCGCGCTGGCCTATGAGATGATCGAAGGCCTCCCGCCGTTTCTGGGCGAGCTCCGCAACGACTGGAAGCTCGAAGCGGTCACCCCCGAGCTGAGCCGCCTGTCCGGCGAGGCCATCTTCGGCATTCGCGACGCGGCCGCCCCCAAGGCGTCCATGATCGAGCAGAAGATGACCCAGACGCTCAATGGCTTTGCCGCCGCGTTCCGTTCGCGAATGACGAACGGGGCCTAGACCGTCCTGGTTCTCCGGCAGGCCCGGAAGTCCGCTCAGGGCATTGCGGGCCAGGCCGGATCGGCGTCCCACAGCTTGATCTCGGCGATGTCGGCTCGCCACGGCTCGATGCCGCGTTCGTTGAGGTACTCGATGAAGGTCAGGGCACCGATGGATTCGCCCCCGAAGTCGAAAGGGTCCGAGCGGAAGACCAGATTCCAGGCGCCGCCGGTCTCGCCCCACATCTCCCAGACGTCCTGCGTCTGGCCGGTGTTGACGCGGTAGTGGAAACGGACGCGCGTCCAATCTATGGGCTCGGCGTAGGCGCTCCAGCCCACCGTGTCGAAGGGATGAACGCCCACATCACTGCCGGGGGTATCCTGATTGACCCCATACGTCGTCAGGTAGGCGCTGAGTCGAGTGCTGTTGGCCACCGGAAGCGCCAGCTTCACCTCGTTGTAGCAGGTCTCGTTGCCCGTCCACATGACGCCGTCAGGGAACCGCACCGTCGCCTCGAACCAAAGCTCGTTGCCGGTGTTCCGGGAGTCCGACTGAACGTTGATCGAAGTCCCGGTGCCCGCCGCGTCTTGACCGCACGACCCCCCAGGGTCGCGGATATCGTAGGTGATGCGCACGAACTGGCCCGACCCCGTCGGCGTGTCGCCGGACTCGAGGGTCACCGTGCCGTTGGCCTGGGCAATGTAGTTGAAAGTCGCCGCGGGATCGCCGGAGCCATCCCGCACCGCGGCGGCGAAGGCCTGTTGGTCGGCATAGCCACCGAAGTTGTCGGCGGTGAACGGCACGGCGCCCATGGAACCAGCATCAGCTTCCGTGGTCGTTGTCGCGTCGGCGTCCAGCGCGGCGACCTCCGCCTCGACAACGTCTGCGTCAGGCACGACCACCCCATCCGGCGCTGAGGCGTCAGCATCGGCCGTGGACACGGCATCCGCCGCGTCGACCTGCGCGTCGGCAGACACTTCAGCCACGTCGGTGGCGGCAGGCTCCGTCGTCGACTCGGGACACGCCCCGGACAGCGCAGCGCATCCCACCGCCAGAAGAACCCGGTGAAATCTCGAGCTTTGAGTCATCGTCGTTCTCCCCGTTCGGACCCAAGCATAGAGCGGCTATCCCTCCGACGCGAGGGGTCCAGGGTGTTCGAATCGCGCACGTCGCGGTAGACACACCCCATGGCCAAGCGATCCACCGACACCGGCGCGCGCCTGCTCATCACCTGTCCCGACAAGCCCGGCATCGTGGCGACGGTGACCGGATTCCTCTTCGAGCACGGCGTCAACATCACCCACTGCGACCAGCACGCGACAGCGCCCGAGGGCGGGACCTTCTTCATGCGGGTCGAGTTCGACACGGCCCACATGGACCTGCCCGCGCAGGACCTTGAGACGGTGTTCGGCACCCGGGTCGCCAAGCGGTTCGGCATGGACTACCGCTTCAGCTATGCCGCGCGGCCCAAGAAGATGGTGGTGATGGTCAGCAAGCAGGACCACGCCATGATGGAGCTCTTGTGGCGATGGCAGCGTGGCGAGCTCCCGGCCGAGCTGACGATGGTCGTCTCCAACCACATGAAGGCCGGCCCGGCGGTCGGACAGTTCCAGCTGCCCTTCCATCACGTACCCATCAGCAAGACGACCAAGCCTCAGGCCGAGGCGCAGCTGCTGCGGCTGCTGGAGGGCAAGGCGGACCTCATCGTGCTGGCCCGGTACATGCAGATCCTGTCGCCCGAGCTGGTGGCCCGCTACCCCGGGCGGATCATCAACATCCACCACTCGTTCCTGCCCGCCTTCGTGGGGGCCAAGCCTTACCACCGCGCCGCCGAGCGCGGCGTGAAGCTGATCGGCGCCACGGCTCACTACGTGACCGCCGACCTGGACGCTGGGCCCATCATCGACCAGGACGTCATCCGGGTCTCGCACCGGCACGGGGTCAAGGATCTCATCGCCTTCGGCCGCGACATCGAGCGGCAAGTGCTGGCAAGGGCGGTGAAGTGGCACCTGGAGGACCGGGTCCTCATCCATGACAACAAGACCGTGGTATTCGCCTAGCCATGACCAAGCACACGCTGACCTCCGTGCTCGTCGCGACCACCCTGGCCGCTGCGGGCTGTGCCACGACGACAACGGGCCATGCCACAAAGCCGAAACCGGCCGGCAAGGATGCGAGGAAGCCACCCACGCCAAAGCTCCTCAAGGTGGGGACCGCGGCGAGCCCTCCCGCGTGGCTTCAGGCGCCCTGCCCGGGGAAGCGCTGCAAGCACATGGACCCCACTTCAGGCACCCTCGTCGCCGCTGGGGGCAAGGTCAGCGTCATTCGGACCTACCGGACGAAGATGCTGTACGGGTTCCACGCCGACCGCGGGGTTGTCGGTCCGCTGGCCTGGCCGGGTGGCAAGATGCAGTGGATGGTCGTGGCCGCGGGGGGCCGGCTGGTGGCCACCGACGATGCTGGCCACCTGTGGACCGCCGTATCTGTCGACGCCGCCCAGAAGGCCGAGGGCTGGACCAAGGTCACGGCGGTGCCCGCCACGGCCAAGCGGGCCGCGGCCGGCGAGTGGTTGGTCTATGGCGAAGAGAGCCACGTCTTCGTCGCCCGTTGGCCCGCCGGGGCTGCGGCGCCAGGCCGTTTCAAGAAGTCGCGGCCGGAGAAGGGCGGCCAGGTCCTGTATGTTGCGGTGCGGCCCGACGGCGTCGTGGCGGCCTACACGCGAAAGACGGCGGGAGGTGGCAAAAAGGGCGTCACCCACACGGTCTGGCACCGGGCCGCGGGCAAGAAGCGCTGGGCAAAGTCGGCGTACCGGCCCCGGAGACTGGCGAGCGACGGGCACTGGATCTGGAACGGCGAGGGGGCCTGCGTCGAGGCTCTTGCTGCCGATGGCACGACCTGGCTCGCGCCGCGAAAGAACCGCTGGGAGTACTCGAGCCCCTTCAACGGAAACCGTCGTGCCATGCGCAACCAGGCTCGCGCCGTGCTGGAAACGCGGAGCTATCTGTCCACCCGGCCGGCGGGACTTCGGTTTGACGCCCCCGCTCCGCTCGCGAACCGATACTCCGGCTACGTCGCCACCGGGAGGTCGACGTGCCGAAGCAACAGCGCGCTTCTAGGCATGCTCGGCGGTAGGGGAGGTGGCTGCAAGGGAGCACGGTGTCTGGCCGGGACGCGGGGAGAGGCCCCCAAAGCAACACCTCAGTTCGTGGCGCTCTACGGCGATGGCGTGTGCGACGCCCCCAAGTGCGTCAGCAAGACGCCCATGAGCCGCCCGCCCACGGTGGCGCTGGGCGACCGGAACACCGGCGTGCTGAGGCAGGCGAAGCTGCCCAAGGGCTGCCACCCGGAGCGGCTGGACACCGCCGGCGGCCTGGCGGTGCTGGTCTGCCGTGCCAAGAAGGGGCAGCCCGCGAGCATCTATGCGATGGGGTCAGACAACCCTGGCAAGTGGCACTTCGAGGGCCGCTTGAACGGCCCCCCGAAGCCCGACCAGACGCTGGGCGCGGACGGTACGCTCGTGATGCACCAGTTCTGCCCCCGCGACGGCGGCCTGTTCGGCAGCTTCGGAGGAGGCGTGAGCCTGGGCGGAAGCCTGAAGATCAAAGGGGGTGCGCCCAGACCAATGCCCAAGCCGAAGAAGCCCAGCTGCTCGGTGTGGGTCCGCAAGCCCGTCGCCGCTGGCACGCCCGACGCGTGGCGCGAGGTGTCGACGCCCGCGGCCGTGGCCTACCGCGCGGGGCTGGGTGGGCACGTCCTGGCCATCAAGGTGGACAAGAAGGCGCCTCAATTGGTGGAACTGGTTCTGGTCCCGCCGGAAGGTTCCTCGCGCACCCTGAGCTTCGCCAGCGGCCCCAAGGTGGACAGCCTCGACGTGTTGAGCGACGGCACGGTCCGCTTCACCGACTATGCCGACGCCAAGAAGACCGGGAAGAAGAACCAGCGCCGACGCTACATCTACGACGACGCCGAGCTGCGATAGGCTCGCTTCGAAACGGCGAAGGGGCCGGCGAATGCCGACCCCTTCGTAGGTTCGCTGGTGGGCGCGATCAGTAGGACAGCGTGGTCATCTGGTAGCGCACCCGGCAGCCAAAGAACCGGATATCGGTATTGGGACCCGAGAGCCCGATGTTGTTGGTGTCGAACAGGACGCGCAGCGTGTACTTGTAGGGCGCGTTGTCGACCGGGTCGCCGGTACCGCTGACGGTGGTGTCCGAGCGGGTCTGGTAGGTCGTAGGTAGGCGTACCCGGCGGCGCCGTCGGACAAGATCCAGTCGGCGTCTTCAGTACTGAAGTCGCGGGCCGGAATGTTCTTGTAGAAGGTCTGGGCACCCGCTTGGAGTAGAAGCGCAGCGTCAGCAGGGTGCTTCCCAGCACCGGGTACATCTCGTTGGTCCCTGCCAGGGAGATGTCCACATCGGCCGGCGACGAGAACGACAGCGAGTTCTGGCCGGCAAAGACGTTGGTGGGCTGCGCGCCAGCGTCGATCAGGGCGGGGCTCTGCGTCGAGCTACCGTCCTCGACCCAGTAGACCAGCCCTTCCTCGAAGCCGGGGTTGCGGTTGAGCACGAGCTCCGTGACGACGGCTGCACGGGCAGCAGGCGACAGGTCGGCCAACTCGACGGTGTCGTCCAGGATGTGGGCCGAGGTGACCCCACCATCGGCGATGCCGAACTCGTCGTTGGTCAGCTCGAGCCCTCCGTCGACGATGACGGCGTACGTGGTGTCGTCATCGGTCGCGCAGACGATGTTGCCCGACTGATTGATGCCAATGACCTTGTCGGTCGCGTTGGCGCACTGCGCGGACAGCACGCCCCCGAGCGTAGTGTCGGTCGGCGGATTCACGGACACGGTGACCTCGCCGGTCGCCGCAGAAACCGTCACACCATCGCAGGGAGGTGACCGAGCCCGCCGCGCCCGCGTCGTTGGCACACTCCCAGCCGTCGTTGGCGGCGTTGCGCTTGAGCACCTGGCCGGTCGTGCAGTTCGCCGAGGTGATGCTGACGGTGCCTGCATCGATGGCGACGCCGTCGCCCGCGACATAGGCAGTGTCGGCATCCGGTGCACAGCTCCAGACGCCCCCGATCGACTTCAGGACCTCGCCCTCCTGGCACGACTCGCCGAGCTTGGCCGCGGAGATCGCGCCGTCGGCGAGCTGACCGCTGCCCACGCAGTCGGTGCAGAGCAGGTTGTAGGCGTTCTGAGCGACCTGGGCCCTGAAGGCGAAGGCTGCGGTCATCATGCGCTGCCGCGGAAGCTCGGCGTTGCCGTCGATGGCGACCGCCACGTACACCTCGGGCAGAGCCGCAAACAGCTCCGTCACGCTGGCGTAGGCCCCGGTCGGGAAGGACCGGCGGCCCCCACCTCGACCGAGAAGCGGCTCCCCGTGACGGGCACGTCCGCGATGGTCTCGGTGTACAGCAACGTACCCGCGGTTTCCTCGTCGTAGAGCCGCACCTCGATCGAAGCGGCGCCCTCGTACGGTGCGCCACCCTGGGTATGGATATAGCCTTGCATTCCGAAGGCATTGGGTACGGGAACCTGGGCGGAGGCGACCGAACCCGACATGGCCACGAGGGCGGATGCCGCGAGCAGATGGGTGAAGAGGCGATTCATTGCCTGAACTCCTGAAACAAGCAGGGCGCGCAGCTTAGAACTGCGGGGGGTAGAAACCGAGGTCGACCTTGATGGGGGCGCTGGCGTCGGCCGCGGGTCCCACCGGGGTGCTATCGAAGGTCACGTGAAGGGTGTCGCCGGTCGTTCCGATCTCGCCGGACGCGACCGCAGTGACCGGGGAGAGGTCGACCGAGACGAACTGGCAGTCCTGATCGGGCGTCCCGTCGCAGTCGTTGTCTGCAGCGTCGCCGCACACGTCGAAGGACTCGGGGAGAATGTCTCCCACGCAGGCCCCGAGAACACCGCCGCTGCAGGTTCGGGTACCGTCGACGCAGGTTCCCACGCCCCGCGTCGTGGGATCGCCGCTGTAGCAAGCCTCGCTGACCGAATCATCGTTGGAGAACGTGCACGCGTCGGCGTTGCAGAGGTCGGTCGTACAGGGGTTGAGGTCCTCGCAATCGCCACTGACCACGCAGGCGCTGCCTTCAGCGGCGCAACCTCCGGTCGCCAGCAAGCAGAGCGAGGCGCCACCCACGTCGCCGCACACGAATCCCTGCTCGCAATCGGTGTCGGCAGCGCAAGTCTGCGTACAGAACATGCCCACGCCGACCGCCTGGCAGGTCAAGCCGGTCTCGCAGTCGTCGCTGGAGGAGCACAGCCCGCAGGTCGTGGCTAGCGAGGCCCCGGTGCACTCACCGGTCACCGAGTCGCACGTCTCGCCATCGGCACAGAGCTTGTTGACGAAGTCGTTCTGGTTCAGGTCCGGGTCGCAGATCTTGCAGCCGTCACCCGGCTGCGCCTGGTCCCGGTTGAAGCAGTCGCCGTCGATGAAGCACGACTCCGAATCCGTCGCATATGCGCATGTCCCGGTCGCCTGATCGCAGGTACCGGTGCGGCACGCCTTGGTGACGGTGCAGTCGGAGTCGGTTTCGCAGGTGACGGTGACGACCGTGTCGGTGCTTGCGTCGGGGCCGGAGCTGGCATCGGGTGCATTGATGGCGTCCGCCGATCTCCGCGGCATCTGGACGAACGGTGTCGGCACCGGCGACCGTCAGGGTCCCAGGTTGAGCACCTCGACCGCGTTGAGGTAGGCGAACCTGGCGGTCCCGTCGGGGCTGACTTCGACGTCGATCGTGATGACGCCCCCGCCGTTGGGGCTGATGCCGTCGAACACCGCCGTCGCCGATGCGTTGTCGCTGGCCTCGACGTCCTGCCAGTTGCCGCCGATGGTGTAGCGGGTCAGGCGACCGAGGCCGCCGTCGTCGCCGGTGCGTCCGGCGAACAGGGTGACGCGATAGCTGCTCGAGGGGTCGAGGCCCTCCAGTCGGACGACCGCTTTCTCCAGCAAGGCTGCGTCGTGGCCGTCGAACGAGCCGCTCCACATCGTGTCGCCGGTGGCTTCGGTCGGCAGCCCTGTGGAGGTCGTGGCGATACCCTCGGCGTTGGTGCCATTGAACGCGTTGGTGATGTCGATGGCCGTCGACGTGAGGTCACCCTGGTCGTCCAGCGTCTCGTCGAGCCCACCGGCGATGGTGATGAGGTTGTTCCACGGCTCCGCGGTCTGGGTCGCAGGCTCGCCGAAGTCGACGCTGACCGTGCGGCCCACCGCGAGTGCGTCGGCCGGGGGGGAGCCCGCGTTCGTCCATTGCAGCATCCACGCGTAGATGTCGTGGCCGGCGTTGAGGGTGTAGGTCATCTGCCAGGAGTTGTGGCCGACCCCCGGGTAGATGGTCTTCTTGACCTCTTTGGGCGTGGGCGAGCAGTTGTTCAGGATGTTGTTGATGGGGTTATTGGTGCCGCCGACGTTGACCGTTCCGTCGGCGTCGCCGTGGAAGGCCCAGATGGCGACCTTACCGAGCTCGCAGGCGGCGTTGTTCCACGCGCTATTGCCGTTGCCGGCGATGGGCACGGCGGCGGCGAGCACGTTGTCGGTGTTCTGGCCCAGGTAGTTCCACAGCCCGATGCCGCCGCAGCTGAGACCCGTCGCGTAGACGCGGGTGGCGTCGACGTCGTAGGTCGCGATGGCGAAGTCGAGGAAGGCCTCGATGTCGCTGGCCCTGTGGCAGTTGCCCTTGGCGTTTTGAGGGGACAGGACGATGAACGGCCGGTCGGACGGCCACTGGTCATCCTCGATGATCTTGGTGATGCCGGTGGCGAGGACCTTGTCCAGGTTGGTGTCCCCGTTACCGTTCTCGCCCAGGCCGTGGAAGAACAGCAACAAGGGGCGCTGGGCGCCATCGCCGTAGCCCGGCGGTAGGTACTCGTAGAAGCCCTGCGCCGAGGCGGTGGTGCCGACGGGGCGAGGGGTGTGCCGGTCCGACGAGGGGCCGTCGGGGAGTCCGCCGTCGAGCGCACTGTCAGCGACGGCATCGGGCTCGGCGTCGGCCACGGCATCGGGCTCGGCGTCGGCCACAGCATCGGGCTCGGCGTCGGCCACAGCATCGGGCTCGGCGTCGGCCACAGCATCGGGCTCGGCATCGGCCACAGCATCGGGCTCGGCGTCGGCCACAGCATCGGGCTCGGCGTCGACCACAGCATCGGGCTCGGCGTCGGCCACAGAATCGGGCTCGGCGTCGACCACAGCATCGGCCACAGCGTCAGCCACGGCGTCGGCGACAGCATCGGGCTCCACATCGGCCACAGCATCGGGCACCACGTCGACAGCGGCGTCGGGCACCACGTCGACAGCGGCGTCGGGCACATCGGCCACGGCGTCGGCGACCGCATCCGGTGCGGCATCGGGCGCAACGTCAGGTTCAGCATCCGGCGCGGCATCGGCAACGGCGTCGTCGGCCATTGCGTCAGATGCGACGTCAGCTACGGCATCGGCGGTGGCCGGCTCGGCCGTCTCGGGACAGCCGGCCGCCAGCGCCATGAAAACAATGGGCAGGGACAACGCGGGACGCATGGACATGGTCTCTCCAACCAGAGGGGTCCCGCGAGGATATCACCCTGCCGGCTGCATCTCGAACCCACCCAGCGTGCGGGTAATCCCCATCGGGGTCCGCACGGGCCAATTGGCGTCGGTGGTGCAGGCGAGGATGTTCATGCCCCGTTGGGGCGCGCAGGTGACGTTGGCGGTGCCGACGTGGTTGGCAAACGTCAACGACAAGCTCATCCCGCCGTCCGCGGTCGGTGTCCAGCTGCCGTTCACCTGCAGGCTGCGCACGGTCGCGGGGTTGGACGGGATCTTCGACTTCGGAGTGCAAGCCTGCATCATCCCCGGGTAGCTGGTGCGCCCCGGTGGGCAGACCACGTAGCGACGTTCGGTGCGCACGTCGACGCGGCCGGACACCGTTCCGTCGCTGGCAAGGCTCAGCTGGCCGGTCTGGGACGTCGTACTTCGAGACGCCGAGTGGCGCCCCTCGGGGCTGGGTAGATGTGCCTCGAGCAAGTCGTAGGCAACGGCCGTTGTGGTCGGCGGGGCAGGCTGCTTCGTCGTGGTGCTGCTGGCGCAGGCGGTCAGCAGGGTGGCGAGGGCAGCGACGGTGCCGAACAGACGGGTACGGGTCATGGGAACCTCCAATCAAGCGGACTCAAATCAACGGGTGGTGGTGTGGCGAGGGCCCAAGTGGCGCTCGCTGGGGTCTACGCACGGAGAACCAATGTGATCCACGTTTAATTCTTTTGGCGCGATCGGGCAGGGGCGCGAGCACTTGCGCGAGCACAGGGGTCGGGCCGCGTGGTTTCGCTGGTCTCTGCCGGAGGGTGGCGATGGGGCCCGGTTCCCCCTATCGTGTCGGCACTGAAAGCTTGGATTTGGAGTTCGACATGCGCAGTTTGAAGATCCTCGGAGTCGCCGCCGCCGCGGCATTGTTCGTCTTCGGCTCGGGGCAGGTGATGGCCAAGAAGGCCCCCGCTCCCGCCAAAACCGGAGAGCCGAAGCCCGGCAAGTACGCCAAGCCCGCCAAGGGCACCGTCGCCCACTTCTTCATCGACAGCATGTCCCTCATCCGCGACGGCAAATGGGACAAGTGGGTGTCGAACTACTGTCACACCGAGGCGCAGTGCTACAACCGCCAGGCCGTCCGGCGGATCAAGCAGTACAACCTGCCGGCCATCCAGCGGCGCATGAAGAAGGACAAGACCACGTGCCTGCCGGGCGCCGGTGACACCATCGAGTTCACCCGCGTGATGCCGTACGAGTCCAAGGGGCTCAAGGGCTGGCAGGTCTACATCAAGTGCGGCGTGTCCATGCCCTGGCCCTGGTACGTGATCAAGGACAAGGACGGCAAGTTCAAGTCGCCCAAGATCTAGGCGTTTCCAGACGGCATTCGAATCATCGGGCCCGGGGGCCAGTATGCGACCAGGTAACGCGATCGCGCTGTTGGCGTGCATCATCGTCACGGCCCCCTCGGCCTTGGCCAGCGGCGGGCCCCCGGACTTCCCGGCGGCCCAGTTCGGCAAGTTCCCCAAGGCCCTGAACGAGAGCCTCGGCGGCAACGTCGTGCGGGAACGACTCATCTCGGGGCGCGACGCGCGGTACGAACCGTTGCGCCTCTACGCACCGGACTCGCGCCTGCGTAAGGCCGCCAGCCCCGTGGGGCTGCTCGACATCAAGTACGCCCGGAAGTCGGGGACCTGCACGGCCTCGCTCATCGCCGAAGACCTGATCCTGACCAACGCCCACTGCACCAAGCCGACGGTCAAACGGCTGATGTTCTTCCCCGAGTACTTCGACGACGACGGCTCCGAACCTCCCGGCTACACCGTCGTCCTGCCGCCGTTGGAGCGCGACGAGCGACTCGACTACGCGATTCTCCGGCTCACCAAGAAAGCGGGGAAGCGCTATGGCGTACTGCGTCTCTCCAAGGAGAAGCTGCGGTCCGGGGACGACCTCAGCATCCTTCATCACCCTCTGGGCCAGCCCAAGAGCGTCACCCGCTACGGCTGCCGGGTGAAGGCCATGCAGCGTGATGGGCGGCTGCTGCACCTGTGCGACACCATGCCGGGCAGCTCGGGAAGCCCCGTCATGACGGGCGATTCACGCTACATGGTGGGCCTCCACTTCGCCGGCGGCGGCACCCGACGCAACCCCGTCAACATCGCGCGCAGCGTCGCCGAGCTGGCCAAGCACAGCCCCATCATCCGCAAGGTCCTGGCCGGCCGCCCTGCGGCGGTGCCCCGGCGCCCTCCCCCGCCCCGTGAGGAGCCGCCAAAGCCTCGAAAGACCCAGCTTCAAGCCAAGTTCCGAAACACGTGCACGGTGCCCGTCGACCTGGCGGTCCGCACCCGCGGTGAGGGAAGAAAGTGGCGCACCCACGGCTTCATCAAGCTGGCGCCAGGGGCCATCAGCAAGCCGTTCCCGACCAACAACCGCTACGTGTACTGGGTGGCCGAATCGACCAACGGCACGAAGACCTGGGAAGCCAACGCCGAGGATCGGGGCCGCAACCTTCAGCAGGTCGGCAAGCGCTTCTATCTGATGAAGCTGATGGACCTGGACAAGGGTCCCGTCATGAATCTCAACTGCAGCAAGGACGACCTCCGCCCCCGCTGGGAGATCCGCAACCGCTGCAACACCGCCATCGACGTGGCCATGCGGGTACAGGACGCCAACAAGCAGTGGCGCACCCATGGCTGGTACGAGCTGGAGGTGGGCGAGACCCTGAGCCGCTCCACGACCAATCGGCTTGGGTACTATTATGCCCACGCCCATGACCCCAAGCTTCGCCGGGAGCGCAAGCTCAAGTGGGGCGGCGGCGAGGGCTCGAACCCGCAAACGGTGCGGGGGCGAAAGGTCGAGATGCGACGCACGACGTGGAAGCGCGACGTCGGCGTGACCACGCTGATCTGCACCAACTAGCGTCTAGCCCATGTAATTTCGCTCGGGTACGGCGTGGTCTCTGATAGGGTCCCGCTCCCAACACTTGCGAGAGGACGAGGCTCCCATGGAGACCCCTGTTTTCGGGCGCTTGCGCGCCACGTGCAGCAGTATTCTGCCCATCATCTGCGTGACCCTGACGATCGCGGCCTGTAGTGAAGTCAGCAACGAGGGCAACACCGATGGCTCGATCAACGCCGAGGTGATCCTCGGCGGCGGTGACGTGCCCAACGGCCCCGACACGCCCACCAGCGACGCCCCGACGCCCGATGTTCCCACCGTCGACGTAGCTGTCGACGTAGGCACGGACACGCCGTCTCCGGACGTCTCGGTGGACACAGCCCCTCCCGAACCTGGCGAGCTGGGCTACCCCTGCGTCGACAACGGCGACTGCAACAGCGGCTGGTGCATCAGCACCCCGGAGGGCAAGGCCTGCACCAAGACCTGCATCGAGGACTGCCCTGACGGCTACCGCTGTGCCCAGCTCGTCCAGGGTGACCCGGTGTTCCTGTGCCTGCCGCGCTGGCTGCACCTGTGCGACCCCTGCAGCGAGGCCGTCGACTGCTCCGCCTCCAGTGGTGACACGGGTCACTTCTGCCTGGACAAGGGCGCCGAGGGGAGCTTCTGCGGCGGCGAGTGCGCCTCCGATGGCAAGTGCCCCGCCGGCTACACGTGTCAGTCGGTGCCCGTCGGTGAGGGCCAGACCGAAGTCCAGTGCGTCCCCGACAGCGGCTCATGCGCCTGCTCACCGCTGGCGGTCGAGCTGCAGCTGAGCACGGAGTGTCTGGTCGAAAACGAGTTCGGCAGCTGCTCGGGCACCCGCCAGTGCAGCGCAAATGGGCTGTCAGCCTGCGACGCCAAGACGCCCGCCGCCGAGACCTGCAACGGTCTGGACGACGACTGCAACGGCGCCACCGACGACCTGGTCAACGCCACCTGCGAAACCACCAACCCGTTCGGCACGTGCACCGGCGACGCCACCTGTGTCGGCGGTGTGGAGTTCTGCGACGCCCCCGACGCGGCGCCGGAGCAGTGTGACGGCCTCGACAACGACTGCAACGGCGTCGTCGACGACGGCTTCCAAGACACCGACGGCGATCTGGAGGCCGACTGCGTCGACGAGGACGACGACAACGACGGCATCCAGGACACCGAGGACAACTGCCAGTTCGACGCCAACATCGACCAGCTCGACAGCGACGGGGACCTTGCCGGTGACGTCTGTGACCCCGATGACGACAACGACGGCTCCCTCGACATCGAGGACTGCGAGCCACTCGACGGGCAGATCTGGCCGACGGCGCCCGAGCTCTGCGACCTGGTCGACAACAACTGCAACGGCCAGACCGACGAGAACCTGTGCGACGACGGCAACCCCTGCACCGAGGACGGTTGCAACGGTGATGGCTCCTGCTTCAATACCCCGGACAACACGGCGACCTGCGACGACGGAAGCGTCTGCAGCCAGATCGACGCCTGCGTGGACGGCACCTGCACCGGGACGACGCTGCTCAACTGTGACGATGGGGAGCCCTGCACGACTGACAGCTGCGACCCCATCAACGGCTGCGTGAACATCCAGGCCACCGGCGAGCCCGAGACCTGCGATGGCATCGACAACGACTGCAACGGCTCCATCGATGAGGGATTCCTGAACACCGACGGGGACACCCAGGCCGACTGTGTCGACCCCGACGACGACAACGACGGTATCAACGACGGCGTCGACAATTGCCCGTTGGTGTTCAACACCAACCAGAACAACAACGACGGTGACGACCAGGGCGACCTGTGCGACCCCGACGATGACAACGACAGCGTGGGTGACACGACCGACTGCGATCCGCTCAACGGCGCCATCTACCAGGGCGCCCAGGAGGTCTGTGACCAGCTCGACAACGACTGTGACGGGGACACCGACGAGGATCTGTGCAACGACGGCAATCCCTGCACCGACGACAGCTGCAACGCCGACGGGACCTGCGCACACACCAATAACAACGCGCTCTGCAACGACGGCAGCGTGTGCACTCAGGTCGACCAGTGCAACGGCGGCTCCTGCGTGGGGCTCAACCCGCTCATCTGCGAGGACGGCAACCCTTGCACCGACAACAACTGCGACCCGGTCGCTGGCTGCCTCAGCAGCTTCAACACCAACAGCTGCGAGGACGGCAACCAGTGCACCACTGGGGACACCTGCACCAATGGCTTCTGCAGCGGCGGGCCGCCGCCCAACTGTGACGACAACAACCCCTGCACCCAGGACTCCTGCAACCCCAGCTCGGGCTGCCAGAACCTCCCGCTCAACGGCATCGCCTGCAACTACCCGGGCGGCACGCCAGACTGCAACGCCGCGGTGTGCTCGGGCGGTCAATGCGTCCTGCAGCCGGGCCCCAACGGCGTGGCCTGCGACCCCGGCAGCTCGCTGGCGCAGTGCCAGTCTGCGAGCTGCCAGGGGGGGCAGTGCCTGGTGGGCAACGCGGCCGACGGTACGGGCTGCACCACGGCCTTCAGTGACTGCCCCAACGGCAGCTGCTCGGGCGGCAGCTGCCAGGTCGCGGCCAACCAGCAGTGCAACTACGACCCCGACCTTTGCGAGACCGATGTGCCCGGCGTGTGCCTGCCCAACGGTGAATGCGAGCCGAATGAGGATCCCAACTGCAGCTGCAGCAGCTGCGGCGGCATCTGCGTCTGCTGCTATCTGCCGCCACCGCTGGACTTCCTGCCGCCCATCAACCTCTGCATCGAGTAGAGCAGAGCCCACATGAGCGAGTCATCGACCTGAAGCGTCACAGCTCCAGGTCGCAACGGGATAGCGCGCGCCCGTCCCAAAGTCGGTCACCGCGCGGCCGACCTCAACCCCCTCGGCATCCGACAGGCGCCATTGGACCGACCCTGTCAGCCATGGGGACTGATAGCTCAGGCCCTGGCGCACGACGGTCAGCTCGAGGTCACCGTGTGAGGCGCTGAACGAGTCCATCTCGATATCGATCCTCTCGTCGGCCTCGAGCTGTGCGCCTGTGGTGTAGGCGCCCATGGCCGTCATGCTCAGCGACGCATCGTCGGTGTGACGCCAGAGCGCCAGGTCGGAACCCACCGTGAGCTCGGCCAACGCGTCGAGGGGGCCGAGGTCAACGCCCATATCGAGCACGAAGAAGAGCCAATTCCACTCGAACTCGATGGGGCTGGTCAGGGTGTCGGCGCCCTCGAGGAGATGTCCAAGCGGCCCGAGCCCGTCGAAGTGCACGGAGATTCGGTAGGTGTGCCTCAACGGGTCGCGCTTGTCGGGGTCAACGGGCTCCATGGTGACCCACGCACCGCCCAGGTAGTTGCCCAGGGCCAGGGGGTTGTGGGCCAGGGGCTGGTCGCCATCGAGCACCTGAACACGGAGGTCCTGCCCCTGCTCGTTGCCCCACTGCGCCTGCTGGAACGCATCGCCTTCGAACGCTGGAAGGGCACCGGGGCTCCAGAAATCGCTCACGATGTCGAGGGCCTGCTGCTCCTCGTCGGTGTCCACCTCCATCGCCTCCAACGCGCTCACCAGCATGCGCTTGGGCAGGTAGGCTCCCACCCGGTCCTGGGTGACGGCCATGCTTCGCAGTACGTCAAGGGCGTCATGGCCGGCGATCAACAGCGCGTCGGCGTCGTCGGCATGAGGCCCGGCCACACAGGTCGGCGGCAATGGCGGAGGGCCAGGAGGTTGAGAGGGCGCATCGACATCCGTCGGTGTGCGGCGTGGGTCGTTGGGCGGGATGTAGAAATCGTCGTAGGGGGTCCACGTGTCTTCTTGCGTCGGAGCGCCATCGTCAGTCACGTCAACGTGACACGCACTGACGGCAAAGCTCCCAATCACGGTCATCAGAACAACAACTCTGGGCATCATGTCGGACCTCCTTGGTCGTCTCTCGAGGGTGATGCCGAGGAGGTTTGCATCGGGCGTGCCAACTACCGAGCGAGCGCTTGGTTTGATGTTCGAGGGATTCACCGAACAGGGGTTGGTAGAGGACTGCTCCAACGGAGGCCCGTTCGGGAGCAGAGCTACTCCAACGTGGGTGACAGGGCTCCGGCATGAAGCACACTCATGTATAGGTGATTCTCATCCATTAGCCTCATGACAAGGAGGTACTCACACTGAGTCCATGGAAACGCTCAACACCACGCTGGTTTCTCTCGCCGCTCTGGGCACCGCCCTGAACGGTGGACTCTTCTTCATCTTCTCGAACACGGTCATGAACTCCCTGTTCGGTATGCCCGCGCCGCAGGGAATCGCGGCGATGCAGCGCATCAACCGAGACATCCTCAACCCGACCTTTTTCATCCTGTTCATGGGCACGGCGCTGTTGTCGCTGGCCGTTGTCAGCCTCCAGCTGGCCACCGGCTCCGCTTCGGCCCTGTCTCTGGCGGGCTCTATCGCCTACCTGGTCGGCGTGATGGCGGTCACGGTGACCGTCAACGTGCCCCTCAACGACGCTCTCGAGGCCGCGCCCGCCGACTCCGCTCAGGCCGCCCAGGTCTGGAATCGGTTCCAGAACCGCTGGCAGCCCTTCAACCACGTCCGCACGGTCGCTTGCCTCGCCGCTGCGGTGCTGCTGGGGCTGGACCTCATGCTGTGATGCCCTACAACCTCGCTCTGGACCTTCGGTTGCGCTACATTCCGCCGGGGCCGTGACCAACCCCTCAGGAGAGTGCACAGCATGGGATTCATCCGATTCGCCACTTTGGTATCCGCTCTCGCCCTCACGCTCGTGGCCTGCGGCGACATCGAGGTGACCGGCGGACAATGCCTCGTGGGCTCCACCGTCGAGTGCGTGTGCGGGACGCTCGCTGGCAAGCAGACCTGTGAACCTCCCGGCCAGCTCGGCCCCTGCGTCTGTGAGACCGACGCTTCCAGCGGCGACGCCGACGCCACGCCCGACGCGCCCACCGACACCGTGACACGACCGGATGTCGGGCCCGACGCGGTCCCTGATGCTCGTGTCGACGCTGTGACTGACGCCACGACGGAGGTCAGCGCCCCCGACGCCGTTGCCGACGCCGACGCCGAGGTCACCATCGACATCGCGCCCGAGCTGCCGCCACCCTGCGACCCGCCTGGTCAGCTGACCTGTGGTGAGGTCTGCGCCACGTGCCCCACCGGCGCAGGCGTCGTGACCACCGGCTGCGAAGGCACCGAGTGCGTGGCCACCGAGTGCGGTCCCGGTTACTACCCCTGCTCGGGCGACTGCTGCGAATGGAACATCACCGTACCCGACCAGTCGAGCCCCCTCGGCGAGCGCATGAAGCTGGCGCTGACCCCCGACGACAAGCTGGTCTTTGCCTACCACTTCGCGTTTGTGAGCCCGCCGTCGGATGGGGTCCGCGTGCTCACCCAGTCGGGTATCTCCTGGAGCACGTCGGATGTGACCAATGGTGGCCTCCACTATCTCGGCCTCGACGTCGGCGCTGACGGAACCATCGCCGTCACGACGGACAAAGGCACCAACTTCGGCGTCAACGTCTTCCGTTCCAGCGGCGACGGTACCTGGACCGAGCGCGGCTGGCCCGACGCCACGGTGAACCCCATCACCATCGTCGCTGCCCACCCCGCGGTCACCAGCGGTGGCCAGCCCCACGTCATCATCCGCGACGAGGGTGTCGGGACCGGCTGGTTCAAGCACGCCTTCCTCACCCAGGCCGACGCTTGGGACACGACCACCTTGGCCGGCAACGTTTCGACCGCCGTCCTCGACAACAACGAGTCCATCGCCCTCGACAGCGCCAACCAGCCCCATGTCGCCTACTACGATGGCGTCCTGGGCCAGCTCGAGCACCAGTTCAATGCCGGTAGCGGCTGGGAGACCCGCACCGTCGCCGTCGGCGAGACCGCCAGCCCGTCCATCGCGGTGACGACCAACGACCTGCCGCGCGTGGCCTACTCCCATGTGGGCGATGACACGATCCGCTTCGCCATCTTCGACGGCACCTGGAGCAGCGAGGACGTGTTCCCCGCCGCCAGCACGCAGGTTGCCCTGGCCCTCGGGCCGAACAACGGCCCCTACATCGCCTACCTCAACAACGACGAGGGCGGACGCCTGGAGCTCGCCCGAAAGAGACCTGAGGGCTGGGTCATCTCGGTGGTCGACACAGACACCGAGATCGGGGCAGTCGACATCGTTGTTCGGTCCAACGGTGACGTCGCCATCGGCTACGAGGACACGGCCAACAAACGCATCAAGTTGGCCACGCCGTAGCTACATCGTCCTCAGAACGTAGGACACGTAGGTTCATGGACCATCTCCGAGACCGAGCCGAAGCGTGCAGGACTTGGTGCCGCAGGGTTCGGCATCCCCTACGCGCTGGCTGCGTTGGCAGTCGTGTTTGCGGTTGAACACCACCCGGGCCCGATCCAACGCCGCCGCGTCACAGGCGCCGGACAGGCAAACAGCTTCTTCCTTGCCGCACCCGGCGATGTGCTGGCGGCAACATTCACCGGTCAGGACACAGACGTCGGCTCGGCTCACCTCGGGTGAAGCGAAGGTGCCGAGCAGGACGATGACGGCGGTGACAGCGATGACGGCGCGTGCGAACACGGTTCGAACTTAGGGCTGCCCAGGCCAACGAACAACCTCCAACCGCCCCCTGTTAGACCGCTGTTAGACAGGTTTCATGCGGCTCAGCGCCGATCGATTCCCATGGCGTGGTCGACTCCCACGCCCCACCAGTCACGCAGCGCGCTCAGCGTGCGTTCCGGCGACTCATCCAATATCGAGAGCCCCCATCGGATGGCTTTGGCGTCCCAGCTGGCGCTGATGAACCAGTCGCCGCCAGGCCCGAACTCGAGCCCCGACACCCGCTGCGCGTGGCCCGCCCCGACCATGCGGAGGGAGTCGGTGGCGTCCCAGTACCAGACCTCACCGTCCATCGTGCCCACCGCCGTGTGTTGCCCGTCGGGCGAAAGGGCCACCTCGGAGATCCGCATCCCTGGAACGCGGTGCACACGCGACTCCCGCCAATCCGGGCCCGAGACCACACGGACCTCCTCGGGATTCGCCACTGCGATCACGCTGGCATCCTGGTCCACCGCAACCCGAATGGCGCGCGCCAGTGAAGTCACCATCTCCGGCTTGCCAAGCCGGTCCCCGCCGATAGGCAATCGCTCGACGCCGCCCCGCGACGACACCCACACCAGGGCCCGCCCGTCGCGTGACATCACGGCGTTGACCGGAATCCCTGCGTCCGCGGCGCGGAACCCATCCGACTCGGAGGTGCCGCGGAGGCGGTAGACGAGAGGGCCATAGGCCAGGGCGTAGCGGTCGCCGTTGGCAGCGATGAAGATGCGCTTGGCATGACGCACCTGCGATGCATGGACCCGCGCGCCGCCGACGCGCCATCGAGAGAGCTCGCCGCGGCCCGGCCAGCTGACCAGCACATGCTCGCTGTCGGACTCGAAGGCGACGTGCTTGGCGACGATGGCGTTGTCGCCCCCAATCTCACCCAGACGGCGCCCACCCGCGACCTCGAAAAGCCCAACCGAGCCGCCACCGTCTGGAAGAGCAAGCCGCCGGCCGGCGGCGTCGAGGGTCAACGTAGCAATCCCCGCCCGCGCCATGTAGCGGTTCGCCGACAGCGTATCGGGCATCCGATAGATGCGGATCTCGGGACCGTAGGTCACCAGCTCCAGGGCCTTGCCCCGCTGCCGCCAGGCCACCTCGCCCACCTCGACCCGTGGGATAGCCAGGCGCGCCCGCCCGTCCGCCGCATGGTGCAGCGACACCCACCCACGCTCGTCGCGGACCGAGAGCCAGTGGTCGTCGGGCGACCACTTCACATCCGTCAGGGAGCGGTGGGTCACCCTGGCACGCCACAGGGTCGCCCCGGTCCGAACGTCCACCACCGCAAGACCACCCTGGTTGCTGCCAAACGCCGCCCGACGCCCTTTCCTGTCCAGCGCCGCGCTCACCGGACCTTCGTCGCGCCATGGGAGCATCGCCATGGGCGAGACCTCGGCGGTGTCGAGGTCGACGCGGTAGGGTCGTCGCTTCACGTCGTCATAGGTCAGCGCCACCTTGCCATCACCGCTGATGGCCCACGGCGGGCGGCTCGGGGCGCCAAGCAGGTACCGGGCATGATTGGTCGCCTGGCGCCAGACCAGGAGCTGGTCTGTAGCGTCGCCGAGAACCACGCCCGACGCGCTCTTCGCGCGTGCTGGGAAAAGCTCCACGTTGACCGGAATCATCGCCCCCGTGGCCACGTCGAGGCCCACCGTTTGGCGCTTGTGCCACGCCAACACCAAGGTCTCGGACGCAAACACGGCGTCCTCCAGGCTGTGGTCCGCCGTCCAGATCAGATTCGCGCCAGAGCAGCTCCACAGCGAGACCGCCTCGCGCTGCAGGCAAAGCATGCTGCTGCCGTCGGGTGACAATCGCGATTTCACGCACCGAGGCGGCACCGCGACCTCGCTCAGATAGGGGCGCGAACCGAGGGCGTAACGGGCCAGCACCCCACGGGCCCGGGGCGTCTCGACCGTCTTGAGCGACTGGGCCGCCAGGAGCTGCGCCTCCACCTCGGCGTCGTGGTACTGGGCCTCGATCGCCCGCTGCAGCTGCACCCGCGCGAAGTTCGCATCAGCTCTGGCCAACGCGTCGGTAGCGGTCCTCTCCGCGCTGCGTGCCCGGTCGCGAGCCTCGAGGGCCCCGCGCTCCGCCTGCTTGGCGCGGTCCCGCTCGTCGAGGGTCTGCGAGTAGGACAGGCCAAACACTACCCCGGTGACCACCAACGCAATAGCGCCGATGGCCAGGGGCAACCGGAACGCCCGACCGAAGCGACGCGCCATGTCCCAGGCGGAGTAGCTGTAGACGTCCACCCTCCGCCCGTCGAGGTAGGCCTCGACATCGGCGGCCAGCGCTTGAGCCTCTGCATAGCGCTGCCCAGGCTCGGCGGCGAGAGCACAGTCGACGATGGCGGCAAGCTCCGACGACACGCCGGGCGCGACGTTCAGCAGGCGTGGCGCTGCACCGCGCTCGAGCTGGGCGTAGATGGCATCGGTCGTCAGACCCTCGAAGGGCGGGCGACCCGCCAGCATCTCGAAAAGTACAGCGCCGAGGCTCCAGACATCGGAGGCCCGCGACGCGGCCTGACCGCGCGCCTGCTCCGGCGACATGTAGGCCGGAGTTCCCACCCGACCCGCGGTCTGGTCCGTCAGCAGGGCAGCCACGCCCCAGTCGCAGATTTGCGTCTCGCCGAACTCGCCGAGCATGATGTTGGCGGGCTTGAGGTCCCGGTGGACGATGCCCACCGCGTGCGCGTAGGCCATGGCCTGGCAGACGGTCAGAAAGTGGCGCAGCAACGTGTCCCGGGGCCGCGAGCGCTCCGCCAGCACCTGAGCCAGCGACTGCCCGCGAAGCAGTCGCATGGTGAAGAAGAGGCGTCCCTGTTCGGACTCACCCGCGTCGTGCACCGGGACGATGCCTGGGTGCTCCAGCTGGGCGGTGATGAACGCCTCCTGGGCCAGCCGCCGCTCGAGCCGGGCCGCGTCGGGCTCATCGGGGCGGACCTCCTTCATGGCGACCTGCCGCTTCAAGCGCGTGTCGGTAACCGCCGAGACCCGCCCCATGCCGCCTACCGCGATGACCTGTGGGTCCTTGTAGCGCCCCGCCGGCGCTTCGTCGAAGGGATGCTCGGCGTTGCGCGGGTCGTCCTCGGGCACCAACGACCAGGCGACGTTGCTCACGGGCAACGCCTGGAGGTCGGCGTAAGAGCCATAGACCTCGCTGTCGTCGTACGACTCGTGCTCGTGCTCGGGCGACGACGCCATCAGTTCTCGTCGCGGACGACGTCGCCTCTTCGAGGCTCAGCTCGACGTTGCCGTGGCCGTCCGAACGCACCAGGTCCGCCCGGACACCCGCCTTCTCGAGCTTCTTGCGCAGCCGCCCGAGGTTCACGTCCCAACGCGGGCGCAGCACGTCCTCGGGCTCGTCGGGCCAGATCTCGGCGGCCACGGTCTGCCATGGAACGGGGCCGTCGAACTCGACCATCTCCGACAGGATGCGCGCCGAGATGCCGGACAGCTGAAGCGCCGGCCGCCCCTCGCGATGAATCTGCGCGGTCTCGTAGCGCACCACCAGCTCGATGGGCGCCGCCACCGCGCCCCGCGCGCGGGTCATGTACTGGCCGTCATCCCCCAGGGCCATCTCCACGACGTCGAGTCGATGGCCGTCGACGTCGACCGAGTCCCCCGGAGTCAGCGCCACGTCCTCGGCCCCGAGACGCCGCAGCTCGAGCCCGCCACCGCGGGGCCACACGTGCGCCGCTGCCTTGGGGTCGAAGCCGCCTTTGAGCGCGGGTCGCGGCTGGGTAAGCAGCGAACACACCCCGCCAAGGACGCGCTCCTGCTGACCACCGAACCGTATTGCCGCGACGCGGTCGGGCAGCGTGACGTCCACGACCTCGAGCTCGACCCCGGAGGCGAGCGTGATGCGCATCCCGGGCACCAGCTCGACGGTGGCCAGAGGCTTACCGTTGACCGTGAAGCGCCCCCGCAGCGCCAGGAACTGCAGGGATGCGCCGCGCAGGCTGACCATGGCGTGGGCTTCGGAGACGCGAGGGTCGGACAGCGAGAGCGCCGCAGATTCGAGCCGACCCACCAGATCGCCGTGGCCGAGCTCTACCGTCTGGCGGACCTCACCCAGCTGTGTCCGGATCGTCGCAAGGGGGCGCATGGGGCGGATAGTACGGCTTTACCGGCCTGTCGGACAGAGATTCCGGCGCGGTGGCCGCGTTGGGTGCTTGGAGCGTTCCTGGCCACTGGAGGTGGTCGGCGTCGTGGGCTACCTGGTGCTGCAGGACATCAGCAATCAGTGGTGCACGGACGACTGCCCGGGTGAAAGCTGAACGTGGTACCTTCTGAGGACGGAACCAAACGTCACATGGGGGACATTTTGAAGCGTTCATTGGGATTCGGAATTGGCGCGCTTGCTCTCATCGCCGCGGCCTTCGTGGCTGCACCCGCCACCAGCGCTGTGCCTGTGGCCAAGACCGGGGAGGTGGGTCACGCGATGCAGGTGAACGACGGCGTGGTCGACCCGACGATGGGCAAAGCCTGCGCCCGCACGGAGTTCAAGACCGCGCTGATCAAAAAGGCGTGTGAGAAGGGCGGCCAGAGCCAGGCCAAGAAGGCCATGCGCGACTTCATGAAGAGGGCCAAGAAGGCGAGCAAGGAGAAGGTCACCTGCAAAAGCTGCCATTCCAAGACCAGTGGTGACTACCCGCTGACCAAAGACGGCCTGGCCAAGTACAACAAGTACAAGAAGGCCATGTAGGTCGGTCGGCTGGCTCGGGCGCGATGTCCCTGGAGTCCCATCTCGAGGAGTTCGTGACCGTCGTCGAGGCGGGGAGCGTCTCGGCGGCGGCGCGCGAGCTGGGGGTCCCCAGGGCGTCGGTCAGCCGGCGTCTGGCGAAGCTGGAGGCCGCTTACGGCGTCCAGCTGCTGCACCGTGAGACCCATCGGCACACACTGACGCAGGCCGGGCGTGAGCTGTATCAGCGGGCGCGTCGCATCGTTGCCGACATGGCGGCAGCGCAGGCCGCAGTCAGTGCTCTGGACGGCGTGCCCCGGGGCTTGCTGAGGGTAGGCATGCCCTTTGGATCGGGCATCGAAATGCTCCTCGCCCGGGCGTATCGCGAGGCCTATCCGCAGGTGACGCTGGAGTTCGTGGGGACGGGTACTCACGACGACCTGCTGGGTCACGGCATCGACGTCGCCCTCCGCTCGGGGCCCATCGCGGACGAGGCGCTGATGGGGCGGCGTCTCATACGGTTCAACGACCAGGTCGTCGCCTCACCGGACCTGCTGGAGCGGCTCGGGCCGCCTACTCTCGCGACGTTGGCGGAGTACCCGTGCATCCTGGGCTTCGACAATGACGGGCGGCCGGTCGCCGAGTGGCCGTTGTGGGCCGGCGGGACCACCCCGGTCCAGTCGACCATCCGCACCAATGACGCCACGGCCCGCATCGACGGCGCGCGCATGGGGATGGGACTGACCCTGGCCTCGGAACGCCTGACGCGGGACCACGTCGCCGCCGGAGAACTGGTGCCCATCCTGACCGAAGCGGTGGGGCGCGAGGTGACCGTGAGCCTGGTCTGGCCCGCCAGTGAGTTCATGCCTCCCAAGGTCCGTGCGTTCGTCGACCTGGCGGTGGAGCTCATCGGCGCCCTGGCGGCAGCCCGCGACAATGCTCAAAAATCGACCAAGCAATGACCAGACACGACCATTTACCCGAATAGCGATCAGGCCCACTCTCTGGGTGAGCGAACAAGCGCTCCCAAACACCTGGAGAGACACGATGGTCACCTTCTGGATTCTCACGGGCCTGCTGGCCGTCCCCATGCTGCTCGCCGGCGTCATCAAACTGCAGAAGAAGCCCGCCGACCTCCACGAGATGGGCATGCTGTGGACCGAGGACTACACCGAACCGCAGATTCGCCTCATCGGCGCCGCCGAAGCCGTCGGAGCGGTTGGACTCGTGGCCCCCGCCGCGACCGGCATCCTTCCCATCCTGAGCCCCATCGCCGCCGCATGCCTCGGCGTCATCATGGGCGGCGCCTTTGGCGTCCACGCCAAGCGCAAGGACCCGGCGCCCTCGATGATCATCACGGGCACCTTCGTGGCCCTGTCGGCCTATCTCGCCTACGTGGGATTCGCCGCCTAGAGACGCACGCCGAGCACGAAGCCCGGCCAGACGGCGCCCTCGCCATTGAACTTGTTCTTGGGCACCAGGTTCGAGCCGACGGTACCCATGTCATAGGACGCCATCCGTCTCTTGCCAGGCTGCCAGGTGACGGCGTTGTTCAGGGTGACGCCGGCGAAGATGCCCAGGTGGTCGAAGAACTGATAGCCCAGCGCCACGCGCAGCTTGGCCATGGCGACGGGCTCGAATCCGATGTCCAGCACGGTGTCCGGGTCGAACCGGCCCGAGAAGATGACGTCGATGTCGAGGCCCAGACGTGGGGCGAGCGAGATGTGGCCACCGAGGCCGAAGGCGATGGATACCCGGTCCTGGTCCTCCCCAGCGTAGGGCGACCAGCCGGCCTGGAACACGGTGTAGAAGCTCTTGCCCCCGAGCTTCACGCCGACGGCGACGGCATCCGTATCGCTGGTGAACACCTCGACGTGCTGATAGCCGTCCTTGATGACGTTGATGAGGCCGAGCGCTTCCCCATCGAGCGCGTCGGCCACGTTGACGAGGCCCAGCATGAAACCCTTGCCATTCTTGGTGACGTTGACCAATCCGAGCTGCACGCCCTCGAAGGACTCGGCGTAATTGCCACCGACGGTCCACTGAACGCCCTCGAGATTCTTGGCGACGTTGGCCCCCAGCGACAGCTGCACGCCCGTGACATCGCGTCCCAGGTTGACCCCCGTGGACGCTTGAACACCGTCCAGGTCACGGGCCAGGTTGAACACGCTCGACAGCTGCGCCCCGGAGGTGTCGCCGGCGATGTTGAAGCCATACGCCATCTGAAGCCCCTCGACGGTGCCGCTGGCCCAGTTGGCGACGACACCCAGCTGCAGGCCGCTGACGTGGCGACCGACCTGGTTCCACAGGCCCATTTGCAGACCGGAGAGTCGGTCGTCGACGAGGTTCACCATCCCCATCTCCAGCCCATCCACCGCGAAGTTGCGGCTGGCCAGGAGATTGAAGGAGGCGAACCGCACGTGCCGGTCGCCGGGCGTGCCGAGCCCCGGGACCACCTGGAACCCCACTGGGATGGTGTCCATCACCGCAACGGTGTCGGGGGGCGCCGCAAGGGCCATCGAGGGCGCCGCCAAAGCAGCGATAACAAAAGCAAAGACGTAGCGCATCAGGCTCTCCGTGTCGGTCTACGGAGGATGGAACACGCTGGGCGTTGCCCGGTGTCACCTCGATGATCATCAGTGACACGAAGTGGCGCTGATGAGCAGCCTTTAGGAGCCCGAAGGGCGATACATCTAATCATCGAAGGATGACAGAGCGCTGGTCGGCGCTAGCCGAGCAAGCGCTCGTGTCATCCTGATCACATTTTGGAGTCCCGCGCCCGTTGTGTGGCCCCGCTTGCTGCGCGGGGGCCAAGACCGTACAAACGATGGGGCCAACGCCCCCAACGAGGTCTTTCGTGAAGCCAGCCCACGCACTCCTGCTCTCGCTCGCACTCGGCGCCCTGTTGGCCGGCAGTAGCTGCGTCTCGGCCTCGACCAGCGGTCAGAGCGGTGACGCCAGCAATGGCGGCGAGGATGGCCAAGGCGGCCAGTACACCGCCTCGGACTGCAAGGCCGAGTGCAACAACCGGCTGTCCACCGGCTGTTTCGTCTCCTACGACGAGTTCGAGACCTGCTACAGCCTGTGCAACTCGGGAACCGCTGAGGAGTTGGAGCCCTACGTCGCCTGCCTGCAGAGCTCGACCTGTGACTTCAGCTGCTCGGGAGCGTCGAACATCACGGCGCTGGCCCCCACGGCGGCCCTCCCCTGCTCCGAGCAGTGCGCGGGCTTCAACGACGCCTGCGAATCGAACGCCTACACCGACGCTCAGCTCGCCGAGTGCAGCATGGCCTGCGACAGCCCGTTGGACGTCGTCCTGACCGACTGCATGACCAACAGGCCTTGCGACGATCTGCTGGGTTGCGTGGAGGCGTCTCCCCAGTTCGCCGGCGCGCTCGACTGCGTCGCCCTGTGCGAAGATCTCGCGGATCGCGGCTGCCTGCTCAACACGACTCCATGCCTGGCAGGCTGTTTCTTTGATGACGAAGCGGCGCGGACTGCCTTTGGCAACTGCGTCGATCAAGAGGTCGGCCAGGACAGCTGCATGGTGCCGTCGATGGCCGCTGTGGATTGCGTCCAGAACACCCTGGAGGTGCCGGACGTTTTGCCCGAGCCGCCGGGTGGCTCCGACCCCTGAGGCTCAGCCTTTGACCAGCCGCTCGACGCAGATGGTGTACTCCTCGAGCAGGGACTTGTTGCCCTTGCCGTCGAGGCTGAAGCCGCTGGCCTTCTTGGGCCACGCGTCGAAGAAATTCCAGCGCTCGATCTCGGTGCCGTCAGTATCGCAAATGATGATCGACCCGGAACGCCGCTGAACATCACCGTCGATGGTCTGGTAGCGCCAGTCCCACAGCTCGTTGCTCGCCCCCCAGCCCCGCTTCAGCGTGATGTCGTAGTACTTGGTCCGCCCGGGACGCTTGCGCACGATCTGGTCCACCGTGCCGCCGTACTCGATGACATCCGTCTCGGTGCCCATGCCAGTGACCTCGTGGAAGTTGGCGACGGCGAGGCCCTCGATCTCGAGGATGAAGTTGAAGTTGCCGATGTGGTCGTGACCACGGCCCCAGAATCCCATGGGACGTCCTCCTCCTGCTCTCCGCCCATCGTACCTCAGAACCAGTCGACGAGCACCACACCCACCTGTGCGGCGGCCTCGAGGCCCCCATCCAGGGCCACCGTCAGCGAGACCTGCGCCGCCTTGCCCGCGTAGGGCGCGGCAATGTCCTGTTCGAAGATGAGGAACATCACGCCGCTGCCAAACACGCCGGGGGCGACGGCGGGCATCAAGTAGTTGCTGAGCGTGGTGGAGCCCACGACGGCACCTTCGATGGCCATGTCACCGCTGATGGTCGCAATGATCTCCGAACCGGAAGCAAGAGGGCTGTCGGCCGCGATCGTAAGCTCCACCGCCACCTCGATGTGGATGCCGCCCTGCGGCCCCTGAACGATCTCGAGGTCGGTGCCGTCGGGCAGGGGCGCAAACTCGCCCAGGCTAGCGGTGCCCAGGGTCAGCGTCAGGGATGACTCGGTGTCGACGTCGTCCACCGCGTCGGGACCCGGTTCCGAGTCGAGGACCTCTGCCGAATCCACGACCTCCGTCACGTCGGAGACGTCGGCGGCACTTGCATCCAGATGACCGTCCGCGTCCGCGTCCACGGATGGCGCTCTGGGTGGAGGCGGCGGCGGCGCAGCGGCGGCCGCCCGGTCGGGGCCAAACCTGACGAGCGCGCCACGGTTCAGTGCTTGTGCGGAAAGCAGAGAGCCGCCAGCCAGCCACTCATCGCCCTGCTGGTCGATCAGGACGCCGTGCCAGTCCCGGCTCAGGTCGGGGCCCTCGACCATCTCCCAGGGGGCGTCCGCCCTGCGCCGCGCCACAGCGTTCACCATGCCCGCCGCGATGGCACGGTCACCGGTCACGAAGACCCCGCTGAGTCCTGGGGCAAAGGCTGGAGAGCGATCCGTCCAGGTCGGCGCGGCATCGGTTCGCTCCAGCACCTGGCCCTGGTTGGTGCCGCCCACGACGACCACCAGGCCAGGTGTCGGGTTGCCATGCACGGTGACCCATCGGGCCCCAGCGTCGGGGGGCGTCTGCGGGGTCCAGACGACGCCATCGTAGTGAAGCAGCGTGCCTCGGTTCCCGACGACCCACACGTCGTCGTCGGCACGCCCCCACACCTTGAACAGGGTCGCGTCGTCGGCCACGCCATCAGGCAATGACTCGGCGGTCGCAACGCCCTCTGCCGATATGCGAAGCAGGGTTGGCGGCCCTGTCTTCGGATGCACGTAGCCTCCGACAGCTAGAAGGTCTCCCCCCGCTGGAGGGCCCCATACGCCGAACAAGGTCGCGTCGGTGCCGGTCTCCAGGGGCTCGAACGTCTCTGTGGAGCGGTCGAACGCCAGAGCGCGCCCTTCCTCGCCCGTCATAACGACCCGCCCCGTGGGGTCGCCGTGAACCCACCAGAGATTCTCGTCTACCCCTGTATCAAACCAGGTCCACGCGCCATCCCGGCGCCGTAGCACCATCGGTCCTGTCGTGCTGTCGCCCACCGCGCCCACCGTCCAGAGCTCGGCGCCGTCGCCGGACTCCCAGACCGAGAGCAGAGCACCTGGAAGCTCGTCCAGCTCACTCCACCAGGCGGCGCCGTTGTCGTCGCCATCGGCGAGATCGGGCTCCGAGGTGGCATCGGCGACATCCGGAGACACCGCTGGGACGGGCACCTCCTCGGCCTCCTTGCACCCCGCATGCGATGTCGCCCACGCCAACGCGGCGATAGCGAGCAGGTGCGGGATGTTCCTCGCGGACACGGTCATGGCCGGATGGTGTCGCTTCCCATCGCTGGATGCTACCGATGTCTTCGCCACCCCAATGGCGGCCAGTGCCTTCGGCGGTTACCCCCAGCAGCATTGGGCGTCGCCGCGCCCCTCATCCAGCTCATCGGGAAGCGAGCGACCGGAAACCCTTCTCGAGCATGTCGAAGGCCTCGATACCCCTGGCGATCAGGTCGGTCGTCCCGTCCGAGGCGAACCACTCGTCCAGCACCGCACGGGTGACGCCCATCACGGCCCCCGCCGCGATCGCGGCGTTGGCGGCCGGCGCGTCGGCCGCACCACGAAGCGTGAGCGCAATCTGCCGTTCCCACTCCGCGTCCAGTTGCAGGTCGGCCGCCATCAGGTGCCTGGACCCGCGGATCACCCGGTGCATATCCAGCTGCTGCTGACGGTCTGCGACGTACATCGCCGCCACAGCCAGCAACGCGCGACGCACGGTGTACATGGGCGGTTCGTCCGGCAATGGAACCGCCACGAGCTCGCGGAACACCGACAGGCGCCGCCGATGCCCGACGAAGAAGGCGGCCTCTTTCGTCGGGAAGTAACGGAAGAAGGTTCGCCGCGACACCCCGGCGTGTTCCGCGATCTGCTGAACCGTCGTGGCGTCGAAGCCGTCCTCGAAACAGAGGCTCAGCGTGGATTCCACCAGCGCTTCCTCGGTTCGCGCACGGCGAGCGATGCGTGCCACCTCTGCAACGTCGGACTTCACCCTTTGATTGTAGGCCAACACCAACCCACGTCAACGGGCATGCGAACACGTTTGACACCCAGTGCCATCCACTGTCAGCGTGACCCATCCCGCGACCCAGGAGCACGGCATGGCGTTACCGAAACAAGGCATGGGGGTCGAGACCCTGTTCGAGGCGATGGAGGGGTACCGCGACAACGACCTCAAATGGCGTAGTGGTCGTACGTTTGCGTACGTCTACGACGCCGGCGAAGAGGCGACGCGGGTTGCCGAAAAGGCCTACGTCGCGTTCCTCGGCGAAAACGCGCTGGACCCCACCGTGTTCCCCAGCCTTCTCCGTTTCGAGACCGAGCTGGTGGCCATCGCGGCCGAGCACCTCGGCGGCGACCCCCAGACGATCGCCGGCAGCTTCACCAGCGGCGGCACCGAGAGCATCATCCTGGCCGTCAAGGCGGCCCGGGACATGGCTCGGGAGACGCGCTCCAAGGTCGTGTCACCCAATGTCGTCATGCCGGTGACCGCCCACGCGGCCTTTCACAAAGCCTGCCACTACCTGGGTCTGACGCCGGTGACCGTCCCGGTGGATGGGACGACGTTCAAGGTCGCCCCGGCGGATCTGGAGGCGGCGATCGACGACCAGACGGTGCTCGTGGTCGCATCCTCCCCTCAGTATGGCCATGGCGTCATCGACCCCATCGAGGAGATTGGCGCGGTGGCCCAGGCGCGTGGTCTGCCCTTTCACGTGGACGCGTGCGTCGGGGGCTGGCTCCTACCCTACTTTCGTCGTCTGGGACGGGAGGTCCCGGCGTTCGACTTCTCCGTCCCGGGCGTCACCTCCATGTCGGTGGACCTGCACAAGTACGGGTTCTGCGCCAAGGGCGCGTCGCTGGTGCTCTATCGGGACCGCGGTCTGCGCGAACACCAGTGGTACGCCTGCTCGGAGTGGACCGGCTACACCGTTATCAACCCCACGGTCCAGAGCACCAAAGGCGGCGGCCCGCTCGCGTCGGCCTGGGCGGTGCTCCACTTCATCGGCGACGACGGGTATCTGAAGCTGGCGGAGCAGACCCTCGCCGGGACGGACACCCTGTTGGCCGGGCTCGAGGCCCTGCCAGACTTCCAGGTGCTGGGCACGCCGCAGTTCTGTATGGCCGCCATGACCTCGGAAACCGTGGGCATGTTCCATGTCATCGACGCGATGAAGCAGCGTGGCTGGTACATCCAGCCGCAGCTGTCTTTCCAGAACTCGCCCACCAACATCCACTTCTCGATTCAGCCCGGGAACGCACCGCGCGTGGAGGCGATGCTGGGGGACCTCCGAGAAGCCATCGAGGCGGTTCGCGGCAAGCCGTTCGGCCACATCACCAAGGCGGTGCGCGAGCAGTTCGGCCAGATGACCGCGGGTGACCTCGACCAGGCCGCGTTTGCCAAGATGCTTGGCCTCGCAGGCGTCGACGGCGTCGCGCTACCCACGGCGATGGCGGAGATCAACGAGATCCTGGACGGCCTGCCGCGGCCCGTGTCCAAGCGCTTGCTGGTGAAGTTCCTCAACGAACTCTACATGCCGCTGGGGTAGGCCCTCGCCCAGACTCCGAATGCGGTGCACGGACCTAGGGGCTGACTTTCCGGCAAACCCTGGCCGTGGTCGCCACCAGACCGCTCTGGCAGGCCCATCCCGGGCCGCAGTGAGCGTCCTCCGAGCACCAGCAGCGCCGGTCGGTGGCACAGCCAGAGCTGAGCACGGGCGACGCTTGTCCCTGCTCGCCTGTCACCCGGTGCCAGAAGGGGTTTTCAAAGACCCCTGCGGGGTCGAACGTCTCGCGTAGCGTCTCGAACGCCCCCCACTGCGTGTAGAGCGCCGCCGTGTCGAGGCCATAGAAGGTCGCGGGGTAGTTCTTTCCCCAGTGGGGGCGGCCGTTGAAACGCCCGAGCGTGAACTGATGAATCTCGTCGTAGACATCCTGATAGGGCTCGTTGATGCCTGGGTCGGGGTGGCGCGCGATGTGCCACTCCACGTAGGCGACGTCGTAGTCGGCGTTCATGCCCACGAGCGAGTCGCTGGCGGTGGAGAAGCGGATGACGATGCCGTTGATGGGGAAGCACATCGGTCGCTGTGCGTGGAGCTTGCGCACCTCACGCATCCAGTCCGGCAGGTCGGCAACCGCGATGGCCACCTCCGGGTTGAAGATCTTCAGCCCATTATTCCAGGGGCATTCCAGGCCGACACAGGTGCTGCTGAACACCTGATGCGACCAGCCCACCGCAGCCTCACCGTCGATGGGCCCGTCCGCGTCCGCGTGGCTCAATCCCACGTCTGCCGCGCGCAGCGCAGCGACCGCACACATCTGCTGCTCGCCGTCGGGAGCGCGGTTCAGGCCGTCGCTGAGGGAGGCCAGCAGCGATTGCTCTTCGGGGGTCGAGTGCCAATTGGTCGACCAGGCCTCGCCCGGGGTGTCGGCTGTGACGATGTCGGTGGCCCGCAGCGTGTAGCTCCCCTGGCCGACAAACCACGACAGGCTGGCGTGGTCATGGGACGTCGCGATGGTCACGATGTCGTCCTCGAGCGTCCCGTCGTCCCCCGACGTCACCTCCGCCCGCAGCTTGTACTGGGGGACGATGGCGAAGCCGACCTCCACGACGACCCCCAGGACCCCGAGGTGAGCCGACACCTCCCGCGCGGCCTGACCGTCGAGCACCTGCAGGGTTCCCGTCCCGTCCACCAGCACCAGCCGCTGAACCATGTCATGGATCCCCGAGGGGAAGCGGAGGCTGGTGTGGTGCGCCCCTGTCGCGATGGCTCCCGCGGCCGTCACGTCGCGCAGAGGGATGTGATTGCGCAGCCCGAACCCTTCGGCGTGAAGGGCATCGCCCAACGCTCCCATGGTGATGCCTGGTTCGACCCGAACCAGCATCGCCTCCGCGTCGACCGACAGCACCGCATCCATGTCCACAAGGTTGAGCTGAACGCCCTCGTCGACAGGGCAGATGATGTCCTGCTCGCTGTGCGACGCGGCCGACGAGACGGCCTTGATCCGGTGCCCCGCTCCGATGGCCCATCGCACCGCACCCAGGACCTCGTCGACGTTGCGCGGCCGGAGGTGACGCGCCGACACGCAGGTGGTGCCCTGATCAAAGTTGGTCAGGGGAGCATTCGCCTCCGCGATACCGTCGGGAAATGGCGCTGGAGGCGCGGGCGTCTCCGGCCCGGTGCCGCTCGGGCACGCCGCCAACGCGACGACGACCGTCGTGAGCACCATCCTCAGACTCTGGAGCGCGTTGAACATCGGGGGCTGACCTGGCTACACTGCGTTCGTCTGCACTGAATGCCACGCGATTCTGTGATGAATAGAAGATGAAATCAACGACGGACACCACCAATGACACCGAGTGCCAGGCCAATGACCCGACCCGTCAGGTCGGGTTTCGAGCGATGGCCGACGGCACCCCGGAAGAGTTCGCGCTGATCGACGCCCTCGAGTTGCGGCGCGCACGCGGGACTGCGGACAGGGTCCTGACGGCACTGCGTGGCATCGCCGAAGATCCGACCGGCTACCGTGTGGACCGGCTGACCCACTCGCTGCAAAGCGCGACCCTCGCCGCCCGCAACGGTGAGGACGAGGACTACGTTGTGTGCGCGCTGCTGCACGACATCGGCGACGACCTCGCGCCGCACAATCACGGCGCCTTTGCGGCCGAGATCGTCAAGCCCTTCGTCACCCGGGAGCTGTGGTGGATGGTGCGCCATCACGGCACGTTCCAGGGCTACTGGTTCTGGCACCATCTGGGGCTGGACCGGCACACCCGCGACAAGCACCGCGACCACCCCTGCTTCGACATGACGGCGCGGTTCTGCGAGCTCTACGACCAGTGCGCGTTCGACGCCGACTACGACACACTGCCCTTGTCGGAGTTCGAGCCCATGGTGCAGCGCGTTTTCGACCGCACGCCATGGTCACTGTGGGAAGGCGAGCGATGACCCGCGCCGTCAGCCATTTGTTCGCGATGCTGGGTCTGGCGTTCGTCCTGGGCAGTTGCCCCGAGACCTCGTCGCCCACCGACACCGTCGGCACCGAGGACGCCTCCGCCGACTCGAGCACCCCCGACGTGCTGGCGGACATCACCTACGGCGTCGCCGGAACCCAGGTGGCCTTCGAACTGCAGGGCGACTTCTGGGACTTCCCGTACCCGAGCGACCTGCGCCTGACCACCGCTGGCGGCCCGGACCTGACGACGTTGCCAGACCCGCTGGAGCTGGACCTGTTCCGCGACCTCGCCGCCTCCGCCACGCAGCGCCAGGGCTACCCGGCGGTGCCCGTAGCTTGGTTCCGCTTCGACGCGCCGATGCCCTTGTGGCAACCCGACGACGTCCACCCTGCGAGCGCCGAGTCGCCGTTCTTGCTGGTGAGCATCTCGCCGGACGCGGACGACCGTGGCCGACTCTACCCGGTCATCGCCAAAACGCTCGAGCCCGACCACCACGTCCCCGACAACGTGATCGCCCTCGCCGCTCGACCCGGGTTCGTGCTGGAGCCCGGCCAACGTTACGCGTTTGTAGTGCGCCGGGCCGCGCAAGACGCCGACGGGCAACCCCTCGGCGTGCCCGAGCGCCTCGACCGGCTGCGGCGCGGAGGCGCCTCGGATGCCGATCCCGACGCCGTTCTGTACGGCCCCCTGTGGCCCGTCCTGGACGAGCTGGGGGTCAGCGATGTCGCGGCCGCCACCGTCTTCACCACCGGCGACGTCGTGGCCGACCTGTTCGACCTGTCCGAGCGCGTCCGTGCCACCTACAGCCGAGACATCGTCGACCTGGCGCTGGACCCCGGTGACGGCGCCACCCACGAGCGATTTTGTGAGCTCCACGGCAGCATCACGCTGCCCCAGTTCCAGGTGGGCACCCCGCCGTTCAATGACCCGACCACGGGCCTGTTTGCGGACGAGACGCCGACGGTGCAGCGCGAAGAGGTCGCTCCGGTGGCCCTGACCATCCCGCGCTCGCCGATGCCTCCCGACGGCTACCCTGTGGTGGTCTACTTCCACGGCTCGGGTGGGCTCTCGACCCAGGTGGTGGACCGTGGTCCGGTGACCGAGCCGGGTGGCGAGCAGGCCGTGGGGCGCGGCCCTGCCCACGTTCTGGCGGCGCACGGCATCGCGACCATGGGCATCGCGATGCCCATCAACCCCGAGCGCGTCCCCGGCGCCAGCGGGCTGACCTACATCACCCCCTCCAACCTGCCCGCCTACCGCGACACCATTCGCCAGGGCGTGCTCGACGCCCGTCTGGGCCTCGACGCGCTCCTTCGCCTGGAGGTCGCGGCAAGCGCACTGCAAAGCTGCGAGACCGTGAGCACACCGGTCATGTTCACCACGCCGATGCTGATGGGGCAGTCCCAGGGCGCCATCTACGCCAACATGGTGGCGGCCCTCGACCGCCGGGTGGGTGCGGTGGTGCCCACCGGGGCGGGCGGTCTTTGGAGCATGCAGGTACTGCTGAACCAGGAGGCCCCCATCGCCCCGCTCGTGGCGCTGCTGCTTCAGACCGAGGCGGAGCTCACGCACCTGCACCCGGCGCTGCACCTCATGCAGACCGCGTGGGAGCCGGTGGAGACGTTGGTGTATATGCCACGACTGTCCCAGAACCCGCTCCCCGACCACCCTGCGAGGCACGTGTATCAGCCGGTCGGCGAGGGCGACACCTTCTACCCGACGCCCGTGTTCGACGCGCTCGCGCTCGCCTTCGGGCATCAGCAGGCGGGCGAGGAGGTCTGGCCCGAGATGCAGCAGGCGCTGGGGCTGGATGGCCTTTCTGGGTTCCTGTCCTACCCGGTGTCCGGCAACCGCATGTCGCGTGACGGCCGCAGCTACACCGGCGTCGTGGTGCAGTACGAGGGTGACGGGATCGCCAACCCGCACCACATCTTCGTGCAGCTGGACGCCGTCAAGCACCAGTACGGCTGCTTCTTCCAGACCTACCTCGAAGGCACAGCGGTTCTGCCTCCGCCCGAGGCCCTCGGGACCCCCTGCAGCGCCGCGCCCTAGCTAGGGCTGCGGCACCAGAACCGCCAGCCAGGGCCCGGCCTTTTTGCCCTTGAACTTCTTCAGTCTCAGCAGCATCGCGAGGGGCTCCTCGCCTTCCACCGTCTGGTAGCGGACCACCCAATCATTGGGTTTGCTGGGAGCAAAGTGACGGGCCCGGTCCCGGGTCCACGCCCCCGACGCGTCGACCTGCGTGGACCACAGCAGCGCCACGTCCTCGAGTTCCACGTCATGTGGGCGCTTACCCTCGTTGGTGGCGCGGACGGTCAGCTCACACCAGGACACGTTGCAGACAGGACGCTCGGCGCTGATGACCAACCGAAACCGCTTCGAGCGGACTGTCGGCTTCAGCTTCGCGACTGCCTTCTTTACCGCGGCCGTCCGAAGTCCGTCCACAGCGGCCAGGTCCGCCGGCCCTACGCCAGGCCAGTCCGCGACCTGCGCGAGCGCCGTGCGTTCGGGCCCGAACCAGCCGTCGAGCTGGTGGAGCTTCTTCTTCCGAATCGCCTTCGCCATGCGCCCAGACGCTGCCTTCACGTAGGCCTTTCGCTTCTCGACGAGAGCAGCCTCGACATCCTCGGGAACCAGGACACACTTGAGGCTGATGTGCGGCGTCTTCCAGCGCTGGGGCGAGGTCGTCCACTCACCCGCCACCGAGCCCAGCGACCGCGTCTTGGTGCCGGTGGCCATACGTCCCAGGAACGGTAGATGGACGCTCGACGGCACCCTGGCGCTGGCCTCGAGCTCGACCTTGGGCGCCGTCGGCATACCGCCCAGGGTCACGCGGAAATGGTCCACCTTCTGGTGGGTCTTGAACAGCTGTTCGGCAAACCTCGCGCTGAGCGTGAAGCTGCGCATGTTCCCGGTGACATTCCGTGTCTGGCAGGCGACATGCTTTGCCGCCGACAACGCCTCCTCCGTCAGCGGCTGGGGTTTGTCGCGGCGTCGCAGCAGCTTGACGAGCGGGTCCTTCCGGCCCAGCGCAGGTGCGTGACTCAGGGCGGGATACTCCACGGCCGGCGCTCTCGCCTCTGCAGGCTTCAAGGGTCCGGCTAACTCCGGCGGCGGGCGCCGACACTCCAGGGTCATCCCATGAGCCTCACCCCGAAACGGCCATTGTCCCTGAAATGTCGCCGAGACGATGCCGAGCGCATCGCGCCCGAAGGCATCGAGGTCCCACACGTCGATCAGGACCTTGGCGCCATGCTTGACGGTCACCCCGTTGACCGCGAACGTCACGACCTCCTGGTCACTGGGAAATCTCTTCCAGAAGTGCCCGTCCACGGGCCCGACGATGACGTCGGCACCCACGTCGGCGACCTCGCCTCCGTCGCGCGTGGAGCCGGTCACGTCCAGGCGGCACACCATCACCCCGTCGTCGAGCTCGCCCTTGCCGGCCTCGGAAGCGGCGACATACATGCGGTTGGCCTCAGCTGCCTCCAGTGGAACAGCCGCGATGCTGGCGTCGCCTTCGGGCCGGGCGTTTAGAAGGAGCTTGTGGTCGCTGGGCCAGTTCACCGCCGCGACGACGTCCGGATGGTCCCACCCCAGAAGGCTACCGGCCTCCCAGAGGGTGCGTTCACGACGCGAGGTGGCACGCTCCTCCGCCTTACCCGACAGGGCGGTGTAGACCACCTCCCAATACAGCTCCGCGAGCTCGGGTCGTACCTTCGGCAACACGTCCTCGGCGCGAATAGGCCGGCAGACCACGGCCAAACGCTCCGACTGCAGCGCCAGCTCGCCGCCCTCGAAGCGCCCCGCGTTGGCCCCGATGTAGTCCCACTCGCGCTCGCCGCCGTTGTCGAGGTCCCAGAGATGGACCTTCACCCGCTCGTCGGGGTTCAGGCTGACGCGCGGTAGAGCGACGTATCCGTTCGTGCCGTTGTTGCCCGCAAACACGGTCTCGCGCCGGTGGTCGCCCAGGAAGAAGCGGGCCACGAGGTCGGGCAGGGTGTCGAATGTACCCTTCGTATGCTCCCACGCCTTGGCGGTCATGTGACAGACCAGCCCAACGTTGTCGTAGCCCCCCTCGGCGACGGGCGCCGCCGCCTCGAACAGGTCCCGAAGCAGCCCCTGATGAAGCGGTGCCAAATGCTTGCTGGCCCAGGCGGGGCGGGCGTCGAGGTGCTTCTGGTAGGCGGGAAGGGCGTTCGTCGTCGGCGGTGACTTTGTGTTCTCGGCCCAGGGGTCGGGCGCTGGCTTCGGTTCGCGCTGCTTTCGCTTGGGGCAGGCCGCGATCGCCACGGTCAGGGCGAGCAGCAGAGCGACGTGGAACGCCCCCCTCACGCAGCGTCCGGCTCATGCGCGCGGAGCAGCAGCGCGGCCACCAGGTAGGCGATAGCGCCGACGCCGGCCACGGCCGAAAACCCGATGAGCATGGCGAGGGCCAGGGACACCGCGCTGGCGACCACCCCGAAGGCGCCGTTGATGGCCCAGAACCAGGCCTTGTTGGTGTCTTGTCCGGCGAAGCACAGCATCCCGGCCGGAAACGCGAAGCCCATGAGGAACCCGGCAGGGGCCATGCTCAGCAGGCATAGTCCGATACGGACCGCCCTCGGGGCCCCGAGGGTCGCGTCGTACAAGGCGCCGACCATGGTGTGGACCAGGAGGACGCCGAGTGGGAGCAGCAAGCTCAGGCTCTTGATGCGGTCCAGCGGGACCCGCGCGGCAGCCATGGAGCCGAGGCCCGCCCCGAGGAGCAACGCCGCGAGCACGATGGCGGTCGCCTCGCTGGGATGCCCGAGATAGAGGATGGACTGCTGGATCCAGGGGATCTCGACCAGCATGAAGGCCAGCCCAATCGCAGCGAAGTAGACGCTGCCGCGCCAGAACCCAGGCGCCCGCGTGAGCTTCCTGGCCAGGACGAACGGGAGGAAGAACAGCACGGCCGCGAGAATGACCAGGGCCAACAGAAATGTCTTGAGCACCGTCACCGACTGCTCGTTGAAGCCCAACTGCTGCAGAATCGCCGGGTCCGGGTCGCCGAGCAGCGAGACCGTCTGGAAGAAGAACGGCCGGTCGTCGGTCGGAGCCGATAGGTCGAAGCCGCGCTCCTGGTACGGACCGATGCCCTTGGCGAGCACCCTCACGACCGGGGCGCCCACGGTGTCCCGTGACGGTGGCCAGAGTCGACGGAAGCCCCGCTTGACGCTGATGGCGTCGAGCTCGGCGACCACCTCGCGGGTGAACGGCTTGCGGGAGACCAGCAGGGTGCCGACGGCGCCCGCGTCCACGAAGCCGATATGCTGGCGGGGGTTCTCCACGCCCAGACTGGCCAGGGCCTCGACCGCCAGGTTGGCGACACGAGCACCCTCAAGCTGGTGGATACCCTTGGTCCATCGGCTGACGCTGACCATGCCCCCGGGCGTCAGGCGCTCCCAGTAGAGTTGGAACGCCTCCAGCGTGTAGAGGAAGTTCTCCGAGAGCGCGTAGGCCCCCGCTGCCGTGGCCGCCCAGCTGTCCACCAAGGACACCTGGATCATGTCGTAGCGGGCGTCGGTCCGGGTCAGGAAGCTGCGCCCCTCGCTGACCACCGGCCGCACCCCAGGTCGGTTGTAGACGTTCCCGGAGAAGTCGCCGAAGGTCTCGCTGACGACCTCGACGATGACCCCGTTGAGCTCCACAGCGTCCACCTCAGTGGCGCCAAACTGGAGCGCCGAGAGGACGTCGCGCCCCCCGCCGGCACCGATGACGCAGGCCTTCTTGGGGGACGCGAGCTGATAGCCCACGCCGGTGACGTCGTAGGCCAGGTGCTCGAGATTGACGACGTCGCCCGTGATGTTCTCGATGGGGGTGCCGGCCGAGCCATCCTGGTCGATCCACATCTGCTTGACCGGCTTGGGGACGTACTTGCTACCCATGCCCCAAGCCCACGGGGAGTTCTTGCCGCGGTTCCAGATGGGGCGCTCGAACACGGTGATGCGTGCAGTCGGCGACCACTGTTCGTGGACGGGCACGTGCCGTGTCTCGCTGTAGGTCTTCGTATAGCTGACCTGGTAGGGCTGGCCCCAGACCGCGGTGCCCAGCAACGCGACGGCGACCACCGCACCGAGCCAGGCGGGCCGGCCACCCGCCAGAAACCAGGCCACCACCGGCAAGAGTGCGCCGAGCGCGAGCAGAATGGGCGCGGGGAACAGTCCCAGGAGTGGGACGGCGACCAGTGCGCCGACCATGGCGCCAAGCAGGTCCGCCCCGTACATGCGCCCAATCGCTCGTCCGCGCGCCTCGATGAGCAGCACGCAAACCGCGGTGCCCAGGGCCAGCATCGGGGCGAGCATGGCGAGGACGACGGCGATGACCCAGACCGTCGACCCAAAGCCGGCGCCTTCGACCCACGGCTTGCCCGAGACGATGAAGAAGACGGCCAGCGGCATCAGAATGGCCGACGCCATCAACGACCGTCGCAGAGTGGTGTCGCGCGGGCGACGGAGCGCGAACCAGACGCCCGGCGCCCCAAGTCCCAACATCGCCACCGACAGGCTAAGGAACGCGAAGTGGTACCAGAGGACGACGCTCAACAGTCGAGTGACCGCCACTTCGAACAGGACGACAGCGCACGCCGTCAGCGCGATGGCGATGTAGCGCTGACGCCCGGGCTCGGCCGGGGTGGCCTCGTCTGGCGTCATCGCATGGTCCTGCGCGTCTGCATCCCGAGCAGCTTGCCATGAAGCCCGCGGCAACGCAGCCCGGAGCCCGGCCCACAGCTTACGTCCTCGATAGGGCTATGGCAGTCTCGGCGGCACCTTGCAGCTCACGTCCCGTCACTATGTCGCCAGGAGCCACCACGTGGTCACTACGCCCCACGGCGACATGGGGACCTTCCATCGGCTGGCGGCCATGAGCCTCCTGCTGGTGGGTGTCGTCGGGTGCGCGACGGCGGCCCCCTCGTTGCCGGAGCGGCACACCCTCGGTGAACGCGACTTCATCCAGCAGCTCGCGCCGGGCGTCTGGCGTCACGTCACCTACCAGGACCTCCCGAGGTGGGGCCCTTTTCCGGCCAACGGTCTCATTGCTCGGACCTCCGACGGGAAGGCTCTGGTGGTCGACGCGACATGGTCGGACGTGCAAGCGAAGCGCGTTCTCCAGTGGAGCGAACGGAACGTTGGCCCGGTCGTCGGCCTCGTCATCACCCATGCACACAACGACCGCGACGGCGGGCGAAAGGTGTTCGAAGCGCATGGTATCCCCAGGGTGTCTCGGGGCGACCTGAAGCCGTTTGGCCTCGAAGGCGAGGTCTTCTTTCCAGGTCACGGCCACGCCCCCGACAACGTTGTCGTGTGGCTTCGCGACGCCAGAGTGCTGTTCGGCGGCTGCATGGTCCGCGCTGCTGGCACCCGAAACCTCGGGAACACTGCCGACGCGGACATTGCGTCCTGGCATCAGGCCGTCAAGGAGCTCCTGCAGCGTTTTCCCAAGGCGACGGTCGTGGTCCCGGGCCACGGTGCTCCAGGGGGGCGGGAGTTGCTGGTACACACCGCTACGCTCAGCCAGCCCGGGCGTTAGTCAGCCGCTGCATCGCGCATCACGGGTCGAATTGGCGTAGACTCCCGCCCGATGAAGGCAGCCATCCTCTCCGGCTACGGAGCCCCCGACAAACTCGTCCTGACTGAGCTCGACCGCCCTGACCCCAAGCCGGGCCAGGTATTGATTCGCGTGCACGCGACGACCGTGACGGCGGGCGATACCGAGATTCGAAGCTCCAACATGCCGTGGCTCTTCAAGCTGCCCATCCGGCTCTGGCTGGGCGTCTTCAAACCGCGTGGCCCACTTCTTCTGGGCATGGAAGTGTCGGGCACTATCGAAGCCCTGGGCGAGGGTGTGGACACCTTCGCCGTCGGGGACGAAGTGTTCGCGGCCACCGATATGGGCATTGGGGCCTACGCCGATTATGTATGTGTGTCGGCCAGCGGCATCATCGTCAAAAAGCCCCAGAATGTGTCGTTCGAGGCCGCCGCGCCGGTCCCCATCGGAGGACTCGCCGCGCTGGGCTACCTGAGGAAGGGAGGGCTCCAGACCGCCAAGACGGTATTGATCCGCGGCGCGTCGGGCAGCATCGGCACCTTCGCGGTGCAGCTCGCCAAGCATGCCGGGGCACATGTGACCGGCGTGTGCGGGCCCCAGGGCGTGGAGCGGGTGCGGGCGCTCGGCGCCGATGAGGTCATCGACTACACGGAGACCGACTTTCAGAGCGACGGCGCCACCTACGACCTTATCCTGGATGTGGTCGGCAAGATGCCCATCTCGCGCTGCCTGAAGTCCGTGAAGAAACGCGGTTCCTACGTGCGCGGAACGATCCCGGGCCTCTGGGAGCTGATGGTCGCGCTCTGGGTGAAACTGACGAGTAGCAAGCGCGTGGTCATGGGTGATGCAGGCGACTCGGTGGAGGGTCTGCGCGAGCTCGCCGGTCTGCTCGAGGAAGAGCAGCTCGAGCCCGTCATCGACCGCACCTATCCGCTCGAAGAGATAGCAGAGGCCCACCGCTACGTGGACACGGGGCACAAGCAGGGAAACGTGGTGATCTGCGTCTGAGCGTCAGCCCAGGCCGCAGTGGATAGTCACGCGGTCGAACCTGCGCGCGGCCAGGTCGCCGTCAGAGATGACGAAGTACACGTCGTCATCATCGCCCCAGTGGAAGCCCGCTCCGTTCCGAGCGCTGACCCGGAGAAGGAGGCTTTGCCCCACCTTGCAGGCGCCTATCCAATCACCGCGCGGAATGTGGCCAAGCAACCAGTCCTGACTCGGGGCCCCGTCGCGGCTCTCCTCGCGTGCCCGTTGATAGTCCTCGCGTTCTTCGAACTCCACCGGCAGGAACGGTGATGGAGCGCCTGGCAGGCTGGAGAACGGCTCGAACTGGATCGGCGCCACCCGGTCGGAGTGGCTCGGCAGAAAAGCTTCATCAGGCAGCTCGTCGACCTCCGGACAGACTCGCTGGGCAAGGGAATCCGCGGTGATGTCGCGATAGACGGCTGCGGCGACCGAGGCCCGAGTGGCAGCCGCTTCGTCGGCGGCAAGCCCGTGGACGCGCTCGTCCATGAAGACCGTGCTGGAGAACTCGTGAAACCGGCTGGCAAAGAACCAGAGATAGCCCGACGGCGGCAGTGCGCTCTCGCCGGCCTCCGCACGGACCGAGGCCAGGTCGATCTGGGCGATGAACATCATGGGCACCCCTGACTCGACCGGCCAGTCCAGGTCCGACGGAAGCTCGGGCAAGCCCCCCAGCCGCGATGCCCCAACGGGCTGTGCTCGAGAGGACGACCTCGTTGGCTGGACCAAGGCGACGGCCTTTCGGCCAAGCGCATCAAGTCGACGTTTCGCGTCCATCCGTGACCTCTTCCGTATGAGGTTGGAGCATCCGGCATGCCACAGGCTCGTGCGTGCGGCCAGCCGACTGCGCTCGACGGGTGCAGCGAACGTCGGGTTCGTGCAAGACTCGACGGTCCCCATTCACACCGACGTCGAAGCGCGATGACCGCACTGAGGATCGCGTCGCGTCGGAAGGGAGAGAGTATCAGCTTCCCGCGCCACAAAGCCCTTATGGACGCTCTCGCCGCATGGCCGCTGGGTCCTGCGCCATGCCTCGTGTACGCCGACTGGTTGGAGCAGCATGGTGAGATGGAGGCCGCTCTGGCCTATCGCATCCTGGGCGGGGAACACCGCGGCACCAGCCGGGGACAACGCATTGAGGTGGCGGTGGCGGCGACGACGCTCACGGTGGCGCTCAGGGTGGCAAGCAGTTCGCCATTGTCCGAGCCCGGGGAACTTCTGGGGCCTCATGCGATTGGGTCGGACAGCCTCCCCGAGCAGTGCCTGGTGTGGCTGAACGGGTGGTGGTTGCATAAGCAACAATCGAAGCCCTTTGCCTGGCCCCTGCCCCCCTACGAGCGGCACCCCATGTTCGATGGCAACCTGCAGCATGCGGCGCGGGGGTTGTTTCAGGCGGTGCGCCGCTGGGCCGGCGCAAGCACCCAAGCACGTGAGCTCATGCTGCTGGAGCGGCTCCGCGCGGGCCTCGGTGGCGACGATGCTGCGCTGGCGTCCTCGATCGCCATGGCTCGCGAGCTGGGCGCGGACCTCGGCTTTCATCCGCTCTTCGACGCTCTGGCCGCCTCGGGCGTCATCGGGCAGCAGCTGGCGTCGCCTGACACCGGTCTCGCGGAGACCTACGGGAGAAAGGAGGCGTCCCTGGAGGAGGATGCCGACGTGACCAACCTGGAGCGGGAACCGCAGGCGTTTCGGCTGCCCACGCCCGACGCGAAAGCACCGGGGTGGGTCTGGCTCGGCGAGCACAGCCCGGTAGAAGCGTTCCTGGGGTTTTGCCTTGCTCAGCCCAAACGGCGTGCCCACACCAACGCGTTCGGCCGGACGCCAACCCCACGCTGGCAGCCGGTGGGGCACATCCAGGTGGTGAGCGAGCTTCTGTTGGCCTTCGGAAACACCCGCTCACTTGGGGATGACGCGCGCTGGGGCAGCGTGGGGGAGCTGCTGTGGGAGCTGGGCCCCTTCCGCAGCGCCGCACGGCGGGACCACACGCCGCTCATCGCGGCAGAGTTCACCTGCGGATTCCTGTTCCTGCCCTGGGAGTCCATGGACTACGACAAGCTATGAGCAGACCACGGCAGCATCAGAGCCAGAGCCGTCGATGACCACGTTTCAGCACGCAAACGCTATTGAGACCTTCTGGGATTGGGTCACCAAGCACATCTCCCGCCTGGGCGCTCTGTCTGTCCCGGAGCTGGTGGATGCGCTATACGAGCAACTCCAGGAGGTCGACGAGTACCTGGGACTTCTGGTCGGAGTTGACGGCGACACGACGGAGGTCGTGTTCACCGCCTACGGCGACACAGAGCGTATGCCATTGGTCAAAGAGCTCGTCGCCCAGGCACCTTCGCTGGACTGGAAGCTGGTGGCGTTCATGCCCCCCGCCGATGGGCCTTTCCGCCACAGCGACGGCGAGAACTCGCTCCATACCAGCTCGCTCCGGTTCGACAGCCTCCGCTCCGCTAGCAACCCGAACAGCATCGGAATTCGCCTCTTCGTGCCGGGCTGGGTCCTTCAATCGCCCCATCGGGAAGACACACTCTGGCGACTGGTGACCGCCATCGCTGGAGAAGAGCTCGCAGCGCTCATCAATTACCTGGACGCCGGGCCAGAGGCCGACTCGAACGACGACCATATACCCGTCGCGGATCTGGGTGCCTACATCGCCTGGGCCAGGAAGAATAATACCCAACAAGGCGAAGTCCCTTGAGCGACCTGAACACCAGCATCGAGTGCCCCCGCCATGGGTCTGGCACGCTCACCTATGTCTGCAACCACCTCCGCGGAGGCGTCGCCTGCGGCTATTGCCCATCCGATTCGGACCCCGACGACCCTTACCCCGACGCCTGGTGCGGCCGCTGCGAAGAGGTACGCATCGAAGAAGGCGGCGCATGGAACGACACCTCTGAGGCGTTCGCCGAGATTCAGCTGCTGTGCTCGCAGTGCTACGACGAGACAAAGGCGCGCAACAGCCTACTCCCTGCCGGAGTCCCCGACGGGGTTGGTCAGCTCAGACGAATTCAGGCCGCCAACCTCCTGGAGGCGGCGACGCAGTCGACCGAGCGCAAGCAGGAGGCCTTCGACGCAGCAACCGGCTTCCTCAGCGCGGATAAGTGGTTCTACGAACCCGAGACGTCCGAACTCCGGTTCGATTGGGCCAACCGCCCCTCCAGGACATTTCGAGCGTCCGTCGTTGGCTCGTTCTCAACGCGCACCCACACCTGGATGTGGTCGTGGTTCAACGAGGGGGTCTCGGAGGTCATGCAGGGCGACGTCTGGCAACTGCGTCAGTTCGGCGTGTGCCGCGGGCTGGAGCGCGTGGCCGAGCCCCACTGGGACGCCACCGAGCTGGACGGCTGGGAGATGACCTCGCTGGCCGCCCATATCCTCGGCGCCGACGCGGTCTATCGCGCCCCCATGGACCACCAGCTGTGGTTCATGCTGCTCTTCGCCGAATAGGCCCCGAGCAGCAGGACCGCTGGCCGGCTACTTGGCCTGTCCCCACTTGTGCAGCCGGTGGGCCATGTCGCGGATGGCCTCCTCACACTTCATGCGGGCCGAGATCTTGGTCTGGGGGCCGACGGGCTCGTACTTGTTGGGGTCGACGTAGCACATGAACCCATGCTTGCCATCGGCCGACACCGCAAACCGGGAGAAGCCCAGGTCGCGCCCGTCCGCTGGCAGGGTGTACGTCACGTTGACGGCGGTCAGCTTCATGCTGTCCTTGTAGCCACCAGAGTGCTCATCGCCGCGCTTGGCGTTGGCGTTACCCCCAATCACGGCCATCTGGCCGATGACCTCGTCGAGGGTCTTTGCCCGGGTGAACACCAGGTGACCCAGCCGCGACGGACTGTGGGGCCCGGTGCACGACTCCCACCGGTCGATGACGGCCGTGTCCTGGCTTTTGATCTCCGGCTCGATGTGCGTGTAGCTGCACGGCGCGAACGACAGATAGGATCCGTCGTCGAGGAACACGTCCTTGCCGTTGTCGCCGAACACGGTGGCGGTGCCGCATCCGTAGAGTAGAAGCGAGATCAGAGACAGAGTCATCAGGCGTTGCATGTCATCCCCTTTGTTGGCCGGCAGCTTACTGGGGACGCGGCGCGGGTCAACCCTGGCAGTCCCGGCCAGGACCGATGTGCGAGACCATCGCAACGTGAGGGAAGCGTGAGCAAACGAACGCCTGAAGCCGCTCGAGTCCGAGCCATCGAACTCCTGGAGCAGGCCCGGCAAACGCTGCGGGACAAAGCTCTGCCTGAGACGCTCACCCACCTCCTGGCGGCCTGGCGCGACCACCGCGCCGCGGAGATCGCAGAGGTCATCGAGCACGTCGGCGCGTTGTGCCGGCCGGAGCCCATCCTGGTGAAGAGCAACCAGAGCCAGCAGGCCGCCTGGCTCGCCCGAGCTTCAGCGCAGGCGCCGGAAGACTGTGAGCTGCTCCTCGGCAGCCTGGAGCAGAACAAGGCGCACGCCCTGGGCCGATTGGTCGCACTCGCCGAATGGGCGCCCGACCCGCGTGTGGCGCGGTTTCTCTGCAACCTGCTGGCCACCAAACGCCTCGCCGCCAACTCGGGGCGAGGCTACCTGTTGCAGGGTGCGCCCATTCTGAAGCGCGTCGGAGACCCGAGAAGCGCCGCTTGGATGAGGGCCATCTCGGAACGGCAGGCGCGCAAGGCTCCGCGCGAGGTCCTGGCGGACGTCATGGACCGGCTCCCCGTCGCACCCGCCCCCGACGACGCCATTTCCGAGCTCTGCAAGGCGCTGCTGGGCGCGGCGGAGACCTACCGCCCCCCGACGCCCGAGGGTGATCCCGAGCAGGGGGAGGAGCTGCTCGACGCGGTCTACGACGATCCCGACGACATTGGGCGGCTGCTCGTGTACGCCGATTGGCTGCTTCAGCGGGGCGACCCCCGGGGCGAGTTCATCGCGCTCCAATGCCGGTCGGCGGAACCCGGCGCCAAGCGGACGTCCCGCGAGCGGGCCCTGGAGAAGACCCATGGCCGCGACTGGGTCCCGCGAGGCGCGGCCGTCTTGAAGCGGGGCACGGTGTTCCAACGGGGCTTCGTGACCGAGATGGCCATAAAGAACCCGCCCCGCCACGGCGTCCCGTCGTCCTGGTCCACGCTGCGAGGTCTGGATGTCTGGGCCGCATACGGAACCATCGCCAACATGCTCGACGCCTTCCCGCTGCGCCACCTGCGGGCGCTCCGGGGACTGTCGCAGCACGACCTCGTGGTGCTCGTCAACGCGCAGCCGGAGCTGCAGATCGAGGAGATCACAGGCTTCAACAACGGCAACCTCCACCACGTGATGCAACTGCTGGAACAGTGGACACCATGGACGGCCCTGCGACACCTGGGTCTCCAGCACCTGCAAGGAATCCCTGGTCACGCCAGGCTCCGCCGGCTCCTCGAGAGCAAGTCGATGGAGCGTGTCGAGACGCTCACCTTTCCGATCGGCGAGTTCGACGAGTTGTCCGTGTTTCATGCCACGCTCGCCGAGTCGGCGCCGCCCAGACTGCTCCGCCTCACCCTGATGCGCGGTCGGTACGTCGAGCCCGGCTACGCCAAGGGAGCCGTCGTCACGTTCGCCCGCGGACCGGAGGGGACGTTCTCCCGTGCAGAGGTGCGGGTGGACCACAAGGTCTGGACGAACCCCGCCGAGGATGCCACCGCAGCCGTCGAGCAGCTGCCACCAGAAGCCATCCGCCATCTGGAAGTCGCCATGGGCAAGCGCTACTGGAAGCAGACACTCGCCGTCGCCCATCTGGAGCGCCTGGCGCGGGAGCGCTTCGCCGCCGAACTCGTCGCGACCAAGCTATAGACTGGCCAGGGTTTCAGAGACCGACACACGCCCGCGCATTACTTCTCCGGTTGCCCCGCGAAGTCAGTATATTCGTCGCCGCCCGGGGCCTCGGAGATAGGTATTGAAGTCTGCAAGCAATCGTCCTTGCCGCCTGACCTTTGTCAGCGTGGTGTTGTTCTTCAATATCGCCGGATGCCCTGCTCAGCCTGAGACCGGCTCACCCGACGCTTCCCCGATCGACGGGCAAACCACGCAAGACTCGGTCACGGCGGACACGGCGGCCCCGGATGTGGCGGATGTGGCGGATGTGGCGGATGTGGCGGATGTGGCGGCGGATACGCCAGACACGACCACCGCCGATGCCGAGCCTGATGCAGTTGTCACACCGGACGTCGCGGCGCCGGACGCGGACATTGCCGCGCCAGATACACTCGAGCCGGACGGCGTGGCCCCCGATGTCACTCAGCCGGACGGCGTGACCTCCGATGCCACTCAGCCAGACAGCATGGGGTCTGATACCGCTGCGCCTGACGCGCCTCCGTCGGACACCCTTGGCCCGGACGCTGAGCCGGCCTGCGCCAGTGATGCCGAGTGCTCCGATGACAACCCATGCACGGACGACACCTGCGACCCCGCGTCCGGCTGCGTCAACACGCCCAACACCGCCACCTGCGACGACGGAGATGCGTGCACGGACCAGGACCAGTGCGCCGACGGTACCTGTCAGCCGGGCACCGCGCTCGACTGTGACGACGGCAACCCCTGCACCGACGACACCTGCGCGCCCGAGACCGGTTGCGTCAACGCCGCCAACACCGCCCCCTGCGACGATGGCGATGCCTGCACGCTGCAGGACCAGTGCGCCGATAGCACCTGCCAAGCGGGCGCTCAGCTGAACTGCGACGATGGCAATCCCTGCACCGATGACACCTGCGCGGACGGCGTGTGCTCCTCGGGCCCGGCCCAGGTGGAGGTGTGCATCACCAGCGGCGCGACCACCGAGTGCACCAACGTCGAAGCGGGCAGCGTGGAAGCGTGCGTCACGATCGACGGCGCCCCTGTGTGCACCACGGACGTGCCGACCATCGGCTGCGGAGACGGCCCCAATTGCACCTTCGGAAGCTGCCTGGGCGCGACCTGCGACGCCCAGCCCATCGTGTGCGACGACGGCAACCCCTGCACCCAGAACCTGTGCGACCCCACCGAGCCCGGTGGCTGCGCCTTCCCGCTGGGCGCCTGCGACGACAACAACCCGTGCACCGAGAACACCTGCCCCGACGGTGACGTCTGCGTCTTCGTAGAAGCCTGCACCGGCACCTGTCCGCTCGACACGAGCTTCACGGACTGCGCTCCCTCGGTCACGCTGGACGTCCTGCTGGCCCCCGACCAATCCCTCGATATCCTCGCTCAGCAGGCCCTCTTCACGTGCGCGAGCCCCGACGCTCCGGCGACGCTGTCGAGCCACGTCGACTGGCTGCTGAACGGGATGTCCGTGCCGGCCGCCATGGCCATCGGCGAACCGGGCACCGCCGTCTTCCAGACCACGCTGGCAGACCTCTACACCGCCGCCGGTGGGGTCCCGCAGAAGAACGATGTGGTCAGCTGCCGCATCCGGGCCGGTGAGGACCTCGATTGGTCCAACTGGGGGGCACCCTCCGCCGACCTCACCATCGCGGGCACTGTGCCGGTCATCGAGACGGTCAACCTCAGTGTCGTGGCCCCCGATTTCAGCTGCAGCGCCGAGGTCAGCGACGCCGACGGCGACACGCCGCAGGTCGAGACCCGCTGGTTCGAGTACGACGCCGACGGCTCGTGTCCCACCGGACCGGAGCAGTACACTGTCTGGTCGCTCTACTACGACGGCGACGAGGTCGGCTTCAGCAACGCCGCTGCCACCCACACCAGCGTAGGGGACGTGTCCATGGGCTTTGAGGGCCTGCGCCTGGGCACCGCCCCCAACGCCGGCTCGAGCGCCGCCTGGTACGCCGCGCCACAGCCTGCTGCGCTCGGGTTCCAGGCGCGCTTCGATGTGGCATTTGACGACGATGGACCAGCCGGCGACGGCGTGGCCTTTGTGCTGCATAGCCAGGGTCCCACGGTGGCAGGAACCGGCGCCGGACTGAGCGACCCCACAGGCTCCCTGGCCATCAGCATCACTTCTGGCGTTACCGGCGCCTGGGTGCGCGCGGTCCTGGCGGGTCAAGAGCTGGCCGCCATCGAACTGGGACCGGAGCGAACCTGGCCCGGTCGCCACGACTTCGAGGTCGCCTACACCGCCACGGCGCTGACCATCGCTCACAATGGCGTACCGCTCCTGACGCTGGACGTTGACCTGCTCGGGGCAGGCGTGACCGATAGCGCAGGGCTCGCCACCGCGGGGTTCACCGGAAGCCCCGGTAATGCTGAGCAGGGCCCGCTGGTCTACATCTGGTCGTTCAGCGGCCGATGCGCGGAGGCCCCCTGCGACGGCCTTCTCTGCATGTCCGACGCGGGCGCCCTGACGCCGCTGGCGGGCGCCGCCACCACGCTCCCGGTGAGCACCCTCGACCTGGGCGACAAGGTCGTTTGCGAAGCGACCGCCAGCGATGGCGACCACGTCGTCTCGGCGTTCTCGGCCCCCATGACGCGCCCGACGACGACCTACCAGCAGGTGGGCACCTTCGGGTACCTGGAATGGCTGACGAACACGAACAGTGGCATCGATCGATACCTCCGATGCTGGCCCAGGGACTACAACTACCCCGCCGCCGAGAACGTCTTCAACGAGTACCCCTTCTGGGGATACGAGGTGCGCTGGCTGGTCGACGGCGTCCCCGTCAAAGCCACGAAGCGGTACCACTCCATCAACATCGAGGACCAGAGCTTCCCCGTCACCGGCGGCGCCGAGGTGACCTGCGAGGTAACACCCTGGAACGGTCAGTTCGTGGGCCCCACCCTGTCGCAAACCACGACGTTCCCGGCGCTCTGCCGGGCCGCTACAGTCAGCCCGTCTCCGGCCGCCACCACGGACAATCTGACGTGTAGCTGCGATGACTTCGAGTCCGGGCCGGCGCAATCCACCGACGTCGAGTGCCAGTTCTTCTCGCAGGCCGGCGCGCTGGTATCCGACGGCTGCAGCCTCCCGGCCACGGCGCTCAACGACGGCATGGCGGTTCGGTGTCGGGCAAAGCCGGTGGGCGCCCACACCATCTTCGGGGCTATGAGCGACTGGGTCGCCGTGGGGCAGAACCAGCCCCCCACCGGCCCCACCGAGGTGACCGTGAGCACCTACAACGCCAATACGATGAGGCCGACAGGGCAGGTCCGATGCAACGTCTCGGGCGGTGGCGACCCGGATGGCTTCGGACCCTTGGCGGGCGTCCGCCGTATCGACTACTTCGTCAACGGGGAGCTCCGCATTGCGGACTGGCCCGGAACGGCGACCGTGGCCGAGATCGCTTACGGCGGGACAGCGCCCGTTCTGAACGTGGCGGAGCTTGTGGCTGGCGCCCCCGCCTGGCCCTCCTCCACCGACGTCATCACCTGCGCAGCCAGCACCTTCGACGGCCTGGCCTGGTCGCCCAAGATCACCAGCAGCAACTCCACCACCATCCCCGCGGCCAACATCGCGGCAACGTCCCTGGACGTGCTGCCCAACACGACGACCGATCCGAACCTCCTGTTTGTGGCTCAGGGGGTGGTCCAAGTGGGTGAGACGTACACCTGCATCGGCTCCATCGCCGATGTCGAGGGCCTCGCAGGCGGCCTGCGCATCACCATCCTAGGCGTGCGCAAGCTCCTCGACGGCAGCGAGCAGATAGGCCCGATCTTCACCGAGGACCACCCACACAGCGGCCTCACCGGGACGTACGTCACCGAATACCTGGTCGCTGACGACCAGCTCACCCGCCTCGGCTGCGGCGTGACCCCCTTGAGGCCCGACACCTCGACCATGGGCCAGGCCCTGACGCTCCCCGCCCAGGGCGGCGGCGGTGTGCTGGTGAACTCGACCCCGGGGTGGCTGGACGCAGCGGTGGTCACGCCAGCGTCCGGCGACGCGTGCCTGCCGCGCACCTGCGACGTCACAGTGGTGGACCCGGACGCTGCCCTTACGTCCCTCACCAAGACTGTAGACGTCAGCTGGTTCGTCGACGGTAACCCCACCGGCACGTCGCAAGCGGACGCCACGCTCGTGGACAGCGTCGGTACCGCGCAGGTGCCGTGGTCCGGGGGCCCACTCCCGATCGGCAGCGCCCTGACCTGCGAGGCCAGCATCGTCGACCAGGGCGTCACGTCGACCTTGACCTCGGCGCCGGGCACCGTCAGCTCGGGCGGTCCCGTGGTGGACGCTGCGACGCTCTCCAACGCGCTGCGCATCGGCGAGCCGCTGAGCTGCACGGCCGGCAACATCGACGCCGGCTGTGCCTCGGGAGACACCGAGATTGTCTTTGCGTGGACCGTCAACGGGGAGGTGGCCGCCGAAACCAGTGCCAACTTCGATACCAGCAGCCTGCAGGCCGGTGATGTCGTCCAATGCGGTGCTTCAGCGATCGTGGGAGACATCTGGGGCGACTGGACCTGGTCGGACGAGCGCACGCTGGAGACCGACGTCTGGGTCATCGAGGGCCACGAGGACCTCGAATATGCCGGCATCTCGGTGGCCATCGCTGGCGACCTGAACGGCGACGGATTCACGGACCTGGTGGTTGGTGCCTCCAACGCCGCCCCCGACGGGGCAGAGAGCGCGGGCAAAGTGTACGTGGTCTATGGGCAGGCAGCGCAGGCCACGACGTCCCTGGCGGACGTGGGCGACAACGGCAACGGCTTCGTCATCCGCGGCGATACCGGCAGCTGGCAGAAGACCCTCAACACCTGCCTGCTCCCGGAGTACGTCAGCTCCTCCTGCGACATCCTCCCCGCTGGCTACACCTCACAGGGCGGCTTCAACTCCCCCATCGGGGACGGGCTTGGCACGCAGGTGGAGCCGATGGGCGACATCACGGGCGACGGCGTCCCCGACCTCCTGGTCTCCGCGCCTTACGCGTTCGCCGGGTCCGGATACCTGGCGGGCCGGACCTACGTGCTCTCCGGCGCCTCGCTGGAGAACGGCTACGTCAGCGCCGTGGCCAGCAACGGCGGCCTGATCATGGACGGGGTCTCGGGCATCAGGGCCAAGCAGTACGGCGACAACATCTTCAGCACGAACAAGGCCTACGAACAGTACGACGGCCACCTGTTCGGGCGGAACCTGGCGCGGGGCGGAGACGTCGACGGCGACGGCATCCCCGACGTGTTCGCCGGCGCGCCCAACGTGGACCGGCCCGAGCAGACCAACGTGGGCATGTCCTACGGCTTCTCCGGCGCGGCCCTGGGCGCCTCCGCCAACGACGCCCAGGCCACTACGGTCGACGACGCCCAGTGGAAGCTGCTGGGCGCTCCCAACTTCGTCCCGGGTCAGCAGACGCAGTTCACCCTCCTCCATGGCGTTGGTGACGTCGATGGCGATGGCCTGGACGACCTGCTGGTCGAAGCCGCGGTAGGCTTCAACACCGCCGTCGTTCTGGTCCCAGGCAGCGCGCTCGTGGCCGCCACGGATACCCTGGACCTGAACGTGCCAGGTGACTTTGGCGGGTATGAAATCGACGCGGGGATCTTTGGCTACATGCCCGCCAGCTGGAACGTCCTGACCTACGTGAGCATCGGCCGCATGGGACTCTTCTCCACCGACGCGGGGGGCGTCGACCTCAACGGTGATGGCCTCGACGACATCGTGGCCATGACCCTGCAAGCCAACGGAACCTCCGAGGCCAGCATCATTGTGGGGCGCAAGAACTGGACCGACATCGACCTGAGCGTTCCGGCTCTGAACGCCCCCGACGACCCGGCGCAGGCCGACTGGGTCATCCAGGGTCAGCCCACCGGTGGCGGCGCCACCACCGCGGGACACGCATTTGGGGTGTGCGACATGGACGGGGATGGCTACGACGAAGTCGCCATCGCCCACTTCCCCAGGACGGGCCCCAACACGTTCCTGGCCAGCGAGGTCTACCTCGCCTGGGGCAAGGCCGACACCACTTCGCTCACCCTCGCAGGTTTGCGCAACGGCAACGGCGGCTTCCTGCTGAAGGGCACGCAGGTCCGCGGAACCACCACGACCATCGAGGGCCAAACCGTCCCGCTCGGTGGCGACGGGTTCGGGACCGAAGTCACCGCCGGTGACGTCGATGGCGACGGCCTCTGTGACCTCGTCGTCGGCGCCCCCTCCAGGGACGAGCAGCCCACCTGCGAACCCCTGACCACCAGCTCCAGCAGCTGTGGCGAGCTGGGCTGGGGCGCGGGTCAGGGCAGCGGCTCGGTCTGCGCGGCGAGCGACAGCGGCTTGGGCGGCTGCTCGGGCTTCGAGAACTGGACCGCGGCCGAGGCCATCTGCGCCAACGCTGGGGCGCGGCTGTGCACCCTCAACGAACTGTTGGCCAATGAGACGGCAGGCACCGGCTGCGGCTACGACGACGATCCGGTGTGGACCCAGACGGCGTGCCGCGAAGGCGGCTACTACTGGCAGGCGGCCGGCAACGTGGACAACGACCACATCGCCAAGACCCAGTGCGTCCGGAAGGCGGCTGGTGCTGTGGTCCGCTGCTGCGCCGACGCGGCGCCTCAGAACGACAAGCAGACCTGCGCATTCCAGGCCATCGACGCGGGCCGTGTGGAGGTCCACTTCGGCGGCGACCGGCAGGGCCTCATCACCTGGCGCGGCGGCGCCGGCGACGACGCCGCCATGGGGACGCCGGGTGTGGACCGCATGGTCGGCGGCCGCGGCGCAGACACCCTCGACGGCCTGGGTGGCGCGGACGTGCTCTACGGCGGCGCTGGCGACGACTGGCTGGGCGTGGCGGACAGCACCTTCCAACGCATCGACGGCGGCGACGGCGAGGACACGCTGGGCGTGGCCGGCGACGTGGCGCTGGACCTGACCGCGGTCCGTGGACGGGTCCGCAACATCGAGGTGGTGCAGCTCCAGGGCGCCAACACGCTGACCCTGGCCGCCGTCGACGTGCTCCGTCTGTCACCGACCACCAATGACCTGGTGGTGCTCGGAGAGGCCGGCGCCACCGTCTCGCTGGCCGACAGCGGCTGGGCCGGTGCGCCCGACGCGACCTGGAACGGCCTGACCATGGGCGTCTTCCAGAAGGGCAACGCGCGTATCCTGGTGCAGCCCGGCGTGACCAGCGAGGTGCCGCCGACCTTCACCAACCTGTCCCTGAGCGTGGTGGAGAACGCGCCGCAGGGGACGGTCGTGAGCGGCTCCATCGATGCCTTCGACGCAGACGGCGAGGTGATATCCATCTCGCTCGTGGCCGGCGAGGCGCCCTTCCTCTCGGTGAGCAGCGGCGGGGTCGTCACGGTGGTGGACCCGGCCGGGCTCGACTTCGAGGCCAACCCGGCGCCGACCTTCCTGGTGGAGGCTTTGGACGATGCGGGACTCACGACGACCGGAACAGTCACGCTGCAGCTCGTCGACCAGAACGAGGCGCCGGGCTTCGGCCCGCCCCCAGCCGGGCTGTCGGTCCCTGAGGGCTCTCCGGTCGACACCGTGGTCGCGGTGGTCCTGGCCACCGACCCGGACGCTGGCGACGGCCTGGTCCACAGCATCACGGGCGGCAACGATGACGACGCCTTCGACATCGAGCCCACGACCGGGATGATCAGGGTGCAGACCCCTGGGGCGCTGGATTTCGAGACCCAGCCCACCCGGACGCTCGACCTTCAGGCCGCAGACAACGATGGGCTCCTGGCCACGGTGCAGATCGCCATCGCGGTCGCCGACGTCACCTCCATCAGCTCGGGCGGAACGTTTGCCTTCCAAGTGACGGACCACACCCTCTTCAACGAAGGCACCCTCCCCTTCTCGGACTTCGAGTTCATGGACTTCGCCCACACGATCTCCATCGACGAGACCATCAACCCGGGCGACGCGGACCTGCCGCCGTTCACCCCCAACCTGGGCCTGGCTGAGCAGCTCGGTCTGCCGACGAACTCCGTCGAGCCGGTGGTGAGCGGCTCCCTGACCGGCCAGCTCACCGCCGAGGGCAGCATCGGCTTCAACAGCGGCGGCCTCAACGCCTTCATCCCCATGGACGTGCAATTCGACGCCCCCGACGAGCTGAGCCTGAACCAGCCCTTCACGATGAGCACCAGCTGGTCGACGACCGACGCCGCCGTGCTGTGGGGTACGGCGCCGAAGTTCTTCGTGGACGTGTCCTTCCTGGCCCAGAACCTGGGCTTCGAGCTCAACTTCAACTTCGGCGGCGACACAAAAACCTGGACCATAGACATGCTGCCCGACATCCCGATGGAGCTTCAGCAGGAGGTCGGTGGCCAGGAGTTCACCGGCGGCAGTCTGCCGGCGTTCGCGCCCCAGCTGATCCCGCAGCTGACGGGTGACAAGCCCAAGAAGAAGGCCCTGGTGAAGTACCTCGACCACATCGGGCTGCTGGACGCCGACATGGAGGCCTTCCTGGATGACGGCACCGTGCCCCAGGCCTACGCGTCCGCGGTGGAGTTCGTGACCGACTGGATCGACGCCCGGACCAACACCCTCATCTCCTCGATGCCGGTCAGCCAGTTGCTGGACGTGCAGCTGGAGCTGACCGACCTCATCGCGCAGGCCTTCGGCTTCCAGCTGTTCATCGACGGTAGCTCGCGCCCCATGGCCGGGGCGTTCCCGGTGGACCTGGGCTTTGGCCGCCTGGACTTCGAGTACCGTGTCTACAAGGGCTACTGGCGGGCGCTGATGGAGCTGGCGGAGTCGTTCATGATCAACGTGGACGGCGTCCAGGTGGACCTGACGCTGGAGTCGGGAGACGTGCTTGAGTTCACCATGCCCGAGAACGGTCAGGTGGACCTGACTCTGCCGTTGGGGGCGGACGCCAATGGCGACGGGCAGGTGACCTGGACCGCCACCCTGAGCGTGGACGCCACGTTGACCCACCGCTACACCCCGTTCGGGAAGCTGGACTGGGGGACCACGCTCCTGGACTTCGATCTCAAGTACTACAACTACGAGTTCGACCTGATCAGCGGCGACATCACCGGCATCGACCTGCTCAAGCAGGTAGGCTGGGGCCCGCTCTACGACGAGGTCTGGAGTCTCCCACTGACCGGGGTGGATGAGGTCATGGTCATCCCCATGGAAGGGTTCACCACCGTACAGATGAACGGAGCCTTCGACCTCGTCGGCCCGTAAGCAAGAGCGTCAAGCTCGTCGCGAACAAGTTGTTGCGATTCCGATGGTGTAGGGTGGGAGGGTGCTCCGACTCGTCCTCATCGCCATCGCCATCGGATGCGCCCTCGTGGCATGCCTCCAATCGCAGGCGAACCCCTGTGAAGGGGGCTTTGTTTGCCCGAACGGATATATCTGCGGTGCCTCCGGGACCTGCGTCGCGGCCGATGCGCCGCCGCAGGGCGCGGTATGTGGAAACGGCGTGGTGGAGCCTCCGGAAGAGTGCGACGAGGGCGATGCCAACAGCGACGCTTCGGGTGCGTCCTGCCTGACGAACTGCCGGGTGCCGCCTCGCTGTGGCGACCGCGTGATCAGCACCGGAGAGCAGTGCGACGATGGCAACCTCAGGAGTGAGGATGGATGCTCCAGCCAGTGCACTGCCGAGGTGCTGACGTGGACGCCGCACACCTCGCTGGAGGTGACGACGGGACCCGGTCCCCTGCAGAACGCCTCGGTCGCGATCAGGCGGAGCGGCCAGGTCTGGATCGCCGGCGGAGGGTCGGGCCCCGCCCGGGGCTCGGTCTGGACCTGGGACCCCATGTACGACGGAGGCGACTCAGGAGCCTTTGGAAGCGGGGAGTGGCGCTCCATCCCCTCGCCGTCGAACGATCCCCAGTACCTCGCCTATCACGAGGCCGAGAATGTGCAGTTGCTGATTACCGTCAAGGGACCGGAGGGGAAAGGTGCCGGAGACATGGAGGTCTGGCAGCTCACCCCCCAGAGCAACAGCTGGACGTCCGTAGGGGAGCCGTACGGCGCCGTCTTGAGGCTCCACGCGGCCGGCACCCGCTGGGATACCGGGCAGGCCTGGGTGTTCGTCACATGGGCCGAGGACGCCTCCGGCAACCCCGACAGCGACCGGCTCCTGATGTGGGACGGAGGCGCTTGGGTCCAAGCGGGCAGCTGGCCAGCTGGGCTTGCAGGGCTTCCCATTGGCGCCGGCTGGAGCATGCATCACAACGCCCTGGTTGCAGTGGACGAGCAAGGCCTGGCCTGGAACCTCGATACGGGGACTCAGGTCGGGCTCGAGGGGCTCCCGGGAGCGCCTTTTCTGTTCGGCCCTGCCGCCGTCGGGGACGGCGTCACGATGTTCGTGTCCGAGGGTGAGGCGCGAGGCCTGTATCGACTGCGCGACACGTGGGAGCTGATCCCGATGCAGGGCTCGCCGGTGCCTGCCCACTGGTTTGGTTTTGCGATGGCCAACGTCACGCCCTTTGTGGACACAGGCAACGAGCCCTCCATAGAGCAGTACGTCGTGTTCGGGGGCCAGGTCGAAGACGATAGGGGCGTCGAGACGCTCGCCCAGCTCTGGTGGTCGCCGGACGGCGCCTCGTGGCGGCTCGGTCACGACGGAGCCCTGCCGGGCGCACGGCGCCAGGCCGGACTGGTATGGGATCGGCAGCGGGCGCGTCTGGTGATGTTTGGAGGTCGCTCTGGCGGGGTGGCGCTCAGCGACATGTGGGAGTTTGCCTATGGAGGCTGGAGGCTTCTGCCCAACGAACAGACACCACCTGCGGTGGACAGACCCGTGCTGGGGTACGACGAGCGAACGGCGGCGGTCATCATGGTGGACGGCGCCGACGGCTCCAGCCGCGACACCTGGGCGCTGTGGGGCTCGGAGTGGGCGACTATCGGGGTGGGCAACGCGCCTCCGGCAGGCGTTACCAGCCTGGTGTTCGACACGCATCTGGACACCGTGGTGGCCATCGGCGCAGGGTCGCCGGCGCATCGCTGGGACGGTGGAGGCTGGTCACCGGTTCCCCTGCCCGGGGCTGGAGCAGGCGCGGACCTAACCGGGGCGCGAGCCGCGCACGACGCCGCGCATGGGGTGACGGTCATCCACGGCCAGTCGACCTGGGTCTGGTCCTCGGAGGCCGAGACCTGGACGCCCATTGGCATCGGCCCCGGTCCGCGGGTCGAGCCGGCGCTGGTCTACCACGAGCATCAGCAGCGGGCGCTGCTTTACGGCGGCCAGGGCCCCGACGGTGAGGTTCGGCACGATCTGTGGGCCTTCGACGCGGCGGCGCTTCAGTGGGAGGAGCTGGCCCAATCCCCCGACAGCCCGTCGCCGATGCAGGGCCCCATGATGGCGTTCGACGACGTCACGCGACGCGTCACGGTGTCTGGCGCTACCATGAAGGAACCCGGAAGCGGTGGCGTGCCGCCGCCCCCCGGACTGTGGACCTTCCAGCACGAGGGGCTGGAGCCGCTGGACGCATGCGACGATGCGGACGGCGATGGCGACGGGTTGGCCCGTTGCGACGATCCCGATTGCAGTTGGCGTACAGCCTGCAGTCCCGACCTCTGCGAAGAGGATGTGGGCAGCTGCGACTACCTCCCCGCGCCCTGCGTGGTCTGTTCGGCGGAAAACGAATGCGGCTACCAGGCCGCCCCAGGCTTCTGCCTGCTTCCCCACGGCGAGTGCTTGAGGAAGGGGCAGCCCTATGGGGCATGTGTGTGTGATCCCGCTGAAGAGTTGGCGCGGGACTGCCTGTGGCGATGAGATGGGGCCCATGCTCGTCAAGCGCCATCCCCCGCTGGCTGACCTCGGGGCGGGTGGGCGTTGCAGGGTCACATCGTTCCCACGCTCGCCGCCCAGCTACCTGGCGGTGCTTTCCCAGGGCACCACGTTGAGTGGCCATTTGGCGCTCCACTTGGCCACCTTCGCCCGGTAGTGCTCTGGTCCAGCAGCGTTGGTGTTCGGCCGCACGGTCATGGCCAGAAGGTCTGTGACGCCGAAGGGCGCGATGAGCTCTGGGCGTCCACCTCGCGTCATGCGGATGGCCACTGCACACGTCGGTGACAGGAATCGCTCCAGGCTCTCCAACGCATGGGTCATGGGCGGGCAGGGGTAGCCAAAATAGGACTCGTACCAGAGGTGGACGCGCGCCTGGTTCGCCACCTCGACCTCGATGCCGGGACACGCCGCGGCCACCTGCGCCTGCCAGAACTGCTCCCTCTCGGCCGACAGGTCGGACTCGAAGTAGAACACGTCGTAATCGCCAATCCCCTGCGAAGGTGGTCGGTCACACAGACCGTTCCACACGGACTGAAAGACCGCCCCCGACGTGACGGCTGCATGTGGCACGCCGAGTTCAGAGACCGAGCGCACCACCATCCGCAACTCGGGGTTGGCCCATGCAAGCTCGAGGACGCGGCTCACGTCCTCTCGACCACTATCTTCCAAACGCGTCACGGCTCTCCGTAACTGGGGCGGCTTGAGGGATCGAAGTGGGGGTGCTGACTGTGGCCCCATGCCCAAAAGAAAAAGCCCCCGATTTCTCGGAGGCTTTGTCTGGAGCGGGAAACGGGGCTCGAACCCGCGACCCTCAGCTTGGGAAGCTGATGCTCTACCAGCTGAGCTATTCCCGCGCGGCAGAGGATCGACGTTGTAATCACCTCGCGATCGCCTGTCAACGGACGCGGCGGCTTTGTGGCTCGCCCGCTAGAGCCGGGGGGCCGACCGGCCGGATGAGGTTCCGCGACTTCTGTGTCATAGTTGAAGGTGATCTCGGAGGGACGCCCCTATGTCGGACGAGAAGGACCCCAAAGCCCCGTCGGAACGCTCACCCAAGCCCAGCGGACGCCACAAGGCGCCGCCACGGCCACGCCCCCGTGCGGGCGCAGGCGGCGGGCTGGCCAACCGCATCCGGTCCACCACCGGACGCAAGCTGACGGGACCGGTAACGCTGGGCGCCAAGAAGCCCGCGCTTCGGAAGCCGCAGCTGTCGAAGCCCCGCATGGACGTGGCCAAGCAGCGTAAGGCGAAGGTCGAGACCAAGCCCAGCGAACCGCCGACGTTTGATCCTCCCGCCAGCCCGGCGCCTCCCCCTCCAACACCTGAGCCACCCGCACCGGTAGTGGCCCAGGCACCGCCGGCGCCCGCGCCGCCCGCGCCGCCCGCGCCGCCCGCGCCCGCAGTCGCCGAGGTACCGCCTGCGCCCCAGCCACCCGCTGCCCCCGAACCCCCTCCGGTCGCGCAGTCTTCCGAGCCCGCTCCCGCACCTCCGCCCCCGGCAGCATCCGCGTCGGCGGCACCCGCTGAGACCGCCGAAGAAGCCCCGCTCCCAGACTTTGCTCAGCCGCCGCCGGCACGCCCCAGAAAGATGACCAACCCACGCGGCCGGGTGGCCTCCCAGCCACCGTCCGTGCTTTCCAGCGTGGGAAGCCCACCGCAGGCCCCGGCCCAGGCGCCGCCACCGACGCCCGGTGAGGACAAGCCCAAGGCCGAGACCGTCAACATCACCAGTGGCGAGGTGTTCCTCGAGCTGGAGGAACGGCGCAAGCGCGCCGAGGCCGAGAAGGCCGAGGCCGAGGCCAAGACCGGAGACGCAGAGGCTGGCGAGGCGCCCGAAGCCGCCCCCCTCCCCGACATGAGCGCCCCGCCGGCCACGCCGGCCTCCCAGGCGCCCATCACCCTCGACCGCTTCCCCGGCGGCCTGGAGGAAGCACTGGCGCCACCGCCCGGCAAGGCCGCATGGCCGTCGGAGCGGCTGGGAGGGCTTGGGACACCGGCCCCGCCCGAACCGGAGCCTGCGCCTGCGCCGATAGCCGCCGCGCCTCCGGCCCCCGAGCCCGCCCCCGAGCCCGTGGCCGTGGTCGCCGCTGCCCCTGCGCCCGAACCCGCGCCGCCTGCACCCGAGCCCGAGCCCGAATCCGTGGCCGCGGCGCCTGCGCCCAGGCCCGCCCCGCGCGCCCCCGAGCCCGCGGTCGAGTTCAAGAGCGTCGAAGACGACGATGACGACTACGTCTTCGAGAACATCGGCAAGAGCAAGATGCCGATGATCATCGTCGCCGTCGTGGTGGTCGCTGCGCTCGCTGGGGTCGGCGTGATGCTGATGTCCGGCGATGACGGCAAGAGCGCCGCTGGCGACACCGTCGCTGCGACCGACGGCAAGAAGGCCGACGACGCCAAGGACAACGGCGACAAGAAGGCCGACCCGGCCAAGAAGCCTGAAGCCAAACCGGAAGAGAAGAAGCCAGCAGCGGCAGCGGCCAAGCCCGTTGAGAAGAAAGCAGACGCGGTCGCCAAGCCAGAGGCGAAGAAACCGGCGGCAGCAGCGGCCAAGCCAGAGGAGAAGAAACCGGCGGCAGCAGCGGCCAAGCCAGAAGAGAAGAAGCCGGCGGCAGCAGCGGCCAAGCCGGAAGACAAGGAGCCGGCAGCGGCAGCGGCCAAGCCGGAGGAGAAGAAGCCGGCAGCGGCCAAGCCGGAACAGAAGAAGCCACCAGTGGCGGCAGCCAAGCCCGTTGAGACGAAGCCCGCAAAGGTCGCCAAGAAGCCGGCGAAGAAGCCCGCAGAGGTCGCCAAAAAGCCGGCGAAGAAACCCTCAAAGAAGCCCGAAGCGAAGGTAGTCACCCTCTCTCTGCCCCCGGGTGAGGACGTCAAGGTCGTGTTTACCGACGTGGAGGACGAAAAGCTCATCGCCGCCCGTACGCTGATGCAGGGCACAAAACTGCCGCAGCAGTTCGCCGCCTGGCTGGGCTCGACGTTCGGCCTCCACGAGAACTGGAAAGAGAGCCCCAAGCCCCTGGAGATCGCGTTCAAGCGCTGCAAGAAGCCGGCGTCGTACCACATCCGCGACGGGGTCACGATTTGCTACGAAGCGGTGAACCGGCTCCACAGCTACCTCGGCAAGTTCTACAAGGACGCCGAGTTCACCGAGGTCTTCCACGGCGCCATGATGTACCTCATCGTCCACGCGACCGCGCACCAGGTCGCCAAGCGATTCGAGTGGGCCAAGAACGGCATGGACGAGACGACCGTCGACAAGGTCGCCCATTACCTGCTCAACAGCCGCATCGCAGCGGGCGACGCCATCGCCAAGGCGGTCGACCAGTCCATCGCCAAGGGCATGATGGGGCTGATGAAGTTCTCCATCAGCGGGGAGAACGTGAAGCTGCACAAGGCGCCCTTCTGGAAGGGACACTACATGACCAACGCCCGCCTCAAGAGCCAGATGTGCCTGTCCTACGCCGCCTCACCCAAAGACTTCCTGGTGGGTCGTCTCCTCATGGACCAGGCCAAAGCGGACAAGTGCGCCAAGCGCTACAGCCGCATCGCGCCCAAGTACGACCGGCTCATCAAGAAGTACCTCAAGAAGTAGAGCCCACCTGAAGCCTGTGGCCGTGTTGTCATTGCGGCGCATCTGATCGACCCTTTGCCGCGATGATTACCCAGGTCTCCATTTCAGGTCTCGGGCCCCACCTCGACTTCACCGCCGAGCTGGACCCGCGTGGCACAAACATCCTCTCGGGCCCCTCGGAGTCCGGGAAGTCGTTCCTCGTCGAAGCCATCGTCTTCTGCCTGTGGGGCAAGTCGGTGCAGGGCAAGTTCCAGCCCGAGGCGATCCACGACGGCGCCGACAAGGCCGAGGTCGAGATCCATCTGGACTCGGGACGCATCCTGCGCCGCAGCATCACCCGCGGTCGCTCGCAGCAACGTCAGATCACGCTGGCCGGCGACACCCAGTCCTACAGCAGCGACAAGAAATTCGCCGAGGCGCTGGGCGAGCTGGCCGAAGACGAGGAGGCCGTTCGCGTCGTCGTGGTGCCCATGGCGTGGAAACCGCTGGTCGCGACGAACGCCCGCAAGTTCCGCGATCTCCTGATGCGGTTGCTCCCCGAAGGCGACGTCGTCGGTGAGGTGCAGCGGTTGGTCACCGAGGCCGGCTTCAGCTGCACCGAGGAAGAGGCGGAGCTGGAGGACAAGGTCGTCAACAAGAAGCGAAGCGCGGCCCGGAAGTCCCGGGACGAAGCCGCGGGGCGGGTCCAATCGGTCGAGGAGCGCATCGCCGCCCTGGAGGCCAGCCTCGGCGAGATGGCGGACAGCTCCGGCGCCGAGGTCGACGAAGCGCTCCTGGCACGGGTCGACGCGTGGTCGGCGTACGAACGCGCTCTGGGCGCCGGTGAGGAGCGCAAGGCCGCGGAGGGCGCTCAACGCGCCTGGGACGAGCGCCGCGCCGAGTTGGGTGACGAGCCGGAGGCCGGGCCGGACATGGCAGCGGTCATCGGCGACTTCAAGACGAAGAAGAAGGTCCTGCACGAGGCCCGTGTGTCGGCCAAGGAGCTCTACGGGCGGCAGCAAGTGGTGGCCGCGAAGCTGGCCGACTACGGCGACGACCACGATCCGTCGACCTGCCCGACGTGCCATCGCCCCGGTTGGGAGGAGGGCACCAAGGCCCACCAGGAGCTGGTCGAACAGAACAAACGGCTCCTGGCCGAGCTCGATGTCGCCAAGACCGAGGGGCTCAAGCTCCGCGGCGCCTTCGAAGAAGCCGACGCGGCCGTTGAGGCGGCACGCGAGAAGAAGGGCAAACACGACCAGTGGAAGGCGTCGCTGAACGCCCTGGGCCCGCGCCCGGAGCTGCCGGACCTGCCGGACGACGCCCCCGAACCACCCGCCAGCGAACGCCCGACGCCCGAGGAGTTCGCCGCCGCTCGCGAGGGCGCTGCGGCTGCCGGCGCGCGCAAGCAGCGCCAGGACGACCTGGAGGCCGCCGCCGCCAAGCTCGAGGAGGACCAGCAGCTGTTCGAGCAGCGCAACCAGGAGGCCGAGCGCCTCAACGCCCTGATCGAGGCGGTCCGGGTGGCTCCCTCGACGGTGGCTGCCGAGATGGCCCTGGCTTTGGGCGACCTCGGACCGGTGAGCCTGCGGTTCGGCGAGAACCCGGCCATCGAAGTGCTCATCGACGGCCGACCCTGGTGGCTCGCCAGCCGCGGTCGGCAGGTGGTCGCCGACGGCTACCTCCGTGGCGCCATCCGTCAGGTGATGGAGATGGACCACCTGCCCATCTGTCTCGACAACGTCCAGGACGTGGGCGGTCAGCCGCTGCCCCATCTGGAGCCCCCGCTCATTCTGCTGCGCACCGACGAGGGGCCCGACCTCAAGGTGAAGCGGAAGTAGTGGCCCAGGACGACGCCGGTGGATTGGGCCCCCGACTCGCGGCCTGGGACGGCTCCGAGGAGCAGGCCGAGGCGCTGCGCGCAGCGGTCTACGAGGCCTCGCCCATTCGGCTCCAGGGCAAGCCCAAGCCAGGCGACCGCGCGCTGGCGAAAGTCGGCGACCTCTACGCCAACGAACGGAAGTCGCCCGACAAGCTGGGCCGCTGGCTGACCAACCCGAAGAACGCGTCCGAGCTCCCCTACGTCGCGCCGCTCATCGGCGACCGGGCGATGGGGACCTGGCCCTTCCAGGACCCGATGGACATCCCGGAGGCCGAGGCGCGGCTGTGGCTGTCGGTCCTGGCCAGCACCCATGTCGTGGTCGACGACGCCGTGCGGCGGTTCCTGCGGGTCATGCTGCAGGTGAGGCGGCGCGAGACGTGGACCATGGCCGCCGAGGCGTTTGCGGTCACGGCGTTGCGGGACGAACCCCTACGCGAGCAGCTGGGAGCCCTGTGGCGGGCGTGCTGGCCCAAGGGCCTACCCAAGAAATGGCCCACCAAGCACGGCGGCGGTCTCAGCGCTCAGGTCGCAGCCGGAGGCCGAGAGCGGGCCCACCTGCCGCGCCATACCCTCGTGTTGGCCTGCGCGTGGCTGGCGGCGGGCGGTGACCCGGAGCTGGTGCCGACGCTCAGCGCCGAGCGCCTCGTGGGCATGAAGCTGCCGGGCCACGACGCCGACCGCTCGGTCGTCGTCCGAGGGTTCGACGTGCTGCTAGACGGCCCCGCCGAGATGCGCGCCGCAGTCGTCGCTGGCCTGCCCAAGCGGGTCAAGGAGCTGGGCGGCGACGTCATGACCGAGGAGACGTTCCGCGACGTCCTCGAGCACATGCGGGCCGACGTCGAGGCCGAAGCGACGCTGGCGACGGCCATCCGCAAGCAGCTCATCAAGGCGCGCTGGAAGCCGGGACGGCTCGACGCGCTCTGGTCCTGGCTAGACACCGCGGGATGGTTCCGGGAGCGAGGCGACGAGGAAGCCGTGGCAGCCATGACCGCCGACGCCGGCGGCGCCGCGCTGGCCCTTGAGCTACGGCTGGGAACGGCGCCGGCTCCGGACATCGACGGCCTCAGTGAGCGGCTACGCTTGCTGCTGGACGAGGACCGGCTCCTGGTCATGGGTCAGGGGCAGCGGGCGACCCTGTTGGCAGAGACGCGAGCCATTCTCGCGATGGAGGCGTTCGCCCACGTCAACTGGCCCGCCGTGGTGCGGCTCAGTGGGGGCTCGTCCCACCCACCTATGGACGGGGCCATCGGAGAAGTGGGACAGGCCAGTCTGGGCGTCATCCTGTCCCACCAGAAGGTGACGTCGCGGACCATGATGCGCGGCACGGAGCTGTCCCGTGACGCCGTGCTGCGCATCGCCGACATCAACGACGGCTTCGTGGCGACACAGGTCGCGGTTCATGGCGAGCGGCTGCTGCGCCAGATCGCAGCCGACACCGCGCAGAGCCAGGAGGGCACCGCGGCGAGCGAGGAGCAGGTCCGCTTCCTGTGGCAGCTTCTGGCCCGCAACCCGCCGGCGCGGACGTTCGAGGAGCTCGACCTTGTCCTGCGCCGGGACTTCGTCTTTGGCCTCGAGGGCGAAGGCGAGGATGTTGGCTACTCGTCGGGACCGCTCCACAGCGTGGTGAAGTCCATCAGCAAGCTGGACGACCTGCGCGATGCGGGCGGCTCGCTGGCCGAGACCGCGGACGCCTTCGCGGTGCTGGTGCGCGACACCCAGGAGCTGCTGGCAGAGGTCGGCGACGACATGCCGCCCCTGGTACAGCTGGCCGAAGACCTGGAGAACGCGGCGGACCATGCAGACGCCGTCTTCGAGGCGGACTGGTGGACGCGTCTCGAGAAGGTCGCGCTGGGCACCAAGGGCGTAGGCGGCCTGGTCGACTGGGCGTTCTGGCTGCAGCGGCCCAGCGAGCGCAAGGACACACTGAAGGCGCGCCGACTGGGCGTGGAGAAGGCGCTGCGACGCCTTCACAGTGCCCTCGACGTGGTGCGCGAGGCGCGCCCCTCGGTGACCGTCGAGCAATACGACGAGGTGGTCGCCGCGACCGCCTCCATCGCGCCGGCGCTGGGCCCGCTGGGCTGGCCCGAGCAGCGCATCGTCGACGGGCTCATGGCGGCCCTGGAGGCCGGCTGCCTCGATGCCCTGGACGAAGGCCGAAAGAGCCGTGCCGTCGTCGAGGCGACCCGGAGCATGCTGGAGCGCGAGGACGAGCCCGGACTCATCGAGCTGACCGGCGACAGCGAGCGGCTACAACTGCTCCCCGTCGGGCTTCTCCGCGACCTCCACGAGTTCTTCCTCAAGCACCTGCTGTTCAAGGAAGCGCGGCTACTTCGTGCAGCCGTCGCCGAGCGCGTCCCCCTGCCCTCCCCGATGTCCTGGATGATGCCGCTGTACGGCGCCGTCGCGGGCGGGACATTTCTGGTGCTGGACGTCGGTGACGCCTGGCTCGACCTGGTCAAGGACAAGGCCTGGTGGCGCTACGGCTCGACCATCGCAGTGACGTTCGTGGCCTCGTTCTGGCTGCTCCTGGGCAGCTCGGGCACGGTCTCGACGGGCTCCCGGCTCGGCCGCTTCCTGCGGCACTGCATCCGGGTGTTTCCGCCGTTCATCATCGCTCTGAGCGTCTCGGTGGCGGTGTCGGCCATCGCGATGGCGACGCTCGGTCGCTTCGACCAGCCCGACTCGGCCCTGTTGCTGTTGATGTGGAGCGCACTGTCGCTGTTCCTCGGCGTGTTCGTGGGGCTCATCGTACAGGGCCAGGGCGTCACGCGGAGACACACCGACAGCTCCTGAGCCCCACGCATCCGGAGTTTATAGCCACCCCGTGAAGCAGGCGCGCGCGCCGTTGTCGTCGCAGGCGTGGAACGCGGCGTCGTAGCAGGTGATCATGGCCGTCCGCTCAGTGGCGCTCTTGGTGCCGCAGCTGGTGGTGCAGGCGGCGACCTCGGAGGGGGTCAGCGCCGGCAGGTCGCCACCGCAGGTGAAAAACCCTGCGTCGCTGCAGGCGTCCTGGCACTCGAAATCGGTGATCGGGTTCGACGGTCCTCCCGAAGCGGTCTCGTTGGGGGCGCACTGCGCCATGGTCTCGCAGCTGTTCCCCGCGTTGACGCAGTCGGCGAACATCGTGGCCAGGGTCTTGTCGCTGCTGCACGCGGCCTTGCAGCTGGCGAACTGGACGTTGGTGATGGAGCCGCAGCCGAGGAGATCTTCGCACGCGGTATGGCAGGCCAGCACTTCGGGGTCGGTGGTGTAGGTGACCGTCGGAACCTCGACATTCGAGGTGTTCATGCAGACACCGGGGGAGCCGCTGCTGAGGTCGCAGACCTGGTTGTCGGCGCAGTTGACGTCCGACAGACAGCCGTTGCTGCACTGGCCGAAGTCCGGCTCCGAGCAGTACTGGCCGGGCTGGCAGGTCTGTCCATTGAAGGCCATATCCCCGCAGTCGGTGAAGCCGCGGGCGGCTGACGCGGCGGCATCGCCGGATTCGGCGCAGCCAGAGATGGCGACGAGGGCGGACAGGGACAAGCCGATGATACGAGTGTGGGTCGGGGTCATGATGATGCTCCTCTCCTGCTGACGCAGACGCGCCCAGCGGTGGTGGGTGGGTTCCTCTCGGCGGCCCGTTCTCCGGCGCCGCTCGGGGCAAACCTAGGGAAGCGCTGGCAGCCGACCATTACCCGTCCGGTAGGGGCCCTGGCTTCGTTCAATGATTCTGCGATACTCAGGGCCCATGACCGGTGAGGTAAGGAGGAGCCCCCCATGCCCCTGAGCAATGTCGGCCGCATCATCCGCTACTGGCGCAAGAAGCGCGGCATGAGCCAGGAAGAGCTGGCGCGGGTCTCTGGCGTGTCGGCCCGACACATCAGCTTCATGGAGACCGGTCGCGCCGAGCCCGGCCGGGACGTACTCGACTGGGTCGCCCAGGCCTTGGAGCTGCACGACACCGAGAAGACGGCGCTGATGGAGGCCGCCGGCTACATGAGCTCACACGTGCCGGTGGACATGGAGACCGCCGCCGCCATCGGCGCGATGGCGGCCGTCGAGCTCATCGCCAGCCAGGCCCTGCCCCTGCCCTGCCTGGTCCACGACCACATGGGCAACGTGCTGCTGACCAACAGGACCTTCGACGCCATCATCTCGTCCCTGGTGGACGACACCTGGGTCAGCGCCCCGAGCAACGGCCACGAGCTCCTGTTCACGGCGCTCAAGCCGCACATCCAGAACTGGGGCGAAGTCGCACGCACCTTCCGCCAGCGCGTCGTCAGCGAGAGCCTGCGAGGCACCGAGCAGGACGAAGCCATGGACGCCCTGACCCACAACCTCGACGCGGCCATCGGCGACGCGACGCTGGAACGCCTTGCGCTGCCGCTGCCGCTCATGCCCGTCGTGTTGAAGCTCGAGGGTCAGAAGCTGAAGTTTCAGGCAGTCACCATGACGCTGGGTGTGCCTCAGCATATTCACCTTCGCCCGTTCCGTATCGAAACGTTCTACGCCACCGATCCCGCCACCCGCGAGGTCCTCGAGCGCATCAACGCCTCAGGCGGCCCGGCCACGCAGCGGAGACGCTAAGCCCTCAGACCGGCGCTTCCGCCCGCCAGGCTTCCAGGTCCGCAGCGATCTGGCCAAGAACGTGGCCCGTCTCGTCGCTGGGCTCCAGGGCCAGTCCCCGCTCGAGGCACTCCTGAACGCCAGCGAGGTCCAGCGCCTCGAGAGCGTCCCGAGCCGCCTGCGCCCAGGCGATGGCGGCATCTTCCGACTGCCCCGCCCGCCCGAGATGGTAGGCCAGCTCCCGCGCGGACGGGCGCCGGTGGTTCTTCAGCCAGTCCGCCGCCAGCCGATGGCCCAGTGCACGGTCACCGGGCGTCAGCGTCGCGTAAACCGCGTCCCGCACCAGGTCATGATGAAACGTCAGTGGCGTGGTTTCTGGCCCCCCACTGCGCAGCACCCCCGCCTCGCCAAGCTCCTCCAGAGTCGAAACGAACGCGTCAGCGTCTCTCTCGGTTCCCAGCAGGGAGGCCACCCCATGGGGATCGCAGCGGGTGCCGAACACGGAGGCCGCACGCAGCACCCGACGGGCACGCGGCGGCAGTCGGTTCAGGCGGGCCTGCACGTAGCCCACCACCGTGGTGGAGACCACCGGGAGCCCCTGCCCGTCGCTGGCCTGCGCCCGGACGAGCTCCTCGAGGAACAACGGGCTCCCTGCCGCGGTTTCGGCAATGGCCTCAGCCTCCTCGTCGGTGACCCCCTCACCCAGCATATCCCGAATCATCGCCACGCTGGCCTTCGTACTCAGCGGCCGCAGCGGGATCTCGATGGTCCCACTTTCGCGGAACAAGACGGGGTGCGTGTCGTGAACCTCGGGACGGGCCAGGAAGACCACCATCAGCGGGATCTTCAGGCTCCGCAGGCCGGCCGCCACCAGGCTGAGGCTCGGCGCGTCCGCCCAGTGGACGTCTTCGATGATGAGCAGCACCGGCCGTCGGCTCGCCTGCAGGGCCATCCAGCCCATCCACGCCTTGCGCAGCTGAGCTGACAACGCCTCGGCCTCGTCGCGCGAACCAACCGTCGGCCGCTGAGCCTCCATCGGTGACAGGCTCGCGAGATGGGCCAGGAACGCATTGACGCGGTCGCCATATCCCGGGTCCAGAAAGCTCTGGAACGCGCGCTTGAGGCGCTCGGGGCCGCCCGGACCGAGCTGCGCCGCCAGCTGGTACAAGCGGCGGACCGCGTGCGCCAGCGTGGCCCACGGGGTCTTGGCGGCGTGGGCCTCCCCACGGGTGTAGAGGACGTGGACGGCCTCACCCGCGCTCTCCAGCCGCTCGACGAGTTCCCGGGCCAAGCGCGTCTTGCCCGCGCCGGCCACGCCCGTGACCAGGACGCCCGCGGGGGTGCGCTCGTCCACGCAGGCCTCGAACATCAGCTCCAGCTGCCCCAGCTCGCGCTTACGCCCCACGAACGCCTGCTGGCCGGCGGGAAGGACCGCGTCGACCCGGACCGGGCCGAACGCCGGCACCAGCTCTGCATGGTCGACGATGCTGAACTGCCCCTCGAGCAGCCCCGCCGTCTCGTGGTCCAGTCGGATGTGCCCCGGTCGAGCCAGCAGCCCGGTGACCGCGTCGATGACGTAGCCCACGGGCAGCTCGCCCAACTCGCCGACCCCGGTCGCGATGGCCAGAGCGACCTTCGGAAGGGCCTGATGAATCGCAATGGCCGCCCGCGCGGCCAGGCGTGCGAGGTCCGTCGGGACGCCCACGACGCGGGCCAGGGCCACGACCGTCCCATCTGCGAGACGGGTAACGTCGAGGCCGTAGTGGCCGGCGACCCGGGTGACCACCTCGGACACTTCTGGCTCTTCACCCGTGCTGAACACCTGGATGGTCGGGTCCGTCGACGCACCATCGTCCGGTCTTCGGACCGCCAACACGCTGAACACGTTGCGTTCGTCGAAGGTGAGCGCGTCGTGACCGATGCCCGCTGCGGGCGACCCGACGCTCTGGGATTGGGGCTGTGCCGGTATCGCCGCTGCCTCTACGTCGAGCCGAGTAAGGACAGCAGCGCCATCCTTAGGTCGCTCATCCGGGTCCTTGGCCATGAGAGCAGCGATCAGGTCGACCAGCGCCGCCGGAACGGGCTGCCCATCGGTACGCTCGGGGGCCGGCGGTGTCTGCAGGATCACCTTCATCAGGATCGCCGCGATGTTGGTCCCGGTGAAGGGCCGCCGGCCAGTCGCGCAGTGGTAGAGCAGCGAGCCCAGCGCAAAGACGTCGGTCCGAGGGTCGATGTCGCCCGAGCCACGCGCCTGCTCGGGGGCCATGTAGGCCGCGCTGCCGATGATGGAGCCCTCGGCGGTGAGCCGGGTCCGGTCCGCCAGGTGGGCGATGCCGAAGTCGACCAACTTCGCGTCCGTCACGCCGGCGGCGCCGAGCACCACGTTGGCGGGCTTGAGGTCGCGATGGACCACCCCGACCGCGTGGGCATGATCGAGGGCGGTAGCGAGGCGGCGCGCCACCGTGAAGGTCTCGTCGGCGGTGAGCGGACCGGAGCTCTTGAGCCGTTGGTGGAGGGTCTGCCCCGGCAACCACTCCATGGCGCACCACGGGACAGGGGCGCCCCCGTAAGCCACAAGGCGCACGATAGACGGGTGGTCGAGGGCTTCCAGCGTGGCGACCTCACGTTCGAAGCGCGCCCGATCCTGTCCATCCGGAAAGCGGAGCAGTTTGACGGCAACGTCCCGGCCGACGAGCCGGTCCCAGGCGCGGAACACCACGCCCTTGGCTCCCTGACCGGCGTGGTCGCGGAGTTCGAAGCGGTCGGCGATGACGTCGCCCGTGTTCAAACTGCCTACTTCTTTGGCTCGACGTAGGGCCGCACCTGCACGATGTGGAGCGTGTCGCCCTCGAACAGCCACTCCACGTCCAGCGGCAGCGACTTGCGCCACAGCCCATGGAAGAGCTGCTCCACGCGGCGTGCAGCCTGACCCAGGTTCCGCGCCAGGGTGTCGCTGAGTACGGGCTCACCGGGCTTGTCGATGGGGACCGACTTCACGCCACCCTTGGGGTCGGCGACCAGCTTGGTGGTCTCATCGGACCGCGACAACACCCGCAGACCGTCGGTCTTGTAGTCGTAAAGCACCGTCTCGGGGACCTTCTTGCCGCCCACGACCCGCAGGCCCAGGCCGCTCTTAGCGTTGATGGTGTAGGTGTATCGCTCGGACGGGTTGTTGGGGTGCTTGGTGACCAGCACCCCGGCCGACGTCGGGTCCACGGCGGTCTGAACCAGAATGGCGCCGTACACCTTGTCGTGGGGGACGCCGAACAGCTCGCGCTCTTCGAAGGCGCCCAGGTTCCAGACGCTCGCCCAGACCTTCCGAATCGCATCCGCCATGGCGTCGGCACCCATGACGTTGGGAACCGTGTCGTACAGGCCCGCGCCGTTGAAGCCCGCGAGGTCCTCGGCGTTGGTCGAGCTGCGCACGAACACGCCCTTGCCGCCGGCCATCGCCTCGACCTTCGCGACCACGTCTTTGAGCAGCTTCTTGTCGATCTTCGCCTTCTGGATGGCGGCCCGCAGTTTCTCCAGCTCGGCCTTCCGATAGGCCGCATCGGCCCGGAACTTCTTATTGGCCAGAAGCTTCTTGATGCGCTTGTCGAGCTTGGCCTTCTTCAGGTGCGCCGCGTAGTGGGCGATCGGGATGCCGAACCCATCGGGGACCTGAACGCCCGCGAGTTTCGACGTCGCTACAGAGCCCAGATTGGCCGTCTTGGAACCGAACACCCGGGCGTCGAGGTAGCTGATCTTCGTCAGCGGTCGCAGGTCTTTGACCGTCAGGTCGGCGTTCGGGATGACCACCACCTTGGGCGTCATCCTGGCCACCAGGGCTTTGCGAATCTCGTCTTTGGTGGCCTCGCGGAGCGTGTGCCCCTTGTGGGTCGCCTCGAGCAGGACCTTCTTGCCAGCCAGCGCCTTGTACGTGGCGGCGGCGCCCTTGAGCCCGACGTTGGGGATGTTCCAGGCGATGGCCCGGAGGTTTACGTGGGCCAACGGCGTGGAGAAGGTCTCGGAGATGATGCCCGCGACGGGCGTGATGTCGGTCAACGCTTCTGGGAGGATGACGATGTCGTCGCGGTTGAAGGCCACGTCGGCGAAGGTCTTGCCGGCGGGGATGATGCGCAGCGTACCCACGGCGCGCCCCGGGTTGAACGCGGTGTATTCGGACGCCTTGTAGAGGCCGTCGTTGGTGACCACCGGGATGCTCTTGGGAAGCCCCTTGGCCATGGTCTCTTGAGCAGTGGAGTCAGGCCGGAACTTCAGTTTGTCGAAGTGGACGAACGTGTCCTTCAGCTTGGCGAACGCCGTCTCGATGTGCTTGGCGGTGGCCTGGTCCCCCACGGGCAAGGACATGGTCCAGACCTTGGGGACGAGGTGGTGGACGAGATACCCCAGGATGAACTCCGGCTTGGTGCTGCCGTAGTTCTTGGCGAAGCGCGCCTGTCCTTGGCGGGTCCACTTCTGCTTGTAGATTTGCGCGAACACGAACTGCTGGTGCAGCGGGTACACCTTCACGTCGAAGAAGTAGATCTGGCCAGTCCCGACGTCGATGGCGAACTTGCTGTAGCGCTCGCCCGCAATCTCCTTGGAAAACGCCATGAAGTCGGCGTTGGACCGCATCGTCTTCGCCCAGGCCTGACGGGAGCCATTATCAGGCTTCGCCGGCTCGGGGGTGGCATCAGGCTTGGCCGCCGGCTTGGCCGCGACGGGGTCCTTCTTGGTGGTCGTGGTCGCTCCGCCGCCGGCGCATGCGGTGTGCACCAGGGACAGAGCCAGAACGAGGGCCAGAGCGTGTGTGCGAAGCATCGGCGGTATATAGCACAGACGCCATGCAGACGAACGTGGGTTTGCGTGACAGGCGCGCAGCTACTGCGGCGGTTTGCCACAAACGCCGTGCGGCTGACACCGGCGTAGGTCCAGGGGGGGCGGTTGAAGGAACCCAGCCTCCGGGCGATGATGCGCCCGTGCCGGAAGCGCCACAGCTGGACAAGACATCGGTCCTTAAGAGGCTCATCGCCCCCATCGTCATCCTGGGCGTGTTCCTGGTGGTGGGGTTCACCAGCGGCGACCTGCTGGCGGAGTTCAGCGACGAGGCCCTGACCACCACCCGCAAGGTCTTCTCCTACGCGCTGCAAATCGGCATCTGGCTGGCCAGCGCGTTCCTCATCAACCGACTGATGAGCGTCTTCTTCTGGGACATGGTGGTCTCGCGCGCCATGGGCGGCGGGCCGGTCCCGCGGCTGCTCAAGGACGTGGTCGCGGCGGTGGTCTACATCATCGCCATCACCGGCATCGTGGCCTTCGTCTTCGGGGAGTCGGTGACCGGAATCTGGGCCACGGGAGGCGCGGTCGGCCTGGTCCTGGGCTTCGCGCTGCGGTCGCTCATCCTGGATGTGTTCACCGGGCTGGCCATCAACATCGACCGACCCTACCGCATCGGCGACTGGATCATGCTCCACCAGCGGCAACACGACCTGCACATCATCGGCAATGTGCAGGAGCTGAACTGGCGGACGACGCGCCTGCGCACCGCCCACGGCAACCTCGTCGTGGTCCCCAACTCGGTGATGGGCCAGACCATCATCACCAACTACATGCTTCCCGAGGAGCACAGCCGGCTCGAGCTCTACTTCGACCTGGACTTCGGCGTGCCGTCGGAGCGCGCCCTGCGAGTGCTGACGGCGGCGATGCGCTCCGTCACGGGCAACGGGCCCAAGCAGCCGCTGCTCGACCCGCCGCCGAAGATCCGCATCAATCGCATCACCGAGCTCGGCGTCGAGTACCGCATTCGCTACTGGGTGCTGCCGCGGAACCTGTCCCCCAACCGTTCGCGCCACATCGTCATCGGGGCGGTGCTGGACCACCTCAAGCAGGCCGGGCTGACGCTGGCCTATCCGAAGAACGACGTCTTCCATCAGGAGATGCCGCAGCGTCACCTTGACGGACGGACCAAGGAAGACCGGGTCGAGCTGCTTCAGCGCATCGAGCTGTTCGCCAACCTGCACGAGGACGAACTGGACGCCCTCGGCGACCGCATCGAGCAGCGACGGTTCCGGGACCGGGAGACCCTCATCGCCGCCGGGGAGCCCGGCGAATCCATGTTCATCCTGGTGGAGGGCCTGGTCTACGTGTTCGTCAACACCGGCGAGGGCGACGAGCAGGTGAAGGTGGCGCAGATCGTGCCGGGGAACTTCTTCGGGGAGATGTCGCTGCTCACCGGCGAGCCGCGCTCTGCCACGATTACCGCGGCCAGCGACACCATCGTCTACGAGATCCGCAAGGAGCACATCTCGGCACTGCTTGGGGCTCGCCCGGAGCTGGCCGAGGAGCTCAGCCGAGTGGTCGCGGACCGGGTGCTGCGCAACCAGAAGAAGCTGGCCGAGGCTCCGGCCGACGCGGTGGCCGAGGAGAAGCGGACGGTCGCCGGACAAATCATGGGGCGCATGAAGGCGTTCTTCGGGTTCTAGAGCAACACAGGGGGAGACATGAGAGCCATCGCAGTGGCGCTGACGGCACTGATGTTGGGGACACCGGCATGTGGGAAAGGGAAACCGGCGGCCAGCGCCCAGGCGAAGAAGGTGAACAAGGCCGCTGGGCCGGACGACGGGAAGAAGGCCGCGACAGAGCCTGCCAAGAAGCCGAAGACCGAACCTGTGCCCAAGCCCAATGCAGAACCTGCCCAGAAGCCCAAGGCGGAACCTGCTGAGAAGCCCAAGGCGGAACCTGCCGAGAAGCCCAAGGCGGAACCTGCCGAGAAGCCCAAGGCCGAAACCGCCGAGAAGCCCAAAGCCAAGACGGCCGTCCCGAACGGAGACTGGTGCGTCATCCTAGGGGCCTATCCCCCGAAGAAGCTGGAGCGCGCGCTTGCTGCGGCGGCCAAGGCCGTCGAGAAGGGTTTCTCCAAGGCCGCGGTCTACGCCGGCGATGACTTCGCCAACCTGGCCTGGGGTGGCGTGGTGGCCATCGCCATGTTCGGCGACAAGAAATCTGCCCGGACGTCAGCCAAGGCGGTCAAGAAGGCCAAGCTGAAAGGCTTCGCCAAAAAGTGCATCCGCCTCCGCGCGCCCAAGGTCCTCAAGACCGCGTCGGACCTGCCGAAGCCCAAGGCTTTTGCGGGTACCCCGCTAACCTGGAAGGTCGGGAACCTGCGTGAAGGCAAGCGCCCCTGTTTTGCCTGGTCGCCCAAGACCCAGACCGGCCTCTGCTCGGTCGCGTCGTTCGACAGCCTCGAGCTCGATAAGAGCGTGTCCCATGCCCTCTACTGGGTGACGGCCAAGGGCCGCACGAAGGTCACCAGCAAGGACAAAGCCCTGGTGAAGAAGTTGGCCGCCGACGGCTTCAAGGCGTGGGACGACGCCGCGCTGGGCACGCGGAACTTCGCCAGGACCAAGGTCGTGCGTTGGGCCGTCCCTCAGATCGTCTCGGTGAAGTGGAGCCGACAGACCGAGTTGGTGGAGATGGAGAGCGACAGCGACAGGGTCGCGAAGGTCAAGTCCCACGACGACCTGGTCGAGGTCACCTGCAACGGCGGTGGTGACACCGCTATCAAAGCGTCGCCCTATGCCGACTCCGGTCAGCCGTTTGCGACGCTTCTGCCCGGTGGTCGTGCGATCCTGGTTGAGTGGTTGGAGACGTCCTGGGTCGCCGGAGAAGGCCACATGGGCAATCGCCAGGACGCCGTCGTGCTGGACCTCGACAAGGCTTGCGGGCTGGACGAGTAGCCCACTCCACGGTCGGCGGCCCCGCCTCGCTGCCGCCACGGCGTTGCCCCGGCCGCTCGGGTGGTTAACCTGGCGCCATGTTCGTGTGACCCGCCAACGATTCGCTTCCGGTGCACCAGCACCGAACCCTTTCGACGCCGCGTCCGGTAGCGGACGCGTACCTTTGCGGAACGAACATGCAAACCGATTTGACGATGCACGACCTCGTGACTCGTGCCCTCCCCCCTCGTCCCTGGACCGAGGGTCACAACATCCCCTGGAACGATCCGGCCTTTAGCGCGCGGATGCTTCGCGAGCACCTCTCGCAGGACCACGACCTCGCCAGCCGGCGTACCCATCGCATCGATGAGCACGTGGCCTGGATCCATCGCGAGGTGCTCGACGAGGCGGCCTCCGACATCCTCGACCTTGGCTGCGGTCCGGGCCTCTACGCGCGCCGTCTCGCCGAACGCGGCCATCGCTGCGTCGGTCTGGACTTCAGCCCTGCGTCCATCGACCATGCTCGACGGCATGCAGAGGGCCTCGCCTGCACGTTCCGGCTCGTCGACCTCCGCCACGCCGTGCTGCCCCCTGACCAGGACCTGGTCCTCCTGAACTATGGGCAGCTCAACGTCTTCCCTCGGCACGTGGCGGCAGACCTGTTGCGCCGAGCCGGAAACGCCCTGCGACCGGGTGGTCAGCTGCTCCTGGAGGTGCAGACTGAAGCGGTGATCCGCAGTGCCGACAATGCAGCACCTGCATGGCACAGCGCCGATGGCGGACTCTTCGCTGATGGTCCGCATCTGGTGCTGCACGAGCGCTTCTGGGACGAACCCCTGCGATGCTCTACCGAGCGATGGCACGTGGTGGCGCCCGACGGCCGGATCACACGATTCGCGCTGTCCAACGAGGCCTACTCCACCGACGAGCTGGTCGACACGGTGATGTCAGCAGGGTTCTCGGAGGTCGAAGTGCTCGACGGGTTCGGGGGTCGTCCAGATCCGTCGATGGTCGGTCTTCGAGCGACGCGCTGAGACCGCGCCGGCGGTTTTCGTGGTTTGAAACCCACGGCGGGAGGTGTACGACAGCGGAGATGGTCGCCACGAAACCACAGGCAGTCCTCGACCGCGCCCAACACTTCCTGAGCGAGCACGTCGAGCCCCACGCACATCGGATCGACCGCGAACCAGCGGCGCTGCAACGCGCCCTGGCCGGTCTCCGGGAGCAGAAGCTCATGGCGTTGCGCCGACCCGTCGAGTTTGGCGGGCCAGGGCTGAGCGACGCCGACTACCGGCGGTTCCAGGTGATGGTCGCGCGCCGTTCGGGCGCGCTCGCGTTCCTCCAGCAGCAACACCAAAGCGCAGTGCGCATGATCGCCGCGGGCCACAATGACGCCCTCAAGCACTCCGCGCTCCCGGTGATGGACGCCGAGCGGGTCATGGGCATTGGCTACAGTCAGCTTCGGCGCCCCGGCCCGCCCATGTTGCGCGCAACTCCCCGGGACGACGGGGGCTTCCTCATCGACGGCACCATCCCCTGGGTCACGGGCGTCGGATTCTACCCCGAGGTCCTGCTGGGTGCGGAGCTGCCCGACGGGCGTGCGCTGTTTGGCATCGCGCCACTGAGCGACCAGCAGCGCGCCGACGGCCGCATCACCATCGGCCCGCCCATGAAGCTGGCGGCCCTCGAGGTGGCCTGCACCTGCGAGGTGACCCTTGAGGCATGGCCTATCGAAGACGCCCAGGTCGCACGCATCGAGCCCCCCGGCTGGATGGCGGCCCGCGACGCGCAGGGAGTGGCCGGCAAGAGCTGGCTCATCCTGGGTTGCGGGCGTGGCGCCGCCGATGTGCTGGCTCGCAAGGCACCCGACGCCGGGGCTGCGATGCACGCCTTGCTGGACGACGCGCGCGATCGGCTCGTCGCCGCAGAAGCCGAGCCGCTCGCCATTCAGGCCGAGGCCCGGGCGGACGTGGTAGCCCTCGCCGGTCGGGCCGCCCACGCGGCGGTCTCAGCGGCCGGTGGCGCCGCCAACGTGGCAACCCACGATGCCCAGCGCGTCTACCGTGAGGTGCTGATGTTCACGGTCCTTGGCCAGACCGAGGCGGTCCGTGAGGCGACCATAGGCCGCCTGGTGTAGGTGACGCGCAGGGAAATCCGGGGCAAAATCGGTGCCCGGTGCAAGGCTCCAAACTCATCGACCAGACCATTCGGCGACGCTTCCCGCATCCCATCGCGGCGGCGTGGCACCGGGTCTCGCTGGCCACCACCGACGCCGACAAGATCAAGCGGCTGCTGGCCTGCCTCGAAGTCTACGCGCGGACGCTCGCCGGCGTGCTGGTCGCCGACTACCTGACCGGGCCGCCCAACGACTCCGTCGAGAAGTTCCTGCACAAGCTCGACAAGCCGTCGCTGGGCCACTGGATCGGTACCATCCGGTCCATCATCAAGTATCAGAAGAAGGCCAAGACGGTTGCACCGTTCATTCCCGAAGCCATCGACTGGTACCTGACCAAGGGACGCCCCAGCGACCAGGCCAAGCTGCTGGACGAGCTGGTGCAGCTGCGCAACGACGAAGCCCACGGACGGGCGCTTTCCGCCGCCGAGACCGCCGCCCGGGCGACGCGACTGCTGGCCGACATGCGGCGCCTCTTCACGGGGTGCGGGTGGCTGGCCGCCTACCGGCCCTTCCGGGTGCTGACGCTGAGCCTGTCGCGGCGCGGCGGCTTCCGTGGCCAGGTCCAGTTCCTGACCGGCACCGAGGCCCTGACCGAGCCGCTGAACGCGACGTGGAGCGCGCGCCTGTTCGAGAACATCGTGTACGTCACCAACCCGGCCGGCGACCGCTTCCTGGAGGTGTCGCCGCTATTCATGGTGATGCACGACGACGGCCCCCGAGCGGACCGGACGTTCCTGTTCAACGGCACCAAGAAGTCGAAGATGTTGCTGCTGCGCAACGACTCGACGGGCAAGACCGAGGCCATGCTGGTCGAGGGCGAGGAGCGCGAGCTGCCCTGGGACGAGTGGCTGGCCGACCGGGACGCCCGCATCGTCATGCAGGACAACCCCAGCGCAGGCGAGCCCTTCGAGGCCAAGACCTACAGCGCAGGGGGCGGTGGGGGCGGCGACGCCGATGGCCTGTCTCTGCCGGGCGACCGCTTCGACGGCCGTTCAGTGCTGGGTAAGGGCGGCATGGCTACGGTGTACCTGGTCTGGGACCGCTGGGAGGAGCGTGAATTCGCGCTCAAGGTCCTCGACGACCAGCTCAACCAGGAGGACGACTTCCGCGAACGCTTCAAGCGGGAAGCCCGCACCATGAAGAAGCTCAACCACCCCAACATCCTGCGGGTGGAGGAGACGAGCCAGCTGGACGACGGGAGGCTGTACCTGAAGCTGCCGGTGCTGATGGGGGGCACGCTTTCGGACCGGGTGAAGGCCGGGGCAACCCCCGAGGACCAGCTGATCACCTGGGCACGTCAAACGCTGTCGGCGCTGAAGTACATGCACGAGCGGCAGGTGGTCCACCGCGACATCAAGCCGAGCAACTTCCTGCTCGACGACGAGGGCAACGTCTACCTGTCGGACTTCGGCATCGCGCTGGGGAGCGCCGACACGCGCCTGACCCGGTCGCTGGAGATGATGGGGTCGCTGGCCTACATGTCGCCTGAGCAGCGCCGCGGGATGGAGGCCGAGGAAGAGTCCGACATCTACAGCCTCGGCCTGGTCCTCCACGAGCTGGCCACCGGCAAGAGCGGCGGCACTCAGCCCGGAGTAGGCGTTGACGGCATCGTTGGCGACCTCATCAAGCAGATGTGCACCCCCGTGGCCAGCGACCGCCCGACCGCCGAAGAAGCGCTGATGCGGTTGCCCGCCGAGACGGCGCCGCCCCCGCCACCGCCACCGGACCCGATGTTCACGGTCCGCGGGCCCGAGGGGCAGACCATCATGACCATCGGCGAGCTCGCTCGGGCCGTTCAGGACGCCCCGGAGCTTCCATGGCTGGTGTGGCAGGCGGGCTGGGACGCGTGGAAGGCGTGGCAGCAGATCCCCGAGCTGACCGAGATGGTCCACGGCCCGCCCCCGGTCGATCGCGTCGGGTTGGTTGCCATCCCGACCACCACCGTCGAACCGTCGACGTTCGGGATGGAGGGCCGGCAGGTCACCCTGTCGCGTGGGTTTGTCATCGGCGACGCGCCCGTCGGGGCGGGCCTGTGGCAAGCCGTGATGATGGACGACGACGGCCTCGACGATGCGGCGCCAATCATCGGGGTGTCGTGGTACCAGGCCATCGAATTCTGCAACCTGCTGTCGGAGAAGACGGGGCTCGAGCCCGCGTACAGCTTCGGTGAGGCCACACCGCGCAAGAAGCGCAATAGCATCGACGCCCAGGGACGTATGCTCTACGGACTCGTCCCGCCCAAACTGTTGCCGCAGATCCTGTCCACCTTTGGCGACCAGACCATGTTCGTCGTTCAGTTCGAACCCGACCGCCTGGGCGAGGTACCGGGTGTCGGTCAGAAGACCATCGACGCGGTCAAAGAGGGCTGGGACAAGGACAAGCACTTCGACCGCCCGGTCATCCTGACCCCCACCAGCACCGGCTGGCGCCTCCCTACCGAGGCCGAATGGTACTGCGGCGTGGAGCACAACCAGGCGTCGGAGAGCGACCCATGGGAGTGGGTCTGGGACGCGGACGGGCACCCAAAGTTCGCGGTCGACCCGATGCCGCTCGGGGAAGACCCCGTCACCGACCCGGTGGGCGCCGACAAGGGCCCGCGCCGCATCATCCGCCGCGGCCCCGCACGGCACTGCCGCGTGCCGGACAATCGCTCCCCAGACCTCTGTTTTCGCGTCGCACGCAGCACCGGCTGATCATCAGTGACACGAAGTGGCGCTGATGAGCAGCCTTTAGGAGCCCGAAGGGCGATACATCTTATAGTTGAAAGATGATAGAGCACTTGGTCGGCGGTAGCCGAGCAAGTGCTCGTGTCATCCTGACCGCCGCACAGGAACCGCCATGACGACCCTGCTTTCCAACGCCACCATCGTCGACGGCCTGGGCGGCGCGCCCTTCCCCGGCTCGGTCCTGGTGGACGGCACCACCATCAAGGCGGTCATCCCCGCCGGACAAACAACGCCACCCGCCGATGAGGTTCTCGACCTCGACGGCTTGACGGTCGCGCCTGGCTTCATCGACATGCACTCCCACTCGGACTGGCTCGTCCCAGGTGCGGCCGCCGGGCTGATGTCCAACTTCCTGGAGCAAGGCGTCACCACCATCATCGGTGGCAACTGCGGCATCTCACCCGCCCCTGCCCCCATCGGTGCCGGGCCCAAACTCGACGCCATGGCCAGCATCTTGCTCGACGCCCCGCTGGACTATGGCTGGGAGTCGATGAGCGGGCTGTTCGACCATATCGACGCCGCCAAGCCGCTGGTGAATGTGGCGAACCTGGTGGGACACGCCACGATCCGCATCGCCGGTTCCAACACGAAGCGTGGACCGATGCCCAAGGCTGAGCTTGATCGCTGCCTCGCCATCACCGAAGAAGCACTCGCAGAGGGCGCGTGCGGGGTCAGCTTCGGCCTCGGCTACGACCCCGGGATGTACTCCCCGCTGGAAGAACTCGAAGCCGTCGCCAGGGTCGCCGCACGCGCAGGCAAACCCATCACCGTCCACCTCAAGGCCTACTCCTGGATCTCCCCCTGCTATCCCTTGTGGACCCCCGAGGCCCACAACGTGAAGGCGTTGCGAGAGATGCTCGAGCTGGCCGAGCGCGCCCAGGTCGCCCTGCAAATCTCCCACTTCATCTCCGTGGGGCGGCGCACCTGGCGCAACTCGCAGCGATGTCTGGAGATGGTGGACGAGGCCCGGTCCCGTGGGGTCGACGTCATGATCGACGCCTTCGCTCACACCTGCGGCAACACCACCATCAACGCGCTGCTGCCGTTCTGGTTCCTGGCGGGATTGCCGGACGCCTACCACAGCCGCCGGATGATGTGGCGGCTGGCGGCGGAGCTCAATGTCGGCTTCAAGCTGGTGGGCTTCGGACCCGGCGACCTGCAGATCATGGACGCGGGACGTGAGGACCTGCGACACCTGGATGGACTGCGTATGGACGAGGTCGCGCGGCGCTGGGGCGTCTCGCCGACCCGCGCCATGGCCAAGCTATCGGTGGAAACCGACGGCGCCGCTCTGGTGCTGCTGCACACCTACAGCGGGGAGCCCGGCAACGAGGAGGTCCTGGACCGGGTGCTCACCCATCCTGCGTGCCTCTACGAGACGGACGCCATCCTACGCACCACGGGGCACCCCAACCCGGGTGGTGTGGGAACGTTTCCGCGCATCCTGGGCGAGCATGTGCGCGACCGGGGGCTCCTGGCGCTCCCCGAAGCCGTGGCCCGCATGACCTCGCAGAGCGCCGACCGTTTTGGAATCTCGGACCGCGGGCGGCTGGCCCCCGGACAGGCGGCCGACATCGTGGTGTTCGACCCGACGACCATCGCCGAGAAGCCCGGGGTGGGCGCCGAGCCGGCCGAGCGCCCCGATGGCATCGTGCACGTCTTCGTCAACGGCGAGCAGGTCGTCGACCATGGGGTGTGCGATGCGACCCGGCGTCCAGGACGGGCCATTCGGGTCACCTGAGCACGCGTCAGAACGTGATGACCGCGCTGGCGCCCAGGGTCGACCTGTCTCCGCGGGCGTCGATCCAGGGGGTCACCTGTGCTACCGGAGGTTCGTCGGCTCGCTTGGAGAGGAGGACGGCGCCAACGATCACGCCAGCGAGACCCAGGGTCGTCAGCACCCCACCGGCGATGTACAAGGCGTCGCTCTGGTCTTCGAGGGCCGCGGCGTCGGCGGCGATGGAGACGCGTTCGTTGAAGGAAGGGCACGCCGGAGGCTCCGCGGTGCATTGGACCACGGCCAGTTTGTCGCGGAACTCCGCACCCACCACTGCCCCGCCAGCAAGCAGGCCGATGCCGGTCGCCAGAAATGCCCCACCAACGCCCAACCCCACATAGGCGCCCGTGGGCGGCGAGGGCTCTGTCAACGGGATCACACCTTCGTTGCGGAGCAGGGGAGCCGCCCCCCGGCAGACGCCAGCGGTGCACTTGAGCGGCGCAGCGCAGTCGCTGGTCGCGGTGCAGCTCTCGCCGGCCAGTGACTTCTTGCCGGGGGTCTGACAGATGGCCGAGATGCACCTCAGCGGCGCGGCGCAATCGGCGGTTCGGGTGCATGACTCGCCGGCGGCGGAAAGGCGACTGTCCGGGGTTTGAGCCTGGACCTGCCCGCCGGCAAGGATGGGTGCAACCGCAGCGACGAGTGCGATGAGAAGTGTCTTCATATCGAGCACGAGGAGTCGGTGGGCGGAGTGTGAACCGCGCGCGCTATTCGTCGGTGTCTTCACCGACGGGCCCGTCCAGCCTGGGGGAGGCAGAGCGCAGCACCTCGTAGGCGACGCGGTTGCAATACTGCGCGTTGCGGGAGAGCGACGAGTAGGTCAAGAACTCCAGTGGCGTGGCGTGCTTGGCGGAGTCGGGCACGGACGTTCGGTGGTAGCGGTTGGCGCACACATCGTGCAGCACCGCCGCCATCGCCGCGTCCCCGGCGCCGTTGGTGTTGGCCAACCGGTCGGGGCCTCCACGGTAGGGGTGGGTGTGGCTGTAGACCTTCAGCGGTTGCTCGCAATCGCGACGCCGCAGGACGCGGCTGAACTCGTACGTGTTGAACTCCGCGATGGCGCCGGATTGCACGCCGTTTCGGGTCTCCCGCTTGACCCGCTCGTCGGTCCAGCCGCCCAGGGTAAGCCCTCGCTTGCCCTCGGTCACGACCACCAGGTCGACCCACTCCAGCAGCTGCTCGGCCGCTAGCAGCGCGTCGGTCTCGCCCGTCAGCGCCGCCGCTTCCTCGTGATTCATGGCGGCGATATTGACGTAGTCCCGCAACAGCTCCTTCAGCTCGTCGCGCATGGCCTCCACGAGCCCCGCAGTCCCGAGTCCGAATGCCACCGGTACCCCTGCTTCTGTGGCCATGGCCATCATGGCCCGGGTCGCTTCGGCGATGGGACGCGTTGCCGGTCGCAGGCAGTAGAGGCTGGCCAGCACGACCGACGCGTTCTCGACCACTTCGCGCGGCAGCGCCTGGGCGGGGTAGTCGCCAGCGACGCCGGGCGCGACCCCGAAGGAACGCTCCCCCTCCGGCGTGACATAGGTGATGGCGGTGCCCACCGGCCCATCCACCGGGAGCAGGTGCTGCAGGTCCATCGCCCTGGGGGTCTGGGACACGTATCGGTACGCCAGGTCCCCCGGTCGGATGTGGTCGGCGATGGCGCCCAACAGCACCGCGGGCTCCCCCGAGAGGTGGGTGTAGTTGTTGAGCGAGTTGGCGACGGTCCCCCCCGCGGAGGCCGTCGACACGGTAACCCCGGACCTCTGCAGTCGCTCGAGCAGCCGCTGATGGTGCTCGGCCTCGAGCTGCACCGACTCCCCGAACACGAACCCCAGCTCTTCGCCCAACGCCCGGGTTCCGTGGACCTCCAGGTCGACGATGACCTCGTCCAACCCCAACGCGTACCAGCGGCTCGCTGCCTCGGAGGAGGCCGCCACACGTGTCGCCTTCCGGGTGACCGGGAAGTAGAACTTGGGATTGCGGCTACCGGGGAAGCGCACTGGGCCTATCGCTCCTGTTGGAGCGCTCCATTGAACCCAGAAGTGCCCACGATCGCAACCAGCCGCGCTGTGCCGTCAGCGTGGCATCCGGGGCCTCGACCACCGCCACGAAGGGCTGCTAAACTAACTGCCCTGTCGGAAAGAACGACACGCAGCGCAGGGGAGGCTGAGGCGGGTGAGACTGCTGGTCATCGAGGACAACCCGGGCGACGCAGACCTGGTGGCCGCGTACCTCGAGCCCATCGAGGTCTTGATGGCAGACACCCTCGCGGCTGGCCTGGATCTGGCCGGCGGCGTGGACGCCGTGTTGCTGGACCTGCACCTCCCGGACAGCTTTGGCCTCGACTCGCTGCGGTCGTTCCGCGAGCACCACCCTCGCAAGCCGGTCATCGTGCTTGCGGGGCAGCGTGGCCAGGACATCGGCCTGGACGCCATGCGTCTGGGTGCCCACGACTTCGTCGACAAGAACCAGCTCAGCGAGGAGCTCCTTCGCGCCACCGTCGAGAGCGCCCTGGAACGCGCTCGAACCAGGAACCGTCTGCGCAAGGCCGAAGCTCGGTGGCGCGCGCTGCTGGACGCCGACACGAGCCTCGTATTCGAGCTCGACCTCGACGGGACGGTGGTGTTTCAGAACCGCGCCGCGACGACCATCTGCGGTCGCGACATGGAGGGGGAGTCGTGGCTGAACCTGGCGCCGCAGTTGGAGCGTGGACGGCTGCTAGCGGCCCGGCAGCGGCTGGAGATGGACCCGCAGGTGGTCCAACTGGACGTCGTCCTGACCCCCAACGGTGACCGCCGCTGGCACCGAGTGGGGCTGTGCCCCCTGCACGACGACGGTGAGCTGCACCGCGTGGTGATGACCGCGACCGACATTGACGAGGAGATTCGGGAGAACGAGCAACTCGCGAGAATCCTCGAAACCATGCCCAACGGCATGTTCCTGGTCGAAGAGTTCGGGCGCATCGTGCTCGCCAACGCCGCCGCCCACCGGATCTTCGACTTCGACGGCGACACGCTCGTCGGACGCACGCTGTCCGAGCTGCTGCCGGACCACCACACACGCCTCATGGACTGGGTGGCGCTGGGCACCACCCCCACCCCCAACGACCCGGTCGAGCTCACTGGCCGCCTCCAGAGCGGCGAGCTCGTGACGTTGCTCGTCGGGGTGCAACGCATCACCTTGTCGGAGGGGCCATTGACGCTTCTGGCGGTGACCGACCTGTCGGCCCAGCGCGAGCTGGAGGACCAACTTCGGCAATCGCAGAAGATGGAAGCCGTTGGGGCGCTCGCCGGGGGCATCGCCCACGACTTCAACAATCTCCTCATGGTCATCCTGTCGTTCGCGCAGTTCGCCGGCGACTCGCTGGACAAGGACAGCGACGCCTATGCGGACCTCAAGGAGGTGATCGATGCCGCTGAACGCGCCAGTTCTCTCACCCGGCAGCTGCTGACGTTCTCACGCAAGCAACCGACCGAGCCATCGGTGCTCGACCTCGCGGAGCTGGTCAGCGGAACCGAGCGGCTGTTGCGGCGGGTCATCGGCGAAGACATCGAGCTGGATACCCGTTTGACGCCAAACGCCGGTCTTATCCTCATCGATCCGAGCATGGCCGAGCAGGTCCTGATCAACCTCGCAGTCAACGCCCGCGACGCCATGCCGCACGGCGGGACGCTGGCCGTCGTGGTGCGCCCCGGGCCCAACGACACGGTGGAACTGCGGGTCCAGGATACCGGGCGCGGGATGAGCGAGTCCGTCGCGGCACGCATCTTCGAGCCCTTCTTCACCACCAAGCCCGTCGGCCAGGGCACCGGCCTGGGGCTATCCACGTGCTACGGCATTGTCGAGCAAGCCGGCGGCACCATCTCGGTGGACTCCATCGAAGGGGTGGGCACGACGTTCAAGCTTCGATTCCCGCGCTCAGAGGAGAGCCTCGACGACGTCAGCGTGGCTGCTGGTGCCAACGCCCCACTCTCCGGCCGCATCCTGGTGGTCGAGGATGAAGAGCAGGTCCGACGCTCGGTCGAACGGATCCTGCGACGCGCCGGCTGTGAGGTCTCCACGGCGGAGGGACCCGCCGCCGCCTTGGACTTCTTCGCCGAGGGAAAGAGGGTGGACCTGATCGTGACCGATGTGGTGATGCCAGGTGGCAACGGCCAGGAGCTCGTGCGCAGGATACGCGAACAGACGGGCGAGCTGCCGGCCATCTTCATGTCCGGGTACGCCCCGGAAACCATCGACAGCAAAGGCATCCACTTAAGCCATTTCCTCCACAAGCCGTTCGAGCCTCACGACCTGATCGAGGCTGTGCGCGCCGCGCTTCCCGCCGGCGGCACCCAGGAGTCCGCGTGATGTCGCCCGCTCGCATTCTCCGGGTCGACGACCACGACGACGCCGGCGGACCATGACACTCGGCGCGCTGATGCTGGCGGCGCAGCTGATGGCTGCCGCGCCAACCCCGCAGGACCTCGACCGGTACCGCGGCGTGTCCATGGACGTCATCAAGGCGGAGACCGAGCTGCGGTGGCGTGATGGGCTGAAGCTCGCCAGAAAACAGGTCGCGATGGCGGGCAAGCTCTTCGGCAAGGCGTCCGAACAGCGCGTCGATGCGATGAGCAGCCTGGCTCGGCTGAGTGGACTGGCAGGCAGCCTCACCAAAGCGCTGGTGCACTACAAGGCGGCCGCCGAGCTGGCCGACAGGGTGCACGGCGCGGCCTCGACCCGAGCCTGGAACGCTTGGGGGGCCTACGCCGACCAGCTGTTCGAGCTGAAACGGGTCGCCGAGGCCGAGGCCATCTTCAGTCGCAACCAGAAGGCACGCACCAAGCGGTTTGGACCCGCGCACGTTTCGGTGATGGTTCATCGGGTGCTGCGCGCCAAACGCGAGCTGCGGCGACGCGACTTCGTGGCGGTGGAAGCCACGTATGCCAAGGTCCTCGAGCACGCCAACGGACGCCCAGAGTACGTGCGGGAGGCCATGTACGGTCTGGCGATCAGCGCTTGGCGTCAGGGAGAGGCGGAGCTGACGCTCAAGCGGGTCCAGGCACTGCTGGACGCGTCGACCAAGAGCCTCGGGCCCGCCCACCCACAAACTGTGGGCTACCACCTCATGCGGGGCGACGTGCTCACGCATCTTGGCCGCAAGAAGGAGGCGGCACCACACTACGCCAAGGTCGAAGCCGACTACGTTCAGCGGCTCAGGCAGGACAAGAAACGCTTCGGCGAGACGGCATGCGCGCAACTGTGGCCGCGCTTTCAGAACCTGGCCTTGCTGTATAGGCAACTTGGCCGCCTGGGCGAGGCGGCCAAGACGTTCCGAGAACTCCATGGCGTCTGCAAAGCCTCCAAGGGTGGGTACGCGGACCGGTCCTCCTACATGCTCGGCATCGTGCTTCGCGACCTGGGCAACATCGACGAGGCCGTCAAACTCGTCGAGACGGGCACCCGCGGGATGTCGGCCAGGGTGGGCGCGTCACGGACCCGGCTCCAATGGTTTGGGCTGGCCGAGACCTATCGCCACGCAAGACGCTACAAGGACGCCGCCAAGGCCATGCGGCACATCATGAAGGCCGACGACACGACCTTTGGCCGCAAGGGCAATGGCTGGCGACCCATTCAGGAGCAGTGGCTGGCCATCGTCGAGATGGCGGCGCGCCGGGACAAGCAAGCCACCACGCTGCTGCGCGCATCGCTCTCCTCCCTCGAGCAACGCCTGCGGCTGGCCCTGGCGACCGGCACCGAACGGGCGAATCGGGCGTCGTTCGCCAGTCTCCGCTATCAGCTCGATCTGTTGGCCACCCTGGAGCCGCGGACGTCCAAGGTTGGGGCGCTCGCCCTGGAGACCACGCTGAACCGCAAAGGCATGGTGCTCGACGCCGCCGCTTCGTCGCTGGCCGGACTTCGCCGGACCATGGCCATGCAGGACCAAAAGACCCTGGACGCGCTGAACGTCGCCCGCGCCAGCCTGGCCAGGCTCATCGTCGCCCGTCGCCCGGGCATGGAACCGGCCATCGGTAAGCTCGAGGCCCAGATTCAGCAGCTCGAGCGCAAGCTCCGCAAAGCATCGCCGGCCTTCCGGGCGGTCTCTGCGGTGGACGAAGGCTCGGTCGCGGCGGCCCTCCCGAAAGACGGCGTGCTGTTGGAGTTCCTGGCATACCAGCAGTTCCACCCGGAGCGGCCCCGGGACCGGATGCTGGGGGCCTCGAAGTATGCGCTGTGGGTGCTGCGGCCGGACGGCAAGAGGGTCCGGCTGACCATCCCGGACGGGGCAGCGGTCGACAAGCAGGTCCAGGCGCTGCGCAAGGCCGCCAGCCAGCCCGAGAGCGACACCAAGGTCCTGGCGCAGGGCCTCTATCGTGTGCTGCTGGCGCCGGCGATGGTCCACCTGGGCCCCGAGACCACCCGGCTGTTCATCGCCGCGGACGGGACGCTGACGCTGTTGCCCTTCGCGGCGTTGCTGGACGACCAGGGGCGGCGGCTGGTGGAGCGCTTCCGCCTCACGCAGCTGACCTCGGGTCGCGACCTGGTGCGCCTCCAGGCCCCCGGGCCCAAGCCGCGTCAGCAAGCCGTCCTTATCGCCGCGCCCACGTTCCCCGCCGCCGCTGCCAAGACCGCCGCCCGAACGCGAGGCTCACGCTCACGGGAGTTCCGCATGCCAAAGTGGCAGCCGCTGCCGGGCACGGAGGCCGAAGCCAAGGCCTTGAAGGGCTTCCTGGGCAAGGGGACCACCGTGCTGACCGGAGACGCCGCTACGGAGGCTGCGCTCAAGCGGGTGGCCGGTCCCAGGGTGCTTCACCTGGCGACCCACGGCTTCTTTCTACCGGGTGGTGCGGGCACCCAGAAGGCACGGTTCGAGATTCTATTGCCCAACGTCTTGCGTCCTTCATCACCAAGGCTGGGGGGGACGGAGAATCCGCTGCTACGGTCGGGTCTGGTCCTGGCTGGCGCCAACGGATTGTCCAGCGGCGTCGATGATGGTGTCCTGACGGCGCTCGAGGCGGCGGGGCTGGACTTATGGGGCACCGAGCTGGTGGTGTTGAGCGCGTGTGAGACAGGGGTGGGCGACGTGGCGCGAGCGGGCGGCGTCCACGGGCTTCGCCGGGCGCTGACCATCGCGGGGGCCCGAAGTCTGGTAATGAGTCTGTGGGCGGTGGACGACGAGGCGACCCGGGCGCTGATGACCGACTTCTACCGTCACCTCAGCCAGGGGGTGGCGCGCTCCGAGGCGCTCCGGCGGGCGCAGCTCAAGCTGATGCGAAAGGAGGAGACGGCCCATCCGGCCTTCTGGGCAGCGTTTGTGCTGGCGGGTGATGACACCCCACTGTCGAAGCCTGCTCAGGCCCCGTAGATGCGCGCCCAGGACCCGGTCCCGGCTTGTGGGGTCGGCCCTGGATGGCGCCGGTTCAGCAACGGGATGGACGGCACAAGCCCCTTCCTCTATCTACGAGCCCTCACATGACCGGAGAGCTCGCCATGTTGCGCTACGTTCTGGCCGCCGCGCTTGTCGCCCTCAGCGCCTGCCCCAACACCACCAACACCCCGCCACCCCAGCCAACGCCGGCCGCTCCCAAGCCGGCGGAGAAGAAGGTCGCGCCGCTGGAGGAGTTCTGGGTCGGCGACGCCACCACGCCCGGCATGCGGCTGACGTTGGGGGTGCAGCTGAAGCGCGACGACAAGGGCACCTGGACCGGCACCCTGGACATCCCGATTCAGAACGCCCGCAACCTGCCTCTGGTGGACATCAGCTCCAGCGGTAGCACGCTGAACTTCACGCTTCAGCTGACCGGGGCCCCCAAAGCGGCCTGGCCGGTGTTCGAAGCCACAGTCGACGAGACCGGCTTTGCCAAGGGCACGATGAAACAGGGTCAGCTGTTCCCGCTGGCACTCAAGAGGGCCGACGCCGCGGCGGTGGCGGCGCTTTGGCCGAAACGTCCGCAGACCCCGAAGCCGCCGTTCCCCTACGAGGTGGTGAACGTCACCTACAAACACAAGAGCGAGGCGGGTGTGCTGGGCGGCACCCTGACCATCCCGAAGGGCGACGGCCCGTTCCCGGCGGCCATCCTCGTGACTGGCTCCGGGTCCCAGGACCGCGACGAGACGATTGCACAGCACAAGCCATTCCTGGTCATCGCCGACTACCTCACCCGGGCTGGCGTCGTGGTGCTGCGCGTGGACGACCGTGGCGTCGGGCAGACCACGGTGTCGCCGAGGAACAGCACCGTCGAGGCCCACGCCAGCGACGTCGAGACCGGGATCGCCAAGCTGCGCTCCCACCCGAAGGTCGACAAGGCCAAAGTCGGCGTCATTGGGCACAGCGAAGGGGGCATGATCGCCGCGATGGTAGCCGCCAGGGACAAGACGCTCGGGTTCGCCGTATCGCTCGCTGGACCCGGCGTCTCGGGCGAGGTCATCAATCCCCTCCAGGCGGGACTCATCGCCGCGGCCAAAGGCATGCCTGACAAGATGGTCGAGCAGCTGGTCGAGCACCAGAAGAAGATCATGGCCGCCGTGGCCAAGGACAAGAGCGTCGAGGATGTGGCCAAGCTCATCGAGGCGGCCATGCAGGTGACTGCCAAGGGCATGCCTGAAAACCAGATGAAGGCCGGCGCGATGGTGGCCGCCAAAGGTGTGACGAGCGCCTGGTTCCGGTCCTTCGTGAAGTTCGACCCGGCGACGTACTGGAAGAAGGTCAAGAAGACGCCGGTGCTGGCGCTCATCGGCAGCAAGGACCTGCAGGTCCCGGCGGACGTCAACCTGGCGGCCATCGGCAAATCGCTGAAGAAGGCCCGCAACAAGAAGGTCACGCTCAAGAAGCTGGACGGCCTCAACCACCTCTTCCAGACCGCGGACAAGGGGCTGGTCGAGGAGTACGGCACCATCGAGGAGACCTTCAGCCCCAAGGCGCTTCAGCTGCTAGGCAACTGGATCATCAGTGCCACGAAGTGATACTGATGAGCGGCCTTCAGGCGCCCGAAGGGCGATACATCTAATAGTTGAAGGATGATAGAGCGCGGGCGCGGGCGGGGGCCGGGCGAAAATCTGTCCGACATGCTAGCGTTTCATCATGTTCGGCACGCTCAAACCGTCCACGTGTCGCCTCTCCCAGGACCAACGAGGGGCCTGGAGACAATCGTACTGCGGCACCTGCAAGGCGCTGGGTGATGGCTATGGGCTGATGTCCCGGGCCACGCTGAGCTTTGACGCGGCGCTGTACGCGCTGGCGGCGGAGGCTCTGGCGGATGACGAGGGGCCTTCCGATTCGCGCTGCCGCTGTCCCCTGATGCCAGTCATGTTCCGCCCGATCGTGGACCCTGCGCGGCCGTCGGTGCGCGCAGCCGCTGCGGTGCAGATGCTGCTGGCGGACCAGTGGTTCCGAGACCAGGCGTTGGACGGCCAGCGGGCGCTGGGCAGCTTGAAGTGGCTGACCGGACCCAAAGCGACGGTGGCGCGCCAGGAGCTCGAAAGCCTCGGGGTGTCTGCCGACCTGTTCAGTGACCTCGCCGAGCGGCAGGCCGCCCTGGAGGTGAACGGCAAGACGAGCCCCGCGGGCGCGGCCGAACCGACCGCGGCTCTGTTGGAACACCTGTTCGCCAGCCTGCCTACAGTAGCAGCGGTCGACGCTAACGCCGACACGCTGGGACGCCTCGGACGTTCCGTGGGCACCGCGGTCTATCTGCTCGATGCCATCGAGGACCTGCCCCGGGATGCTGAGGACGAAGGCACCTTCAACCCTTGCCTCGATGCCGACGGTGTTCCCACCGCGCCCAAGCTCAACGCGGTCAGTCAAGCCCTCTGGAAGGCCCTGGACACCATTCGGGAAACGGTCGGCACCATCCCGTGGCGCCGCAACCAGGCGGTACTCGAGAGCGCCCTGGTGACCGCGCTTCGGTCCCGTGCGCGGCGCTCGATAGAAGCGACGACAGCATGGCTCGAGGCCTTTCGAGGACCTCGGACCGTGTGGCAGCGGCTGTGGGCGCTGGTCCTCGCCCCGGTGCTCTGGCTGGCGAAGCCACTGATGTTGGCCGCCGATGGCCCAACGCCCCGCGACCCCGACGGCTCCGGGGGCCCACCAAAGAAGCGGCGCGGCAAGTTCACCGCCAAGAAGGGTCGCAAGGGCAAGAAGAGCAGCTCCTGCGATGACTGCTGCTGCTGCTGCGACGCGTGGGACTGCGGCGGCTGCGCCTGCGACAGCTGCGACGTCGACTGCTTCGACTGCAGCGACGGCTCCGATTGCAGCTGTGACTGCGGCGACTGTTGCGACTGCAGCAGCTGCTGTGATTGCGGCAGTTGCTGCGACTGCTGACAATGAGCATTGGCACGTGGGTGCCAAGCCTTTAGAACTGCGTCATGGACTACGTCGGACGCATCTTTCGGCCACCGTCGGAGGCACATAGCCTGCTGCTACAGGTCACCGTCGGCTGCTCGCACAACCGTTGCACCTACTGCGACATGTACCGGGACAAGCGGTTCAAGCCGAAGCCCTGGGAGGTCATCGAGCGGGACCTGCAGGAGGCCGCGAAGGCCGGCCCCGGCTACTTCAGGCGGGTCTTCCTGTGCGATGGGGACGCGCTGATTCTGGGGACCGGGAAGCTGCTGCGAATCCTCGAGGGAATTCGGCAGTATCTCCCCTGGGTCGAGCGCGTCGGGACCTATGGCGACACCCGCAGCGTCGGTCGCAAGAGCATCGAGGACCTGAAGGCGCTGAAGGCGGCCGGGCTGGGCATCGTCTACCACGGCATGGAAAGCGGCGACGATGCGGTCCTGGAAGCCATCGACAAGGGCGGCACCCGGGACGAGGCCATCGAGACGGCGCGCAGGCTGCGGCAGGCCGGCATCGCCCACTCGGTGATGGTGCTTCTCGGGGTCGGGGGGACGACGCTCAGCGAGCAGCACGCAGCGAACACCGCGAGCGCCTTGAGTGCCATGGACCCGACCTACATCGGTGTACTTACAACAACGGTGGTTCCCAACACGCCCATGGCCGACCAGGAAGCCAGCGGTGCCTTCGAGCTGCCGGGGCACTTCGAGCTGCTGCAGGAGCTGCGCACCATCATCGCGGGCCTCGACGTCAGCGACGGCTGCCGGTTCAGCTCCAACCACGCCAGCAACTACCTGCCCATCAAGGCGACCATGCCGCAGGACAAGGAGCCGCTGCTCGAGGTTCTCGACGAGGTCATCACCCGCCGCGATATGCGCCTGCTGAAGCCGGAGCGACTGCGCGGTCTGTAGCGGGCTTGAGCGGAGGCTTGGCACCGACCCGCGCCAGAGCGACCATCATGGCGAGGTAGGTGATCAGCAGAAACGGCACGAGCGTGTCGGCCAGCCAGGGGGGCGGTTCAACGCCAAACAGGTCGGCCATCGAGCGCTCTGCGGTCACGAACATAAAGGCAACGCCGCCACCGAAAACCACCGCCCAGGTTCGGTAGACACTCGGGCTGCGGCGCACCCCGCAGCGGGCGTCGGTTCGTAGAACGGATGCGAGCACGGCCGCTGTGAAGACCGCCTCGACCGCGACGGCGACGTATGGGGCGCTCTGGTACATACCGGTGGCTACCAGCGGGCTGTCCGGCCCAAAGACATGGTGTGGGTGGCCCGCCAGGTAGTCGGCAAGTGCGTGGACCACGACGAGAGTACCGCCTGCCAGAGCCGGTCGCCATGTGCCGAACAAGGTGCGGCCTGCCAGGGTCACCAGGATGGTCCACCCAAGGGTCGGGAGCAGATGGTGGCTGTAGGTCATCTGCACCGACAGGCTGTCGAGGCTCCCGGCCAACATGTTGTCGGGGTGGGTCACCTCGAGCCCCAGATAGTGGAACACCAACCACAGCAGGTCCGGCAGCTGTGAGGCCAGCAGGTAGAAGACAAGGTGTCCGCGGGGTGCGTGCTGCTTGGCAACCAAAGCGGTCGCGAAGTGTCCGGCCAGCATTCTGTCCTCCAGGGGGTGAGGCAATTCGAACCATTCGGTACGAAATCTATGCAACACGACCGGTCGGAGGGTCAACAATAAAATACCGAACGGTACAATATTCCATCACCCCACGCGGGTTCCGCATCCTAACGTTGACCGCCCCATTCACCGTTCCAGCGTCAGCCGCCGCTCCGGGGGAACGGCCCTGCAGTCAGGTCTGGCGTGGCAAAGGTCGAGGCGGAGTGAACCTGAGCCGGATGGTTCGGAAGAACAGGGCGTCGATACCCAGGCCATGGCCTGTTCCCATCAACATGTTCCGCATGCAGCGCACCTCCCCCTCGGATGCGCGGCCACGCGTTACCCGGACGCCATAGACCCTGCCACGGAGGTAGGACACCCGCGCCGTCAGATACCCACGCTTGGCTCCAGAGAAACAGGTCTTCAGCGCCTCATACCGATGGGACGCACGGCGCCGCTGCAGGAGCATCGGCATGCGTTGCTTCACCGTCGTGGTCTTCCCAGAGGTGATCGTCACCGGGATGGGCTGGCTGTTGGCGCCGGAGTTCTGCAGCACCACCAGATGCTCTCCGGGAGGCAGCTCCACCTTCAGCGGCGTGGCGCCCCGCGGAACGCCGTCGACGATGACCGTCGTGCCGGACGGCGTGGCGAGAACGTCCAGGGTCCCGGGAACGACGCTCGCTGGAGGTGGCGGAGTTGGCCTTGCGGGCGCCGAGGCGACCGGCTGGTGAGCAGCGCAAGCAGTCACCAGCGAGGCGAGAATGCAGACGGTCGGGAGTCGATGACGCATGGCAGCCTCCAACACGAAATGATGGAGCCGCTACAGAATGCACCACACATGCCAACCCGCGGACCAGTGAAGACGGGCCGTCTCAGCGGACGCGTGACAACCCCAGTTGGCACCAGCGGCGACGGCTCGTCGCCAGGAGTGAGCAGCAAGGCTCAGGGCAGGTCGAGCGCCACCACCCACCCGTAGCCCGCCAGGTCACGGAGCTTGGTCCCCAGTTTGTTGCTCATCGCCACCAGCGTGATGCCATCGCCGACCCAGTGGTACATGTACGTCATGTAGCCGCCGATGCCGCCGGTGTGGCCCCAGATGGTCTGCGTGCCGTCGGATTCGATGAACACCCCCAGGCCATACTCGGCGCCCATACCCTCGGGCTCGATCCAGGGCGTGGTCATGAGCGTCAGCGAGGCTGCCGACAGCACCTCACCGCCGTAAAGGGCCAGCCCCCACTGCGCCAACTCCGCCGGGGTCGACACCATGCCGCCGGCCGCCCACCCGTAAGAGGGATCGACGGTCGCAGTGATGTCCACACCCTCCTCGTCGTAGCAGGAGACGAGCCCGGGAACGTTCTCGCCGCTGGCGGTCATGCGGGTCTGGGTAAGACCGAGAGGCCCGGTGAGCCGCTGCTCCACCTGGGTCTCGAAGGTGGACCCGCCGGCGGCTTCGGCAATCAGACCCAGCAGCACCCAGTTGGTGTTGGAGTACTCCCACTCGGTCCCGGGCGCGAACCTCAGCCCGGGCTCGTTGGCGACCGCCCAGGCAACCAGCTCCTGGGGCGTCCAGGACCGCGTACGGTCGAAGCTGCCGACATAGTTGTAGCTGACGATGCCGCTGCCGTTGGCCATCAGGTGTCGCACCGTCACCCCGAGGCCGTCGTAGTAGCCGGGCACCCAGTCCTCGATGGGGTCGTCGAGGGTCAGCGTCCCGTCTTCGACGAGTAAGAGGATCAGCGCCGCCGTGAAGGTCTTGGAGACGCTGCCAATGCGGAACACCTGTTCGGCCGTCCATGCCTCACCATCTGCACGGTTCGCGTCGCCAGCGGCGGCGGTCCAGACGGTCCCGTCGCTGAAGGCCACGCCCATCGCCGCGCCCGGAATGTTCAACTCGGCGACGGCCTGGGTCGTCGCTGCCTGAAGCTCGGAATGAACGGAGGTGGGCCCCGCGTCCGCGCCGGCGTCCATGACCACATCGGGCTGGCCAGACGTGGCGTCAGCGTCGACCTCGGAGGTGGCCGGTTCCTGACCGCACCCGGTCAGCGCAATGACCGCAGCGGCGGCAACCATGGTGTGGCGAAGACTCATGGACGAAAGCTCAGGGTGGTCTGGTCGACGGCCGACCGATAGCGCTGTACGCCCTTGTTGTCACCAAGGCTCTTGGCGCATCTGGCCTTGATGAGCCCCCCTGCCCGGCCATACGGGCCCACGTAGCGTCGCCCCTTCTTGGGCTCGGGGAACTGGTCGCAACGCGTGGTGGGGAGCGTCAGCTCCACCTCACACGGCGTTCCCACCTCGGCTCCGGTGGGCCCGACTGCTCGTTGGGTGACGATGTACTTGCCAGGCTTCAAGTGCCTCATGCCTCGAAGAGGCCGGACACCGGTTCCAATGTCAACGCCCGAGTCGACAGGCCGTCCGAGCCGCCCCTACGCTGACTTCTTTGGCCTTTCAGCCCCTGCCGGCAACGTGCTGCCCTCCACTTTCTATGTCCATCTGACTGTGTAAGACTCCGCCTGCCCGACGGTGAACCCCACACTTCGCCGCGGGTCTCTCACCGCACCGAATACGCCGGAGAACCGCGTCATGGCTGACGAGCAGGTCACCCTTCTCAAGCCCCCGCCCGAGGTCGTCTACGCCGAAGAGCTGGCCCAGCTCGCCGCTTCCGACGACGGCCCCAAGCCGCCGGGCTGGAACCTCACGCCCAAGGCCGTCCGCAAGTTCATCCTGGGGGACAAGCGCCTGGGCATCCGGAAGAAGTTTGTCGGAAACGCTTCCCTCGTGGACCGCTCGATGGTCGCTCTGGCCACCAATCGCGGCCTCATGCTGGTGGGTGAGCCGGGATGCGCCAAGTCGCTCCTGTCCGAGCTGCTGTGCGCCGCCATCTGCGGCGACTCGACCCTGACCGTTCAGGGCGGCGCGTCGACCACCGAGGACCAGATCAAATACTCGTGGAACTACGCGCTGCTCATCAGCGAGGGCCCGAGCATGCGGTCGTTGGTCCCAGCGCCCCTGTTCCGGGCCATGCGCGAGGGCAAGATCGTCCGCTTCGAGGAGATCACCCGTTGCCCGATGGAAGTACAGGACTCCCTGCTGTCCATCCTCAGCGACAAGGTGCTGGCCATCGCCGAGCTGGACGGCCCCGAGAGCATGCTGTTCGCCCGCGAGGGCTTCAACATGATCGCCACTGCCAACACCCGCGACCGCGGCGTCAACGAGATGAGCGCGGCGCTGAAGCGGCGGCTCAACTTCGAGACGGTCTTCCCGATCCCCGACTTCAAGACCGAGCTGGCGCTGGTGAAGAGCGAAACCGCGCGGATGCTCGAGAAGGCGGCCGTGCCGGTGGTTCCGTCCGAGGACCTCCTGAGCGTGCTGGTCCGCACGTTCCGCGAGCTGCGCAGCGGTCAGACCGAGGATGGCGGCGCGACCGACCGGCTATCGACGGTCATGTCCACCGCCGAGGCGGTGTCCGTCGCCTACGCCATGGGCGTGCGGAGCTACTACCTGGGCCAGGGCACGCCCAACGGCGCGGACCTGGTGCACAGCCTGGCGGGCGCCGCGGTCAAGGACGACCCCGAGGACCTCAAGAAGCTCCGCCGCTACATCGAGCAGCGCGTGGTCAAGCGTGAGGGTAAGCCCTGGAAGGAAGTGTACGAGGCCCGCAAGATCCTCCCCGAAGCGTAGGCTGCTGGACCCAACGACGTGACCGCAACGCTCGAAGTCATTGGCGTCCGCCACCACAGCCCGGCCTGTTCGCGGCTGGTGCGCGAACGGATCCGCGCGCTCAAGCCTGCCTACGTCCTCATCGAGGGCCCGGCGGACATGAACGAGCGGCTCGAGGAGATGACCCTGGGCCATCAGCTGCCCATCGCCATCTTCAGCTACTACACCAGCGAGAACCACACCTCGTCGTCCTGGTCGCCGTTCTGCGACTACTCGCCGGAGTGGGTCGCCATCCAGGAGACCATCGCCGCCGGCGGCAAGCCGCTGTTCATGGACCTGCCGGCCTGGGCGCCGTCGTTCGAGGGCGTGCAGAACCGCTATCGGGACCCGGAGCAGTCCATCAACCGTGAGCAGGTCCTGTGCGAAGAGGTCGGCGTCGACGGCGTGGACGCGCTGTGGGACCACCTGTTCGAGCAGCCGATGCCCATCGACGAGCTCAGCGCGCGGCTGAACCTCTACTTCAAGGAGCTCCGCGGCGACGACCCACCGGGCGAGGACGAGCACCGCGAAGAGCACATGGCGCGCTACATGAAGTGGGCCATGGACCTGGACGAGGGACCGGTGATTGCGGTTTGTGGTGGCTGGCACAAGCCGGCGCTGGAAGACGCGGTCAACTACGGCGACCGGACCAAGCCCGATCCCATCGCCCCCGAAGAGTCGGCGCGTCACGGCAGCTATCTGGTGCCCTACTCGTTCCGCCGGCTCGACAGCTTCGTGGGCTACCAGTCGGGCATGCCGTCGCCGGGCTGGTACCAGGTGGCCTGGGAGGAAGGCCCCGAGGCAGCCGCCGATCAGATGCTGGAGAAGGCGGTCAAGAACCTCCGCGCCCGCAAGCAGGTCGTCTCTCCCGCCGACGTCATCGCCGCGACCATGATGGCCGAGGGACTTCGTAGGCTTCGTGGCCACCAAGCGATGTCGCGGATCGACCTGTTGGACGGGTTGGCGGGCGCCCTCGTCAAAGAAGCGTTGCAACAGCAACTTCCCTGGGTCGGTCGCGGAACGCTGCAGAAAGGTACCGACCCGAAGCTGGTCGAAATCGTCAACGCGTTCAGTGGGCAGCGCGAAGGAAAGCTCGCAGAAGGCACGCCTCGCCCGCCCCTTCTCTTCGACGTTGATGCGTTGCTCGAGGCACGCGGAATGGCCCCGCCGTGCGACCCCGTGCTGCAGCTCGAGGAGGTTGAAGACCTCGACAAGAGCCGCATCCTGCATCGCCTGAGGGTCCTCCAGGTCCCCGGGTTCAAGCGCATCTCCGGCCCCAGCTGGGCGACCGACGCTGTGTTCGAGGAGAAATGGCGGGTCCGCAAACAGTTCGAGACCGAGTCCGCCCTCATCGAGGCCGCCGCGTACGGCGCTACCCTCGAGAGCGCCGCGGCGGCCAAGCTCGAAGAGGCCATGCTCGCGGCCGAGGGCAGGCTGGCTCAGCTGACGTCGCTGATCGGCGAGGCCACGTTCATCGGCCTGGATTCGCTGGCCGGCTCGATTCTGGACCAGGTCGCCACGGCCGTGGGCAACGAGAACTCGCTGCCCGTGCTGGGTGAAGCCCTGGGTCGGCTGTTGTCGCTGTGGCGTGACGACCGGCTGCTGGGTGCGGCACGCAGCGCGCAGCTCGTGAAGATCGTCGAGGCCGCCTTCGAGCGTGGGCTGTGGCTCGCCGAGTCCATCCAGGGCCCGACGGCCCCGGCAGACAAGGAGCGGCTCAAGGCCATTGTCGCCATGCGCGACGTCTTGAAGGTCGATCAGAGCCCCGACCAGGACACCCTGGACGTGGACGAGCGGATCGCCTGGGACGCCTTCAGCCGCATCAGCGTCAGCGAAGACGCGCCCCCCGGGATGCGCGGCGCGGCCTTGGGCCTGCTCTGGTCCTCGGGCTACTGGTCCAGCAGCGAGGAGGCTGCCACCGGCGCACGGGATGCGTTGGAGCGCAGCTCGCACCCGACGATCATCGGCGATTTCCTGGCAGGTCTGTTCGCCCTTGCCCGGGAAGAGGCGGTCTCGGCCAAGGGCCTCATCAGCACGGTGGACCGCACCCTTGGCGAGATGCACGACCGCGAGTTCATCCAGGCGCTGCCTTCCCTGAGGTTGGGCTTCGAGTACTTCCCGCCGAAAGAGCGCGAGCACCTGGCCCGCCGTATCATCGGCATCCATGGTGGTGACGCGTCAGACGCCAAGGCGTTGACCCAGAAGCTCATTGTCGCTCCCGATGTCATCGCGGAGGGCGCCGCGCTGAGTGAGCAGTTGGCCCTGACGCTCAGAACATATGGGCTGGAGCCCCTGCATCCGACCGGGGAGGCCGCCGATGGCTGATGACCAGTTCCAGTTCGACGACGCGCTCGCCGACGGCCTTACCGGGCTCGACCCGGTGCTCCGCTGGCGGCTCGTCCTCGGTGAGGCCGCAGACAACGGGCTGAACAACCCCGGTATGGGACGCGACGCCCAGGCGGCCGACGCCGCGCTGGAGTGGCTCTATGGGCGCGATGAGGGCCGCAGCGAGCGCGACATCATGGGTCAGCGCCGCCAGGGCTCGGGCGATGGCCAGGGCGAGGGGGAAAGCGGTGATCAGCGTGGGGCTGGCGGAGGCCCCTCCCAGTTGAGCGTCCCCGACTGGATCAACGAGGTCCATCGGCTGTTCCCCAAGGAGACCATCGAGCGGCTCGAGCAGGACGCGGTGGACCGCTACCAGATCCACGAGGTGGTCACCAACCCCGAGGTGCTGGCCCGCATCGAGCCCAACCCGACGCTGCTCAAGGCCGTGCTCCAGACCAAGCATCTGATGAACGAAGACGTTCTCAGGATGGCGCGAAACCTGGTGGCCAAGGTCGTCGAGAAGCTGCTCAAGGAAATCGCCGAGGAGGTGAAGCCCCACTTCCATGGCGCCATCGACCGTCGCAAGCGGTCGCCCATGAAGAACAGCCGCAACCTGGATGCCAAGCGGACCATCGCCCGCAACCTGGGCAACTGGCGCGCCGACGAGAAGAAGCTCTACGTCGACAAGGTCTACTTCTACAGCCGCTCCAAGCGCCACAGCACGCGTTGGCAGGTCATCCTGCTGGTGGACCAGTCGGGCTCCATGCTGGACTCGACCATCCACGCCGCGGTCACCGCCGCCTGCCTGTGGGGCATTCCGTCGGTCAAGCCCCATCTGGCGGTGTTCGACACCGAGGTCGTCGACCTGACCGAGGACATCGTCGACCCGGTCGAGACCCTCATGAAGGTCCAGTTGGGCGGCGGCACCGATATCTGCAAGGCCGTGAAGTATGGCGCGACCCTCATCCAGAACCCGCGGCGCACCATCTTCTGCATCATCAGCGACTTCTACGAGGGCGGTGACTCCTACGGGTTGGTCCGTGAGGTTGCAGCGCTGTGTCAGCAGGAGACGACGGTTCTTGGGCTGATGGCCCTCGATCGGGAGGCCAACCCGGCCTATGACGCGGATATGGGCAAGAAGCTGGCGGAGGTCGGGGCCCACATGGGCGCGATGACGCCGGGTGAGCTAGCGGCGTTCGTCGCCGAAAAGGTCAGGGGGTAGCGCAGATGAGCCCCAAGAAAGCCGCGAAAAAGGCGGTCGTTGTGGAGACCAGCCCGATGGACCGGGCAGACCTGCTGGCGCTTACCCCGGACGCGCTCGCCGCACTGAGTAGCCGCGGGCTCGTGAAGCGGGCGCAGAGGATGCTCGAGACCGGCCTGGAGCCACAGGTCGAGCTGGCCGAGGACGGCACGGTCATCGGCCACTTCGAGCTCCGCAACGTCGTGTGCAAGCTGCTGCCGGGCAAGACACTGGCCGGTGCTCGCTGCGGCTGCGGCGCGATCGGCGTTTGCTACCACGGCATCGCCACGGTGCTGTGGTTCCAGCGTGGGGACATCGCTCCCGGCGAGGACAGCGCCGACAAGACGGTCGAGAATTGGTCGCCGGGCGAGTTCGAGGACAAGGCCATCTCCACCTTCGTCAAGAAGCTCGGCATGGCTCGGGCGCGCCGAATCCTGGCCGGCGGCCTGGTGGTGAAGGTCGGCTTCGAAGACGGCGAGCCCGTGGCACGGCTGCCGTCCTGCACGCTGCGCTTCCTGGTCCCCCACGACCTGGCCTATGCGCGCTGCGATTGCGAAATTGGGGTCGGCTGCGAGCACATTCCCATCGCCGTATGGGCGTTCCGTCAGGCTGGCGACATTCCGCCGGATGGGCCTGGCGCGACCGTCGAGCTGGCTGCTACCGGAGAGATCGACCTGGCGCCGACGAAGCTCGCCCGTGACGTTGCGCTGGACGTCCTTTGGACCGGTGTTGCGAGCACCCCTGAGGCCGCCAAGGCCCAGTTCGAGCGGGCCCGAAAGGCGCTCGGCGAAGGTAACCAGGTGTGGCCGCTTGCGCTCATCGACGAGCTCGAAGCCGCGGTGAACCAATACCGCGCCCGCAGCGCCCGCTACCGACCCGCCACCGCCAGCACCCTCGTCTCCAGCCTGGAGGCCCGATGGCGCTCGGCCTCCCGCTCGGAGGTGGCGCTCCCCTCATCGGTTGTCCTCGGCACCACCGAGTCCGCCGAGACCCGGCTTTCCGAGCTGCGGCTGATGTCGTTGGGGGCGCGCGCCATCGAGGAGCACAGCTACGACGTCTACCTGGTGGACGCGGACACGGCCAACGTGTTCGTGCTTCGGGTCGGTCGCCGTGGCCTCGCGGGGGCCTCGACGAGGGACATCGCCTGCGGCCAGCTGGTCACCCAGGCAGGGCGGCGCCGGGCCAATCGGCAGCTCACACTGTCCTCCTCCGGCGGCGGGAAGACCGCGGTCGCTGGAAAGGCAGGCGACTTCAGCACCCTGAAGGCGCCCCTGATGGTGTCTGACATCAACGCGTTCGCGACCGCGTGGGCGTTGCGTCCGCCGGCCCTGCTGCGGCCCCGGGTGCTGGCCGAGAATGTGGTCGTCCTGCCGGTCGAAGAGGTCTGCGACGCTCGCTGGTCCCCAGGCGACCAGGCGCTGGCTGCCGAGGTCGTGCTGCCCGACCAGGGCGGGACGGTCTCGCTGGTCAGGCGTTACCGCGCCGCGGCCGAGGGCGCCATCCCAGCACTCGCGAAGGCCTTCGCCGATGGGGGCAAGGACATCACCTACATGACGGGCGAGGTGCGTCGCACCGCCGCTGGCTTCGAGATCGATCCGCTGGCGCTGATGACTCCCGCTGGGCTGCTGGTCCCGGACCTGGAGCCGTCACAGGCCTTCGAAGCAGAGCTTGGCGACCTGGAGACGACGCAGGGCGCGCTGTCGGCGTTGCTCGATGAGGTGCTTGGCGTCATGGACGATGGTGTCCACCGCGGTCTGCTGGGGAGCCCGCTGGCGTGGGTGGAGCGCCTCGGCGAGGCCTCACAGAAGCTCCGGGGACACGGTCTGGCGGGGCTGGCCGAGCTGCTGAAGACCTTCGCCGGCAGCGTGCAGGCGGTCCGTGACGGCGGCCGCTCCGCGCAACCCCAGGCGGCTGACCGCTGGCTCGACGCCTACATCGCGCTGAGCGTGGCGCGGGAGCAGGTGCGGGCATGAGCAAGAAGAAGGCCACGCTGGCATGGTCCGCCTCGGTGGGCGACTACCTCACCGCCAAACCGCCGAAAGAGGGGAGCCGCAGCGACCACGGGCGGACGCGGATGCCCGTCACCAAGACTCCGGAGAAGCCGCGCAAGTTCAGCCGCAGGGGAGCCATCAGCAGGTTCAAGAAAGACCGACGCGAGGCCCTGCCCATCAAGAAGCTCGCGACGATGGGCGACGAAGAGGTCCGCTTCTGGATGTTTGCGGGGTCGGACCACCGCGAGGACGCCGACGAGATCGCGCCGGACCTCAAGGAGCTCGACCTTACAGCGGACGTTCCCTTCGAGACCGCGGTCGAGCGGTTCAAGGACTTCTGCGAGCACGGCAGCTGGTGGCACGGCGAGTCCAACCACCTCATCTCGCTGTACCTGAGATTCTACCCCTGGGGCGACGTCTTCCAGATGGCGCTCGAACACGGTCGCTACGACCGGCGCGAGTGCCTCGAGGTCATGCCCAACCCGGACGACGCCGCCGAGCTGGAGCGCATCCGCCCGGATATCATCCGGCGGCTGGAGAACCTGCCCGACGGCGACGTCGGCGACCCGTTCGTAGCGCTGACACTGGAGTTCTTCCCCCACGCAGATACGGCGCAGCGCTATTTCCAGCATGTATCGCGCTGGTGGGTGACCAATGGGGTCGCCCTGCTCAAGCAGCTGCCGACGTCCAAGGAAGCCTACAAGACCGCGCGACGCCTGAAGCTGACCCTGAACGCCAGCACCGTCGCGGAGTTGGTGGAGCACTTTGGCTACGAGGGGGTCAGCGACCTGGTGAAAGCATGTGACCCCAAGGTCGCCTCGGTCATTCGGTCACCCAAGGCCGTCGACGCCTGGCTGGACTGGGCGACCAAAGGCAAGAACCAGGACTACGCGCGGCATTTCCTGACCCACGAGGGCTGCAACGCCATCGACGGGATGCTCAGCTTCCTGGCCCGCCGGGGCAAGAAGCGCGACATGTCGGTGAAGCTTCTGGCGGAAATGGTCGAATCTGGCCACGGCGCCATCATCGCCGACGTGGCGCGCAGCCATCCCGCCAAGGTCCAGGAGAAGCTCACCAGCGACGTGCTGACTGCCGCCGAGGGCGCGGTCGAAGAGCTGCCACAGGCGGACTGGCCCGACTGGATGGTCACGGCCGCCAAGCAACAGGTGGGCCGGGACAAGGTGAAGAAGGTCCTGGGTACTGGCCGGCTGGAGCAGGTCTTCACCCGTGACGGCAAGCATCGTGTGCCTGAGGACGTCCTTCTGGGCTACCTGGCGATGGTGGCCAGCACGGTCGACGACACCGTAGAGCTCACCGGTATCGACATGGTGGCGGCGGGGCGCATGGCGTGGGCCTTCATCGAGCGCTGGCTGCAGAAGGACAAGCCGAGCTGGGGCCAATGGACCCTGCGGACGCTTCTTTCCCTGGGCGGCGACCCGGAAGCCGCCAAGCTGGGACGCGAGGCCCGCAAGAACAACTTCCACCGAGGCGAGTTGTCCGTCGCGGTGGAGGTGCTGACCGCGATGGACAGCCGGGACTCGCTCACGGCGCTCCACCGGATGACCAACAAGTGGCCGGCCCGAAGTGCGCTGGAAGACATTCGCAAGAAAAAGCGGATGAGCGAGGCGCGTTTCCTGGACGCCATCGTGCCGACGTGCGGTCTGAGCGACCTGCACACCATCGACCTCGACTTCGGCGCACGTATGTTCACGCTGGCGCTGACCCCGCCGTCAAAGGTTCTCATCGTCGACGCCGACAGCGGTGAGGTGTTCCAGAAGTTCCCGCCTCGCCGAAAGGCCGACGACCCCGACAAGCACAAGGCTGCCCAGGGCGTCTACAAGCTCTTCAAGAAGGAGCTGGCCGAGGTCGTCGAGGCGGAGACCAAACGCCTCGAGCAGGCCATGCTCAGCGCCAGGACATGGACGCGAAAGGACTGGCTCGACGACCTGTCCCACCACCCGGTCATGGGACCGCTGGCGTGCACGCTGGTGTGGAAGACGTGGCGCCACGACACCCTCGTGACGTTCATGCCGACCCACCCGGACGACAGCTGCATCAACGTGTCGTACGACGAGGTGGCGCTCGGCGACACCATCGCCATCGCCCATCCCGTGGACTGCTCGGAACACGAGCGTGACGCGTGGAACGAGCTGTTGACCGATAGCGAAATCGTGCAGCCCTTCGCGCAGCTGGGACGCTCCTGCTACGTCCCCGGTTCGACCCGCAGTGACGCATTCATCACTCGGCTGAAGGCGCGGAAGTTCAGCGACCAGGAGCTGCGCGATGGTCTCTACGGCTGCGGCTACTGGGGCGTCGAGGGCAAGGACTACAACTACGACGCGTTCCAGCGCACGGTGGGCCACTGGCGCGTGGTCGTCGAGCTGAGCAAGCCTGTACCGCGCTGGAGCTGGCCGCCCTCGGGCCCCGACTACGCCATCACTGACGTGGTGTTCGAGGACACCTCCGGCGGCAAGAAAACCAAAGGCAAACGTGGCCTGACTCCGCCAGACACCATCTACAGCGAGAGCCTGCTGGCGCTGGAGTCGCTCGACACGTAACGGCATACTACCCACCGAGGCTCCGCACGGACCGAGGAGGGAGCGATGTCGGACAGGTGGATGACTTTGCCGGTGGGGACGTATGCCGTCGCAATGGCTTTCGCGCTCGCGGCCTGCCCGGCGATCGTCGTCGAGACGCCCGACAACGGGACGACCGCGGACACGACGGCGGACGCGACGAGCGATGGATCCGGTGGTGGCGGCGACGCCGATGGCGGACCGGTGGGCTGCCTGACCAACGACGATTGTGACGGCGTGCTCACAGCGCCGGCATGCCAGCGCGTGGTCTGCGCCTCGCAGGTGTGTTCCGTCGTCAACGACGACACCGCCGACGGGACCGCGTGCACCGGGGACAACCCCTGCTTTGAGGGCGGCACCTGCTCGTTCGGCGAATGTCTCGGCGGTACGGCCAAGGACTGCTCCAGCTTCGGCAACGGCGCCTGCGTACTGGGTGTCTGCGACGCCACCACGGGCCAATGCGGCTCCGAGGTAGCTCCTGACGACACCGCGTGCGACGACGGGGACCCATGTACCGAAGACGACGGTTGCAGCGTCGGCACCTGCGAGGGCGACGCCATACCTGATTGCGGGACGACCGGCTGCATCGCCGATCCCACGCTCTGCGACGACAGCGACGCCTGCACCATCGATGAGTGTTTGGCCGACGGCACCTGCCAGAACTCGGCCGATCCCACGTCCTGCGTCGGCACCCTGGGGGCCTGCGTGCCCGCCGACACCATCGACCCGGACAACGGCAACTGCATCTGCGTGTCGGGTGCAGACGGCACCTACGCGTTGGATTGCGGGGGCGGCACGCCGTGTGGGACCCCCGACGCCCCCGGGTGTGACGACGGCCTGTCATGCACCACGGACATCTGCGATACCGCGACCGGTGAGTGCAGCTACACCGTGGTTGCTGGAAACTGCCTCTTCGAGGGCGCCTGCTACCTCGAGGGCGAGGGCCCCCCCAACTGCACCTGCACACCCGTGGGCGGTCAGCACGAGATGATCTGCGGCTGCGTCGACTCCTCCGAGTGCCCCGATGACGGCCTCTGGTGCACGCTTGCATCGTGTCAGGCAGATGGAACGTGCGCCTACGACCAGTCTCCGGACGGGTGCATCGACCCGACCAACAACACCTGCGTGGCCATCGGCCAGACCGCCGACAACGGATGCACCTGCGACACCTTCGCGGGGGCAACGCTCCCTTCCCTGGACTGCGGCACGACATGCAACGGCTGCGCTGTCGGTGCGGAGTGCTATGGGCTTGGACAGGGCGATGGCACCTGTGTGTGCGGCACGGCCACCGATGGGACCTTCGCCTGGGACTGCGGCGGTAGCCCGCCGGCCCTGTGCGTAGTCAGCGGGGGCGCTTCCGAGCTACATACCTGGCACGTCAGCCCGGAAGGCGAGATCACGCAGCTCGATACCCTGAGCAGCTCGCTGCTCAACTTCACGGGCGGTTTCGGGACGGGCCTCCACGCCATGGCCACCTGCGGCAATGTCGGTTTCCTCACCGCCAACAACGGCCTCGGGTCGTTCATGCTCGGCAGCAATGGCGCCATCGGCAGCCCGCAGTTCATCGATGCCCCGACGGCCGACGCGTTGTACTGCGACAAAGGCAACAAACTGCTGTTCGCGGCCGCCACCTTCGGCGGCGGTTCCGGTAGCGCTCAGCTGTCGGTCTATGCTGGGGATATGCAGCCGCCTCAGCTGTCGAGCATCATGTTCGCGCCCACCACGACGGGGGACGCTCCAGCCGACCAGCTGACTCTGGCACCCGAGTTCGGGCAGAACGGCATCAAGGTGCAGGCCACCAGCGCCTTTGGGAACTCCAGCTATACCCGATTTGCCTACACACCGAGCGGTGGCCTCGGCGTCGCCGACGGTCCCTATCAGCACTTCTCGGGTAACTACCCCAACGCGATCACCACCAGCCCCTCCGGCCAGTACTTCGGCATCCTCGACGTCGACTGTGTCTACGTTGCGCCCATCTCAGAGGCCTCCCAGGTGCCCGACGAGACTCAACTGCTCAGCTATTGCGACGGAACCATCAATGGAATCTACGACGGTGTGTGGAACGACAAGGTGTTCCCGCCAAGGTTCTACTTCTCGACCGAGAATCAGGTCGGCGAACTGACCCTGGAGGTCGCGACGGGCCAGATCATCGTCAGCAACCTCTTCACCGTGAACGCCACGAGCGGTACCGAGATCTACAAGCTGGTGTCGCTGTATCAGGGCTCGGTGATCGTGGCCATCCCCGCCTGGAACAAGGGTGCTCTCGCCACCTTCACGGTGAGCCCCGAGGGCGACCTGGAGCTGGTCTCCACCACGCCCGACACCTACGAGCTCTATGGCGGTGACATCTTCCCCTGCCCCGACTTCAACTAGTCGCGGGACCGGCGTAGAGTACCTCCAGCGACACCAGGAGAGACCCCCATGAGCGACGAAGAAACCAAAGAGGCCCCTGAGGCCGATGTTCTCCGCCCTGGACCCGATGTCGAGGGTGAGCCGTACTGGTGCATCATGCACGAGGACCGGGACGGCAACGTCGACGGCAACGTCTGGTCCTTCGGCCCGCGGATCATGCTGTTCTTCGACAAGGACATCGCCACGCGCCTGATGACGACGTTCAGCAAAGCCGGGTCGACGACCTACGTCCTGCGCGGCGTCACCGAGGCCCACCTGGCCAAGCTGCAGCAGGTTGCCGAGGCTAGCGAGCTCGAGGTCTTCGTGGCGTTGAAGATCCACGGCCGCAGCATCGAAGCCATCCCCGTCGAGGAGCACATGGCCGAGGCCCCCCCGGACCTCCCGCCCCCGCCGGCCTAAGAATCACGGCGGGTATCCAGCCAGCGCCGTAATTTGGCGCTGGCCAGCACCGTGTACAGTCGTCGAACGCGCCCGTCAGCGTCCGTGTCCAACAGCGCGAGCTGATGGGTGGCCACCCGAGGTTTGTCCGGATCGGCCTGGAACGTGAAGAACCAACCGATGGTGCCGTTGAGAGCGACCTCTTCGACGCTGGCCGGTGGACCGTGCTTGCTGATGAGCCCCAGGAAGAGCCGAGCCGCGCGCTCGGGGCCGTGGACGACTGCCGTCGCCGCCGAGAACTCGCCGCCAGCGTCGGAGTAGACAGCAACATCGCGAGCCAAAGAAGCCGCCACCGCTTGCAGGTCGCCCTGCATGAGCGGCTGCATCAGCGCGGCCATCGCTTCGCGGTGCTGTTCCGCGAGGTCCTCAGCCGACGGCCGCTCCACCTTCTTGAGCGCTGCCCGAGCCCGGTGAAGCGTTGTCTTGATACTGCCCTCGCTGGCATCGAGCGCTTCGGCTGCCTCCCGCGTGCTGAAGTCCAGTACGTCGCGTAACACCAACACCGCGCGCTGGAGCGGCGTCAGGACCTCCAGCGCAAGCAGATAGGCGAATCCGGCCGACTCTCGGAGGACCAGCCGGCCAACACCCTCGATGCTCTCCGCGCCGGCCTCGGGCGCCGGCTCGGGGAGCCACGGACCTACGTATGTCTCGAGCCCGCGCTGTCGCCGTCGCAGCCGATCCCGCGCCAGATTCATGGCCACGCGAGTCAGCCAGGGGGCCCAGGGCCGGGAGGTGTCCACAGGCGGGCGCTCGATGGCCCGCAGAAACGTCTCCTGGACGATGTCATCGGCCTCGGAGGCAAGCCCCGTCATCCGATACGCGAGCGCCCAAAGCATGGGCCGCTGCGCCTGGAACTGCTCGTCGAGGGTCACGCTGCGTCCCTGTGGCCGTCGAGCGCGATGGCGCAAAGCCCATCGGAGCCCATGCCGAGCGCCACGGCCATCGTGTTGTAGTAGTTCACGGTTGCAAGGTACCAGGTCAGGCGGACCACCTGCGACTCGCTGTAGTGCTCACCAAGCTCTGCAAACGTGGCGTCCTCGACCCGCTTGTACAGCGTCACTTCCTCGGCAAACGCCAGCGCCGCCTTCTCGGCGTTGGTCAGCTGGGAGCAGTTGCGGAAGTCGGCCAACGGAACGTGTTCAATGGGTGCGCCGTGGTGCACGGCCTCAGCCCGGTGCAGGTCCTCGCAAAACCCGCAGCCGTTGAGCTGCGAGACCCATGTCGACACCAGGTGCCGCAAACGCGCAGGCACGACGCGGTCGTCCTCGCTCAGCGTCATGAACCCGCGTGACGCCATGAGCAGACGTGGGAACCTCGCATAAACGACCCGCAGCGGCATCATTACCTTTCCCAGCCGTCGTCGGGATATCCAGAAGGCGAGCCGAACGAGCAGCGAGCGGGGTTTGTCGATCGGTTGAAGGCGCTGTGTCTTGGTCATGGAAACCTCCGTGGTGTGAGCATTTGCCAACCTCACGAACGGCGGTTCCAAAAGGTTACGCGACCGGCAGATGTATGGGGATGTAAGGACGCCAACATGGCAGCAGGACTGTAGCGTCCGTACATGTGGGGCCATGCAAACGCTCACCCTGTCTCTGACTTTGCTCCACGCGGTCGCCGCGACCACGCCACAGCCGCGCTGGCAAGCAGGGGTCAGCGCCATCGGCGCAGAGATGTACGTCGCCTGTGGCAAGACCGCGATAAACATCAACACCTGGTCCACGAAGCTCCAGAGCATGGAGCTGGACTCGGGGCGCTGGCGCGATCACACGGACGTCCCCGAAGCCGGCCCGTGCGACTCTGCGGCTGGCCCCAAGGGACGTCTGTGGGTGGTGTCCCAAACCGCCGTGCACGTCTATGACCCGCGCGTTCAGCGATGGACTCACCGCCTGAATCGCCCCACGCCCTCGATGAACACCGTCGCGGTCTGGGCCCCAAGGCGAGGCTTGCTCCTGCTGGGCGGGCGAAGTCCACGCGCCGACTACGATTGGCGGCGCGACCACTGGACCACCGCTGACATCAAGCAGGGCAGCGTCTGGCAGCTGACGGTCGACGCAAAGAAGGCGCGTTGGAAGGTCCTGCCGCCACTGCCGACGCCAGACTACTGGCACAGCGCTGTGGTTCGGGGCGAAGAGGTCATTGTCCTTCCGGGGTGGGCCGGTTCCAACGCTGTAGGTCTGGGTCCACCGCATAGCGCCGGCAGCAAGCCCGGCTGGCGGCGGGTGTCAGACTACTCAAAGATGATGACTGCCTCAGTGACCCTGCCCGACCGACGGGTCGCCGTCTTCAACTCGGGGCACGGAAACGCGGTCATCATCAGGCTGCTCTCCGACAAGGCAACTTCCTGGCAGAAACGGCCGACCAAGCATCCCTTTGCCCAGCGGGACTGGAACGCCGTCGGCGCGATTGTACACAACGGCCAGGCCATCATCTTTGGCTATCACGAGGCCCGCGGAGGCGCGTCGCTGTACGAAGAGGCCTATGTGGCCGTTGGCCGCTGGCAGCCCAGTGACGGCCAGCTGACGTTCCCGTGGAGCAAGCCCTGATGGGCTGGGTTACTCCCGAATGAGGGTATAGGTCCAGCGCTCGGTCAGGCCGTCAAACGCCGGGTCCGCGGACGCCGTGGTCGCCGTGACCGTGTAGGTTTCTTCGGTCGGGTCCCCGGGCAGGGCCGTCATCGTCACGACCTGCGGCATCGCGTGATCGGCCGGCCCGAAGATGAACTGGGTGGCCGAAAGGCTCACATCGGCCTCGTTGTCGGTCGTCAGCGTGACCGTGACGTCAGCCGTTGGTGCGTTGGCGAACGAGACCGCGAGATCCGCGTCTTGCGTCAGGGTCACCGACGTGCTCGCCGCAGACTCCGGGAGAACCTTGAAGCACGGCGCATGGGACTGGAAGTGCATCAGCTTCCAGGCCGTCTCGTAGCCCGTTTTGTGGGCCACCCACTGACGCCATGCGGCAGACGTCGTGTCCTCGGGCTCCGCGTCGAGAGCGCAATGACCGGTCAGAAGCGTGTACATGAACGCCCCGGCCGCCTTGTCCAGGTCCTTGGACATATGCCATCCGTCGCTATAGGCCGACTGGCCCGGGATGGCTTCCTGCAGCTGCGCGTGCAAGGTGCGCAAGGGGATGGCGCGCGCATAGGGAAGCTCGCCGTTCTCCATCATGAAGCGAGCGACTCCCAGATCGGTGCCGTTCTCGGCGTCATAACGGCGCCCATCGAGGCCGTAGAGCATCGACGTATCGCCGTTGTTCGAGTGGTCCTGCATCGGGAAGCCCAATGAGAAGTCGTACTGAGCCGGGTCGATCTGGTAGCGCTTGTTGGCCTCGAACTCGGTGTTGGCGCGACCATAGTTGAAGTTGATGGGCGGGTCGCCGTTCTTGACCAACTGCACGTTGGCTTTGCCGAGGACCCAGTTGAGCCCACCAAGGATGCCGTTTTCCGAGCTCGTGCCGGTGTGGTTGTAGTTGAGGACCCGGTCGGCGATGGCGCTTGCAGCGAACGGGGACACGAACGTGGAGGCGCCTGAGTAGTACGTCGTCGTCGCCTCGACCGCGGTCAGCGCAGCGTCTGCGAGGACATCGTCGTAGTCATGGTCCGAGGCCGAAGCACTCTGACCATACAGCGCAGCGTAGATGGTGGCTGCGGCAACATAGGCCCCATTGGGGCTCGGGTGGCCGCTGGACGTGTCCTTCTTGTCGCCTGGCAGCCCATCCCATGCCGGCCCGGCCGGAAGGGCGCTGACGGCGACGGGCGCGCCGGCGGCAGCCCGGGCCGCAAACTCCGCGAAATGGTCTGCGTCGGCGCTGTCGCCCCACTGCATCAGCACGTGAGGCTGAGCCCCGCCCTCCGCCACCGCAGCGGCAACCTTGGCAACACCGAGGGCGTAGTACCCAGGCATCGTGGCGATGATGTAGGGGTCGGCAGCGATGACCACGTGGTCCCAGTCCACCGCTCCCTCGCCCTTCAGGTTGGCCATGCGGTCGGCCTGACCCTCGGGCCAGTAGAAGTACTGGGTCAGCGAGTGGGCGCGATAGGTCCAGTCGTAGGTGTCGCCGCCCTGCCCGTAGCCAGTGGTGATGAGCGCGCTGTGATGGATGTCCTCGGCGACGACGTTGACCGGGATGGCGACATCCCCGTCGCCATCCAGAATGCTCTGGAGCTGCGAGGCGATGGGGTCGGGCGACCACGGCTGGTAACCCGCTCGAATCGAGGAGCTCGTGCCAATGACGAGGACGTTGAGGGTGCCGTCACCGTTGAGGTCGGGGTCGGCCGGTGCTGGCGGGGCGTCCGGCACAGCGTCGGCGACGGCATCCGCATCGGTAGCGGCATCCGCATCGGCGACGGCATCGGGGCCTACTGCCTCCGGCTCCGCGTCCAGCGTGGCATCAGACGCGTCCTCAGCGGTGACGCTGTCAACGACCGCATCACCGGTGACGGGCACATCTGTCTCGGCGCCGTCAGGGGTGGTCGTCCCGTCGCCCACCCTGCCGTCAGGAGCCACATCTGCCGCGGAACCATCGGAGCTCGACGGCGCCGTCGAGTCGTCGGTGCAACCTGCGGTCGATCCAAGCGTCAGCGACGCTACGGCAACAGCGCATAGGGCAACTCTCATCGTTTGCTCCAAAGTGGCCTAGGCCACGACGTCCCAGCCTCCGCCGGGGAAGAAGTCCAGGGCCTCGATGCGCTCGACGGTAGCGGCATCGTCGGCGTGTGCGACACGCGCCATCAGGGCAGCCCCCTCCGCCAACGACGGGGCGGGGCGGGCGAAATAACGGTTGCCGTCGATGGCGAAGAGTCGTCCTTGGCGGGCGGCACGAAACCGCTTCAACGGCTCGCTCTTGCGTGCATCGGCCAGGTTGCGCGGCAGCTCGAAGCCGCAGCACGCCACCACGATGACGTCGGGGTCCAGAGCCTCGAGCGCTTCCCAGGTCCGCTCCAGGGACTTGCCACCGGAGACGTTGGAGACGACTTCCGCCCCCGCCGCGCTGATCTGGTCGGGCACCCAGTGGCCACCGTCGAACGGCGGATCGACCCACTCCAGCATCAGCACCCGCGGCTTTTTGCTGGCCTCGGCCACAGCGGCGCGTAACCGACGCAGCTTGCCGTGGAACTCCTCGCGCAGCGCCTCACCACGTTCCCGAACACCGCAGGCCTCGGCGACCGTCACGAACGTTTCGGCGACATCCTCGAGCGTGTTGGGCTCGAGGTTGATGATGGTCGGTCGCATGCCGTCGGGCCCTTCGATGAGCACGTCCAGCCGGTCGCACACCGCGACCACGTCCTCATGCGCCGGGGCGCAGACGGCGCACAGCGCCTGGGTCAACACGACATTGGGCCGAACCCTGGCGATCTCCGCTTCCTTCAGCTCGTACAGGGCTTGCTGCTGCTCCATCGACGCCTTCACCGCCTCGTCGATGGCCACCTGCTCGAGAACATGCGGGTTGATGTACGACACCGTCACTCGGGCCAACCCGCGGGCCTCCATCTGGGCCATGCCCTCGTGGTCCGGACACACGTCGCACTCATGCGTGACCCCAACGACGGCCTCGCCGAGCCCCAACGCCCCGCAAATCTCGGTGGCGCTGGGCAGAAGCGAGAGAATCCGGGGCCCACTCAACGGCGACGCCGCCACCAGAACATCCCCAGCGCCAGCATGAGCCAGGCGATACCGGGGAAGTGGGGCTCGGGGGCACCCGAGCAGATGCTGCACGGCACCAACCCATTCTTGCAGCTGGTGCAGTGGGCGACGATGCCAGTACCGCAAATGCTTCCCTGACCGGAGGGATGGCAGAGCACCAGGTTGGGACCGTTGACGCAGCTGCCGTTGTTGCAATCGGCGCAGACAGCGTCGCCTGTTGCGGTGCAGACGGTACCGTTGGGTTGGTTGGCCCCACCGGTGCAGCTGCCGCTGGCGTTGCAGGTGGACGCCGCCTTGCACTCGGTCGCTGCGCCACAGCTCGTGCCGGAGGACTCGTAGTTGTTCACGCACGTCCCCGAACCGTTGCAGGTGTTCGGGTTGTCGCAGGCCGTGTTGGACTGGCTGCCGCAGGCAACCCCGTTCGGGGTGTTGGCCCAGCTCGTCTGGCTCGCGCTGGGCGTGCACCGCTTGCAGGCGTTGAGCGGGTTGACCGCGCCGTTGTTGTAGCAGTCACCACCGATGAGGCAGCTGCCGCTCTGAACCGAGTGGGTGCAGGTGTAGGCGTTGTTCCCCGTGCTCTGGCAGGCGTCGTTGGTGCATGAGATGCCGTCACCACAGTTGGGCGCCCCGCCCGCCACGCAGACCCCCTCCTGACAGGCGTCATCGACGGTGCAGCCGCTGTTGTCGGCGTTGCAGGTGATGCCGTTGGGCCGATTGGACCAGCCGTTGGTGCTCACGTCCGGGTCACACAGCTGGCAGGGGTTGCCGGGGTTGACGGTCCCGTCGCTGACGCACGCGTTGTTGATGATGCAGAAGCCAGCAAGGATCTGTGACGAGCAGCCACCGCCGCCGTCGCACGTCAGCGTCTGACAACTCAGCGAGCTACTGCAGGTATACGACTGCCCCGCGCATCCCCCAGAGGCATCACACGCATCGGACTGGGTGCACGGATTGCCGTCGTCGCACGCCTGGCCCGTCAGCGGGTCGGCGTAGCACTCGCCGGTCCCGGTGTTGCAACGCCCGGTTGCGCAGGGGTTGCTCAACGACGCACACAGGGTGTCGTTGTTGCAGCCGCAGTTGACCTCGTCCCACGTGCCTTCGCAGTTTCCCGAGGCGACGCAGACATCCCCTAGCGTGCAGTCGTCGCCGTCGTTGCAGGACTCATCGATCTTCACGGACGACTTGCAGGTACCATCACTGTCGCAGAAGGGCACATGGCACTGGTCGGCCAGACCACTGCAATCTTTCGCCGCGCCCTGGCAGACGCCGGCGTTGCAGCCATCACCCTCGGTGCAGGGGTCGCCGTCGTCACACGCAGTCCCCACGGGCACCGGCACGCTCTTGCAGAGATCGGCGACGTCATCGCAGACCCCCTCGAAGCACTGCTGCCCCATCCCGGCGATGCTGCAGTCCCGCGGCGTCCCACCGCCACAGCTGCCGGCCTGGCAACTCTCGTTTTCGGTGCAGAAGAGCCCATCGTCGCAGGCCGCGCCGTCCAGATCGCCGTCGGGGATGGTCACGCAGGTATAGTCCTCGCAGGCCACCTTCTGGCACGGAGGCGCGACCGTATCCACGCAGTCAGCGGCCTCGGTGCACTCACAGGTACCCACACACTCACCCGAGACGCAGGCTTCGTCCGACGTGCAGGGGTCGCCGTCGTCACAGGACGCGGCGTCGTTGTTCACCGTGGTGCAGCCGTTGATGCCGTCGCAGATGTTCTCGGTACAGGCGTTGCCGTCGTCGCAGTTCACCTGCGACCAGTTCTGGGTGTTCTGCAGGGGGTCGCAGACCAAGCAGGCGTTGGACGGGTGGGTCGTGCCGCCATCGACGCAGGCCCCTTCGATAAGGCAGCTACCCGCGGTCGGAGTGTGGATGCACACCGGCTCCAGGCACGTGTCCGCCGTGCACGCGAGACCGTCGTCGCACTCATTGTCGGCGGTACAGCTACAACCCGGCTGGTCCGGCTGGGGAACGCCCTGGCAACCGCCGGAGGCTAGACAGAGGTCAGGGAACGTACAGTCGTTTCCATCGTCACAGTTCATCCCCTCGGTGACCGTCGAGACGCACTCGCCCGTCGCGGTATCGCAGGTGTTGGTCGTGCATGGCCCATCGAACACGGTGCAGTCCACTGCGGCGCCGCCACAGCTGCCGGCGGTGCAGATGTCCCCCACCGTGCAGAGGTTGCCGTCGTCGCAGGCGGCGCCATCCTGAGCCACCGCCTCGCCGCACTCCCCCGTCGAAGACTCACAGGTGGCGACCAGACACGCCGCGCTGGGCGCCGGGCAGGGTTTGGCCACCCCACCCTCACACACTCCGAAGCTGCAGCGCTCGCCCGCCGTGCAGAGGTCGCCGTCGTCACAGAGCATGCCCTCCATCGCAGGGTCGGGCGCGACCTGGCACTGCCCCTCGATGCACGTGGCGGTCTCGCAGGCATTCATGGTGGTCCCCAAACAGTCGGCGTCCACCGTGCAGCACCCCGCCGCAGACACCGACTGACACTCGCCGCTGACGGAGTCACAGACGTCCTCGGTGCAGGGGTCCCCGTCGTCACAACTCTTCGAGGTCCAGCCCGTCGTAGTGGCAGCCGGCTGGCACACCAAACACAGGTCCGTGGGGTGGTTCTGGCCGGCAAACGCGCACTCTCCACCCAGCAAACACGCGCCCGCGACCACGGTGTTGGTGCATGCACCGGTCAGGGTGTTGCAGCTGTCGACGGTGCAGTTCTTGCCGTCGTCGCAGTCGGCATCGGAGCCGCACGGGCAAGTGGCGGCGTCCCAGTTCCCGACGCAGTTGGAGCCCTCGTCGCAGATAGCTCCGACGATGCAGGTGTTGCCGGAGTCGCAGCTGGTGCCCAGGACCGCGGGCTCGATGACACAGCGACTGCCGTCGCACGCCCCCGTCTGGCAGGCGGTGTCGTAGGTCGAACAGTCCTCGTCGCAGCCGCAGGGGGCGCCGGTGCAGACGCCGTCCTGACAGACGTCATTGGCGTTGCATGACAGACCATCGTCGCAGGGGGTGCCACTGACCGCGGTGTTGGCACATCCGTCGCCCGCATCGCAGGTATCGACGGTGCAGTCGTTGCCATCGTCGCAGTCGATGTCACCCCAGCTGGTCTTGCTCTCGTCGACGCGGCACACGTCGCATTGCGAGAACGGGCTCAGCTCACCGTCTTCATAGCAAGCACCGTCAACCACGCAGACATCGGAGCGAACCCGATGGTCACAGGTATTGTCGGCCAGGCAGAGGTCCTCGGTGCAGGTGTCGCCATCGTCGCATTGGATGTCGCCCTCGCCAAAGACGCACGTCAACACGATCGGAGCATCGCCGCCCACGTCGGCAGCATCCGGTATCGGAACAACGACATCCCCACAGGAAAGCATCCCCAGGGCCGCCACGCCGAGCCAAACCGTCCACGTTCTTATGCCAAGCACGCCACGCAGTGTATCCCCGCAAGCGGTCATGCTTCCAGCGCTGCCGGAGTTTTCCCGTCAGGGAGCTGGCCCGACCCGTATATTGGTCAGGTACCAGGTGTTGGCCCCATGGTTGTGCAGGTGCAGCACCAGCGGGGTCCCGGCGGGTATGTCCTCGTCTGGCGAGAACGCGAGCGTATAGACGCCTGCGTCGAAGGTTGGGATGGGGATCGACCGCTCCCAGATGACCTCGTGGCCCAGGGCCAGGGCAACATGCGCCTCCGCAGGTTCGTCGGCCAACAGTCGGAAGTGGGCGACGGTCGCGGTGAGCTCCTCGCAGGCGCGCAACGGCTCGGTCAGGACCTGGGCCGCCAGCATGTAGTTGCACAGCCCCATGTCGACTTCGAACGCCGCATCTTCGACGTACGCGGCCGACGGCGAGCACTGGATCGCCTCCGGACGGTGTCCGGGGAAGGGGTCCAGCCCCGCCTCGGCTGCCGTGGTCCAGGCAGATGCCTCCCCGAGCTCCGTGTTGGCCGCTCGGGGCGTGCACTGTCCTACCGTCGTCGCGTCGTCGCAGGCTGAGGCCCACGACGCCGCGAGCAACGCGACTACTGCTGCGGCAGCTGGTCGGTGTAGTTCTTGTAGAGGTAGACCACAGCCCACAGGCACATCTCGTCGAGGGTCTCGTCACCCAGCACCACATCGTGCGGTTCCGTCAGCCCCTCGGTCTGCAACGCTTCCGCCACCCAGGGGTTGCCGAGGCTGTTGTTGTAGGTACAACGCATGGTCACCTTGTCGCCGGCCCCGACGAAGGGAAGCTGCTCGATCGGCGCATCGTACGAGTACATCCGCTGCCACTCGAAGTTCCAGTCGGGCGTCTGCACCAGGCACTCCTCGGCGGGCTGGTCGGCGACATCGCCGTAAGCCGGGTGCGGCGCCCAACCGTCGGTGCTGCAGATCTCCACCGCCGACTCGTCGGCCGCGTTGGCCAGCAGGCAGTCGATGCAGGTCTGGCCGGTAGCATCGAACTCGTCGGCGCAGTTGGCCAGCACGCAGCTCAGCAGGTCGGCCGCGTCCGAGCAGTGGGTGTCACCGCAGGCATACAGCGCTGTGGTCTCGGTGGCAGGGCACGACGGCGGCTGCTGGTCAGGCACGCGCTCGACGTCGATCTTCATGTCGGTGCCGACGTAGTGCATGTGGGTCGCGACGCCCCAGATGAAGGCACCCGGGTACGGCTCATTGTCCAGCGTGGGCGGCACGTAGAAGACCTGGGTCTCGGTGTGGTCCGTGGCGTTGGCCGGGATCACGAACTCAGGCTCGCTGGTGCTGTCGCCGGGGCCAGGCTGCAGGCCCTCGCCGTTGGAGTTCATGTCGTCGTTGTTGCCAATGAGCGCGGTGGCGGCGCGGAACTCCGGCGTCTCGTCGGTCATGCGCAGGTCGATGCTGGTCAGGTCGGTCTCGGGGCTGATGCCGGTCGGGTGGTAGTGCATCTGCACGACGAAGACCGCTTCCTTGGGGATCTGCATGCCAGAGCGGGCCGGAAACTCGATGGGCAGACCGCCGGGGGCCCACGCCGAAACCAGCGCGCCGTTCACGTCGCCGGGACCTCCAAAGCAGGGGTACTGGCCGTTCTCACCGCCCAGCTCGCGGGCCGTGTCGCCGTCGAAGTCGACGTAGATGACGGCGTGGTGGGTCACCAGCGCATTGCCGGGCATCACCTGGATGCCGGTCAGCCACATGTCCTTGTCGAGCTGCGGGTCGAGCACCTGGCAAACGAAGTCGTCGCTGGTCCCTTCGGTGGTGAACGGCTCCAGCGGCACCAGCGAGTGGGTGCGGTTGGGCAGCTCGAAGGGGTTGATGGCGTCGTTGCCGTCGGCCTTCTCGGCCGGCGCGGGGGCCTCCGACGGGTCACCCTCGGGGGCGCCGTTGTCGTGCCACTGCTGCAGCGTATCCAACTGCTCCTGGCTCAGCCGCATGTCGTCCTTCCAGGGCAAGCGCGGCTTGCACTCGTCGGTGTCGTGGGCGTTCCACGGCGGCATCGTCCTGGCATGCGTGGCGCTGGCAATAAGGCCACTGAGCGCCTTGGCCGACTCGTAGGTGGTCAGCCCAAACGGACCGACGCCCCCGTCGGTGTGGCAGCTGCTGCAGTTGTTCTCGAGAATGGGCTGCACATGCCCCCAGTACGTCGGCCCGGTGGTGGGCGTCGGTGTGGTTCCCGGATCGGTGGACGTGGTTTCGTCGGCGCACGCGGTCGCGCCGAGCGAGAGCGCAATCGCCGTGATTGCGCATGCAAACGTGTGGTTGATGCGGAGCATCGCAGAGGCCTCCCCGTGCCTGTGGTGGTGTGGGCGCGGGGAAGCTACTGCGATGACTCGTGCGGGAGCAAGGCCCATAACAAACGTTATTGAGCTGCTGGCCCGCTTACCACTGCCACTGGCGGACCTCCTGATAGCGTTGGGCGATGTGGCGCTTGTACTTGGCCACCGCGGCACCCAGCGCAATCAGCGCCACCCCGGTGGTCACTCCCAGGAAGCCGGCCACGGCGCGGTCCTCGAAGCCCCAGCGGGTGAGGTTCAGGACGATGTCGGCAGCCAGGAAGCCCATACCCAGAAAGACATAGGCCCGCAGGCGCAGCAGGATGCCCGCCAGCACCGTGCCGATGGCCAGGGCGGCAAGCACCAGTGCGGGTCCTGGAGTCGCGAACTGGAGCGTCTCCGCAGCACCCGCGCCGAGAACCGTGAGGGAGCCGAGGGTGCGCAACACGCTGGCCTCGTCACCCAACCGCTTGCGATAGATCTGGGTCAATGCCAGCAACACGACGCCGCCCACGGCAATGACGGGCGACCAGGTCCAGGCATCCGAGCCCGAGGCCACCCAGGCGGGGAAGACCGCCGCGTAGGCGAAGCCCGCCGCCAGGAACCCGAACACGGGGCTTTTGTGTGCCCGGGCCAGCGCCATGTGGGCCAGGCCACCGGCCATCAACGCCATGGCCTCGTTCCACTCGCCGTGCCACTCCAGCAGCGCTGGAATCAGCATCGGCAGCAGCATGGCGGTCCGCTGAACCGCGGTGCCGGCGTGCTGAAAACGAACGTCCTCCCGGCGCCGTAGCAGCTGGCTGGCACCCACCATGACGATGGCGGCGCCGGCAATGAAGAGCGCCTCGTAGCCGGCAAGGCCGTCCAGCAGTGACGTGCGATAGCGCAACATGGCAAACAGACCACCCAGCGATGCTTCGGTCAGGTAGGTGCCAAATGCCGGGCGGCGGCCGAACGCCAGCGCCAGAGAGACCGCGACGGCGAGACCCCAGCCGAAGACCAGCGGCAGATGCACCGGACCGATAGGGGCCACGAACGTACTCCAGGCGGCGCTGAGCAGCACCAGAACCGAGGTGACCTCGGGCAGGTAGCCGGTGTCGTCGACCACCGCACGCCAACGGGTGCGGGCCAGCATCAAGACGATGGTGAACACACCCAGGCCCAGGGTCGCGCCGGCGAGGGCGTCCGAGAGCCAACCCCCTACGGCGATGGCAACGCCGAGCTGCCACCAGGCGGTCAGCGCGAAGGTCGAAGGCAGCTGCCCCCGGCCGCGCTGAATGATGACGTACAGCGCCGAGACACCGGCGACGAGGGCCGCCAAGGGATAGAAGGCTGGGCCGGCAAGCACCATGGGGCCGAAGAGCCCCAGCACCGCGAAGGTGTGGCCGAGCTTCCTCTCGTCATTGGCCTGGGTGGCCAGCGCAAAACCACCCATCAGCGCCACAGAAAGCGGCAGCGGAGCCAGCATGAGGCTCCCCACGGTGGGCTCGACGATGCCCGCGATGGCGGCCGCGGCGAGCAGCAGCTGAGTCGCCAGCAGCGACGCGTCATAGCGTCGCAGCTTGTCGCTGAAGCGAAGCCCGACCATGGTCAGCAGGGCCAGCCCGGAGACTGCGGTGAAGGGGCCCACCGGACCCAACAGCAGCCACCCCGACCAGGCCGTCGCGCCGGCAACGACGAACCAGGACAGCACCTGCTCACCGACGGCGTCCCCTGGGAAGAGGCGGTCACGGCGCAAGAAGAGCCATGCGGCGCCCACGACAAGGAGGCCTGGGCCGATCCACTCGAAAGGGCCGCTCAGACCCATCGCCGGCAGCCCCAGCAAGGAGGCCATCGCAAGATGGAGGGGCCGCTTCTGGTCCGGTGCGTCGGCGAGCACGCCCGGGCCCGTCGCGAAGAGCACGCCGATGCCGGCGGCCAGGGCGGCCGACACCGTCACGGGAAGCAGCTGGCCAATGTCCGGCAGCAGGACCACAGCCGTGCCGATACCAAACAGCGCCGTCGCCACGACGCTGGCCTCGTTGGCATGGCGACGGGCGAGCTTGGAGATGGGCGCGCAGAAGCTGGTCAGCAGGGTCAGCCCGGTGCCGCCCAACAGGGCGCCTGAGATACCTCCGGAGAGCCAGCCAGCCCACGTGGCCGCCGTAAGGAGCAGCCACCAACCCAGGGGCTGCGCCACCGGGGCGATCCGCTCGGAGACGTGGTTCTTGCGCCCCAGCCAGAGACCGCTGGCGGTCACGATGCCAACGCCGATCCCGTGCAGCGAGCTCGGTAGCGCAAGGGTGGGCAGCGCCAGCAGGGCGGTGGTCACCATCTCCACGGTAGCCAGGCCGTCCACCGGGCTGTCCGCCCCAGAATCCAGGGCCCGCTGCATCGCGTTGCGAAGACCGAGGATGAATGCCAACGCATTGGCGAGGGTGGCCGCCACCGACCAGCCGACCATGTCCGGGTGGGTGGGGTTGAAGGCCATGACCATGGCCGCCGCCATCCCGATGCCGGCCAGGGCGCTGGCGGGCTGCTCGACCTGGTCCCAGGCCCGGGTCGTGCTCGCGATCAGCCCGACCACGAGCAGTGGAATCGAGGCAAGAAGCGGCAACAGCGCCATTGGAACGCCGTCGGCCCACAGCCCCGACGTCAACGCAGCCACCATGACGGTGCCCACCACCGACGGAAGCACCACGACATGGGTCGGCAGCTGACGCGTTGCCACAACCGCGAGGACCGTGAAGGTCGCGGCGATGATGGTGGGCCACAGAGAGGGCAACCCGCCGAGGCCGATGGACAGGGCCAGACATCCCACAATGGCGGCAGCGCCCAGCAGGCGCGTGGCCACCCGCGTTCCGACCAGCGAGGTCACGACCGCACCTGCGAAGGCGCCGAGCCACCACTGGTCCCAGCCCATGGAAAAGCCGGTGAGCGCACAAGCGACGATACCAAGACCGGTCGCAACCGTGGTCAGGGCGTTGTTCATCGTGCGTCCCAGCCACGCCAGCAGACCGGTGGTCAGCCACACGACGAGGGTGGCGGGCAGGGGCTGAACGGTGACGCTGGTGACCACCGTCAGAAGCGCCAGACACAGCGTCACCATGGCGATGGCGCGGGCGGTGAAGCGCTCGTGCTCCCGGTCTCGGAGGGGCCAGGCGGCGGTGCCGATGGCGACGGCGGAGACTGCGAGAATCGCCAGACCGTCCCAGGCCGTGGCCAGCTGGAGCGCCATACCCTGAAGGGTCCCCGTAACGGCGGTGGTCCACCCGGACGGCATCAGAAGACCGAGCGCCGGAGCCCAGAAGACCGCGATAGCGCCACCTGCGATAACCACGGCGACGGCCACGAGGCTGTGAAGCTCGCTGTCCCCGGTATTCGGGTCGGTCACGACCATGCCACGCCAGAGCCCGACGAAGCCGATGAGCAGGGTGACGAAGGCGCTCGTCACGTGATCGAGCCCGCACACCGCGACGCCGGCTGCGGCAAAGACCACCATGAGCACGGGAGCGGTGGCGAAGCGGCGCGACCAGGAGGCGCCGGCCAGGGTCACCAGCGCCAGGGCGGGCCCCAGGACGGCCGCGTGCAGGCCGAGCTGCCAGGCGACCAGGGGCAGGGCCCCCAAGCAGAGCATCAGGAGAAGGCCTCGATACGCGACCGTGGGGTCATCGTCGGTCGAGGTGGGCAACAGCGTCCAGACGCCGAGTGCAGCTGCAGCGGCGCCCAACGCGATGTGGGCCCCGGCAAGGGCCGAGAACACGCCGAGAGAAAGCAGCGCCATTGGATAGCGCCAGGCTTGTTTCACGCCGAGCCCCCGCGTCGCCGCCCAGCCGAGACCAGCGCCAGCGGCGAGCCCGAGCAGTGCGAAGGGCAGATGGATGTGGAGGGCGACGGCACCCGCCGCGGCGGTGAGTGCACCGAGAACGGCCACCGTCACGGACAGTGCGCGCGCGGCCGGTTGGGTGTCTTCCGACTTGCCCAGGCGCCAGCCAAAGAGGGTGCAGATGGCGCCGACGAGGCCGAGCAGACCCTCGACCATGCCGTAGCGCATGGCGGTGGCGGCCGAGGACCAGGACGAGGCGGCGGTGTACAGGGCGCCGCCAATCGTGGTCAGGGCGCCGAGCAGGAAAATGAGGTTCTCGAAGGACAGGAACGCGCGCCAACCGGCGGACGTGGGAATGTCGGGGTCGTCGTCTCCGGCCGGCAGCAGCAGCGCCACGCCCGCATCGACGGGGTCGGCCGTCTCGATGACGGCAGGTTCTTCTACGCCACGATGGCTGGGCTCAAGCGTGGGAACCGGCAGCGTGATGGATCCGTCGGCCTGCGCCCAGGCGTCTTCGGTGGCCTGCTCCCAGGCGTCCTCGGTGGCCTGCTCCCAGGCATCTTCGGCGCCCTCGAGCTCCCACGGCACTTGGCTGCCAGGGCGGTTGTTGGTGTAGCTGCGCCGCTTCTTCGGCGCGGTGATGACTTCGACGGACGCCTCGTCAGCGACCGGAAAGGGTATGGGTTCCACCGACTTCTTGTCGGTGAGCTTCTCCGCGGCGGTCTTGACCGGCTCGCGCACGATGGTTTCGACCTGAGGCCGCTTCGTCACCCGGCCGAGCCAGAAGCCCAGTCCGGTGAAGAAGAGTATCGTGAACTCCAAAGGCACCTCCCAATGTGGATGATCGGCGGTGCCTCGCGTCGCAAGGCTTGTGCCAGGGGAGGCAACCCCCTGAAACGCAACGATTCACCCACTTCGGGAGGGGCGGTGCGCAAGTCGTGACTGCGCAGCCCGGGTACCACAATCGCGCAGCGACGGTGGCACCCGGAACCCAGTTCTACTTGCAGGCCCCCTTCGTCACCGGCTGGTCCGGCTTGGAGCAGCGTGGCCGAAGTCCGACTTCAGCTCGACGATGACCCGCACGGTGAGTCCGAGGCTGGCGGAGCAGTTCGGACAGCTGAGCGCCTGGACCGCCCTCAGGCGGCCGAGGACTTCTTCTCGGCGTACATCGCGCCGATCACGTCGGCGTACTTGTCGTTCACGATGTTGCGCTTGACCTTCATGGTCGGGGTCAGCTCGCCGCCCTCGACGCTGAAGGGCTGCGGCAGCACCTCGAACTTCTTGATGGTCTGGTAGCGCGCCAGCTTGCCGTTGATGTTGGCCCCGTCGATCTTCTCGCGGAAGTACTTGAGCACGGCCGGGTCCTTGGCCAGCACCTCGACGCTATCGCCCGACACGCCCACGGCCTTGGCCAGCTCGGGCAGGGCCTCGGGGTCCAGCACCAGCAGCGCGCAGAGGTACGGCTGACGGTCGCCGACGACGACCGACTGGCCGACGCCCGGCAGCGCCTGGAGCAGGCCCTCGATCTCGGCCGGTGCGACGTTCTTGCCGCCGGCGGTGATGAGCAGGTCCTTCTTGCGGCCGGTGATCTTCAGGAAGCCGTCGTTGTCGAGCTCGCCCAGGTCGCCGGTGTGCATCCAGCCGTCGTCGCTCCACAGCTCGGCGCTCTTCTCGGGCAGCTTGTAGTAGCCCTTCACCATGTTGTCGCCGCGCAGCATGATCTCGCCGTCGTCGGCGATCTTTACCTCGACCCCGGGGAATGCTTTGCCGATGGCGCCGAACTTGGGCTTCTTGTGCGGCGAGATGGTCGCGAACGCGGTGGTCTCGGTCATCCCGAAACCCTCGTGCAGCGGGATGCCGAGGGACGCGAAGAACTCCAGCGTGGACAACGAAATCGGCGCCGCGCCGGTGGCGGCCAGGACCACGTTTTCCAGGCCCAACGCCGTCTTGATCTTGTTGACCACCAGCTTGTTGGCGATCTTACGGGTCAGCGGCCAATGCTCCTGCGGCTTATCGAGCCCGGCGTAGAAGCTGCTCAGCTCGGTCTTCAGGGACCAGCTGGCGAGCTTGGCCTTGATACCGGTGGCCTCGGCGAGGCGCCCGCGGAGCGCCGCCTCGAACTTCTCCCAGACGCGCGGAACACCGAGAAAGACGGTCGGCCGGACCTCCCCCAGGGCGTCTTTGATCTGCTTGATGTCGTCGAGGAAGTAGGCCTTGCCGCCGGCGCGAAGCCCGACGAAGTTCGTGAAGCCCTGCTCGGCGGCGTGGCACAGCGGCAAGTAGCTGATCTGCCGGGCCGCTGGGGTCAGCACGGCGGGGTAGACCTGCGAGCAGCCGCCGCCCGTCGTGTCGATGCTGCGGTGCGTGTACATCGCGCCCTTGGGCAGCCCGGTGGTGCCCGAGGTGAAGATGAGCATCGTCACGTCGTCCGGCTCGAGGCCCTCGAACACGCCGTCAAAGGCAGCGTCGTCGTCCTGTCCCCGAGACATCAGCGTATCCAGGCTGATGACCTTGTCGTTGCCGGCGTCGACAGCATCCATGGTGATGTAGTGGTCGCACTCCATCAGCCCCTGGGCCTCGCCGTCGAGGTACTTCTGCAGCAGCTCCGAGCCGTCGGCGATAGCGACCTTGGCGCCGCTGTGCTTGACGATGTAGGCCACCTGCTCGACCGTGTTGGTCACGTAGATGGGGGCTAGAATCGCGCCCACCGCCGCCGCGCCGAACTGGCAGCAGACCCAGTCGGTCCGGTTGTTGGCGATGATGGCGACCACGTCGCCCTTCTTCACGCCGAGGTCGATGAGGCCCTTGCCGATGGCCCGCACACGGTCCCAGTAGGCCTTCCACGTCACGCCCTTCCACTGCCCCGGAGCCACCCGGTCGTAAATCGCCTCGGTGTTCGGCGTGGTCTTGGCCCAATGTTGAATCCAGCCCGGCAGCGTGCGCAGCTCAGCCATTTCGTCCTCTCCCGTCGGCGATGTCTGTGAAGGCCGCTTGAGTCTCATAGACCACGCGGTTCTTCAATCTGAAACGCCATTTCAACCCGTTTCAAAACGAGTGTCCGGGACGCGTCAGAGTGGGCCGAAGGTGAACTCGCCGGCGTTGAGACAGCGCGGGTAGGCGGCGGCGGCGAGCTCGGCCAGGAGGAGGTGGGCCGTCCCATCAACGACGACCTCCAGCTCGATGAGGCAACCGCTGGTACAGCTCGAGGTAGAGACGGTCGCCGCGCCAGCGATGTCGACGCTGGTCTCGACGGCGGCGCTGGCCGACCAGGTGCGGTCGGTGACGGTGACGGTGACCTTCGAGGTGGCCTCGAAGGGCTCGCTGCCCAAGGGGACCAGCAGCTGCCGCGCGTTGGTGAGGGTGGCGCCGGCGTCTGCCGAAGCGCAGGCGTTGGGCGGAAGGGCATCGGTCAGGGAGAGCGTGACCACGCCTGCGTCAGACTGCAGGACCAGGGTCTCGGGAACCCAATCGCCGCTAACGGTGGGACCGCAGTCAGCCCCAAACGACACCACCGCCAACGCGACGAGCGCGAAGGCGGCGGTGTTGGGTCGCGAATGCGTCCGCATGAAGGCTACTGCAGCCCCTCGACCTCGAGGAGCCAGTTGTTGAGCGTGCCCTCGTCGCGGTCGTAGCCGTCGACAATCTTCAGCGTCCACTCGCCGGAGACCGTCTTGCCGTTGAAGTCGGTCACCGTGTAGGCCTCGCTGAGCTTGTCGGCGCTGCCGCCCTCTTCGCGCTGCAGCACCACCTCTTCACCGTCGGGGTGAATCAAGGACAGGGTCAGGTCGCCCACGTAGGTGTGGTCGATGTCGACCAGCACGGTCATGCCGCCGATGGCGCCGTTACCGTTGATGGTGATGGTGCTGGTGACGCCGGCGTCGTCGTTGTCCGGAATCGCCACCGGCGTCTCGTTGAGGCCCGTCCACGGACCGTCGTTCTGGGTGCAGAGGGTCTCCGACGCGCAGGCCGGGTCGGCACAGTCCACCTGGCCGTTTCCGGTGTTGTCGATGCCGTCGCCGCAGATTTCCACGGGCTCGTCCGCGCTAACCTCGAACTTCAGGCCCCAGCTCGTCAGCTCACCCGCGTCCTGGGCCGCTCCGTCGACCACCTTGAGACTCCAGGTACCCTCGACCGCCTCGGCGATCATGTCGCGGGCCTGTACCGAGGTCGGGAAGCCCGTCATCTGCTCGGTGACCAGGACCACTTCCTTGCCACTGGGCGACACCAGCGACACCGTCAGGTCGCCCTTGAAGGTGTGCTCGATGTCGAAGTTGACCTGCAGGTTGGTCACAAAGCCCGTGGTGTCGACCTCGATGCTCTGGGTGATGCCCGTGGCGTCATTGTCCGGGATGGTCACGACGTCGGTGCTCTCGAACTCGGTGACCGGCACCTTGCAGGCGTCATCGTCGGAGCAGGCCGGGTCCTCGCAGTCCACGGTCCCGTTGAAGTCGTTGTCCTTTCCGTCGCTACAGCTCTCGACGAGGTTCAGCTTGGGCACGCCGGCCGAGTTCACCGAGGCAAACTCCTCGACGTACTTCATGCTCAGCCAGCCGTAGCCGGGGCCGGCCTCGTGGCGGATGCCGAAGCCGCTGGTGCCCCAGCTGTTCTTGAACAGGAAGAAACCCTTCTCGACCACGGGGTTGCCGTCGTCGTCGAGAACCTCGTTGCCGTCCTTGTCGACGACCGGCACCTCGAGCTCGTCATCCCAGCCGACGATCAGGATGGAGTGACCCGCGCGGCGGTCGTCCTTGCTGTCGGCCTTGTCGTCGTCGTTGGGGTAGAGGACGTAGCCCTCGCTCCAGTAGTCGCGGTTGGTCTCGAGGTTCGACTTGCGGTGGTTCCAGCTCTGGTAGAAGAACTGCATGCCCGCGACCACCGCGGTCTTGTTCTGCGTCATGAAGGCCTTGATGTTGTTCCGCCGGCTGGAGACCCAGCGGTTGTTCGGCAGACGCCAGCGCTTCGCGGCCTTGGCGTTGTCCGACGGCTCACCGTTGGTGTAGCAGAGGGTCGGGCGCTCCTTGCCCTCGCAGCGCTCGTCGTCACTCGTGCCCCAGGGGCGCGACTGGTACGGCTCATCCTCCTCGAGCACGATGCCGAAGCGGCGGATGGCGTCGAGGTTGGCGCTGGCGTTCGAGCCACCGGTCTTGGTGAACCGGCCCAGCTCGATCTTCACCGACCACTGCAGGAACTGCTCGGAGAAGTCGGGGTTCGGCAGCGTGCCTTCCTTGATGTAGAGGTGCTCCATCAGCGCCGCCGTCGAGAAGATCGAGCAGACACCGCGGCTGCCCTGGCTCTTCACCGGGGACTGCAGCTCCACCAGATCCGTCCACTTGGCCGGGAAGATCTGGTCGCTCTTGGCCTCGTCGGGGAGCTTCGAGTTGTCCGGGGCACCCTCCAACAGGGCGTCCAGATCACTGGTCGGCGCCTCGCTGTCGGCGGGGTTGGCGGTCTCGGTCTCGGCGCAGCCGGGGGCGGCGACGGACAGCCCGAGTACAGCGACCAGGGCGAGCATGTTGAAGCGGCGAAGCATGTGACGAATCCTCCAGTTCAGGGCAGCGCGACTTGGGGTGGGGGCTCGAGACCCCGCACAACGCGTGCACCGGGCTTAGTAGCAAGCGACGTGCCACGCGTCCACTCTTATGGTTACGGGGTGTTAGGACCCCAGCTGGGTGGGGTCACTGGACCCCACCGGTGGCGGGTCTCGTGACGTGAACATGGATCGGCTCCCGCTCGAGGCGGCAAAGCGTGTCCCCCGCGATGCAGTGGCTGCGGTGTACGTGCGCGTCGTCTTCGAGCCGGTATCGGAGCCATGCATTCTTCGCCGCCGCCACCGTCTTCGGGTCCCTTTCGAGGCGCTGGAGTGCCAGAAACTGGCTGCGAAGAAGCCCCGCGTGGGTCGGGCGAAGCTTCAGCCCCGTGCGTGCGGCGTCCAGCGACGCCTTATCGTCGCCGACGCTACCCAGCGCTGCCGCCAGCCGGTCCCACACCGCCGTCGCATTCCTCCGCTTCGCCGCCACCGCCTGGAACGCCTCGACCGCTTTCGGCCAACGCCAGACCTTGGCGTAGAGTTCGCCGCGCAACCACGCCACCGACGGGTGGCCGGGGACAAGAGTCTCCACCCGCTCGAGCCGCGCCAGCGCCTCATCCACTCGGTGGGTAAGCACCTCGAGCCGCGCGAGCTGGGATTCGACCATTGCGCGGGCTCTCGTATCCCTCGCAGGCACCGCCTTCAGCGACTTCTCGAGGCTGGGCCGGGCGGCGTCGAGGTGCTCCTGATTGCCGTGCAGCAACGCCTGCCCGTGGTTGTGCAGCCGGCGCCACAGCGGCGTCTCGGCGCCCGTCGTCGTCTGCCCCAGGGTGCGCCGGACATCCGCCAGGTCCACCACCGGAGCCGCGCTCGTCCCCGCTACCCGGGTCATGTGGAGGGTGTAGCGCCTGTGGCGCAGTCGCGCCCGCAGGGTCAGGGGAAGTCGGTCCGCCGCCAGGCCCCTGGGAACCTCGACCGCATAGCGAGCGACCTTGGCGTCGCGAGGCCCCACCGTGTGGTTGGCCACCACCGTCCGGAAGTTCTCCACCGCGTGGGCCTTCACGATGCGGCCCTCAGCATCGGAGACGATGGTCCGCAGGCGATGCGCCGTCGGGTCGTCGCCCGTCCGCGCGTGCTCGGTCCCTGCCTCCGCCAAGAGGCGCCCCTTCGCGTCCAGCACCTCCAGCTCGACCCACACGTCCTTCATGTCCCGCGCCCCACCGGGAAACGCGTGACCGACGCCCACGTTGGACACGACGACGTCCACCTCGAACCGGTCGCCGGGCTTCAGCATTGCGGTCTCGGCGGGCAGCCACGTCTGGGCATCGGTACGAACCGCGGCGATATCCAGTCGCACCGCCTTGCTCAGCTGCTTGGTCAGCGCTGCCAGCGCATTGCTGCCGCGTCGCGCCGCCAGCACCGTGTGACCGCCCAGGAACGCGTGGGAACGCCGAACCCCGCCCTGCCCGTCCGGCACGGTGGGCATGTGGCAGTCGACGCAGGTCCGCACGGGGCCGCCCTCGTCCACCCTGTCCAGCGACGGTCCCGCCCAACCCGAGTGCGCCCAGGTGGGGGGCTCTCCGATACCCGGTAGCCCGTTGGGGTTGCCGATCTCGGGCCCCAACGTCCCCTGATGACAGCTGGTGCACATCCTCACGCTCCCCAGCTGTGAGGGCTTCACGCGCTTCCGATGGGCCTCCAGGCTCCCTGGAACTGCGTCGTCCGGATAGGGCACCGGCGCTGTAGTGAGGGTGTAGCTGCCGTTACCGACGGGTTGGGGCTCACTGAGGCCATGACACATCGCGCAGCTGACCCCCGCGTGAGCACGCGGATCGGCGTCGCGAAGGCCCTGGTCCGTCAGCGTGCCGGTCAGCAGCAGCGCTGGATCGTGGCAGCCGCCGCAGAACCCGGTCTTGTCGGCTCGCGCCGCCTCGAAGCTCTCGAACGAGGCTCGGTAGACCTTGTTGTTCATCGAGCTGTGGGCGTGCGCGCTACCCTTCCACTCGTCGACCACCTCGCTGTGGCAGTCGGAGCAGCCGTCAGCGTCGTTGTAGATCCCAAAGTCGAAGCGTTCGCCCTCGGCCATCTTGGCGTTCACGAGCGCGAGGCCTGGAAGCACGACCCCGGGCTCCTTGGGTGTAGGCGGCGGCTCCACGGGAGGCGGCTTGACCACGGGCGCCGGCCCCGACGGCCGCTCGGCACACCCTGCCATCAGCGCTGCCACGACCAAGAGGTGGAGCGCCCAGCCGACTGGCGTCGAACGCCGCACTACTTCTTGGGCTTGAGCTTCAACTCGGGGATCGGCTCACGCACCATCTTGCGCAGGTTCACGCTACCCCGCTTGGCGCTGGCCAGGTCCCGCGCGGCGTTGGGACCCGGGATGTTCCAGGGCCTGCCCGGAGGGCCACCCCAGCGGCCCCACTGCGGGTTCTTGCAGGCGACCTTGCCCTTCCACTTGTGGCGAATGATGTAGCGGCCCTGGAAGTTGCTGACGCCCGTTGCTGGGCGCGACCGCTTCTCCAGCTTCCCCTTCATTCGCACCTCACGGCCACCCCAGATGGGCTTGGCCGACCTGAAGACCAGGTCTTCGCCGAGGGTCTTGGCGGTGTAGCGCGTGTGCAGCCGGGTCAGCGTGTAGGCGCCGGGCCACTTGTTCTTCACCACGTCCCCACCGAGGGTCATGATGTCGGCCGACGTCAGGGTCGGCCCCGGGCACGGATCGCACTTGTTGGCGCGCCAGGCGTACTCGGTGACCACCGACCGCGGGTTCTGCTCGACCGTACGGTCGAACAGCGCCGCATAGAACTCGCCGAACCGCTTCTTGGTGGCCTTGGACACCTCGATGTTGGTGGGGATGGTCACGTTCTTGTAGTTGGCGACCTCGTAGCGCTTGTCGGCCAGGATGTGGACGATGAGGTCCTGCGGCCCCTTGGCGTTCAACAGGCCGAGGCGAATCGGCAGGTTGAAGTTCTGGGTGTCGTAATGGAACCGCAGCGGCGACAGCACGGCTTCACCCGTCGGCTTGAAGAACACCTTCTCCACGTCGACCTTGGCCACGAAGAACTTGGTCCCGGCCTGCACATAGGGGCGCAGCACCTTCGCAGCACCCTTGGGGATGTTGTACTTGTAGTGCAGCAGCCACTTCTCCAGAGCCGCAGCCTCGGTGGCGCTGAGGATGACGATCTCGTACTCGCCCACCTTGAACTGGGCCTCGATCTTCACCTTTTTCTTGAACTTCATGCTGCCGCCCTTCCTGGCGGTGCTCTTCATCCTCGGCCGGCGCGGCGGGCGTAGACGGATGCGAGTGTCGGGCCCGCACGGGTCGATCTCCCAGTACTCGACCAGGCGCGGCGCGGCGAGCTGGTCGAGGCGGTCGAAGACCTTGGTGGGCAGCGTCTTGACGTCCTTCTTCTTCAGCACCACCGGGACCGGCACCACCATCGCGAAGTTGGACGGCGGCCCCTTGTAGTTGTTGCGCATGGACAGGACGGTCCGCTGACCCTCGCGCAGCAGCGTCACCTGGGTCGCGTCGTTGAACAGCTGGGCCCCGGCGCCGCCAACATAGAAGCCGCAGAACGCCTCGGCGTCCCCTGTGGGCGTCGCGACCACCGCCAGCGCCACGACCATCGCTGCCAGACCACGCAGGGCCTGCCGACGCCGGCGCATCAGCATCAGCCCCAGCAGCACCAGACCCCACACCATGCCGGACGAGCTCCCGCCGGCCTCGCAACCCCCGCTGGACGTCTTCTTTTCGGGGGCTTTCTGGGCGCCTCCGGATGTCCCAGCAGCGGGTTTGCCCGCTTCGGGCTTCTTGGCGTCGGGGGTCTTTGCACCAGCTTTCGGGGCAGCCGGCGTCGCCGGCGTCTTCTTCACTGAGGTCTTCACACCAATCTCCGGAATGTCTACGGCCACGAGCGAGGCCAGCTTCACCTTGCCCCGAGGCGCCTTGGATGTCTCCAGCACGGGACGCGTCGAGGGCTTCTTCGACGCCGATCCCGGAGGTCCGCCCCAGCGCCCGTAGCGTGGGTTCTTGCAGTCTACCGGCTTGTCCCACGTGTGCCGGATGATGTAGCGCCCCTGGAAGTTGTTGCGCGCGCCCGGGCGGCTGCGGTTCTCCAGATCGCCGTTCACCCGCATCTCGCGGCCGCCGACGATGGGCTGAGCCTCTTTGAAGACCAGGTCCTCGCCCAGGTTGTCCTTGGTGTAGCGCGCATGCAGCCGCGTCAGGACGTAGCCCCAGCGGTTTTTGCTGGGCATTACTTCGGCCCCAAGGATGGCCATGTCGTCACCATTGAGCGTCGGGCCGGGGCATGGGTCACAGGTGGCGGCGTCCCAGGAGTACTCGGTAACCACCGCCCCCTTGTTCGCCTCCAGTGTCTTGTCCAACAGCGCCGCGTAGAACTCACCGAACCGTTTCCTTACGTCGTTGGTGACGTTGATGTTGGTCGGGATGGTGACGTTCTTGTAGTTGGCGACCTCGTAGCGCTTGCCCCGCGCCAACACGTGTACGATCAGGTCCTGCGGTCCCTTCGCGTTCAGCAGTCCCAGGCGAATCGGCAGGTTGAAGGTCTTGGTGTCGTAGTGGAACCGCAGCGGCGACAGCTTCGCCTCGCCATTGAGGAACTTGACCTTCTTGGGGTCGACCTTGGCGACGAAGAACTTGGTTCCGGCCTGAACGTAAGGCCGCAAGACCGGCTCGGCGCCGGCCGGGATGTTGTACTTGTTGGCCTTGAGCCAGGTGTCCAGACCGGTGGAATCCGAGGCGCTGAGGATGACGATGTCGTACTCGCCGACCTTGAACTGAGCCTCGATCGTCACCCCGCCGCCCGGCGCCGCGCTCTTCGTCGCGGTCACCATCTCCTTTTTGCGCATCCGGTCGATCTCCCACGCGCTGGGCCTGCATGGGTCCTGCTCCCAGTACTCCACGAGCCGCGGCGCGGCCATGGCGTCGACCTTGTCGAAGATGGCCTGATTCAGCGTCTTCACGTTCTCCTTCTGAAGCACGACCGGTACTGGGATGACCATCGCAAAGGCGTCCGGTGGCCCCTTGTAGTTGTTCTGCATGGACAGCACGGTGCGCTGCCCCTCCCGCATCATCACGACCATGGTCGCGTCGTTGAACAGCTTGGCGTCGGCGCCCGAGACGTAGAAGCCGCAGAACGCGTTGGCGTCGCCTGTGGGCGAGCCGACCAGCGCCAGCGCGACCACCGCGGCGCCGAAGCCACGCAGGAGCTTTCGACGACGCCCAAGCAGCACCAGCGCGATGAGGACCAAAGCCCACAGCGTCCCAGGGGGACCGCCGCCAGCATCGCAGCCGCCACTGGACTTCTTCTCCGGCGCCTTCTTGGCGCCGGACTCGGCCGGCGCGGGTTTGGATGAGGTCGCCGTGGCCGAGCCCGCTGCGGGCTTGCTGGCCTCGGGCGTCTTCGCATCAGGCTTCTTCGCAGCCGGCTTGGCCTTGTCGGCCTTCTTCACCGCGGTCTTCACGCCGATCTCCGGGATGTCGACCGCCACCAGCGAGGCCAGCTGTACCTTGCCGCGCGGGGCCTTCGAGGTCTCCAGCGCAGGCCGCGTCGTGGGCTTCTTCGACGCCGAGCCAGGAGGCCCACCCCAGCGCCCATAGCGCGGGTTCTTGCAGGTCACCGGCTTGTCCCACTTGTGGCGGATGATGTAGCGCCCCTGGAAGTTGTTCATGGCGCCCGGTCGGCTGCGGTTCTCGAGGTCGCCGTTCACCCGCATCTCGCGACCACCCACGATGGGAGTCGCCTCCTTGAAGACCAGGTCCTCGCCCAGGTTGTCCTTGGTGTAGCGGGCGTGCAGCCGGGTCAGGACATAGCCCCACCGGTTCTTGCTGGGCACCACGTCGGCCCCCAGCGTGACCATGTCGTCGCCGTTGAGCGTCGGTCCCGGGCACGGGTCGCAGGTGGCTGCGTCCCACGCATATTCGGTCACCACCGAGCCCTTGTTGGCCTCTAGCGTGCGGTCGAGCAGCGCCGCGTAGAACTCGCCAAACCGCTTCCGTACGTCGTTGGTGACGCTGATGTTGGTGGGGATGGTGACGTTCTTGTAGTTGGCCACCTCGTACCGCTTGCCCCGAGCCAGCACGTGCACGATCAAGTCCTGCGGCCCCTTGGCGTTCAGCAACCCAAGCCGGATGGGCAAGCTGAAGGTCTTGGCGTCATAGTGGAACCGGAGCGGTGACAGCTTCGCCTCACCACCGACGAACGTGACCTTCTTGGGGTCCACCTTCGCCACGAAGAACTTGGTCCCGGCTTGGACATACGGCCGCAGCACCGGCTCGGCTCCGGCGGGGATGTTGTACTTGTTGGCCTTGAGCCAGGTGTCGAGGCCGGTCGAGTCGGAGGCGCTGAGGATGACGATGTCGTACTCGCCGACCTTGAACTGGGCCTCGATTCGAACGCCCCCCTTGGTGGCCGGGGCGCTCTCCAGAACACGCGCCCCCCTCGCCGACTTCAGGCCTTCGCGGCGTTCCCAGTCGGTTTCCTTGCACGGGTCCTGCTCCCAATATTCCACCAGCCGCGGCGCCGCCATGGCGTCGACTTTGTCGAAGATGCCCTGCTCGAGCGTCTTGACGTTCTCCTTCTGGAGCACGACCGGCACGGGGATCACCATCGCGAAGGCATCGGGCGGGCCTTTGTAGTTGTTCTGCATGGACAGCACGGTGCGCTGCCCTTCCCGCATCATCACGACCATGGTCGCGTCGTTGAACAGCTTGGCGTCGGCGCCAGAGACGTAGAAACCGCAGAACGCGTCGGCTGCTGGCGCGGGCGCCAACAGCGAGACGGCGCACGTCGCGGCCCCCACGACGGTGAAAAGGCTTCGTCGGAACACGATGGTTTTCCTGAGCTCGATGACGGGTTGGTGGCGCAACGAGTGAACCCCGAAACTATCCGCCCGACAAGACAGGGGCCCGTGCCTTGAGGTGGGCGTGGTGGTATCCCTTCGGTATGCCCACGCACATTCGACGCCTCTCCCACCTGCCCTGCAAACCTGTGTCTGGCCGCCGGCTGGCGATCGGCGCACTGTTGGCTGCGCTCGTGCTCACCGCGTGTCCGAGCGACCCGGAGCCTGAGTCCGACGCCGCTGCGGACATCGTGGCGGATGCCGAGGTCGACGCTATCGCAGGAGACGCGCAGCCCGACGACGGCGGTGCCGTTCCGGACAGCGATGCGAGCGCCCCCGACGGCGATGCGAGCGTCCCCGACGGCGATGCAAGCACCCCCGACGGCGATGCGAGCGCCCCCGACGGCGATGCGACCGCCCCCGACGGCGATGCGAGCGCCCCCGACGGCGATGCGGCCGCCCCCGACGGCGATGCCAGCGCCCCCGACGGCGATGCGAGCAACCCGGACGGCGATGCCAGCGCTCCTAACGATACGACCAGCGCGCCCGACGACAGCAGCACCGCACCGGACGACACCGCCGCCCCCGACGAGGGCCCCGACGTCTCGACGGGCCCCTGCCAGCCCCCTGCCGTCACGGTGTCGCCCGACGATCAGCCCTGCGCCGGCTCCCCGTCGCCCCCCGGGAACGTCACGAACTTCGGCGGCCTCTCGCTGGCTGCCACCAACGAGCTGTGCTTCGGATTCACCTGCACCCAATGCTCGGGCGGCTTCGCCAACGTCGCTGGTGCCTACAAGCTCTATCTGGGCCAGGATCTCTCCCAGCCCGATGCGACCTTCCAGTACGAAACCATCACCTTCGACGGGAACGCCTTCACCTGGGAGGTCTGGGGCGACGACGGCGTCACCGGGCTGGCCCTGGCGACCGCCACCGGCTACTTCTTCTGTGCCGACCCGGCGGAGCTCCAGGCCGGAGGCTACTCCTCGAGCCAGGCCAACTTCTTCAACACGATCATGGTCTTCGAGACCATCAGCGCGACGGGGCCCCAGTTTGTCGAGGCCGGCGAGACCCGACCGTGCTCGATCAGCTACGACGTCAGCGGCGACCCCAACGACCTCATCGTGAACTGCAAGACGCAGTGGGACGCCGGCGGCAGCACCCAGAAGCCCTTCTGCAAGATCGGCGCGACCGTCGACGGCGACGTCTGCCCGGACCCCAACCCGGTACCGTCGGACCCGCTGGCTGCATTGAGCGACGAGTTCGATGACGCTCTGTCCCTGGACGACTGGACCATCCGCTGGGAGGCCGAGGGCGGACCGGGCCCGATGGGCAGCTTCGATGTCGCCCAGACGACGGGCGGTCGCATGACCATCGACCCAATCGCGCCTCCCGCGCGGGGCTGGTTCCAGGACGACAAGGGTCCGTACATCTACAAGGAGATCAGCGGCGACTTCGTGGCCTGGACCCACATCCGGGTCGGCACGCCAGCAGACATCAACGCCGCCCCCGAGGGCGAGTTCGCGGCGGGCGGGTTCGTGATCCGCCCCCCCGGCAGCAGCAGCCCCGGCAACGAGGCGTGGATGATGCACAACATCGGCCGGCAGGCCATCCCGGCCTTCCCGACGGCCAGCGAGGTGAAGTCGACCTTCCCCGGCGCCAACGGGTCCCGCTCGAGCCTGTTCCTGACCGACGTCGGTGGCCTGCAGGGGCAGCTCGCGGTCTGTCGTCTGGGAAGCCAGTTCTACTTTTTCCACCGCATCGATGGCGTCGACGCCGACTGGGTCCAGGAGACCCACGACGCCAGCAACATCTGGCTCGACAACGCCAACCTGGCGCCCAACTTCGACGACGGCTTCAACCGGCCGGACATGCCGTCGACGCTGCAGGTCGGGATCATGGTCAACAGCGACTTCAACCAGGTCGCGCCGGCCCCACGGGTGGACGTCGACTACGTGCGCTTCGCCACCCCGAGCAGCTTCGCGGACTGCACCGGTCTGGCTCAGTAACCACAAAACTCGCCGTCTCCGGCGACAACGCGACAAGTGTGCGATAGTCAGGCCCCTTGAGGTCGTGGTTCCCATCGGCGCGCGAGATCCCCGGGCTCCTTCTGGTGTTCGCCGTCGGTGTGCTCGCCTACTTCCTGGTGAAGCTGGCGCCGCCGACGCCCTACTTGTCGGACCTCATCATCGCCATCGGCCTGGGCGCGCTCATCACCAATACGCCGGTGGCGCGCCTCATCGGGCTGGGCGATACCGCCGGACGCGACCAGGACCGGTACGAGCGTGGGCTTCGTTACACGGGCAAGTTCGTGCTGCGCCTGGCCATCATCCTGATGGGGCTGAAGATTCAGACCGACCTCTTTCAGGCCGACCAGGCGCTCATCATCTTCTCCGTCCTTCTCTTCGCCCTGCCGACTGCGTTCTTTGCGACCCACGCCGCGTCGCAGCTGTTGGGGCTGCGGCGCGAAATGGGGGACCTCCTGGCCATGGGCACGATGGTCTGTGGCGCCTCCGCCATCAACGCGCTCGCTCCGGCCATCCAGGCCCGTCGACGCGACCAGGGGCTGGCCATCACCGCCGTGTTCATCTTCACCCTGTTCGCGCTGCTGACGTTCTATCCCGCGGCGAACGCGCTGGGATTGCCCGCGGACCTGTCAGGCCTTTGGGCCGGCCTCGCGGTCAACGACCTCGCGGGGTCGGTGGCCGTCGGCGTGCAGTTCGGTGACGACCCCGCGCTGGTGGCGACCGCCTCCAAGTCCGTCCGCATCGTGCTGCTCGGACCGCTCATCATTGGGTTCAGCATCCTGCGCCGCACCGGTCGAACCAAGCCCGAGCGCCCGGGGCTGGGGCGTCTGGCGGCGTACCTGCCGCTGTTCATCCTTGGCTACTTCGTCTGCTTTGGCCTCCGCGTTGCAGGTGACGCCGCGTTTGGTGCCGCGCCGGGCTGGGCAGGCTTTCTGGATGGTGTCGACGGCATCATCAAGTTTGCCATCCTCGCCGTCTGTGCCGGCATCGGGCTGCACCTGCAGATCCGCGTCATCATCGACATCGGCTGGAAGGCCATCGTCGCCGGCGGTGCGGCGTCCATCGCCATGGCGGGGCTGTCGTTGTTCATGTTGGTGGCCATCGCCAACGACGCGTGGCCGCTGGCCCTGCTGGGGGGCGCGCTCGCGACCGGGGGCGCCTGGGCGGTCTACCGCGTGCAGCGTGGTACCCATCCCGAACGCAGCGCCCTGGGCCGCCGCTTCCGCGCCGGAACGCCGCTCAGCATCCGCGAGGCCGTGGAATTGCTCGAGGGCCATGACATCCGCGAGACCCTGACGCCCGCGATCGCCGAACAGATCATCGTCCAGCTTTCCCCCGCCATTGGCGAACTACAGCCACTGCGGGAGGGCGCCGTGCAACCGCCGCTGCGCTACCGCCGCGTCGTCTACTGGGAGAGCTCACGCGGGGCCGGATCCCTGCTGGGAGTGCTGTGGCCACCAGGCACCGAGACCCAGCTGCACTCGCACAACTTCGTCGGCGTCGGCAAGACCATCGAGGGGCGGGTGCAATCCGTCGACTTCGAGTCCGACGGCGAGGGCACCCTGCGCTACGTCGGCACCAGCTCGCACGCGCCCGGGGACCTGCTCCACTTCGACGCCCCCGACGCCGTGCACGCCGTGCGCAATCCCGGCGCCAGAGACAGTCTGGACATCTTCTTCTACGGTCCGACCTCGGACGCTCCGGCGCAGCATTTCGAGGTGGCCGAGGAGGTTCGCCTCGTCGACCTCACCGAGGGCGACCGCATCCAGGTCGAGGCACACGACCACAGCTTCCCCATCGAGCGCCTGCCCCACGCCTTCTTCAGCCGGCGAAACCGGCGAAAGGTCTGAACCGCGCCCTCTCGGAAGCAGTGCGTTGCAGCGTGCTCCCTGTGAGGGCCCGCCGATATCTGCTACCACCGAAGCACTCACTGCAAGAGGGGCTCATCATGGTTCGATCCGCGCGCACAGCACTCGTGGCTGGCCTGGCGCTCACGCTGCTGGTCGGTTGCAAGACCGGCCCGCCCGAGTCCGCGGCCACCGGCAAGAAAGTCGCGAGCAAAGCGGCTCCAAAGCCCGCCAAGAAGAGTCCGGCCAAGCCCGCCAAACCGGCGAGTGACGCGAAGAAAGCGGCCAACAAGGACGCCAGGCCGGCACCGAAGCCAGACGATGCGGCCAACAAGGAGCCCGCCAAGGCGGCAGCGCCGATTGGGACGTCCAAGCCCCCAGCGGATCAGCGGAAGTTCGCCCCGATGCACGACGGCAAGCCCATCGTGGCGGGCATCTCCTACGGCCCGTATCGCAAAGGTCAGAAGCCCGGTGGCCCGAACCCGACCGACGCCCAGATCCTCGAGGACCTGAAGATCCTTTTGAAGGACTGGCACATGCTGCGGATGTACGGCAGCCGGGGCCCGACCGAGGCGACCGTCCGCATCATCCACGAAAAGAAGCTGCCGATGAAGGTCATGGTGGGGGCGTGGATCAACCCCAAGGACGAGCCTGCCAACGAGGCCGAGGTAGCGACGGCCATCGCGCTGGCCAACACGTACCCGGACGTCGTCGCCGCCGTCTCTGTGGGCAACGAAAGCCAGGTGTTCTGGTCCTGGCACAAGAGCCCGCCGGAGATGCTCATCAAGCACCTGCGCAAGGCCCGGTCGTCCATCAAGCAGCCGGTGACCACCGCCGACGACTACAACTTCTGGAACAAGCCCGAGAGCTTCCGGGTGGCCAAGGAGGTCGACTTCATCCTGCTGCACGCCTACGCGATGTGGAACAAGCAGCAGCTGAAGGACGCCGTGACATGGACCGCTGATGTCATCGCGTCGATCAAGAAGCTCCACCCCGACTTCGCCATCGTCATGGGCGAAACCGGCTGGGCGACGAAGAAGAACCCCAAGAACGCCGAAGAGGTGAAGCAGATCAAAGCCGCCGCGGGGGTCAAGGAGCAGACACGCTTCTACAACGAGTTCACCGCCTGGGCGCAGAAGAACAATCAGCCCTACTTCTACTTCTCGGCCTTCGACGAGCCCTGGAAGGGCAGCGCCAACCCGGATGAGATCGAGAAGCATTGGGGTCTGTACAAGGAAGACCGAACCCCCAAGCCGGTGATGCAGCAGAAGGCCGAGAGCCCGGCGGAGACCGAAAAGAAGGCCGAGGCCCCTGCCAAGCCGGAAGACAAGAAGCCCGCGGCGCCGCCGGTGAAGACCGGCGATACGAAGAAGAAGTGACTCCGCGAAGGGAGCTTCACACAGAAGCCCCATCGCTGCGGGGAATCCTCAGTCCCCGCCTATCGTCGGCGGATGGCGTCGAGGAGGTCTATGACTGAGCTGCCGCGCGGCGGCTCTGTCGGACCCTGAAGCGATCCGGCAGGGTCGGCGACGGGTCGAACGCCATGCGGTACCGCTTGCCCGGCCGCGCCTGGCTGAACGTGTAGTGGCGGACCCACACGGCGAGCACCAGCGGCAGCAGCGCCTCGGCCATGCCGGCGCCGAGACAGACATGCGGACCGCGGCCATAAGGGGCGAAGACGTTTCCCTTGCGGTACGCAGCCGCGCCGCGCGTCGGGTCAAAGTGGTGCGGCCGCGGGAAGTGCTCGGGGTCGGTGTGTGCGGCCGAGGTGAACAGCAGGACGTCCTCGCCCGCCCTGACCGTGGCGTCGTCGAAGGTAAAGGTCGTCGCAGCGGTTCGATAGATGCCGAACGCAGCGGGGTAGAGCCGCAGCGCCTCGCGCCAGGCGCCGTTGAGCAGCGGCAGCTCCCGCAAGGTGTCGTAGCTCGGGAGCGCACCATCAGCACTGGCCCATGCCGCATCCACCTCATCGCGGAGCTGGCGCCACAGACGGCCGCTGTCGCCCAACAGCTCCTGCAGCAGAAAGGTCAGGGTGACCCCGACGGTGTCTACACCGACGACGTAGGGCAGCATGTGATGGGCGTCGATGTCACCGTCCTCGAGGAGCTCGGGGCGCTCGCGGCGCAGGGCCTCCATGGACGCAAACCATCCCGGCGGCGTCCGGCCTGTCAGCGCCCGACGGTGGCGCCGCAGGAACTCGGCGGTCGTTCGCTCATAGCGGCGAAACTGCGGCAGTTCCAGCACCCAGCGAGGCCACTTTCCGAGCAGCAGCGCGTTGGTCTGCCAGCGGAAATACTCGAGGACGGCGTCCAGCGTGTCGGCGTCCCCGAGCAGATCACGGTGGGTCAGCATCCGGCTGATCACCGAGCTGACCAGCACCCGGCAGTACTCCCGCGCTGAGACGGGCCGGTCCGTGGGAAACGTGCGCGCCGTCACGCGCTCGACAGTCTCGGCAACGTCGTTCCAATGGTCGACCACGACATGGCGGGAGAGGTCGTCACGGTAGGCCCGCCTTTGCGCCATGTGCGCCTCACCGTCCATGGCGAGAAGCAAGTGCGGGCAGCCCATGCGTTCGGCGACCGGCTTCCAGAACGGCCCCGCGGCAAGCGCGTCCCGCCCCGGACCCGACGAGGCGAACTTGTTGGCCTTTGGACCGGCGAGCACCACCAATTGCCGCCCTGGCGCGCTGATGCGGAACACCGCCCCGAGCCGTCGGTACTCGCGGCGCAGAAAGGCCAGAGGGTCGTGCAGCAGCCACGGCGCGCTCCCGAGGACCGGCAGAGCAAGTGCAGCGGGGATGGGCATGGTCACCACGCCAGCATGCAACACCCTGGACCTATCGACCACGACGGCGTTCCCACAAACTTGCCATGGGCTACAGTCTCATCATCGATGAAGCTCGCACCCTCCCCCCTCCGCTTCGCCGCCGTCAGCAAACCAGGGCCGGCTCTGGTGGCGGCGCTCGAGAGACTGCTCCCTGCCACCGCGGATGGCGTGTTCCAGCTAGCGTCGGCTGCTGGCCCAGGCCCTGTGCTCACGCCGCAGCCGCACCTTTGGAGGGAGTTCCTGGCCGACCCAGCGGACAACACGCTGGTCGTTCACCCGGTCGGCGACGAACACCGCGTGCTATCCATGCGGCGTCTGACCGCTCCCCACAACCCGACCAGCGGGCTCATCTTCCTGGAAGGTGTCGCTGAAGCAGAGGATGTCGACCCCCGCCGATGGGCCCGAGGGCTTCGCGCGTTCGCTGACAACCAGGACCTGATCTACAGCCGATTGGAGACTTCCTCGCTGTCGGTCCTGAACACCGCCATGATCATCAGTGACACGCAGTGGCGCTGATGAGCAATCTTTAGGAGCCCGAAGGGCGATACATGTAATAGTTGAAGGATGATAGAGCGCTTGATCGGCGCCAGCCGAGCAAGCGCTCTACCATCCTGACCATGCGGCACCAAGCCCCTCCGTTAAGAATGCCCCGCATTCATGGACGCGAGCCCGGAGCCTCCTATACAGACTTTCGCGTTCCACATCGGCTCGGCTGGCTCAACTACTGGTGCGACGAACTGGTACGAGCGCTGGGACTGGTGATGATGCTGCGCGCCGGTAAGCTGCCCGCAGCACGCATCGAGCGAAAGAGCCACGGCTGGCTGGTTCAGGTCACCGACGACGAGGCAGACCTTTCCCGACCCGACCACCAGGACGCCTTTCGGGAGCTGTACGAGACGGCTGCTTGCGTCGGCTTTCGGCGCACGGCGAGCTGGCGCTAGGGCGTTCCGGGCCCCTTGGGTGGCGCGGACCAGCGCTTGCCCCAGCCTTCGTACATGTCGCCGAGCATCCTGTCCCAGTCCGCCCTGGACCGGGTCTTGGGATAGGGCTCGGGGGCGACCCGCTGGGCCGAGCGCCAGACGATGTCGAAGAGACCGTCCTGGCGGATGCGTCCAATCCGGACGACCTTCGAGGTGTGTTGGTTGGCCTCGACGCGGACGCGCCCCTCGGGGGCCTCATGCTCGAGACCGACCAGCGCCTTGCGCACCTTGTCGACCTCCAGGGAGCCAGCCTTCTTGGCTGCCGCGGCCCATAGATGGACGCCGAAGTAGCCGGCCTCCATGGGGTCCGTGGCCACGCGCAGGGGACCGAACCGCTGGCGCAGGGCCTGAATGAACGCCTTGTTCTGGGGCGAGTCGACCGTGTGGAAGTAGTTCCAGGCCGCGTAGTCCCCCCTGGTCGCCGCGGACGCCAGACTCTTGAGCTCGTGCTCGGCGATGGAGAACGACATCGTCGGCACGTCGCTGGCCTTCACCCCGGCGGCCCGCAGCTGCCTGAAGAACGCCACGTTGGAGTCGCCGTTGATGGTGTTCAGGATGGCGTCGGGCTTGGCCGCCTTGATGGCCGCGACAACCTCTTCGGCCCGGGAGCTTCCCAGCGGGATGTAGTGCTCGCCGACGACCTGCGCGCCGAGCTTGGCCAGATAGTCCTTGATGACCGCGTTGGCGGCCCTGGGGAACACGTAGTCGGAGCCCACCAGGAAGAACTTGCGGCGGTCGTCAAAGGCGTAGAGCCAGCGGACCGCCGGGATGACCTGCTGGTTGGGGGCCGCGCCGGTGTAGACGATGTTGGGCGACTCTTCGAGGCCTTCGTACTGCACCGGGTAGAACAGCAACGCACCGCGCTTCTCGACGACGGGTTTGACCGTTTTTCGGCTGGCCGAGGTCCAGCAGCCGAAGATGGCGGCCACCTTGTCCTTGTCGATGAGGCGCCCGGCCTCACGGGCGAAGGTCGGCCAGTCCGAGGCGCCGTCGGCGACCACCGGCTCGAGCTTCCGTCCGAGGACACCGCCCGCATCGTTGATCTGCGAGATGGCCAGCAGGGTCGCGTCCACAACGGCGGACTCACTGGTGGCCATGGTGCCCGTCATGGAGTGCAGCACGCCCAGCCTGATGGGCGGCAGGTTCGTCTTGGCGACCGCTCTGGAGGGCGCTGCAGTGGCGGCACCCTGGCCACCACGCACCGCTGGGCCTCCGCCGCCGCCGGGGCTTCCACCACCGGTTTCCACAGGCGCCGCGGAGCCGCCAGCGCCGGGCCCGGAACCAGCCCCCCACGCCAGAAGCCCGATGGTCGCGGCTCCGCCTGCGGCCAGCGCGCCCAGCGCCGCACGTCGATGCATGCGGCGGTTCTGACGCTGCGAAGGTGGCTCAGCGAGCCCGCTACCGACGGTATCCTCGGAGACGGGGCCCCTGAAGTCCTCATCGGCCTTGACCGAGCGCAGCGCGTCCTGCAGCGCCGTGCGCATCTGCGCCATCGTCTGGTACCGCTTGCGCGGCTTCTTGGCCATCGCGGTCTGCACGATGGCGGCCACTTCGGCGGGCAGCGAGGGCAGCACGTCCCGCGGGTTGGGCGGCTTGGCATGGACGTGGGCGTACATCACACGCAGCGGGGACTTGGCGGAGCCCTCCGTCTGATAGGGCCCTCGTCCCGTGAGCATGGCGTGAAGCGTCGCCCCCAGTGAGTAGACGTCGCTGCGGATGTCGACGCTCTCGGCATTGCATTGCTCGGGGCTCATGAAATAGGGCGTCCCGGCCGCCATGCTCTCGGTCGAGACGGTGTCGGCGGTGGCGAACGCCAGCCCAAAATCACCAACCTTCACTTTGCCGGTCGGGGTCAGCATCAGGTTGGACGGCTTGACGTCGCGGTGGACGACGCCGGCCGAGTGGATGGCTTCGAGCCCCTGGGTCGCCGCGACGCTGAGTTCGAGCGCCTCGACATACGGGATGGGGGCTTGCTTGATGCGCTCGCTGACGGACCCGCCGGTCATCAGCTCCAGCACCATGAACAGGTGGTCGTCTTCGATGAGGACGTCGAAGATGCCGACGACGTTGGCGTGGACGACCTTGGCCGCCAGCCGTGCCTCGGCAACGGCGCGGCGCTCGGCAGCGCCGTCCTTGCCGACCTCGGCGTGCAGCAGCTTGATGGCCACCTCACGACCGATGAGCGGGTCGCTGGCGGCAAACACGGTGGCCATACCACCGCGGCCGATCTCACGCAGCAGCGTGTACCGTCCGACCGACGCACCGATCCAGCGGCCGCCCGATGTTGGAGTGCTGCTCACCGAAGCAAGCCTCCGCTTGGAAGTCCTCTAGCTACCCAACGGTGGTAGCACGCCCGGTACAACGCGTGCCAGCCCGGGACTGTTTCACTCGATAACAACAGCGGTCGCCGAATTGGACGGCGGAGCATCACCCATCCAAGGCCCATCCCGACGGCGGGTTCGGCGTTGACCCGAGGCCGTGATCGACTACCCTCGGTATCGTGACGGTTACCACCGACGCCCCCGCGACCACCGATACGCCCGACCTCGACGCCACCCTGGCGAAGCGTCTGCGGGCGATGCTGCCCGATGAAGGCCGGGGCGCCCACAATCCCGACAGCACGCTGGGCAAAGCGTCGGCGGCCTGGGAGTGGGACACCAAGACCCTCGCTTCAGACGCAGAGAACAGGGTCGTCCCTGGCGACCCGCTGACCACCTGGAGTCGGGTTCCCAAACTCAGCGTGTCGCGTTCGGAGCCGCCCGCCCCCGCCGATGCCGACCTGAAGGTGATCCGCGAACTGGGACGCGGCGGTATGGGAGTCGTCGAGGCGGCGCTGCAGTCGACGCTTCAGCGCGAGGTCGCCGTGAAGACGGCACGCGAAGCGCGTACGGAGGACCGCCACGCGCTGCTTCGCGAAGCCCGCATCGCGGGTGGTCTGGAGCACCCCAACATCGTTCCAATCCATATGCTGGGCCGGGACGCCGACGGCTCGCCGATGGTCGTCATGAAACGGGTTCGGGGACAGCCATGGACGGAAGTGGTCGATGCTGGAAGCTCGACCGACGACATCCTGGAGGTGTTCTCCGAGGTCTGCCATGCGCTGGCGTTTGCCCACGACCGCGGTGTCATCCATCTCGACGTGAAGCCCGACAACGTGATGCTGGGCGAGTTCGGCGAGGTCATCCTGTTGGACTGGGGCATCGCGCGACGGGTGGGCGAGACCGATGTGCCCAAGAGCCGCACGGGCATCGTCGGCACGCCGGCGTTCATGGCCCCCGAGATGGCCGAGGGACGCCTGGCGGACCTGAACGAACGCAGCGACGTCTTTTTGCTGGGGGCGACGCTGTTTCGTGCGTTTGAAGGCAAGCCGCCGTACCACGGCCGAAACCTGTTCGCGGTGGTGGCTCGGGCCTGCAACGGCGAGCGCGGCGACTACGAACACACGCCACCTGGGATACGCCCCATCCTCGACAAGGCGATGGCGGTCGACCCCGAGCATCGTTTCGCCTCGGTCGGCGAGCTGAGCGAGGCGGTGCGGGCGTTCGCGCGCCGGCAGCCGGTGGAGAAGCTCCTCGACGGCTCGACCCGTGTCATCGCCGAGCTGGAGCGCACGGTCGACGGACTGATGGAAGAGGCCAGCGCATCGTCGTCCAGCGCCCAGCGGGGCAGCCGGAGGGAGATCCGCGAGGAATGCGGCCAAGCACGTTTTGTCGCCCAGCAGGTGCTCGAGGAGTGGCCCGACGACGTCTCCGCGACCGAGCTTTGGCGGCGCAGCACCATCGTCCTCGTGCGCCTCGCGCTCGCATACGGCGACCTGGGGGTAGCACGTGCCGTCCTCGAAGAACTGAAGGATCCCCCGGCAGACCTGGTCTCCGAAGTCGAGGCGCTGAAGGCCGAAGAGGCCGCCCGCAGGGCCGAGTTGGCCGAGCGACGCAGAGCCATGGACATGGAGTCGGGCCGGGCGAACCGACGCCGCCTTGGCATCGCGGTGCTCTTCTCGGTCTTCCTCATCGAGGGGATCGGCTTCGCGGTGTTCGGAACCGCCGTTCCCTCGCACAAGGCCATCATCATTCCCGCGGTCAGTGTGCTGATGCTCCTGAGCCTCGGCGCTTGGTTCACCCGGGCGCAGTGGCGCCACACGTTCGCCGACGCGCTGATGGTGCGGGCACTGCTGGGGTGGCTCGTGTACCAGGTGCTCCACCGCTGCTTTGCGACCTATCTGGGCACGCCGGTGCCCGCCATCATGCTGGCGGACCTCTGGTCGCTGATGGTCCCCGTCATCATCGTCCAGCCGTTCTTCAAGGTGGCTCCGTGGGTCATCGCCTATATCGCCGTGATGACGTCCATCGCGTCGACGCTGGACATCGTCCACCTCATGTTCGGCGCGACGGCACTCGGAGCGGCGGGCGCGCTTCTCATCGAGAACATGGAGCGGCGCGAGACCGACGAGCACGAGTCCAGCGACGACACGGGCTAGATGTCAGTGCACCTGACCCGGCGTCGGGGCCTCGGTGGGTCCGGCATGGTGGTGGTAGATGCGCCAACCACCCTCGGGGATGCGCACGAACAGGTTCGTGGCGACGAGCCGGGCTCGCCCGATGACCTCGAAGCAGATGACCGTCGCGTGCTGGCCATCGACCCGCGCCACAGCGCCCTCACACTGGATGGCCGGTGAGCCGGGCTGGCGCATGATGGCGGCGAAGCTCTCGAGCACCACCTTGCGGTCGACCAGCGGGACCCACCCAGGGTGGATGCAGAACACCGGCTCGCTGCGCGCCCAGATAGCGTCCATCAGGACCTCGTCGCGGTCGCGAAACGCCTTGTAGAACGTCTCGTTGGCCGCCAGGACCCGGTCGTCCTGGTCATCGTTGTGGGGTTCCTCGCTCACGGCGACACCCTACCACGCTGTCCGAGCGCGTTGATTCCGCGACGCGGTCGCCCTACCCTGGCGCCCATGACACCACGACGCACCATCAAGGTCTCCCGGGCCGGCTTGACCCGCTGCCCGACCTGCAACGCCCACATCCAGGTCGCCGAAGACATTGCACAAACCGCGTGCGTCTTCTGCGGCGCCGAGCTTGGGGCCGCGCTGAGCCAGCCGGGGGCGCTCGAGCGCATGCTCAACGTCGGCCGCGGCGGCATGGTTGCCGCCTCGCTGTTCGGCTTCACGGCGCTGTCAGCCTGTCCCTCGGACACCGAGCCGACCTCCGACACGGCGGTGGAGGTGACCACCGACGTCGCACCCGATTATGCGGTAGGCGACGTTTATGGCCTGCCCGCAGATATCGACGTCCCACTGACGCCAGACGCCACGGCGGACGCTCCCATCGTCGACGTGGTGCCGGACGCCACCATCGACGCGCTGTATGGGCTTCCACCGGATATCGATGACGGCCCCGATGCTGTCGAAGACGCCGCCGTCGACGCCGACGCCAGCGCCCAGCCCGAAGCAGTTCCGCTGTATGGGCTTCCGCCCGATGCCTTCCCCGGTCCCGATGCCGCCGAGGACTCCGGTCCGACCGACGCAGGCTCCCACGATGCAGCCGACGGCGACGCCGAGGCAGATGGCGACGCGGCCAGTGACGGCGTCTCCACCGACGACCTCGCCCCGGTGCCGCTTTACGGCATTCCCCCAAGCCCTGACGCCCAGCAGTGAGCGGCTCCAACGAAGGCAACGGAAGCGGCGCGGTCCCGGCGGCCCCCATCGGGGCGCAGATCGACGAGGATCCAACCAAGCTGGTGCGCTCCACGGCGCACGGTGACTGGGACAAGCCGGCCCCCCTGTACTGCGTCTGGGAGATCACCCTCGCCTGCGACCTGGGCTGCCGCCACTGCGGCTCCCGGGCCGGAGACGCGCGGCCCAACGAGCTGACCACCGAGCAGTGCCTCGACGTGGTGCACCAGCTGGCCGACTTCGGCTGCCGCGAGGTGACACTCATCGGCGGCGAGGCCTACCTGCGGCCAGATTGGCACCTCATCGCTGCGGAGATCACCAAGTGCGGGATGTCCGCCGGGATGACGACGGGGGCGCGCAACCTGGACGAGACGCGTCTGCAGCAGGCGGTCGACGCCGGCCTGCGAACCATCTCGATCTCCATCGACGGCCTGGAGAAGACCCACGACGCTCAGCGCGGCTCGAAGGGGTCCTGGAAGGCCGCCGTGGAGGCCGCCCGCCGGGTCGCCCAGACACCCATTCGGCTGGCCACGAACACCCAGATCAACCGGCTCTCCATGCCCGAGCTGCCAGCCCTGGCGGACCTGCTGGTAGATATCGGATCCAAGGCCTGGCAAATCCAGTTGACGGTACCCATGGGCCGCGCCGCCGACCGGCCCGACTTGCTGCTGCAGCCCTATGAGCTGCTTGAGCTGTTCCCGCTGCTGGTGTGGCTCAAGCAGGAGAAGCTTCAGCCCAACGGCATCCGGCTCTTCCCGGGCAACAACATCGGCTACTTCGGTCCCTACGAGGCGCTGCTCCGGTACGGCGGCGACAAGGGCGCGCACTGGGGCAGCTGCTCGGCCGGCAAATGGAGCATCGGGCTCGAGGCCGACGGCAAGATCAAGGGGTGCCCGTCGCTGCCCAGCGACCAGTACACCGGCGGCTACATCCAGGAGATGAAGATCATCGACGCGGTGCGAAACACCGAGCCGATCAACTTCATCGGCAAGCGGACCCGCGAGGACCTGTGGGGGTTCTGCAAAGGCTGCTACTACGGCGATGTCTGCCTGGCCGGATGCACCTGGACCAGCCACGTGTTCCTGGGCCGGCCGGGAAACAACCCGTACTGCATCCATCGTCAGATGGAGTACGAGAAGCAGGGACTGCGCGAACGGTTCCGCAAGCTCGGGCCCGCACCTGGGCTCCCGTTCGACCACGGGCTATACGAGGTGTTCACCGAACCGATCCCGGAGGCGCCCGCCGAGGGCGAGGTGCCGACCATCGCCGGCATCGACCTGACCGAGATCATCAACCTGGCCAACGACACGCCCAGCGTGTGGGAGCGGGATGACATTCTGGAGCGCCTCAAGACGGGGTGACACGCGCGTTGGACGCTTCGTTGGAGGCGCGGTGCAGGTCCGTCGCATCGTTGGACGTTCTCATTCGCCCCCAAACCCCCAAGGCCATCAGAACGGGGGGCTTCCTTGCCGCTTCGCGGCGCCCACTGCGCTCCTCTGCTCCTCCGCTCGCAGGCTCGCGCCGTCGCGCCGTCGCTCCGGGGCGTCCGACGGAGTCGGACTACGGATGAACACGCGGCAAAGTATTCGCCAAATGGGTACATGGTCGCCGCGAACCAAGATCCTCGCTTCACTCACTATGAGCATCCTCTCGCTCCTCTTGGTTTCCGCGGGATGCGGCTCGACGAGCGGGGCAGGAAGCACGAAAGCCGGGTCGGCGACCCGCACGATGACGGTGGATCGGCTCGACACGCTGATCCGCGAGAAGGCCAAGCGGGTGGCGCGCGAGGGCGCGGTGTGGAAGTTCACCGTGGGCGAGGTAGGACTGTTGTGCATCGCCGACGCCAAGGCGGACCGCATGCGCATCGTCGCGCCGATCATCCCGGTCGCCAAGATGACCGGCAAGCAGCTTCAGAGGACGATGCAGGCCAACTTCCACGGCGCGCTGGACGCACGTTACGCGGTGCAGGGCGGCGTTCTCTACTCGGCCTTCATTCATCCCTTGAGTCCTCTGGACGACGATGAGGTAAGGTCCGGCCTGTTCCAGGTCATCAACCTGGTGAAGACCTTCGGGACGACCTATCAAAGCGGCGGCCTCTACTTCGGGAAGGGTGACAAAGCGCCCGGTCTCGTGCCGCCTGGACCGACCACCGACATCTGACCGTCGACAGCGAGGCAGCAGCCGTGACGATTACGTTCGCCGACCTGCAGGGCATGGACGCCGCGGGGCTTCACCGCGTGATGGAGCAGGGGCACCCGCTGGACTACGAGGCGATGGCCGACACCCGCTATCAGGGGGTCGACCTGTCGCTGCCGCAGTTCGTCAACAAACTGCTGTGGAAGACCTTCCGCAAGACCTTCCACAAGGACCGCGCCACCGGTCAACTGCGCGGCTGGAACGTGCGGGTCGAGCAATACGGCGTCGACGCGGTAAACATTCCGATGACCGACAAGCACGGCAAACAGCTGACGTTCGGGCATTACGTCGTGTGCGAGGCGGCCGGCAAACGTTTCCCCAAGGGCTGGAACGGGCCGAACTACCTGGATTACGGCATCGCAGGGAACACCTTCGCGGACCTGGCGCGGTTCACCTACTCACCGCTGGTGGCCGTGAACGCTGGCGACATGAGCCTGCTGCTGGGCTGGGAAGTCGTCCGCCTCGGCCCGCTTCTGGTCCCGGTCCCGGACTATTGGGCCCTGCGCTATGAGGGACAGCTGGCCGATGAGGACATCATGCCGGTGCCCAAGCCCTGAGCTCAGAGCTTGGGCGCAGGCGCAAGTCCGGAAGCCTCGGCGGCGCGGACGACGCCGTCCACGACACTGGCCAGTCGGCTCTGGTCGGACGTTGCAAAGGCGGCAAAGGCGGGCCCTTCGACGGTGGCCTGTAGGCCGGCCTTGATGCGTTTGCGGAAGGAGAAATCGAGCGCCTTGACCGCAGCACGTTCCGGACCAGAGTTCCGTGGGCCGCCGGCTCGGGGCACTCCCGCCACGAGGACGTCGACGAACCCCTTGTTCTTGTGGGGCGGCGCCCACACGTTGACCAACACCGGAAAGCCGCGCATGTGCAAGGAGGCGGCTTGCAGGTGGGAACCGCCCGTGTTTCGCGGGTGGTAGTCCTTCCCATAGGCGTCGGTCCAGTAGGTGTCGAGCCAGGCGACCACCTGACGGATGTCGTCCATCACCGCCAGGCTCTGCCCCGGCGACAGGGCATCTTCCAGACCGCAAAGGGTCTTGCGCCACCGCCGCTTCTTCAGCACCTTGCGCAGCTGTAGCAGCGCAATGACCACGATCGCCCCGATGCCGATGCCGCCAAACGCCAACGCCGCCGCAGGGTCTTCGTTGCCGGCAACGCTGCTTCGATACAGCAGCGCCGCGCCCACCAGCGGCACCGCCATGAATGACAGCCTGGCGACGACGCCCATGAAGGCTGCGCTGCCGCCGATCTGCGCGAACATAGCGCGCTCGGCGTGGAGCTTGGCCAGTGCGGCGGCGCGGACGTTGGCCTCCGCGACACTCAGCCCTGCGCCGATAGCCGCGTCCCCGGGGACCAGGTCGGCGCCGCAGTGGCCGCAGCGACGGTGCATCTGCCCCACTTCGAGGCTGTCGGTGGCTCCACAACTGGAGCACTTGGCCAGGTAGTGTCCTCCGCGGGCTTCGAAGGGGCGACGGCGCACGCTCCAGACGACCAACCCGACAAGGAGCACCGCTGCCAGCAGGTTGATGCCCGTAAGCCCCCAGAAGGCCAGGGGGCTATCGCCAGAACCAGTGGCAAAGACGAGCCCTAGTCCGCCGAGCGTCGCGGCCATGACGACGAGGTAGACCGCGAGCATGGTCCGTCCGCTGCGAGCGATACTTCGACGCTGGGTCGCCTGGAAGTGCTGGGACGCCTCACGCCTCTCGGCAGCGTCGACCTGAGCGCCATACCGTGCCAGTTGGCGCAGGATGGCGTCCGGAACGGCCTGAGCGTGGGTGCAGTATGGGCAGACCACCGCCCCAGTGAGGGCCGTGAGCTCGAACGTGCCGCCACAGCGTTCGCAGCCAAGGTGAGTCAGTTCCGGGTGGTGGTGCCAGTCGTTCATGTCGTCAAAGAGTCTGCCCGCGCCCCGACCCAAGCAAGGCCCGGCTTGCCTACCTCCGAGGTAGGTACGAGCCGGGCGCCGTCGCTGTCGACCGCATCGCGAGAGACAGTTTCCCGCCTAGTTATAAGGCTGCTCGCCACGCTTGAGGTACACGTGGGCGCCGTCGAGCTTGCGCATCCGCTGCCAGAGCCCATAGAGCGGCTCGACAAGCGGGACGACCAGCACATCGGCGTGCTGGATGGACACCCTCTGGTAGAGCCCCTGGAACAGCTTCGCCCGCGCCTTTCCGATGAAGAGCGCTTTGCCCTCCAGGTCGTCGCGCACCATCAGCACGTACACCGGTCGCCCCGCCTCGTTCTGGAGGGTGCGCTTGGCGAGCCAGGCCTCGGCGACGTCCCGCTCACGCGTCAGCATGTCCTGAAGCGCCGCGAGCTCCGGGTGACCGAGGGCGTGGGACTCGACCGGCATCGTGTCGGACACGCTCAGCCGCTCGAGCTGGCTGTCCATCTGGGCGTCCACGGCGTCGGCGGCCGAGGCCAGCGACGCCTCCGCTTCCTCCTGGTTCCCCTGGGCCGCGTGGAAGGCGCCCACCTCCTCGTGGGAGGCCACGACCAGGTCGGGGTCCCGCTTGGCCGCCCGCTCGAGCAATTCGACGCCGCTCTGGTCGCCGGCACGCAGCCGCAGCTGACCGAGGGCATAGATGAGCTCGGCGCTGTCCTCGGTCTCGGGATCGACGAGCGCCTCCAACTCGGCCCGGGCGAAGTCGGACTCGCTCTTTCGGAAGCGCGCGATGAGCAGGGCGCGACGGCGTCGGTCCGCGTCGCTGAGCTCTCCGAACCTGCCGTCGTGGTCGAGGATGCGCAGCTCGTCGTATTCCGCGTACACGGCCGCGTGCCTGAAGCCCCACCAGGCCTTTCGGAAGTCCTTGTGCTGGTCGTCGAGGCGCTCCGCCAGCGTGTCCGCCATGTCGCCCAGCAGCTCCTGGGCCGCGGAACGCTCGACGGGCGTGGGCATGTTGACCTCGGAGATGTCCACGCCGCACGCCGCCAGACGGTCCCGAAGCGCGGGGTGGGTATAGCGCCAGGCCGTCTTCCGCGCCACGGCCAGGGCCAGGTAGCGCTCGTCGCCGGGCTCGAACGGTTCGGCCACGATGGCGCAGCGGCGGGCGTTGAATCCCGGCGGCGGCTCTTCGTTTTCGGCCAGCAGAACAAGGAGCTCCTCGTTCCAGCGCTCGGCGAACCGGTGCGACGTCACCTCGATGCGAACGGCGAGACGGGCCGCGGTCAACGGGTCGGTCGCGTTGATGCCGTGGTGGTCAGCGTCCAGCTCGAGCTCGCGCTGATAGACCAGACTGCGCTCCACGAAGCGGGGCAGGAACCACTTGAAGAAGGGGCGGAACATGAAGCCGCCGAGGGCCTCGTCGCGCATGGCGTTGAGCGCGACGTGCTGCCAGGCGTGCATCTGGCTGATGCGCAGGTGGGTCTGGGCATGCGCATCGGTGAGGTGGGCGCATTCGTGGGCCAGGATCACCCGGAGCTCGTTGGTGGGGATGGCGTGCATCAGGGGCAGGCCGACCATCAAGTAGTTCTGGCGCTTGCCGAAGATGCCGCGGGTTCGAAACGCCAGGGCCGCCGCGTTGAGGTCCTCCAAAAGGAGGACGCGGTGGATGTTGCGGAGGCCGGCCTCGCGCCGAGCGTCGTCGATCATGTCGAACAGCGCCGGCACCTCAGAGCGTTTCAGGGCGAGGCCGTCGGGCGGCTTGGACCACAACTGGAGCGAGCGGAAGGCAAACCAGGTCACGCCGCCGAAGATCCACAGGGTGAAGACCGCGGCCAGACCGCCACCGAGCGGGATCGACCACAGGGCGCCGACGATGAGCAGTGCCAGGAACGCCAGGACGCCTTGCACGTAAAGGCGGCCCAGGACCATCAGCCGCTTGAGTTCGGCCTCGAAAGCCTTCGGATCGCGACGTGCCTCTTCGGTCAACGCCTCGATGCGCTGCGCACGTGCTTTGAGCTTCGAACCATTCATCGTCTTGGCCGTATCATGAACAGGCCTGTCATCACCATGTCTAACAAAGACCAGGTTAAGCCCATGCTGCTCCGACTCCAGCTGCTTCTGCTCGGCGCCGTCATGACCACCAGCGCCATCGTCATGACCTCTGACAACGCCAGGGCGTTGTCGTGCATGCCCCCGTTCCATCTGGCGCCGACGACCGACATCACGCCACGGGGGATCATTGCGGTGCGTTCCTTCAACAGCTGGGCGAGGCAGGCCAAGCGGCTGTACCTCGTCGAGGTCGGCAAGGATGGCGGCCGGCACTACGCCCTGGAACAGGTCCAGCTGCCGAAGGGCGTGGACGCCGGCGGTACGTTGCTACTCCGACCCGTCAAGGCGCTTCCGGTAGGGCGACGAGTGACCTTTTCGAAGAAGTTCCGCGCCAACAACTCCCGGATGGCCCGCCAGGTGTGGAACGTGGTCGCGGCCCCGCCGCGGCCCCCAAAGAAGGTGCCGACGCTGGCCTCCAAGGTCCTCAAGAGCACCGAAGGGCCGCACGGCTGGGGGTATCAGTACCAGCGACATCTTCAGTTCCCCAAGCTGTCCCAGCACGCCGTGCTGGCACGCGTGCGTGAGACGGTGCCAGCCGCGCAGACGCCTCGGATGCGGTTCGTCGCCGTGGGCGGCAACACGCTGAGGCTGCACCAGGGCTGGTGCAGCCACACATTCCCCGCCCGGCCCGGAAAGAAGACCCCTTTGACAGTCGACTTCCTCGACGGTGAGGGGCGCGTCGTGGCGAAGGCCAGCCTGACGCTGGACCTGCCGAGCCAGCGCTAGCCCATCATCCGGGACTGAAAACCCCGTCGAGACAAGACCTTCACCACTTCCTCTTGTCTGGCGAAGAGCTGTGTTTCATTCTTAGACCGACCAGTCGAATTAAAGAAACTACACGCACTCTTGGCGCTGGGAGGATCTCCATGCCCATCCAACACCCCGTTCTTGTCGTCGGCGGCGGGATCGCCGGCCTCACCACCGCCTGGACCCTTCAGCAGCAGGGCACCCCGGTGATCGTCCTGGAGGCCACGCCTCACCTCGGCGGCCGTATGCACAGCGTGCCCGAGCACGGTGGCCTGCTGGAGACCGGGATGCAGTTCTACTACGGCGGCTATCGCGAGGCGAAACGGCTGCTCACGCGTTTCGGCCTCCGCGACCAGCTGCTGCCCATCGACGTCCGCGGCAAAATGGTCTGGCAGGACGCGCTGCACCCCTTCAGCAAGACCAAGCCGTGGCTGTCGGCCCTGCCCGTCCGGGAGAATCTGCGCCTGTTCGGCAAGATCCTCGGCAAGCTGGCCCCCATGCTGGGCCACAGTGTCTTCGACTACGCCGCCGACGAGGCCGCCGACCAGGTCGACGTGGCCGAGTTCTTCTCGCGGCACGGCGATGATGGCCTGCTGGAACTCGTCGCCCGCCCGCTGACGACGTCGTATGCGTTCGTCGAGCCAGAGGGGCACAGCCTCGCGATGCTTCTGCGCATCCTCAAGCTGGGCGCCCTTTCCGGAACCTATGGCCTGCGGGCGGGCAACGACGCGCTGGCGCGGGCTCTCGCCAAGGAGCTGACCATCCAGCACGCCCGCGTCAGCCATGTCATCGTCGACGATGGCCGCGCCCGCGGCGTCGTGACCGAGGACGGCCGCACCCTCGACGCGTCAGCCGTGGTGTTGGCGACCGGTGGCCTCCACGCCGGACAAATGCTCACCGACGCGGCACCGGCCGTCGCATCACGCCTGGCTGAGCTGAGCTATTCCTCGGTGGTCCTGGCCAACCTCCACCTGGACCGCCCGCTGCCCGAGTCGGACCCCGACTGGGTCTTCGTCATGTCGCGGAAGGCAGGTCACACGGCGGCGTTCGCCATCGACCTCATGCGACGGGCCCCGCAGATGTTCCCGGGCGGCAACAGCATGGTGCAGGTCAACTTCGCGACGCCGTCGTCCGACGCGGTCATCGACCTTTCCGACGAGGCCATCGTGGCGCAAGCGCTGGCCGACCTGGCGCCCTTCGCGCCGCGCATCGCGGACTACGTCAGCCACACCTCCGTCGTCCGGCGGCGCAAGACCCACCCCAACTTCGCCTGTGGGATGCAGGGCCAGATACGGGCCATCCAGTCGATGGTGTCTGGCATCGAGGGGTTGGAGCTGGCCGGCGACTACCTCCGGTCGCCCCTTTGCGAGGGCGCCATCCGGTCGGGTCTGGATACGGCAAAGCGCCTCAGCCAGGGACCGATGGCCCGGCGTGAGGCGCCTGCTGGGGTGGACGCCACCGCCGCGCGGGCAGCGTGACAGCGGACGTCTGACAAGAAGACGGAGCCGACTACTTGCCGCCCTTCATCTTCTTCCACTCCGGGTAGCCTCCCTTGTACTCGGCGACGTCGGTGTAGCCCATCTCCTTGCACTTCTTGGCGGCCTTGTAGCTGGCGCTGCAGGCCGGACCGCCGCAGTAGGTGATGATTTTGGTGTTCTTGTCGGCGGGGAGCTTGCCCCACGTGCCGGCGTCGGTGCTCCGGGAGGGGATGTTCACCGCACCAGCGATGTGACCCGAGGCGAAGCTCTCGGCGCCGCGCGCGTCGACCAGGATGGCGCCGTTGGCCATGGCGGACTCGACCGCGGCCCAGTCCACGTGGGCGATGCCGTCGCTGTCAGCCTTCTTCGAGGCGGCGCTGTCGGCCTTTGCGGCGGTGGAGGTGGCGGTGCTGCTGCAGCCAGCGACCAGGGCGATGGCGGCCAGGGCGGCCAGGGACACGACAAGCTTCTTCATGGATGAATCCTCGTTTCGACTGCGGGGGTACACGCTTGGTCGGCCATACGCTCGGCGACGCTGAGTGGTTACTACCGCAACACACCCGCGCGCAATTTTACTGCCGGACACAAACCGTTTCGTCTCGGCCTGTTCCTGTTGCCAGGCGTGCGCCGGGTGTGGTTGGGTTCCTTCATGGACCGGAGGGCAACACTGGCGAGGGCGCCCGCAGACAGCACGTCCCTGGGCGAGCGGTCGTGGTACACCTACGACCGTGAATGGCTGGCCCCCGGGGAGGCAGACCAGGCGCTCGAAACGTTGCTCGAAGAACTGGACTACGAGGCGCGAGAGCTGGTCGTCTTCGGCAAACGCGTCATGCAGCCGCGGTTGATGGGATGGGCCGGCGAGCTGGGCTACCGCTACTCGGGTCAGGTCCTGGAGCCGCGTCCCTTCCACCCGCTGTTGGCGACCTGGGGTGAGCGACTGTCCGCGGAATGCGGTGTTCCCTTCAACCACGTCGTCATCAATTACTACCGAAACGGCCACGACAACGTCGGCATGCACGCCGACGACGAGCCCGAGCTGGGCTACGAGCCGGTCATTGCCTCGGTCTCCCTGGGCGTGACCCGCAAGTTCGTCCTACAGCACAAGAAGAACCGGAAGCGAAAACGGCACATTCGGCTGCAGCACGGCAGCCTGCTCGTGATGGGCGGGACGTTCCAGCATCGCTGGCGCCACGCCGTGCCCAAGCAGCCCGCCAACGAGGGCGCGCGACTCAACCTGACCTACCGCCTCCTCCACGGCCCTCCCGGCTGGCGTACGCCGCTGCCGACATGACCCGTTTCGCCCTGGCCTTGGCGGTCGTGCTGGCCGTGTCAACGTCCCCCCGCACATGGGCGGGCAACTACGATGGGCTGTTGCTGGGCAATAACGCGGCCATGTCCGCCGGCGCCGTCACCGCCACGACCACCGAGGCGACGGCCCTCTGGTACAACCCGGCCGGGCTGGGTGGGGCCAACCTGCACACCGTCGACGCCAGCGGCAGCGCATTCATCCTGCGCTTCCGACCCATCAAGTCGATGATCTTCACCGAGCTGGGCGCCAAGGACATCCAGAGCGACCTGGAGAACATCGAACTGCTGTCGGTGGGCGGCGCCCTGGCCAATGCCTGGCGCCTCTCGGGCTGCCTGACCTTTGCGCTCGGGGTGTTTCAGCCCGAGGCCGAACAGTTCAGCTTTCGGGCCTTCGACCAGGCCGACCTCACCATCGGTACGCCCCAGGACTATCGCCAGGAGTTCTCCGCCAACTCGGTCACCGACCGCATCCACGTCGGCGTCGGCCTGGGATGGCAGGCCCTGGACAACCTCCGCGTGGGCGTCGCCCTGTTCGGCATCTATCGAAACACGGTCTCGCAGATCAACATCAGCGCTGGAGCCACCGAGCCAGGCAATTTCGAGAACGCCACTGGCTTTGGCATCGCCAACTCCTCCATCAACCTGGACCACTTCGGCCTTCAGCTCACGGCGGGGCTGCAGTGGAGCCCGATTCCCGAGTTTCACGTGGGCCTCACGCTGAAGTCGCCGGCCTTGTTGTTTGGTCAGATCGGCGAGTTCAACAATACCTTCGGCGGCGCGGGGATCGCCGGAGACCTCGGAGGCCCGGAGGTCTCCTACGAGGCGCAGTCCATCGACCTGGCCGCCACCGGAGCCTCACTGGCGCTGCCCTTCCAGGTGGCGGTTGGGCTGGCCTATGCCTTCACGGGGGGCTGGATCGGTCTGGACTTCGACATCCGGACCCCCTTCTACGACGCCGCCCTGGATGAGACGAGCCAGCTTGCCTGGAACTTTCGCTTCGGCTTCCAGAAGGACATCGACAAGGAGTGGCGCGTGGGCGCTGGTGTATTCAGCGACCACTCCGCGACGTCGACCATCGACCGCGTGGGCGAGTTCGACGTGGACTACTACGGCCTGACGTTTGGGGTGCAGACCACCAACCGGCTGGGCCTCAAGCTCGAGGGCCGCCCCGAGCTGACCATGACCAGCACCATCGCCTTCCGCTATGCCGCCGGATTCGGGAAGGCAGGAACGTTCAACTTCGACCCGCTCGGCACGGCTACGAGCACCGTTGCAGCGCGCGAGGTGGTGTTCCACGAGTTCACGCTGCACGTCGGGTCGACCCTGGCATACTGACGCCGTGCCCCGCTTGCTCACGATAGCGCTGGCCGGCCTGCTGCTGGTCAGCTGCCTGGACCGCCCCCCACGTCCACGGGTGCTGTCTCCCGCCGATCCCTGCCCCTGGGATTTCGCAGGCGAGGGTGTCTCCTTCCTCGATCCACAGACCCTGCCCTTCCACGACGACACGCGAGAGCTCACGCTCGACGGTCAAACCATCATGGGGCTCGTCGGGACGCTCCCACCGGGAGGCGAGCAGAGGGTCCTCCTCAAGCATGTCGAGCTGGTGACATTTCGTATCCGGGTATGCCTGAAGGCTGAGGTCGGTGCTGGTCTTCGGGTTCGTCAGGGTGTTGGCGTATGCCAGTCCGTCGAGCGATGGCTCACAGCCTCCGCGGACGAACCGTGGATCGAGCTCTCGGGAGCGCGGGGTGCGGCCCAGGCCGGTTACCATAGCGCCGTGCTGGTCATCAGCGTGCCTGATGAAGGAACCATCACGAGCGACGCGATCGGCTACGAGGTCGTCATCGAGCCGAAAGCCTTCGAGGCGGTTGAGGTCGACAGTGGCCCATCGCAGGGGTTCGCGTTTCGGACACCCAACGAGACGCGTTACTTCCACTTCTCGGCCCCAACGAACGCCTCACCCATCGTCACGGTGAGCGGAACCGGTGACACCTCCGAGCTTGTCGTGACCGGCCTCGCATCGCTTGCAACGGACATGACATGGTGGCGCCCCGAGTGCAGGAGCGACGATGACGGTCAGCCGGCCTATCGAGGCGCTGCGGTGACACTGGAGCGCTACGATTTCGAGCCGTGCTACAGCGGAAAGGCTCCCCGGGGCCGCGAACGTGAACCCGTGGCAGGAAGTACCTGCGATACACGTGGGAGCGCTGCGCTCGACTGGTACTTCGCCGTGATGGACGCTGAAGGCGCATATGGAGACGCACGCACCTTCGACGTGACCGTCACTTACTGAGCGGGCTTGGCGCGGCGCCGCTTCTTCTTGCCCTTGGCCGCCTTCTCGGCAGCCTTGTCCATCGCCTGCACCGCCAGGTAGCGCTCGTCGCCCCAGCGCGAGTAGCAACGCTCCTCATTGGGGCCGCACGCGATGCGGACGTGGATGTGGCGAGTGTGGTCTTTGCCATGACGCACGATGGCGTCGCGGTGGCCGTCCTCGTGGGGCATCAGCGGGTAGCCGATGAGTCGCTTCAGCTCCTCGGGCGTGGCGCCGGCAAACTTCGCCGCCCGATACAGGTACTTCTGAACCTTGTAGTCGAGGAAGATCATCTCCACCTGACCGGTCGCGTCGAACGCCTTGATGAGCGCCCAGGTGGCGTTCCAGTCGATCATCCAGGGGTCGGGCTTCCAACTGAAGGGCACCTCGGACACCAACGGCAGGAAGATGTCCACGTCGCGCCCACTCTGATGACTTGCATGCGGTGGGAAGCGGCGCCCGAAGCGTCGGCTGATGGACCCGATGATGAGCTCGCCGCGGAACCCATGGTCCACCCGAAACGCGACGATGGCATCGAGGATGGTCTTCACGGCGTGGCTCGAGCCCCACGTGGTGGGCGGGCTCTTCAGTCGGTACAGCCAGCTCGGGGGTAGTCGCACCGCGTTCTCGATACGCCCGAGGTTCGGACGACCGCGGCTCTTGCCCTCCCGGCTGATGGTGATGCGCGGTCGGGGCAGCGTCCTGTCCGGATGCAGCGTCTTGCGCACGTCCGGATCGACGTAGACCGTAATCTCACGCCCCGGCTTCAACGCGCTGCTCTGCCAGTTCCACGCGCGAAGGTCGCGGTACGACACCCGGTAGGACATCCCAATGGTCGTCCAGTCCTCGCCCGGAAGCACCTTGTGGAGGTGCTTGGCGCGAGGCGGCGGGATGCGCCGCGGCTTGATGCGGACGGTCTTGCCAGAGCGGAACGCGCCCGCCTTGAGGCGCTTCAGGTTGGCCATCTTCACGTGGTAGGCCGAGACCCCGTAGCGCGCCGCGATGCGCTCGGTGTTCTCCCCGGCGATGATGGTGTGCTCGATCCAGTCGCCAGGTTCGGAGATGGTCCGCGGGAAGCCCGCGGGTGCGCCCTTGGGTCGCTCGATGGTCACTCCAAAGTCCGGCGGAGCCGCCGGCGGTTCACCGCCGGAAAGAACAAGAAGCGTAGCCAGCAACGACAGGCCCATACCCGCATCGTGTAGCATGCGGCGCCCTGACTGTCAGAACTTTGCCCTTTGCCCCCGCCTTCCGGAGCCCCCATGAAAGCCCTTCTGGCCAAGCTCGCAACCACCACTCCCAACAGCGCCGACATCGGGCTGCTCATCATCCGCGTCTGGTTCGGGCTGGTCATGGCCTTCGCCCATGGCTGGGGGAAGATGTTCGGCGACAGCACCAAGTTCGTCGGCTTCCTCGACAAGCAGGGCTTCCCGGCACCCGAGGTGATGGCCGTCTTCGCGGGCCTGGCCGAGTTCGTTGCCGCCATCTTCATCGCCATCGGCCTGCTGACGCGGGCCTCTGCGGTGCCGCTCATCGTCACGATGCTCATCGCCGCCTTCGTCGTCCACGGCGACCACGCCTGGCGCAAGCAGGAGTTCCCCCTGATGTACGCGTTCGCCTTCCTGGCGTTGCTCATCTCGGGGCCAGGCCGCTACAGCGTCGACCACGTGCTGAAGCAACGCATGGGCGACAAGGACACACCCCGGTAGTGGGTACTCCTCATGAGGCCCGGGTCGTTGGACACACTTCCGACCCCGGCTTACAGACTCAGAACCCATTAAGTTCAAGACATTAGAGCACCCTACCGAAGTAGGCACGTCGCTTGCTCCTCGCCGGCCCCACCAACAGGTCGGTTCACCGCAACGAGGAGGAAACCATGCGACAAACGACCCTTGCTTCCAGCATCGCCACGCTCTCACGCCCCCTGCTCTGCGCCGCCGCGTTCGCCCTCTTGGGTGTGGGTAGCAGCGCCTGCGGCGACAAACCCGCCAACGCCGAGGCCAAGCCCGCTCCGAAGAAGCTCGACCCGTGCCCCAAGCGCCACGCCGCCGTCAAAGACGACGCCCTGGAGTGCCGCTGCGAGGGTGAGGCCAAGGGGGTGGTCTGGGGTGACGGTATCTACACCAGCGACTCGAGCATCTGCCGGGCCGCGGTCCACGCCGGCGCGCTGAAGGCCGGTGAGAGCGGGGACGTGACCGTCAAGAAAGCGCCTGGCTGTGACGGCTACCGAAGCTCGACGGCCAACGGCGTCAAGGCCGAGCGCTGGGGCAAGTGGACCAAGAGCTTCTACTTCGAGGGCCACGGCGACGCGACCTGCAAGCCGCCCGAGAAGGCCGCGGACAACGGAACCATCGGCGACGACCTCAAGGCCCTGAAGAAGGGCGTCGAGGGCAAGCTCGACGCGGCCTCCAAGGCCATCGACAAGGCGGGCAAGGAGGCTGCCGTCGGGATGAAGAAGGCCGCCAAGGAGCTCGAAGAAGACGTCAACAAGAAGCTGGGCGGCGCCGGCAGCGCGCTCAAGGAGCTGGGGACGAGTATCACCAAGGGCGTCACCATCGGCGGCGCGACGGCGGACAACAAGCCCGCCAACGGGGACTGTCCAGCCTCCTTCTCCGCCGCTGGCAAAGATGAAGTCACCTGCACCTGCGGCCCGGGCGGCTCGAGCGGCTCGGTCTACGGCGCCCACCCGTTCACCGCCGACTCGTCCATCTGCACTGCAGCGCGAGCTCTCGGCGTCATCGGCAAGGATGGCGGCAAGGTGACCGTGAAGAAGGCCCCCGGTTGCGGCATGTATCGGTCGCTCAAGGCCAACGGCGTCACCACGACCAAGTGGGGTAAGTACCCGACCAGCTTCGTCTTCCCCGCCAAGGGCGCGGTGGCCTGCCCCACCGCTGCCACCTCAGACCCGTGCCCCAGCAGCTTCCAGGCCGCGGGCAGGGACGAGGTCACCTGCGCCTGCGAGCCGTCAGCCGCGACCGGTTCCGTCTACGGTTCCCACCCATTCACCACCGACTCATCCATCTGCGCGGCCGCAAAGCACGCGGGCCTGCTGAAGGACGCCAAGACTACGGTGACGGCGAAGAAGGCCGCCGGTTGCAGCACGTACGTCGGCTCGGAGGCCAACGGCGTGAAGACGACGAGCTGGGGCACCTACCCCAACAGCTTCGTCTTCCCCGCCAGGGGCGCTGCCGCGTGCCCTCGATAGAGCGCCCGACGCGCCTGCGTGCCTCACCGCACGCAGGCGTGTCTTTGCCAACTAGAAGTCGATGGCCGGCCAGTCCATGGGGATGTGGGGATGGAACTGGTCCGAACCGAAGTTTGAAATGAGGCTGTAGTACCGGCCAGGCATCGTATCGATGAGCCGCCCCAGGAACGGCCCCGAGGGCGGCGTGAGCTGCTCCTCCCAGTACCGGTTCATGCACCACTCCACACCGATGTCGGTCTCGGTCTGGCTGTTGCCCACGATGGCCCAGGTGATGGGGGCGTTGGTGGCCTCGACGTACTGACCGCTAGGCTCGACCTGGGGGTCCCAGAAGTAGGCCCGCATCGACTGCCCGGAGCCGTCGATGTCGGCGAACTCGAAGAACATGTCGCCCTGCGTGCCGGCCCCGTACTCCCCCTGGGGATCCGTCGTCGAATGCAGCCGCAACGTGTCGTTGGGCTTCAACTCGTCGACCTCGATATAGAAGCAATGGTTGGAGTCGTCCTCGCTCATCTGGACCTTCACCAAATCGGTCTCGCCAAACTGGGCGTCACCGACGCGGTCGCTCCAAAGCACGGTGGCCTGGTCCCAGTCGTCCTTGGTGCCATCGACGTTGATGAACAGGCCCTCCTCGATGAACCCGTCGGGCTGGAAGGGCGGTGCGGGGCTGTCCTGGTCTGGCCAATTGGTGCCGTCCAGAACGGTGTTCAGAAAGAGCTCGGCCTGCCGGGTCTGAACGATGCCGTACTCCGAGTTCACCAACATGTCGTAGGTCTGGAAGCACATCTCGGCACCGCACGCGTTGTAGGTCACCTCCACCGTGCCGGTCTTGCCCACCTGCGGCAGGTAGGCCGGAAGGTCCTGATCGACCGCCACCAGGGTCGCCGTCATGAGGTTCGGAAAGGCGCCATAGTTGATGGTCTCGCCGATGTTCCAGCACTCCTTCAGGATCAGCGCGGGGGGCCCCTGCTGGCCGCCCTCCAGGAGACCATCGACCCACTCGTGGCTGCCGTCGAAGTACGTGTTGAAGCCACCGGCGACAGGCGAGGTTGGGAACAGATTGTTCTCGAGGACCGCAAAGCGCGTCTTGGAGACCGGATAGACGCCATTGGTCGGCGGGCCGTAGGTCCAGCGCTCGGCACCATCGTTGTGCAGGAACCAGCTATGTGCGCCGTCTTGCAGCAGCAGCTCGACGTTCGCCAGGCCCAGATCGGCGCCCGTCACCGTGAGGTTCAGGGTCACGGTAGCCCCCTCCCCGAGGTTGTCGATGACCGTCAGCTGGATCGTGTAGTCGCCGGCCAGGTCCAGCGGCAAAGCAACCTGCTCAGCCGACGGGTTGTCGAACTTGGCCGCGCTGCCGTTGGGTGCAACGACAAGCTCCCACTGGTACTTGGCGATGTTGCCGCTGGGAGCCGTGCTGTTGGCGCCGGACAGGACGCCCGTGACGCAGCCGGCGACCGGCATCGTGTCGACCGTGATGACGGCCGTGGGGGGCTCGGCGATGACGACCTCGAAGACGGAGACCTCCTCGACGGAGGCGCTGCCATCGCTCACCGTCACCTGGACGATGTAGGCTCCTGACAGGTCGACGTCGATGGCCGCGGTGCCCACTCCAGTCTCATAGACGGCAGCGGCGCTCCCTGGCGGCGCGTAGAGCAGCTCCCAGGTGTAGGTCAACGCATCGCCTTCGGGGTCGCTGGACCCTGTGGCGTTGAACTTGACCGTGGGGTCGACCTTCAGGTCCGCTGGTATATTGGTCTGCAGGTCGGCGACCGGCGCCAGGTTGGGGTCGATGGCCAGGGTGACGATGGCCGGCTCGGAGTCGAGCTTGCCGTCGTTGACGACCAACAGCACCACGTATTGGCCGGGCAGGTCCGGCACGAACGTCGGCAACTCGTCCGACAGCGCGCTCAGCGCCGTCTGGCTCCCCTCCGGTGCGGCGACCAGGGTCCAGGTGAAGGTCAGTGGATCGTTGTCGTCGTCGTAGGACGCCGAGCCATCCAGCTGGATGGTCGACCCGACCGCGGTGGTCCCAGTCGAGGTCAGCACGGCCACAGGCCGCGCGTTGGCGACGCACGTGCTGCCGTTGCAGGAGCCGCTCAGGCAATCTGCGTCCACGGTGCACGGCTCGCCATCGGCCGCCTGGGCGTCCAACTCCACCAGCACCACGGCTTGTCCGGTGCTGGTGTGCAGGCCATCGCCGACGGTCATCGTCGCGACATAGACGCCGGGCGTCGTCGGGGTGAACGAGGGCGTCGGCGACGTCGGGCTGTCCAGGGTGACCGCCTCGGGTCCGGCAATCGTCCAGTAGAAGCTGAGCCCGGCGCCCTCCGGGTCGGACGAGCCGGTGCCGTCCAGCGTGACCAGGGTCCCCACGCTGACCAGCTGGGGCGGGCCCGGGTCGGCGATGGGGGGCAGGTTGATCTCGCACTGGCCACCGTTGCAGTATTGGCTGGCGCACTCCTGGTCGACGGTGCAGCTGCCGCCCTCCGGGATCAGGCCGCTGGTGCCTGCGGTCACGCTGACCGCGGCCGGTGCACTCCAGTAGACGCCGTCGAAGACTTCCAGCCGGGCCACGTAGATGCCCGCCTGGTCAGCGGTGAACGACGGCATCTCCGCGCCCTCGTCATCGAGCGTGGCGGTGCTGCCCGGGGGCTTCTCGAACAGCGACCACTGGTAGATCAGCGGCAGCCCCTCGGGATCGCTCGAGCCACTACCGTCGAGCTGCACCAGGACGCCCGGGTCCACCTGCTGCGAGGGGCCCGCGTCGGCGATCGGCGGGGTGTTGACCGCGCAGAGCCCAGTGACCGCGTCGCACACCTGGCTTGCACACTGCCAGTCGGCACCACAGGGGCTGTTGTCGGGCAGGTTCGGCGGGTCTGAACCCACGGTGATGGTCACCAGGTCCGGGGTCGACTGCAGGTAGCCGTCCGAGGCCACCAGCTGAAAGACGTAGACGCCGGCGTCGGGCGCGTCGAAGGTCGGATCCGTCAGGGTCGGGTCGGAAAGCGCGGGCGTTCCAGGCGCGCTGACGACCGTCCAGGCGTAGGTCAGCGGGTCTCCCACGCCGTCATCGGTGGCCATTCCGGCCAGCTGGACCGTGGCGCCTACGGGCACGAACTGGGGCGGTCCGGCGTCCGCCACCGGGGCCGCGTTGGCAGCGCACAAGTCGGCCAGGCACGTATTGGACTGGCACTCGGGGTTCTGGACACAGGCTTCGCCCTCGACCTTGCTCCCGCCGACCACGACCTCCACAGCCTGAACGGTGGGAAGGCTGGACAAACCATCGTTGGTCGACGTCACCACCAGCTGCACCAGGTACAGCCCCTGGGTCACCGCGGAGAAGTCGACGCTGGCAGCGTCGGTGGGGTTCAGCGCCGCACCGGGGGCACCATCGAGGATGGTCCAGGCGTAGGTCAGCGGGCTGCCTTCAGGGTCGAAGCTGCCCGTGCCGTCCAGGGTCAGCGGAGCACCCGGCCCGGTGGTCCCAGGAACCGTGAACAAGGCGACGGGGAGCTGGTTGGCGGCGCACCCGCCCGCATCGCACAGCGCGGATTGGCACTGATCGTTGGTGCTGCACGGGTCGCCCACGGGCAGCTTGGGAACGTCTTCACCCACGACGACGGTCACCCACGCCGGGAACGAGTCGTGCTTGCCATCGTTCACCACGAGGCGAACCTGGTACAGCCCCACGGCGTCGGGCGTGAAGCTGACCGTGGGCGACGCCGGATCCGGGTTCGCCGGCAACGTCACCACGGAGGTGTCGGGCTGGGAGAACAGGCTCCACTCGTAGGTCAGAGCGTTCCCCTCGGGGTCGGTGGAGTTGGCGCCGTCCACCGTAACCTCGGTGCCGAGGGCCGCGTAGAGGATCGCTCCCGGGTCGGCCACGGGACGCTCGTTGGCTTTGCAGACGTCGCCTTCGCAGGTCAGCGACTGGCAATCCTCGTCCTTGGTGCACGGCGCGCCATCGGGGCGCTTGTCCAACGCACCACAGGCCACGACCGCCGTCGTGGCAGGCTGTGACAGCAGAAAGCTGTCGTTGACGACCAGCCGTACGACGTAGGTGCCGCAGACATCCGGCGTCAGCGCCGTCGTCTCCCCCAGGCTGGCGGTCAGCTGCACGCTGGAGTCGGAGGGAAGCTGCAGCAGCTGCCACTGGTAGCTCAGCGGGTCGCCGTCGGGGTCGTTGGACCCCAGGCCGCTGAACTCCGCCTCGACGCCCAGCTCGCCGAGGCGCACCGGTCCGACGTTGGCGACGGGCTGGTTGTTGGGCGAGCAGATGTCAGCCTGACACTTGCCGCTCTCACACTCGATGCCGGTGATGCAATCACTGCCGTCCGGAGCAGTCGGGAAGTCGCCGGTGGGGGTGAACACGAACACCGCGACGCTGTCGGCCTCGCTCACCGAGCCATTCGCGGTGACCCGTAACGTCAGCTCGTAGACGCCCTCCACATCTGGCGTGAACGTGGGCTGAACCGCGTCAGCGTCGGTCAGGGTCGCCTGACTCGCGGCGGGCTTGATGTCCAGGCTCCAGGCATAGGACAGCGTGCGGTCCAGGGGATCCGACGACGCGCTGCCGTCGAGGCCCACCAGGGCCCCCGAGATGGTGTAGCGGTGATCGCCCGCCTCGGCGACGGGAAGCGGTGGTTCCTGACAGGTGCCCGTGGCCGTGTCGCAGAAGCCGGACCCGCAGTCGTCGTCGTTCAGGCAGGCCGAGTCGATGGCCGTCTGCCCAGGCGTGGACTCGATGTCCTCGGGGCATCCGGCCAGCAGTCCGCCCAGCGCGGTGAGGCCGACCAGGAGAGTGCGAATGGAAGTGTCGTACATGGTCTTGGCGATACTCACGGCAGGGCCCCCTGCAGAAGGAAGGTGGGAGCGGTCTGATCGTCGGTGCAGACGTTGAGCGAGCATGCGTCGGCGTAGAGCCTCGCTCCATCGATGATGGTCTCCAGCGTTCCCCCGGCCAGCCCAGCGCTGCGGGCGACGCGGAACTCCATGCCGCTCGGCGTGAGCGCGAAGTCCACGGTCTCGGCCAGTGAGGTCCAACCCGTGGAGGGATCGTTCTGGTCCACAAGAACCGTCCCCGGACCCGGAACGATGGGGTCGTCGACATAGAACTCCAGGTCGTAGTCCCCCGTCGGGGTGTAGATGCCGATGACGTAATCGTTGCCCGGCGCCGGGGGGCCATCCAGGAGCTCGATGTGGAAGTACACGTGGGTCGCATCGGCGACGAAGTGAATCGTCCCGATATCGGTGCCCTCACCGCCGGAGCCGACGGTGTCACCCGCCAGGTCGCTCCACACGGGCATAGCACCCTGCCAATCCGTGTCCTGCCCGTCGATGACGGCGCTGGTGTACTCGAACACGACCGGAACAAATGGCGGCTGCCCCCATGGGCCCGAGACGGTGTCTACGTTGGAGTACGCCGCCTGCTCCACCAGATCGCCGTTGTCGTTGGAGACGCCGAGCGGCCAGACACGACCATCGGTGGTGATGAACCGCACCGACGGGGGCGGCGCCGGGAAGCCGGGGAGTCCGGGGAACGTCCGTGATTCACGCACCACCCGGAGGTCGGACTGGGCGAACGTGAGAGCAGGTGGGATGGCCGCCAGGGGTCCCATCGCCTGCATGGGCTCCATGGTGATGAGGATATCGCCGCTGGGTCCGCCGGGGACCGCCGTCGCGTAAACCTGCCCTTCGTCGGCACACTCGGGCAGCACGAGGGCGTTGGTGCTCTGGTCAAAGGGGCTGGCGTAGTAGAGCCCCTCGCCGGGAACGAACCGCATGGCCGAGTCGCCATAGGCGCTGCCGTCGGGCGCTGCGACCGTATTCCACAACACCGTGTTGGGCGACTCCTCGACCATCGTCACGACCCAACCCGGGTCGCCGGTAACCCGGACACGCCGCTTCGCACCGCCCTGGGAGACGAAAAGCGTGGCGGCCCCAGGGGTCAGCTGATCGGCCAGATCGAGCGCCATGAAGGGCTGCCCCACCGTGACGGTCATCGTCATCGGTGCGCTGGTGTTGCCAGCGTCGTCGGTGACCACCAGGGTCACCTCGTAGTCGCCCTGAACGTCGGCATCGAACACCGTGCTCGTCGCGTTCGGGCTGACCAGCTGGGCGGTGCTCGAGCCCGCGGGAACACTGGTCAGCGACCATGACCAGCCGACGACCGTCCCGTCGGTGTCCGACGATCCCGCGCCGTCCACGCTAAAGGTGCACCCCGCAGCAGCGGTTCCCTGCACCGCGATGTCGGCCACCGGAGGGTTGCCGATGACAGGCGTGTAGACGGTCAGGGCGGTGTCCTCGAAGGCGCCGTCACTGACCCGGACCCGCACCAGGTGCGGCCCAGCCTGGGTGGCGGTGAGGTCGGCGCTGGTGCCGTTGTCGACCAACGTCCCACTGTTGCCCGGCGAGTACAGGAGCTCCCAGGTGTAGACCAAGCTGTCGCCGTCGGGATCGCTGCTACCCGACGCATCGAAGACCACCGGGCTGCCGCTGTCGTCGAAGGTCAGCGCGGCGGTCGGCGGCGCGTTGGGCGCGATCTCGACCTCGGACACGACCGGTGGGCTGTAGAGCGCGCCGTCGGTCACCTGCAACATGACCACGTACTGCCCCGGCGCATCCGGACGCAGGGTGGCGTTGACCCCATTGTCGGCGAGCACCTCGGCGCTCGCCGCCGGGGCGTCGAGGACCGTCCAGACATAGGTCAGCGTGTCGTTGTCGGGGTCCGACGAGCCCGAGCCGTCGAACGTCTGGAGCGCGCCCACGCGAGTGTCCCCGGTCGTCACCAGATCGGCGGTGGGCGCGGTGTTGGCCTGGCAGGTGGTGGCGCAGACGCCGCTGAGGCATTCGGTGTCGCTGCTGCAGGGGTCGCCGTCGGGGAGCTTGGTGGCGGTGGTTTCGGTGACCACCACGGCTGTGGTGCCGACCACCAGGTTGTAGCCGTCGCTCAAGGTCGCCCGAGCCACGTATGTCCCCAGCACGGTGGCGTCGAACGTGGCGGTCGGCGTCGGGGTGGACACCACCTCGGCCCCAGTCGGGTCGAACACCTGCCACAGATAGGTGATGGGCTGGCCCTCGGGATCCACCGAGCCGGCGGTGTCCATCACGATGCCAGTGGTGTTGAGTTCCACCTGCTGGGCGCCAGGAACCACCACGGACGGGGGCAGGTTGATGGCGCATGCGCCATTGTTGCACCACCCGGAGGCACACTCGCTATCGAGGATGCAGGGCTCACCCACGGGCGCCACGCCGGACGTGTCCGTAGCCACGATGCTCAGCGTCGCCTCGCTGGTCAGGGCGCCATCGCTCACGGTGAGACGGATGACGTAGAAGCCGGGAAGGTCGGCGTAGAAGCTCGGGGTGGTCGAGGTGACATCGTCGAAGCTGGCCGCCGAGCCCACGGGGACGTCGACGAAGGACCAGGCCCAGGTCAGCGCGTCACCATCGGGGTCCGAACTGGCGCTGCCGTCGAGGTTGACCACTGCCGGAGCGGCCACCACCTGAACCAGCCCGGGGTCGGCGACCGGAGGCTGGTTGGGCTCGCAGACACCGGCGTTGCAGACGCCCGAAACGCAGTCGCTGTCGAGGGTGCATCCACCGCCGGTGTTGGTGGGCGGGGCGTCCACGCCGGCCACGACGACCACCAGATCGGGTGTCGAGGTCAGCGCGCCGTCGTCGACCGCCAACTCGAAGGCGTAGACGCCGGCGGCGTCGGCGGTGAACGTAGGCGCCGCGGTGTCAGCCCCGGTCAGGGACGCAGTGCTTCCGGGAGCGGTCTGAACGAGGGTCCAGGCGTACCCGAGGGGGTCGCTGTCGGGGTCGGTCGACCCCGAGCCGTCCAGGGTCACGACGTCATCGACGGTCACGAACTGGGTCGGCCCAGCCTCGGCCACAGGGGCGCCGTTGGCCGAGCAGGTGGTGCTGCAGATACCGGACTGACACTCGTCGTCCTGAGTGCAGGGCTCACCGTCGGGCTTCTTCACGCCGGTGATGCCCACGCTCAGCAGAACGTGGTCCGGCACCGACGTCGTGTAGCCATCGGCGACCACGAGTTCGAAGACGTAGGGCCCTGGGAGTGACGTCGTGAACGACGCCGTTGGGTCGGAGGCGTCCGCGTCGGCGAACGTGTCATCCGCGCCAGGCGGCGTGGAAACCAGGGTCCAGGTGTACTCGGTGAGGGTGTCGCCGTCGGGATCGCTCGAACCCGACCCATCAAGGGTCACGGTGGCACCGGCCGCCACCACCTGCTCGGGGCCCGCTTCCGCGATGGGGGCGATGTTGAGCGCGCAGCCCGAGCCCCCGCACTTGCCGGTGGCGCACTGGATGTCCTCGGTACACGGGTCGCTGGTGGGCAGCAGCGGCTCGGAGACGCCGGCTGCAATCGTCGCCAACGCCGACAGCGACTCGTGGACGCCGTCGAACACCACCAGTCGCACCAGGTACACGCCTGCGACATCCGGGGTGAAGGTCACGTCCACCGCATCGGTCGGAACGGTATCCAGTCCCCCCGTATCCAGCTCGGCGGCGCTGGCGGCAGGCCTCTGAAACAACGACCAGCGGTACTCCAGCGGGGCGCCCTCAGCATCGAACGAGTTCACGCCGCTGACCGTCGCCACCTCGCCCACCTCGACGTACTGGATGGGTCCTGCGTCCGCCTGCGGGACCTCGTTGGCCTTGCAGATGTTGGCGTCGCAGAAGCCGCTGGCGCATTGCTTGTTCTCATCGCAATCGGCGCCGTCGGGCCGGTCTTGCGGCGGGTCGTTGATACCGGCCACGATGATCTTGGTGGCCGGGTCCGACAGCAGGAACCCATCGCCGACCCAGACCTGAACGACGTAGGTGCCAAACTCATCCGGGGTGAGGGTACGAATCGGGTTGTCGTCACCGGAACCCTCGAGCACGGCCGTCGAGTTCTCCGGCACCTGCACGAGGGCATAGGTGTAGGTCAGCGTGTCGCCGTCCGGATCGGAGGAACCGCTGGCATCGATGGTGAACACTTCGGCGATGGGCACCTCGACGGCCGGGCCGACAGCCGCCTCGGGCCGGAAGTTGCTGCTGCAGACGCTGTCGCTGCAGTTGCCGCTCTGGCACTCGAAGCCCTCGGTGCAGGGTGTTCCGTCGGGCTGCTTGGGGTACCCCCCGTCCACGCCGAAGACAAAGGCGATGGCTTTGTCGGTGACGGTGTCGTTACCCGCGCTGACCGACAGCTCCAGCTCGTACGGTCCGGGAAGGTCCGCCGTCAGGCTCGGCTGTCCGGTGCCCTCGTCGGCGAGCGTCGCCGCCGAGCCGTTCGGTCCGGTCAGAACCCGCCAGGAGAAGACCAGCGGTCGACCTTGCGGATCAGAGCTCTGGGTACCATCCAGTTGCACCGGGAGGCCGACCACGCCGATGCGGTATCGCCCCGCATCCGCCACCGGCAGCGCGGGCGGCGCACACACACCCGCCTCACACACCCCCGACGCACACTGCACGCTCTCCGTACAGTCGGCGCCAATCCAAAGGGATCCGGAGTTGCCCTCGATGTCTTCGGGGCAGCCAGCCAGGACCATCGCTATCGCAGCGGTCACCGCCGCGAGCACTCTCATCGGTCTCATCTCCACCTCTCGCAGGACCCTGTCGCGGTGAATGATGTTCACCCACAGACCTCCAGTGCAAGTGGACTTGGCAACGACCTGTCTGGACCTACAACGACGTCGCCCCGCGCGACGATGACACTCGCGCGGGGCGGACGCCTACAGCAGGTGAACGATCTTGTCGGCCAGCGACTTGTCGCCGCCAAGCACGACCGTCAGGTTCGCCTTTTCGGTCACCTTCTCCAGGACCTCCAGCTCACGCAGCCGCATGAGCGTCGGGTTGGCCTCCAGCAGCTTCGCCGTGTTGGCCTGGCTGCGCATGGCCGCCGTCTCCTCCCGTCGGGTGATGACGGCCGCCTCGGCAGCCTTCTTGGCTTCGGTGACCTTGTTCAGCAGGTCCTTCATCTCGCCCGGCAGAATGACGTCCCGGATGCCGAGGCTCCGGACCTCCACGCCGAACGCCCGGGCCCGCTCGCGCAGCCCGTCGAGCAGTGCGCTGGCCACCGCGTCCTTTTCGCCCAGCAGGGCGTCCAGGTCACGGCCACCCACGACCGCCCGCAGCGCCAACTGCGCCTCCCGGTACAGGGCCTGCTTGTAGTCGACCACACCCTTGGTGGCCATGGGTGCATCCGTCACGGCGTAGACGACCACGGCGTTCAACCGCAGGGTCACGCGGTCGGCCGTCATCAGCTCCTGGCCCGCGACGTCCAGCGTGGTCTCCCGGATGTCGACGTGCTGCATCCGCACCGTGCCGACATCGCCCCAGTACGCATATGCGCCCGGGCCCAGCGTCTGCCGGTGCTCGCCGTCGACGATCATGAGCACGACCCAGCCCTCCTCGACCGACAAGCCGATGGGCTCCTCGTCGTAGTACTCGGTGGCGTCCACGATGGTCTTGAGGTCGGCATGACGCAGGAGCACCTCCCGCGCGTCCACCGTCTCTACGGCGACCTTGCGGTAGCCCGTGAAAGCCGCGTGAAGGCCGGGCTTGAGGACGCGGTCGAAGCGACCATCGACCCAGGCCAGGGCCCGCTCGTGGTCAGCCAGGTCGAACACCTCGACACGCCCGTCGAGCGCGCCGCTCTTCAGGATGACGTCGAGGTCCTCGCGCTCCAACCAGGGCGCGCGGGTGGACACCACGTCCACGTGAACCCGGCCGAACACGTCGAACACCCGGTGGATGCCGGGCTCGAGCACGCGGACGAACTCGCCGTCCTTGTACAGGAGACCCAGCTCGAAGCTGCGGATGGTGGTGCGGGTGAAGATGCTGGTCATGATGTCCCCCTGTGTTCGTTGTGCGTGGGGCGTGTGAATGTTCGTGACGTGTCTGACGGCTTCGAGAAGCCTTTGGGGAAAGGCCCGCGGTCCCACCACGCGGTCGGTCACGGAGACACCGAGGCGGCCCGGCGTGGACTTACCGGTCGGCGACCCACGAGCTGCTCGTGGGCGCGTCACGGCGTTTGACGCAGGACGTGGTCGGGCTACAGGCGCCTTGCACGCTGCTCCGGCCCAGAGGCAGCCACCGCCGAAGCGGCGCTGTGCCCCAGCACCAGAGCAGGCGGTCGCGCGGGACCTCCCCCCTCGGGCCCGTCACAAGGAACTCCTTCCCAAAAGGAGGGTTGCTGCGGGAGTCGAACCCACAACCCGAAGGTTAACAGCCTTCTGCTCTACCATTGAGCTAAGCAACGGGTACCCCGAGATCGCGCCGTCAGAACCCCTGCGGGAACACGCAACGCCTACGGGCGAGCGCGCCCTCGGGCATGCACGTCGTCAAGGTCTATGTGTCTGGATGGCGAGAGGTGAAGGAACTCTCCCCGGAGAAATGCAAAACCCCGCGGCGAGTCGCCGGCGGGGTACGTGCGACCAACACGTGGTTGACCGCCTACCGCCAGCTGATCCTTGCGTCGATAGTGGATGTTGGATGTGGCTGGTGCGTTCTCATGGCCCCAACGTAAGCAGCGATCGCGACCGGTCAACCCGCGACTGGCTCACGCTCTCGGTTTCAGTCAGCCGAGCAACAACAGGTTGCAGCCGTAACCTGAAAAACAACCGGACAATTAACCGATTCGACCAAAAATCCCGTAACATCCAAGTGATATGAACAACGCCCCCAGCGTTGGCAGCATCACCTTCAGGCTCTCGGACCAGAACCTGATCTCGCTCGGCGTGGCCTGCTCGGTGCTGTATGCCCTGATGACCATTCTGCACCTGGTCGACCTCGCCGTGCAGGGAGCGCTGCCGAGTCTCGTGGCGTCGGGCCTCACGATGGTCTACTTCATCCTGGCGACCCATTGGGTGAAGGGCGCCGAGCCGCTGAGCGCGACCTCGGCCAACCGGCTCGTGGGCTGGTCGGCGCTGCTGATCCTGTTCAACATCGCGCTGCATTACAGCGTTGCGGAAAACCCGGGCGCGACCGTCATGTTCGGCTTGTACATGCTCGCCACAGGCGCAGTCTTGCTGGATAGAACCTGGCTGGCGGTGGGCATGGGCAGCGCCATGCTCAGCTGGCTTCTACTGGCAACCTTGGTGGTCCCCTACCCCGAGGTGCTGCGGGACGGCCTGGTGCTGGCGGGGATGCTGGTCGTGGGTGTGGCGATCCACGTGGTTCGCATCCGGGGCCTGCGCAGGCTGGAGACCCTTCGGCTGCAGGCCGAAGCGGGGCTGGCCGACGCCGAACTCGCCCTGGAGCGCCTGAGCCGCACCCAGCAGGGCCTGCTGAAGCTGGTGGAGGGCAACCCCGACGGAATGCTGGTGCATCGCGACGGCCGCATCCTGTTCGCCAACACGCGTCTGGCCGACACCCTTCGCTACGACGACGGAGACGCCATCAAGGGCCTTCGCATCGTCGACCTGCTCAACAGCGACACTGCCACCGAGCTGGAGACCCTCGAGTCCGCCGGCCCTCGCGAAATCCGGTTCACGCGCCAGGACGGCATCACGGTGGTGCTCGACCTGGTGGCCAGGCCCGTGGAGTGGGAGGGCGAGGCCGCCACCCTGTGGACGGCGCGCGACGTCACCGACCGTCACGACGAGCTGCAGGCGCAGTTGATGACGTCGGACCGGATGATGACCATCGGGCGCCTGGCAGCGTCGGTCGCGCACGAGATCAACAACCCGCTGACGTTCATGCTGGGGTCTCTCGAGGCTCTAGACGCGGCCGAGTTGAGCCCCGAAGCATCGACCCGACTGGAAGAAGCGAGGGAAGGCGCCGAGCGCATCCGCTCCGTGGTCGCCGAGTTGCTGCCCATCAGCGGCGGAGGCGGCGCCGAGCAGACGCCCGAGGTGGACGTCGCCGAGGTGCTGGACGCCTCGCTGCGACTGCTGTCCAACGAGCTGCGCCACGCCGCCACCCTGAACCGTGACTACCGCGCGCAGCCCCGTGTCCGCGCCAACCGCGAGCGCCTGGTGCAGGTGTTCGTCAACGTCCTCGTCAACGGGCTGCAGGCCATGGAGGGTACCCCCCAGCGTCGCCTGGAGGTCACCATCGACGAGCGTGATGGCAAGGCCGTCATCGCCATCACCGACAGCGGCGTCGGCATGACGGAGAAGGTGAAGCGTCGGTTGTTCGAACCGTTCTTCACCACCAAGCCCGTGGGACACGGCACCGGACTGGGCATGCACTTCTGCCACGGGGTCGTGACCGCGCTCGGTGGGTCCATCGACGTCCGCAGCGAGCTCAACGTCGGCAGCACCATCACGATTCATGTCCCAGCCGTGGTCATCGAGGTGCCCGAGCCGGAACCCGAGGTCGAGGTCGAAGCCCTTTCGGGCGCACGGGTCCTGGTGGTGGATGACGAGCCGCTGATCGCGCGCATGGTCAAGATGATGCTGCGCGACAACCACGACGTGGTCATCGCACGTTCGGCGTCGTTCGCGGCCAAATCGTTCAGCACCGGCGAGTTCGACGCGATGGTGTGCGACATCATGATGCCCGGGATGGACGGCGTGGACGTCTACAAGTACGTGGCCGAAGCAGCACCGGGGCTGGAGAAGCGCATCGTCTTCATCACCGGCGGTGTGTTTGGCGGCTCGGCCCGGGACTTCATCGACAGCATCCCCAACCCGGTGGTCACCAAGCCCTTCAAGATCGAGGGTCTCGAAGCAGGCCTGGCGTGGGCTTTGGCAAACGCCGAGCCGGCCAGCGAGGCGCGCGGCGAGCGGGTGGACGAAAACTCCGTCAGAGATGTCCCTACGCCCTCCGGCGGCAAGCTTTCGAAGGCCTGATCATCAGTGTCACCGAAGGGTGATACATGTAATAGTTGAAAGATGATAGAGCGCTTGGCCGGCGCCAGCCGAGCAAGCGCTCGTGTCATCCGCTACTGCCGGTACTCGAAGCTGAGCCAGGCGCTGCTACCAATGGAGGTGCTCTTGTCGAACCCTTCGCAGCGCACCTTCACCTGTGCCGTTCCCCGCCCGAGGTGCAGCTCGTCGTAGGGAATGAACAGCTTGAACGCCTTGAAGCTCGCGGTCGGGTACTTCACCAACACCTTCTGTCCGACGGAGACCGAGCCGTCGCTGGAGCGGTACTTGCGGTTCATGTCGCGCAGGGGCGTGCCGTTGGCGAGGTAGAAGAAGCACGCCACCTCCAGCTTGCGGCGGTGCATCGAGTAGACATCCAGCGGGTGAGTGACCTCGAGCCCGGTGAAGCGCCCCTGACGCACGTTGTGCACGATGCGCCCCTGCCCGAACTTGGCCGACCGCGCGACCATGCCGTTGGAGTAGGTGAACTTCTGGAAGTAACTGCGGCCAATGCTGCGCCCGTTGTCGAAGGCCTCGCAGTTCACCTTGAGCTTGAAGGTGCCGTTGCGGACATGAAGCTCGCTGTTGGGCAGGAAGAGCTTGAACTCCTTGAAGTCGGCTCGTGGGTAGAGAACCTTGACCTTCTGGCCGACCGATACCGTGCCGGTGTTGGACCGATACTGACCGTTCTGGTCCTTGAGCGGCTTTTTGGAGACCGCGTCGTAGAAGTAGCAGGCCACCTCCATCTGCTTGCCCACCATGCCGCGCACGCGGATGCGGTGAGCGACCTCGATGCCAGTGGTGCCGTTGACCATCGCGTTCTGGATGACCTTGCCCTTGGTGAAGGTCGCGTTCTGCGAGGCGGCCTGCGCTGTGTCGGGAATCCACATCAGCGCGGCCAGCGCCGCCACCACCAAACCGGTTTTCAAAGACTTCTGTGCCACGTTCGACTCCACTGAATAGACGGGTCCAGCGACCCCGCGTGTGACGTGCAGGGCCTGCGTTCATGCGCTCGCCCGGTCACCGACACCCCCGTGCCGTCGGGCAGACGGAATCTACTCACGTCCTGGCGCACGCCTATTACAGTCCATATCAGTCGATATCAGCCTACCAGCCGCCCTCGCGATACAGCGCTTCGATCTCCCCCGGGCTGAGCCCGCGTCGGTAGACCCGGACGTCGTCGAGGGTCGCCGACAGCTTGGCCGCAGCGTCGGGCTCCGTACAGCCTCGCTTGCCGATGTTGGGCTGTGGGCCGACGAAGAACAGGCAGCCGCTGGGGCTCTCTGCGGCGACCCCGGCCGCCGTCCCCGACGCGACCAGCTCACCGTCGCGGTACAGCGACAGCAGCATGTCGCCCTCGGTGTCGTCGATGCGCGTCGCCATCCCTACGTAGAAGGTCCAGCGGTCGCCCGGGTGGCCGGTCGCCTCCGCCCAGGCCTCCCCGAGCACGTCGTCATCCAAACCGAATCGCACCACGCTCCCGTCGAACGCCAGCTGCATCCAGTCCTGCTGCCCCATGATGCGGCGCTCGTTGCCGCCCGAGCCGCCTTTGACCCAGACCGCCATGGTCACGTCCGGCCAAACGCTCAGGTGGCTGGCCATCCCGGTCGGGTAGTAGATGCCGGTGCCTTTGCTGAAGTCGTAGGCGCGGTCGGCCATGCCGAAGCGGTCAGCGGTGAACGTTCCCTTGAACACGAGCTCCAGGTCATGCTCGTTGCCGCTGAGGTCCTCGTCGTCGGCGTCGAACGGATAATAGGCGGCCATGTCCTGGGGGATGGATGTCGCGCTCCCTGAATCGGGTGTCCCGTCGCTTCCCAGGGAGTCCCGAAAGTCGCTGGGAAGCGGGGTGACCTCGAGGTCGCCGCAGGCGCTGATGGGGGCGAGGAACAGGGCCAGGGTGGTCACCAGAAGTCGAACTGTCATGAGGTCTCCGGAGTCGTGGTTCATCCCCCGTGGTCCTTGTGCGTGAAACGTTTCCAAAAAAACGCCACGCAGGGTGTGAGACCCCGTTTGAACCCACCAGGCCCGCTATTGCCCCCAGGGCAATCCGGTGACAGTGAAGCCCGCCCAGAAGTAGGGCGCCGCCCAACGCGTCGTCTTCTGGAGTTCACGCTGAGCTTTGCGCAGCGCCTTCGCGGGACCGCGGCGGTCCTGAACCAGAAACCGATAGAAGTGGCTCATCAGCGCGCTGGTCGCCCGGTCGTGGACCTTCCACAGGCTCGCAACAACCGCGTCCGCGCCGGCGTTGACGAACCCACGGGTCAATCCAATGACGCCCTCGCCGTCGACCCACCGCCCGCCGCTGGTCTCGCAGGCGCTGAGGGTGACCAGCCGGGCGTCCAGCGTCATTCCGTAGACCTCCCAGAGCCGCAGCAGCCCCGGGATGGGCTGACCCAAGTCGTCCAGGTGGGACAAAGCCATCCCCGACAGGTTGGGATGCAGCGGGTCGATGATGGCGTGGGTGGCCAGGTGGAGCACGTCGTACCCGGCCAGCTGACCCCCGAGCAGGGTCTCGCGCCGCGCCGCGAAACCGCTCCACTCGCCACGCTTGGCAGAGTCCGGGAAGGCAGCGAGCACCGCCTTGGCTTCGGTGGCGCTGAACCGCAATCGAGGGAGCGCTCCGACCTCGCCCTTGGCACCCGCCCGCTCGTCGCTGCCGTCGAAGACCGGGTCCGCCAGCACCGCCACCGAAGCCAAGGCGTTCCCCGCGCGCTTCCTCCCCGAGACCTGCAGCATGACTGCAGCCGAGGGGATGACCGCGACGCTGGCTTCCCCGAGCCCCGCAAGCGCCGACCAGGGGATGGCGTGGAGGGGCCCATCGGGAACGACGATGAGGTTCTTCCCCGCCAGCTTCAGCGGTGTAAGGACCGCTCGCTCGAGCGCAGCGAGGTGCCGCGTCGTCAAGGTGTCCGCGGCCTCCACCGAGGGCCGGGACGTCCCGGCCCGAAGACGCATCGTGACCGACGTGAGAGCAGCCTCGGTCAGGGTCTGCAGCGCATACAGTCCGACCAGCTGCTCGACCCGGACGGCCTCGGGGCTCACCACCCAGGCCCAGGACCGCTCTTCCCCCAGCACGAACTCCACCAGCACGTAGCCCTCGGGAAGGGCGCTCTGGACTTCCGCCAGCTTCGGCGAGCGCGGCATCGCTGTCCATGCCGGGCGACCGGCCAGCAAGGCAGACCGGGCCCTACCCAGGGTTTCGACCGCGCTGACCAGGGCCTCACGCCGCGCCTTCTGGGCCAGCGCGTCGTCCTGGCCCAGCGCGTACCGAAGTTGCCGCTCCGCCGCGCGGACGTCGGCCCGCGCCTCCTGCAGCCCCTCGACAAGCTTCGGATCCCGGCGTCGGGCGCGCTCCAGATCGATGTCGGCGCCAAGACGCTCCAACATCGTGCGGGCCTTTCCCCGCTCCGCCGCCGCGAATGCGGCATCTCGGTCGTCGGAACGCCCGCTGAGGGCGAAACGGGCCAGCCGGGTCGCCATCTGCACCTGATAGGTGTCTCGCGTCCGCCCCAAGTAGGTCCCGCGGAGACCTTCGTCACCAAGCGTGGCGCGCACCGACTCCACCAGCGCCACCGCACGGTCGGCAGCCTTTTCGGCCATCGCCAGCAGTTTGGGGTCCTTGCCCCCCGCGGTGAGCGCGACCTGCGCCAACGCCGTCTGACTCCGTGCCTCTTCCCGCACCGCCTCGAGTCGGCGAAACCCCTCGGCGCTGGCCTTCAGCTCCACCAACGCCGGGGCGCGTTGGCCCGCGTCCGCCAGAGCGAGCCCCAGGCCCCAATGCGCGCTCGCCTCTCCAGCGGGAGACCGGTTCTTGCGGTGGCCGGCGATGGCCTTCTGATGCAGTTCGCGGGCGCTCTTCGTATCTCCCAGGCTGCGCCGGATGCGCCCCAGGAGATCCAGCACGAAGGGCTCACGGTCCGACGCGAACGCCATGGAGCGGCGCACGGCGAGAGCTTGTGTCGCCAACTTCAACGCCTCCCGGGGGCGCCGCTGCTGCAACGCCATGGCAGCAAGCTGCTGCAGCACCTCGGCTTGCCGCTTCTTCGACCCGATGTCGCGGTTGATGGCGAGCGCCTCCAGCAGGTTCGTCCGAGCCACCTGGTCGTCACCCAGGTACCGCAAGACACCCGCCACTTCCGCCAGCGACCGGGCCTCTCCGCGCCGGTCCCCGACCTTCCGATGCAGCTCCAGCGACCGGTGCGCCAGGCGCAGCGCCTCGGTGTATTGCCCACTATCGGCTGCCAGGGCCCCCAGGTTGCCGATGGCGATGGCCTCTCCTTCGTAGTCGCCAATTTCGCGCGACAAGTAACGCGCCTCTTCGTAGAGGGGCCGCGCCTGCGAGGCTTTGCCTTGGAAGCTCAGGATGTTGCCGATCCCGATGAGGCTGACCACCTGGCCGAACCGGTCGTTGGCCTTACGACGAATCGCCAACGCTTTTCGGCGTTTGTCGAGACCGGCTACCCGGCGGCCGCGGTGTTTGTCGACACGGCCCAGCTGATCGAGGGTGAGGGCCTGCCAGACGACGTCACCGCTGGCTGCGAAGAGTTCGTGAGCCAGCTCCAGCTTCCGTTGGCGAATCTCCGGCGTTTTGGCGTCGTCGGCAGCGAGGAGCGTGGCGAACCCTCTCGCACGCAGAGCATCCCGTTTCTCGGGTCGACGGACGACAATGGTCGCCTTCACTTTGCCGTCAGCCACCTTGTCGAGCGTTGGGGTAAGTTGGAGGGCCCAGGTCGCCTCGGCTTCGCCCTGGATCCAGGCGAACTGCTCGGCCTGCGCGGTGCCGGACACGCGGTCCCATCGAACCGTCTGGCCGTCGGACGTGAGCGTGAGGGTCACGTCGACCCCGAGCTGTTCGACGCGGACCTCCGCGTAGCCCCCCACGGGCACCCGAATGTCCAGGGAGGGCGCCCTGGTAGCCGTCAGGATGAACTCCTTCTGGACGGTCTGGGCGACCGGCGGAGGAGCCGACGCGTCGCGGGGCACTTCGGTCGGGGGCGACGGGCCGCACGCCGAAAGGACGAGCGCGAGCAGCATGGGGGTGCGGAGCGGAGGCACGGCCCGACCATACCGCTTTTCGGCTGCAGGTTGTGGGCTCGGGTCGCGACAGGCATGGTCGACCCGATGGAGCCCGCCGCGTTCGACATCCTCATCGGTTTCCTGGCGCGGGGTGACGCCGATGGGGGTGAGGCCTATGAAAAGGCGCGGCGGCGTTTGCTACGCTACTTCGAGCTGAAGGGGCTCATCGACGCGCCAGAGCTGGTCGATGCGACGTTCGACCGGGTGGCCCGCAAGCTGGGTGAAGGCGTGGAGGTTCATCTGGAGCCGTTGGCGTATGTCGTGGGGGTCGCACGCTTCGTCGCGCTGGAGAACATCAAGCACCGAGCCAGGCAAGAGCAGGCCGCAGACGGCGAGCGTACGGTCGCCGACACCGGCGAACTGAGGGACAAGATGGCCCGCGAGCGCTACCTGGAGGCCTTGGAGCACTGCCTCGACGGGCTGGTACCCGCCGAACGGGAGCGGGTCATGGTGTACTACCGGGGACGCGGTAAGCCGCGCATCGAGGCCCGCAGGCGCATCGCCGAGGCCCTGGGCGTTGGGGTGAATGCGCTGCGCATCCGGATGCATCGAACGCGGCAGCGGCTCGAGGACTGTGTGCGCGGCCGTCTTGGAGGGGAGCTGTGACCGGTGACCCGCAGCAGATGCGCGCCTACGTGCTGGGTCGCCTCACCCCATCCGAGGAGGAGGCGCTGGAGCTGGAGGTGTTTGGCGCGGAGGACGACGCCCCGCTGGAGGCGCTCGAACAGGCGGAAGCCGAGTTGCTGGACGCGCTGGCGGCCGGGGAGCTGGCGTCCGAGGACGCTTCGGCATTGACAAGCCGCCTGGAGCAGACGCCTCGAGGCAGGGAGCGTCTGGCTTTCGCGAGGGCCCTGCACGCTTCCGCGGAAGCGTCCCGGGGGATGGTCGCCGAGCCCATGACACAAGCGCGTCCCTGGTGGCGGTCCATCTGGGTGCATCTGGCGACAGGGGCCGCGTTGGTAGCTGCCCTCGTGGGACTTCAGCTGCTGGATCCGGAGGGTTCGTCGGGGATGTCCGTGAGTCTGGAGCCGACGGTGTTGCGGTCTGCAGCCAGCCCACCCAGCGTTCGGCTCGAGCAGGGCCACCCGTTGACGCTGCGCTTGAAGTTGGAAGCCGACGAGCCTGGCCAGACGTTCACCGTTGTCGTTCGCTCGGGGAAGGCTGTGGTCGCGCGGCGCACCGATGTGAGGCCCGACGCGGCGCGCGAAGTGGTCATTTCGCTGACGTCTGACGAGTGGACGCCGGGCCGGCTGGTCATCGCGCTCACGTCGCCAAGCGGGGAGCCGCTGGCGTACTACGAAGTGGACCTGGTGGGGCCGTGACGACGGGCGACGGCGACGAACGCCCTACTTCAGGTTCATGTCGATGACGGTGTACCCCTGCTGCGGGGCAATACCGATGTCTCCGAGCTCCAGCGAAGCGCCGGCTGGCAGGCCAGGCAGCAGCCCGCCCAGGTCGAACGCCGGCAGCTCGATGGGCCCGAAGCTCTGGTCCCCGATGAAGCTCTCCAGCAGCCCGGGCAGCGCATCTTTCAACAACGCTTCGGCGTCCAGGAACCCGCCACTGGTCTTCTCGATCTCGATGACCTCGATGTCGATGAAGCTGAGCCCCAGGATGTTGATGTAGAGCCCGTCCGGCTCGGCCGCGAACTGAATCTGGAGCCCGAGGTCGATGAAGATGCCGGCATCCACTGGCGTCCCCAGGATGTCCGCCTCGATGTCGGCCCACATGTCGCCGATCTGGATCTCCAGCACGTCCGCCTTGTCGTCGCAGTCGTTCAGAATCGGCGGCGCCCACGGGTCCAGCTCCAGCGCGATGCCGTCCAGCGGCAAGCGACCGCCGCCGCCCCCTGCCAATCCGCCCAGGTCCAGCGGCCCATTCAGGAAGCCCGACCACCAGATGGCGAACAGCAGCCCGTTGATGGAATCGCTCTTGAGCGCCAGGCCGAGCGACTTCTCCCAGCCGTAGGCGAAGCCTGCGTCCACCCCGATGTTGCAGCCGACGCGGTTGATCGACCCCAGCGGGTCGCGGTCGATGCCCTTCTCCGACCAGACGCCGAAGCCGAGCCCAATCTGGCCGCCGTCGTCCTGGAAGTCGACGCTGGACAGATTGGTGTAGATTTCGATGCTCTTGGGTTCCCCCGTCCCGTCGCCAAACAACGCCGGCAGCTCGAACGGCAAGCTCAGCTCGAACGCGTTGAGCAGCCCCCCCAGGATGTCGTCAGCAAACGTCTCGATGAGCGGCGTCACCAGGTCCAGCAGCACCGGCAGCAGCTGCTGCGTCAACGGATCCAGCAGCGCGTCCGTGATGGCGTTGATGTCGATGAGCTGGCTCAAATTGAAGTTGAACGACTGCTGACCCACGAACGGCAGATCCAGCGTGAACGTGAACTCCAGGTCCTGAATCGGATCGATGGCCAGCTCCACCAGCTCCAGATCCACGTCCTGCACGTCGATGAACAGGTCGCCGCCCACCGGCTTGTCCATGTCGATGGCGATGCCGAACAGAATCGACGACGCGCTCACCGAGCTCGTCACGTCCGCGGCGCCCGTCGCGCTGGCGCTGTCGGGAAAGCCGAAGACGCTCCAGTTGGCGACCAGCTCGATGCTGATGCTGATGGCCAGGGTCAGGTCCAGGCCATTTTCCTGCGGGTTGCCCAGCTCGATGGTGGTGTCGATGCCCCCCTCACGGCTGTCGATGCTGACCGTCGTCGGCCCAAGCCCGGTCGGGTCCACCAGCGACACCTCGATGGTGGCCTCACCGCTGAAGTCCAGCGACAGGATGCCGATGTCGATGACGTCCAGATCCAGCAGCGGAAACGTCTGGCTCAGCAGCGGCCCGCCGGTCCCCAGCAACCCGGTGATGTCCAGGTCACCGATGATGATCTCCAGCAGCGTCGCCAGATCGTTGGGGTTGGTCTTGTCGTGGTCGCCATCGTCGAGGAACAGCTGACCCAGCAGCAGCGCCAGCCCGTCGGGCTCGTTGATGCCCTTGGCGTCGGTCTCGTCGAAGCTGGTGAATTCCTGCGCGTACTGGAACGTGGGGGTGATGTCGGTCCAGTTGCCGAAGGAGTCCTTGGCGCGGAAGTCGATGATGTTGACGCCCCAGATGGCGTCCATCGGATAGGTGAAGCTGCCATCGGGCTCGAGCGGGTAGTCGTCACCGTTGATGCGGAACAGGTCGATGTCGCCCCAGTCGTCGGTCACCGTGCCGGTGACGATGAGCTGCTCGGACCCGTCGCCGATGATCTGGGCCGCCCGCTCGGGGAAGTCGAGCACGATGGCGGGCCCGGTCTCGTCGCAGATCAGGGTGATGTCGTCGCTCAGGCTGTCCCACGGCGGGTCCAGCCGCACCGTCCAGGTGTACTGCCCCTCCTCGACGAACTCGAACTGCCGCGCCCCGTCGTTGTCTCCGAGGTCGTTCGTGCCCGGCGTCTGGGGCGGAGTGAGGGTCGCCGGCAGACCGGTGATGATGTTGCCGTTGGCGTCCAGCACCACCCAGGTCAGGTTGACCTTGTCCTCGAGGTCGTAGGCCGGCTTGTCCGGAGAAGCCAGCAGCTCGATGGACACGGGGTCCCCGTGCACCACGGTCAGGGTCGCCGGCACGTTGGAGGCGTTGCCCTCGGTGAGCTTGCAGATAACGGCATACTCGCCGGGCTCGTCGGAGCTGACGATGTACCCGTTGATGTCCAACCCCGCATCGCCAATCACCGTGGTCGACACGCCCTCGATGACGTTGCCATAGGCGTCCTCGACGATGCAGCTGACGTTGGTGGACTCCTGGACCTTCACCTCGGGGTCCTGCAGCACCGTCGTCACCCGCGCGGGAGCCCCCGGAACCACCGTCAGGCGCGCTCCCATGTTGTCCCGAAGCCCGACCTCGTCGCTCTTGCAGTTGACCAGGTAGGTGCCGGCAGCCGTGCTCGACACGTTGGTGCCGTCCACCTCCAGGCCGGTCGCGGCGTCAAAGCTCGTCGCCACCCCCGGCACCGGGTCATCGTCCGGCGACAGCACGGTGCAACGGACCGCGGCCTTCTCTCCAGCGGCCACGGTATCGGGCTGCAGCTCGGTGACGATGTCGTCGGCGAGCTTGCCCTGCAGCTCCGAGCCGTTGCAGGCAGCCATCATTGCGGCGGCGCACAAGGCCCATTTCACGGTGTTGCCGATACCCATGGCGACCCTCTCTGGCGAACTTGGGCGCACATACTATGGTATCGGGCCCCTCGCGAACAACGCGCTTGAACTCGCCCCCACCCGTGCCCATAGTGCGCGGCCGATGAAGAACCAGGTTCCCGCCCCGGTCACCGAAGAGCTACGGCTCCTCGAGACGGTCATCACCAACCTCAAGCGCCTGCGAAAAGGTCCGGCCGTGGCCGACCACGACAAGGCGCTGCTGGAGCTCCGTGGCGCCCTCGCCGAGGAGCGCCTCGTCGACGACATCGCATCCGTGGTCGAGGCCATGGAGCGCACCGCCGCGCTGGCTGCTCAGCAGGCGCGCGTCAAACGGGGCACGGTGAACCTCGCCAACCCGTACTTCGGGCACATGGTGCTCGACGACGACCATGGCAAACGGTCCATCCTGATCGGCAAGACGACCTTCATCAGCGACCGCGTGCGCATCGTCGACTGGCGCAACGCCCCGATCTCCCGGCTGTTCTACCAGTACGCCGAGGGTGACGAGTACGACGAGACCATCAACGAGAACGACGTCTCCGGCGAGGTCCTCATCCGCCGGACCGTCGCCATCGACGAGGGCGAACTGCTCAGCGTCGCCAACGACGAGCACCTGTGGGTCAAGAACGCCGAGGACGACTGGATCGACGCGCACGAACAGCAGGCCGCCCTCGCCGGCGGTGCGGGGACCGCCGCCCGGGCCACGACCCTGGGCACCGGCCAGGTGGGACGCGCCGACCGGCACCTGCGCGAGATCACCTCCCTGCTGGACCCCGAGCAGTTCAACCTCATCACCCGCCCCAACAGCGGCGTGGTCCTGATTCAGGGCAGCGCCGGCTCCGGCAAGACGACCGTCGGCCTCCACCGCATCGCCTACCTGAACTTCCTCGACAAGCAGGGGTTCAAGCCGCATCGCATGATGATCATGGTGTATTCGCGGGCGCTTGCGAACTACATCAAGCAGGTGCTTCCGGCCCTGGGCGTCGATGGCGTGCAGGTCAAGCAGTACGACCGCTGGGCCAGCGATCTGCGCAAGCAGCACTATCGCGGGCTCCCGAACCTCTACTCGGACGAGACGCCGGCCCTGGTGACCCGCTTCAAGACGTCGACGGCGCTGCTGAAGATGCTCGACGAGGTCTCCAAGAAACGTCGCGGTGACGACCCGCTACGGGTGTTCGAGGAGATGCTGACCGACAAGAGCTGGATCAAGGGCGGCATCAAGAAGTACGCGCCCCTGCAGTTCAGCGAGAACGAGGCCGACAAGATCCACCGCTGGTGCACCAAGCAGCACTTCCAGCGTGTCGATGGTGGCGGGCCGAACGACTTCGAGAAGCCCTGCTTCGACGTCGAAGACGACACCATCCTGCTGCGGCTCTATCAAAATCTCCGCGGGCCGCTGCTGGCCAAGCGCAAGCAGAAGCTGCTGTACCACCACATCATGGTGGACGAGGCCCAGGACCTGTCGCCGCTCGAGCTGGCGGTCATCATGGGCACCGCCGGCCAGCGCCAGTCGGTGACCCTGGCCGGTGACGCCGCCCAGACGGTCAAGGAGCACCGCGACTTCAGCAGCTGGACCGACGTGATGGAAGCGCTCGGCCTGCCGCACGTGCAGATTTCCCCGCTGCAGGTGAGCTACCGGTCGACCCGACAGATCATGTCCCTGGCCCGCGACGTTTTGGGCCCGCTGGCTCCGGACGAGCCACTGGCGGCCCCCCGCGAGGGCGCTCCGGTGTCCCACCTGAAGTTCCCGGGCATGGGCGAGGCGGTGACGTTCCTGTCGCGCGCCATCACCGACCTGGTGCACCGCGAGCCCCTGGCCAACATCGCGCTGTTGACCGCGGACGTTGGCGACGCCGTCGAGTGGTACCAGTTCCTGGACCGCTCCGAGGTGCCGAACCTGTCACTGGTCGACGACCAGGACTTCTCGTTTGCACCCGGCGTCGAAGTGACCGACATTCGGTCCTCGAAGGGCTTGGAGTTCGATTACGTGGTGGTGCTGGGCGTCGACAGGCAGAACTTCCCCGCGACGCCGGCGTCGCGGCACCTGCTGCACGTGGCCTGCACCCGGGCGGCGCATCAACTGTGGCTGGTGTCGACAGGCGTTCCCTCGCCCCTGATTCCCGACGGCTTGATGGGGCTGACGTCATGAGTGGTGCAGACACCGAGACCGGCACTGGCTCGGTGGGCGACACCGCCAGAACGCTCCCCATTTACAACCATGCCGATGAGCTCCTGGCGGCGGTGAAGAACCACCAGGTGGTCATCGTCGAGGGCCCCACGGGGTCGGGCAAAACCACCCAGCTGCCGCGCCTGCTGTATGCCCACGGGGTCACCGACAAGATGATCGGCGTCACCCAGCCGCGACGCATCGCGGCGGTCAGCGTCGCGGCGCGTATCGCCCAGGAAGAGGAGGTCGTGCTGGGCGAGGACGTGGGCTACGCCATCCGCTTCGACGACAAGACGAGCAGGGCGACCAAGGTCAAGGTGATGACCGACGGGATCCTGCTGCAGGAGGCCCGCGGCGACGAGCACTTCTCGCGGTATGGCGTGCTCATCATCGACGAAGCCCACGAGCGTAGCCTGAACATCGACTTCATCCTGGGGCTGCTGCACGAGGCGGTGACCTGGCGTCACGACCTGCGGGTCATCGTCAGCTCGGCGACGATTCGCCCCGCCGAGTTCCAGGCGTTCTTTGGCGACGTGTGCCCGGTGGTGCCGCTGGTCAGCATCGACGCGCGGCCCTACCCGGTAGACGTCGACTACGCGCCGGTGGACTCGGACTACGGCGACGACATCGCCGAAGCCGCCGCCGAAGAGATCCTGCACATCCATCAGTCCGGTGAGGATGGGCACGTGCTGTGCTTCATGCCGGGCGAGGGCATGATCCACAAGACGATGGACGCCGTGCTTGCGGGTCGCCCCGGGCCGAACATCAAGCTTCTGCCGCTGTTCGGACGACTCGAGCGGAAAGAGCAGGAGCGCGTCTTCGACGAGTTCGAGGGCAAGCGGAAGGTCATCGTCTCGACCAACATCGCCGAGACCAGCATCACCGTGGATAACGTCCGCTTTGTGGTGGACAGCGGCTTGGCGAAGATCCCGCGGATGGCGGTGGGCTCGAACATCGTCGCTCTCGAGGAAGAGGGCATCAGCAAAGCGTCGGCGGACCAGCGCGCCGGCCGAGCGGGACGGACGGCGCCGGGGCGTGCCATTCGCATGTACTCGCGCAAGTCCTACAACCACCGACCGGACTTCACCGACGAGGAGATCCTGCGGCTGGAGCTGAGCGCGGTGATGCTGCGACTCATCGACCTGGGCATCAGCGACGTCGAGAAGTTCCCGTTCCCCACCAAGCCCGGCACGCGAAAGCTGCGCGCGGCGCTGGAGAAGCTGGAGCGCCTGGCGGCCATCGACGGGCGGCGTAAGCTGACCGACATCGGCAAGCGTATGGTCCCCTTCCCGTTGACACCTCCGCTGGCGCGGATGGTGGTGGAGGCGGCGGACCGCTACCCGGACGTGCTGGATGAGGTCCTCATCGTGGGTGCCTGGATGAGCGCCAAGTCGCCGTGGCTGTATCCAGCCGGCGAGGAGGACGAGGCGCGGCGGGCCCAGCAAGCCATGGCCAACAGCTTCGGCGACGCCCTGACGGCGGTGGACACGTTCCGCAAGTACATGCGGTCCCAGGACCGCAAGGCGTTCGCCAAGCGGTTCTACCTGGACCGGAACACCATGGCGTTCATCGCCAAGGCCCATGGGCAGCTGAGCGACATCGCCAAGCATGTGTTGGTGGACAACAAGGAGATTGGCCGCGGCGGCGTGCCCGACGACATCATCAAGTGTCTGGCGGCGGGCTTCGCGGACAACATCCTGCGCGCAGACGGCCGCGTATACACCAACGGCAGTGGAGCCCGGGTGACGATTCACCCCAGCAGCTCCCTGTTCCGGTCGCCGCATCGCTACATCCTGGCCACCGAGATCGTGGTCTCGCACCGGACCTACGGCCGCAACTGCTCGGCCATCAAGAGCGCCTGGCTGCCGGAAATTGCCCCGAACCTGGCGCGACAATGGCGGGTGCGCAGCAGCCGCGGGAAGCGGAAGAAGGACCATTACGTCGAGCCCGAGAGCGTCCCGAGCGAGATTTCGCTGGGCGGTGTAGACCTGCCGGTGACGCTCAGGGGCGGGCAGGCTCGGGTCGAGCTGCTGCTGGAGGACGTCGCCACGCTGCGGGACGTCGGCCTCAGCGGGGTCCCCGCACACGCGGCGACGTTCAAGGCGCGCATCGCCGGAGCCAAGCGCCAGGCCTTCGCCGAGGGGCTGCCGCTGGGGCTGCTGATGGGGCTGTTGCCCTACATGCCGCTGCCCCAGCCCGACCAGGCCGTCGGTCGGGAGATCGTCGAGGGTGCGCTGCTGGAGATCGAGCGCAACGCCCACGCCATCGAGCGCGGTCTGGACGACGTCCTGCGGCCGAGTCTTCCGCAGCGGGGCAAGAAGCCTGGCTGGGTGATGATGGTGGCCAATGGCGGCGGGGCTTACTGGTTCGAGGTGAACCGGCGGTTCGGGGACGCGCTGGGCCAGACGGTGCACGCGCTGGACGACCTGCTGGAGGCGCTGCCGGATGACGACGGCATGCGCGAGCGGGTCGAGACACTCCAGGCCGAGCTGACGGAGAAGCTGGACCAGGTGGACGACGTGGCGACGACCTACCGGGACCGCTACGAGAAGAAGAAAGGCGGCCGCCGCTAGCCGCCCTTGAAATGCGGCCAGAAGTGGGCATTGCTGTCCACACGCAACGACACCGCCGGTTTCACACAGGGGTCAGGTCACCATGGGCAAGAAGTCGCGACTGAAGAAAGAGCGCCGCGCGCAGCAGGCTGCGGGCATCGTCCGCCAGGTAGCCGTCAACCCGCAGGGCGGCGCCAGCGTGAAGGCCCCGCCGGCGAAGGCCAACCCGGACAAGCCGGTGACGGTGACCGACGCCTCCTGGGCGCGCGATGTCCTCCAGAGCCCCATCCCCGTGCTGGTCGACTTCTGGGCGTCCTGGTGCGGTCCCTGCCGCATGATTGCCCCGAGCCTCGACAAGCTCGCCCCGCAGTGGAAGGGCAAGGTCAAGATCGCCAAGTACAACACCGAGCAGAACCGCCGCGAGATGGAGCGCCTCGGCATCCGCGGCATCCCGGCGCTGTACCTCTACAAAGACGGCCAGATCGTGGACAAGCAGGTGGGCGCCCTGCCCTACGACCCGCTCAAGCAGTGGGTGGAAGGGGCGCTGGAGATCTGACAACTCAGCGCCGCCTCCAGTAACCGGGGCGGCGCCGGGCATGCGCGAACGCCAGGATGCACCTCTTCTCCGCTTGCACGGTAGATCACGGAGTAGGGAAATCGACGAACGAGGACGCGCCGAACTCCGAGACCTTCGGATAGGTGCGGAACTCGGAGGCCTGGTACTCGACCCATGCTCGCTACCGCATCATCGACAGCCAGAATGAAGTCGCGACCGAGCCCGGGTCTTTGAGACTCGTACCAGTCGTGCGCTGCCTCAGCTCCCGCTCAGCCTCCTCGTCGACAACGACAAGCAGACTCATACCGCTGGATCACCCAACAGCCTGTCGCGAACCTCGGCCCACGGTCGCGACCTGGTCTCGCCCCCGTCCAGCGCTTCAAGTCGGCGCGCGATTTCTGCGGCCCATGCACGGTCGACATCGTCGTCGACCTCCCCGTCAAGACTCGCGATGAGCTGCGCGGCGATTTCCGCACGATCCTCGAGGGGCAGAGTCAGTGCGTCACGCAAAAGCTTCTTGGTCGCTGTCATCTCGTCGAACGTAGGCTCAGCGAATTGCTGGGTCAACGTCTGCAACGGACGATGCGCAAACCTGGAGGTTTTTCGGGCGCGGGCACGGGCACGGGTTCGCTGGGGCTCGAATAACGGTTCCGTAGCCGCTATGCTCCCCGCCATGCTGAGACTTCCACGCGTCCTCCCCGTCACGCTGACGCTGCTCGCCGCTCTGCTGCTACCGGCCACTGCGTCCGCCCAGTACCTCATCTGCCTCGACCCGGGCCATGGCGGGACCGACCCCGGCGCCGTCGGTTGCGGCCTCGAGGAGGCGGACATCGTCCTCGACGTGTCGCTGCGGCTCAAAGACCTCATCGACGCCGACCCCGACCTGACCGCCATCATGACCCGCGACACCGACGTGTTCATCAGCCTGTCGGGCCGCTCGGCGTACGCCAACAACAACGGCGCCGACCGCTTCGCGTCCATCCACGCCAACGCCTTCAACGGCAACGTCTCCGGCATCGAGACCTTCCACGCCACCAACGGCTCCGCCGCGTCGGTCGACCAGGCCAACAAGATTCAAGCCGCGATGATCGCCACCTGGCCGCAGCTCAACGACCGCGGCGTCAAATCCGCGGGCTTTTCGGTGCTGGTCAACACCTCCATGCCGGCCACCCTGTCCGAGATCGCCTTCGTCGACATGTGCAGCATCGACGCCCTGCTGCTGGCCGACCCGGCGGAACGCCAGGCCGCGGCCGTTGCGCACCACCAGGCCCTCCGCGACTCGCTGGGTCTGGGCGGCATCATCATCGACCCGCCGCCGCAGGAAGGTTTCATCACGGGCGTCGTCTTCGAGGACCAGGGCGTCGGCACCGCCGACATGACCATCCGCCTGCCTGGTACCACCATCACCGTGACCTCGAACGCCGGCCCCAGCCAGAACGCGGTGGCAGCGTCGCCGGACGGTATCTGGAGCTTCCCCGTGGCCCCCGGCGATTGGACCGTGACCGCGTCCCTCAACGGCTACCAGACCAACACGCGTACCTGCACGGTGACCGCCAACGAGACCGCCTGGTGCTCCATTGGCCTTTTCCCGGTCGTCAGTCAGCCGGACCCCGACCCCGTCCCGGACCCCGACCCCGTCCCGGACCCGGATCCCGAGCCTGACCCCGAGCCGTTGCCCCAGCCAGAGCCCATGCCCGAGCCCACGCCGCAGCCGGAGCCCGTGGCAGACGCAGGCCCCCAGCCCCAGCCCGACGCGGGTCCCCGGCCCCAGCCTGACGCGGGTCCCCGCCCGCAACCCGACGTGGTCACGCCCATCGACACCGGCGGCGCGCCCGACGGCAACAGCTCGTCCGACAGCGGCCCGCCGCCGGACACCATCATCTTCAACCCCGGCGACACAGGGACCAACGCGGCGGGTGCCGACTCGGAAGGCTGCGCGTCGAGCACTGACGCGCCCTCGGGGGCCCTTGCGGTCCTCGCCCTGATGGCGCTGTTCGGACTGCGCCGCCGCCGACTGGCGGAAACCACGTTGGCGGTCTTGCTCGCCCTACCCTTGGCAGCGACGCCGAGCCACGCCGCGCCGCCGGCCCCGAGCGTGCAGGCCAAGAACGTCCAGCGGGTGACCGACTACGACCGCTTTGCCGCGCCCATCTGGTCCCCTGACGGCAAACACCTCGCCTACACGCGCCGAGGTCTCGACACCCTCTGGCTATCCCCTGCCAGCGGCGGCAAAGCCACCCGGCTGGCCATCTCCAAACGCGCCGGCGTCGCCCACGTCTGGGCCCCCGACAGCCAGCGCGTCGGCTACCTGACGCCAGAGCAACTCGGCCACGCCATCCCAGGACTGGCCGTCAACCTCGCGGGACGCCCCGCCAAGCCGCTGGGCAACCCTCATCCAGGCACCTACGCCCTCGTCATCGACGATGCCGTCCACCTGCACACCGCGGGTCAGCGCAGCCGCATGTCAAAACCCGGCGACCGCTACTACCACGCGCGCCTCAGCCCGGACGGTGAGCGCCTGGTCATGGTGGGCCTCGCCACCGGTGTCCACGTCGTGAACCTGCGCACCGGTGTCACCTACGCTCTCGGCGCAGGCACCCACCCCCGCTTCTCCACCGACGGCAAGCGTCTGGTCTTCGAGCGCACCCGCGACAACGCCGTCGCCATCACGGGCTCGACCATCCTGACCGTGGACCTGACGGCCGCGACGCCAACAGCGACTCCCGTCGCCGGCCTCCCAAAGCGCGCGCGACGGCCCTGTTTCAGCCCGAACGGGCTGGCCATCGCCTTCGACGCCGACGGCGCAATCTGGCGCGCGAGGCTGCCGGTAACGAAATAGTCCCGGGGTCGGTGTGATTCCTCGGGCCGGCTCGCTATAGTTCCGTCCTACGGAGGAATCAGATGAGGCAATCCAGGCTGGCGCGCATGGCGCTGGGACTGGCCATCGCAGGTGGGTGGATGGTGCCGCTGACGGCAACCACCGCAACTGCGGCCGGACCGGATGGGTTCACCCTGGAGCACTTTCGTGTCGCTCCGACAGCTGAAAGGGTCTTTGGCGTCGCAGGCTCGACCATGCCGGGACACCTCGACGTCTACGGCGGGCTCTGGGTGCATTATCAGTCCCGCCCCCTGGTCCAGAAGACCGAGCTATCCTCGGGCGTTCGGGACATCGACCTGGTGGCCGACCAGATGCTGCTGCAGGCCTCGGTCGGTGTTGGCATCATCGACCGACTCGCGGTCGAGCTGTCCATGCCGCTGCTCCTGAGCAGCAGCGGCGAAGATAGTGTCTTCACGGGCATCGGCGCGGTGGGCGTGGGCGACCTGGGTCTTACCGTCCGAAGCAACCTGTACGGCACCGCCTATGAGACCATCGGCGTCGGCGCCAACCTGCACATCCTGATGCCCACGGGAGACCCGTCGAGCATGGCTGCAGACGGGACGCTGCGCCTCATCCCGGAGGTGGTCCTGACCATCCGGGGCGGCCCCGTGGTCGCCGCCATCAACCTGGGCGTCAGCATCCGCGCCACGGAGACCGGTGAGTTCCGCGGCCTCGAGCTGGGCCACGAACTCGTCTGGGGCGTCGGCGCCAGCGTGGAAGCCATCGAGCAGCTGTCCATCGGCCTCGAGTTCCGTGGCCGCAACGCGCTGTCCGGACAGTTCGCAGAGAAGGGCAACGCCCCCATCGAGGTGGTGCTGGGACCGAAGATCACGCCCTGGGAGAACCTGACCATCGACATCGCCGGCGGCATCGCGCTGGCACCCGGCTACGGCGCCTCGGAATGGCGCATTGTGGGCGGTGTCTCCTGGGCTCCGGGGGCTCCGGCCGTCGAGGACAGCGACAAGGACGGCATCCTCGATGACGTCGACCAGTGCCTCAGCGAGCCCGAGGACAAGGACGATTTCGAGGACGGCGACGGCTGCCCCGAGGACGACAATGACCAGGACGGCGTGAAGGACACCGTCGACCGCTGCCCGCTGACCCCGCAGGGTGACGGGTTTCTGGGCTGCCCCAAGGACAAGGACTCCGACGGCGACAAGCTGATGGACGCTTTCGACCGCTGCCCGACGGTGGCCGAGGGCGAGGGCGGCCGTGCGGGCTGCCCCGCCGGCGTGGACACCGATGGCGACGGCAAAGAGGACTTCCGCGACCGATGCCCCGGCATCGCGGAGAGCAAGCTGGCGCACGGCTGCCCGGCCGACTACGACAGCGACGGCGACAAGGTCGGCGATGCCGTCGACAAGTGCCCCTATGTGTTGGCCAACACAGTCACCGGCTGCCCCACGGGAGCCATCGACAGCGATGGCGACGGGCTCCTCGATGAGTTCGATGCCTGCCCCCTCGACGCCGCCGCCGGGCGGGGCTGCCCGCCGGACCTGGACAGTGACGGTGATGGTCTGCTGGACGTGGACGATCCCTGCCCCGAGGCCGAGGGCATCGGCAAGATCGGTTGTCCCGACGACTCTGACAGCGACAAGGATGGCTACGCCGACGACGTCGACCGCTGCCCCTACCACCACCAGGGGGACAACGGCCTCAACGGCTGCCCGTTCAAGCTCGACAGCGACGGCGACGGGCTGCTGGACATGTTCGACAAGTGCCCCAAGCACAAGGCAAAGAACGCCGCGATGGGCTGCCCGGACGACCTGGACACCGACGGTGACGGGCTGCTCGACGAGCTCGACCGCTGCCCGCGCCACGTCATGGGCCCCAACGGCAAGGAGGGCTGCCCCGAGACCCTGGACCGGGACAAGGACCAGGTGCTCGACATGAACGATCGGTGTCCGCTGACGAAGGGCGAGGCCAAGACCAATGGCTGCCCCGCCGCGAAGAAGATCGACGTGGACCGAGACGGCATCGACGATTCCATCGACAAGTGCCCCAACGAGAAGGAAGACGGCAAGGGCGCTCAGCCCAAGGATGGCTGCGCCGCTGGCGCGGACCTGGTGCTCAAGGACTGCAAGATCGAGTTCGCCGACAGCGTCTTCTTCAGCTCGGGCAAGGACTCCATCAAGGCGGGCAGCGCCAAGCTGCTGGAGGATCTGTCGCGGCTGGTGACCAAGGCCAAGGCGACCGAGCTCATCGTCGAAGGCCACACCGACTCGAAGGGTGGCAAGAAGTTCAACCAGAAGCTGTCCGAACGCCGGGCTGCGGCCGTCGTCGCCAAGCTCAAAGAGCTCGGCATGGTCAACAACATCAAACTCACCGCCAAGGGACTGGGCTCGTCGCAGCCGCTGGCGGACAACAAGACTGGAAAGGGGCGCGCCAAAAACCGGCGCGTCGAGTTCCGGGTGGTCGGCGGCAAGTGCGCTCAGCCGGCAACGCCCTAGGGGGAACCTGATGACTCAGCTGAATCGTCTGGCCATCGCGCTCGGCGCGGTATGCCTGCTCTCGGGCGCCGTCCTGGCGCAGGAGACGACCTTCGCCGGCGAAGACACGTTCACCAACGATGCCTACGGACAAGCTTCCGCCGCGTCGGCGGACGGGTCCGTGGTCATCGTCGGGGCTCCGGGCGACCTCTCCGGTGCTGGCTCGGCCTACATCGTCGAACGCAGCGGCGCCGTCTGGCTGGAACGGCAGAAGCTCTCCGCCGGGGCCCTCGTGGCCAACGCCAAGTTCGGCGCAGCGGTGGCGGTCGAGGGTGACTGGGCCGTGGTCGGCGCCCCCGAGGACGACACCAACGGTGCCGGCGTGGGAGCAGCCTACGTTTTCCAACGGGTCGACGGCACGTGGACGCCGGCGCTGACGTTGTTGCCGGCGATCGGCGTGGGTGGTGGCTTCTTCGGCGCCTCGGTGGGCATCAGTGGGACGACCCTGGCCATCGGCGCGCCCGGTGCGGGAACCGGTGGGCAGGTCGAGGTCTACACCCTGGACAATGGCAGCTGGGCTGTCGCCGGCACGCTCGAGCCGCCGGGAGCCGCCTCTGGAGACCTCTTCGGCTCCAGCCTGAGCGTCTCGGGCGGCGAGGTCCTGGTCGGCGCGCCTGGCCGCAGCGGTGGCCAAGGCGCCGCCTACCTCTTCTCGGACAACAGCGGCAGCTGGACTGCCGATACCCTGTTCGACAACGGCAACCTCGGCTGCAGCGGCGCCTGCGCCAACGGCACCTCGGTGGCGCTGCGCGGCAACGTCGCGGTGGTGGGTTCCCCCGGAGCCGACAGCGGCAAGGGTAGCGGCTTTCTGGTGCAGCGGAGCCTGGGGACCTGGGGCTCGGCCACGAGCTTGAACTCGGCGCTGGCCGGCGCGAACGATGGCTTGGGGACATCGGCCGCGCTCACCCAGGGCCTCGCCCTGTTGGGTAGCGGAACCGCCGACGGCGGCTCAGGGCGAATCTACCTGTTCGCCGAGTCCGACAGCTGGGACGAGACCCTCATGCGCACCGGCGCTGGCGCAAGCGACGGCATGGGCACCTCGGTGGCGTTTGGGGGCAACGCCATCCTGGCGGGCGCGCCGGGCGCCGGCACCGGCGGTCAGATCACGGTGCACTGCGTCCTGGGGGACAGCGACAACGACGGCATTCCCGATGGCTGTGACCCCTGCGACGACGCCAGGCCCCTGCAGCCGCCCACGGGCACCGCGCTGTCCTTCAGCGGTACCCAGTTCGCCACGGGCACGTTCTCCGGTCCCACCGGAACGGGCGTTCGGACGTACGTAATCTGGGCCAAGACCAGCTCCACGGAGACTCAAACGCTGTTCTCCTATGGTGACCCCACCATCGCGGGCGGATACCTGGCGCTGCAGCTCGCCGACGACGTGGTGCGGGTGGACATCGGCGGCGGTCAGACCACCGACTTCCCCAGCCCTGGCACGGCTGACGGCAAGTGGCACCACTTCGCGTTGGTGATCCCGGACACGCCCGGTGTCACCTTCGCCGACATCGTGGTCTACCAGGATGCCATCGTGTTGGAGAAGACGACGGCTCCACCGGCGACGCCCATCGACACGACCGGAGACACGTCGCTCATCGTCGGCAAGGACGCCACCAGCGACACCAACTACTTCAGTGGCCTACTCGACGAATTCCAGATCTGGCAGTACCCCTTCAGCCGCAGCGAGATCCTGGTGGTCATCAAGGGGCAGCCCGTGTTCGGGGCCTCGCTGCTGGGATCCTGGGGATTCAACAGTACGGGCAGCGTGGCTCAGGACTCCTCGCCCAGTAACAACGATCTGAACCTGGGGAGTGGTGCGGCGGCCCCTCAGTTCGTATCGCCGGCCCCCGAGACGGTACACCTCGACCCCGACAACGACGGTCAGGGGACGATCTGCGACCTGTGCTTCGGCGACAACGCCGGGCTCGACTTCGACAACGACGGCCTGTGCGCCGACACCGACAGCGACGACGACAACGACGGCGTGCTCGACCCCTCGGACCTGTGTCTGGGTGACGACGTCTTCGGCGACTTCGACAGCGACGGCCGCTGCAGCGATATCGACATCGACGACGACGGCGACGGCGTCTTCGACTGGGAGGACCAGTGCCTCGGTGACGACGCCGTGGGCGACTTCGACAACGATGACGAGTGCGACGACGTCGACATCGATGACGACGGCGACGGCATCAACGACGTCGACGACCTGTGCCTCGGTGACAACGACACCGGCGACTTCGACAACGACGGCATCTGCGACGACGCCGACCCCGACGACGACGGCGATGGCATCAATGACGACGTCGACCTGTGTCTGGGCGACAACGCCACCGGCGACCCGGACGGCGACGGGCTGTGCAACGACGTGGATGACGACGACGACGGCGACGGCTCGCCCGACGCCGAAGACCTGTGTATCGGCGACGACAGCAGCAAGGACACCGACGGTGACGGGATCTGCAACGACACCGACGACGATGACGACGGTGACGGGATTCCGGATGTCGACGACCTGTGCCTGGGCAACAACGTCTTCGGCGACACCGATGGTGACGGCACCTGCGACGACCTCGACATCGACGACGATGGTGACGGCATTGCCGACCCCAACGACAACTGCACCGGCCTCACGTCGAACGACGACGCCGATGGCGACGGCGTTTGCGACGACATCGACCTGTGCCCCGACGACGTGCCCACCGGGCCGCCAAGCGCGCCCGCGACGGTGCTCCTGTTCGACGGCGATGACCGGGTGGACATGGCGGCCCCGGGGCCCATCGCGCTGGGCTCCAGAACGTTCACGTTCTGGGCGGCGACCCCGGTCGGCGGAAGCCACACCGTGTTCGCCTACGGCAACCCGGACACCCCCGGCGCCGCGGTGACCTTCGGCTTCGAGGACAACGCCGTGGTGTTGGACTGGGGTGGCGGCGTCACCGTCAGTTACCCCGCCAGTCGGGTGGACTCGGGCTGGCACCACTACGCTCTGGTGATCCCGCCGTCGGGCGGCTCACCCGACACGAGCACCATCACCGTCTACCAGGACGCAGTGCCGCTCCTGCCCGATGGGGACCCGGGCGCGACGGCGATCAACACAGCGGTCTCACCCATCCAGCTGGGACAGTCGCTGCCTGGCGGCACCCTTGGCGGTTTCGTGGGCTTCCTGGGCCCGATGAGCATCCGGGTCGGTGCGGCCAGTCAGGAGGAGCTGGAGACGCAGCTGGGGACCGCGCCGGACACATCCGGGCTGCTTTCCTTCTGGGGTATGACCGAGGGCACCGGCGGCACGCTGGGCGATACGGCGGGCACCAACGACGGCACCCTGGGCGCCGATGACGCGGCGCCCGAGTGGGTCGAGCCCCCGGTGGCGCTACACACCGACACCGACGGTGATGGCAGCGGCGGCGAGTGTGACCTTTGCTTCGGCGACGACGCGACCGAGGACGAAGACGGCGACGGCCTCTGTGGCGACGTCGACGAGGACGACGACGGCGACGGGTTTGCCGACGTCAATGACCTGTGCCTGGGCGACAACGCCAGTGGCGATACCGACGGTGATGGCATCTGCGACGATCTCGACGACGACGACGACGGCGATGGCGTCCTCGACGTGGACGACACCTGCGTGGGGGACAACGCGACGGGCGACACCGATGGCGACGGGCTCTGCAACGACGTCGACGACGACGACGACGGCGACGGCGTCCTCGACGTGGACGATAATTGCCTGGGCGACAATGCGACCGGCGACACCGACGGCGACGGTCTGTGCGACGACCTCGACGACGACGACGATGGGGACGGGGTCCTCGACGTCGACGACACCTGTGAGGGCGACAACAGCACCGAGGACATCGACGGCGACGGGCTCTGCGGCGACGTAGATACCGATGACGATGGTGACGGAGTCGACGATGCGACGGACAACTGCCCCAACGTCGACAACCCTGATCAGGCCGACCTGGACGACGACGATCTGGGCGACGCCTGCGATCTGGACATCGACGGCGACGGCGTCGACGACGCGGACGACAACTGCCCTGACATCGAAAATACTGACCAGGCCGACCTGGACGACGACGACCTGGGCGACGCCTGCGACGACGACGTCGACGGCGACGGGGTGGACAACGAGGACGACAACTGCCCATTGGTCCCCAACCCCGACCAGCAAGACACCAGTGACGACGGTACGGGTGACGCCTGCACCGGCGACGCCGACGGCGACGGCCTGGGGGACCTGGTGGATAACTGCCCCGAGCACGCCAACCCGGAGCAGGAGGACCTGGACGGGGATGAGACGGGCGATGCCTGCGACGACGACATCGACGGCGACGGCCTGAACAACGGCGAGGAGCTGGCGCTTGGTACCGACGAGCGCCTCGTCGACACCGACGGGGACGGCCTCGACGACGGCGAAGAGGCGCAGTACGGCGCCGACCCGACCCTGTCGGACACCGACGGTGACGGACTCGACGACGGCGCCGAGGTGGAAACTCACAGCACGGATCCCGGGGTCGCCGACAGCGATGGTGGTGGAGTGGACGATGGTGAGGAGATCACCCTCGGCCTGGACCCGACCGATCCGGAAGACGACTGGAGCACGTCCGAGGTTTCCGGAACCGCTCCCGGTTGTAACTCGAGCAACGGCCCCTCCCCGTGGTGGTTTGGGCTGCTCATCGTGGCTCTGCTGTTACGCCGCAGAAACCGGATGTCACCGGCTCAGGGTCCCAACGTAACGAATGTTGTGTAGGGAAACCTGCCAGCGGGGTTGACGGCACAGGTGCACTTCAGCTTTGGTGCCCCTAACAACGCACCATCAGAGAGGGGATGCCCCCATGGGCATAGCGGGTTCCACGAGACCGGGGAACGCCGGCCGCCTTGCCGCAGCGATCGCGCTGCTGGCTCTGGCGCTGGGCGGTTGCCCCGACGAGCCGACCACGGCCAGCACACCCGGGGACATTGGTGCTGACACGTCGAACGACGGAGCCGGTGACGGCACGGGCGGCGACGTGAACCAGGACACGACGGGCCCCGACGCGACGCCCGACGGAGCCGGCCCTGATGGTGTCGGACCGGACGTGAACGCAGACACCACCGGCGACGGTGA